>ENA-OBIT01000015-OBIT01000015.1-metagenomes-genome-assembly--contig:-NODE-15-length-58522-cov-5.85917_pt1 | contig 58522 bp, 56 predicted proteins | sample MGYA00153386_OBIT01 | MGnify analysis MGYA00153386
GCCGCGCCGATCCCGCTGGTGATATGGTCGTAGCCCGGCGCGATGTCGGTGGTCAGCGGCCCGAGGGTGTAGAACGGCGCCTCGCCGCAGACCTCGAGCTGCTTGTCCATATTCTCCTTGATCTTGTGCATCGGGACGTGGCCCGGACCCTCGATCATGACCTGGACGTCGCTTGCCCAGGCGCGCTTGGTCAGCTCGCCCAGCGTGTAGAGCTCGGCGAATTGCGCCTCGTCATTGGCGTCGGCGATGCTTCCAGGGCGGAGGCCGTCGCCGAGGCTGTAGGCGATGTCATAGGCCTTCATGATCTCGGTGATCTCGTCGAACCGCTCGTAGAGGAAGCTCTCCTGATGGTGCGCGAGGCACCATTTGGCCATGATCGAGCCGCCGCGGCTGACGATGCCGGTGACTCGCTTGGCGGTCATCGGGACGTAGGGCAGGCGGACGCCGGCGTGGATGGTGAAATAATCGACGCCCTGCTCGGCCTGCTCGATGAGCGTGTCGCGATAGACTTCCCAGGTAAGGTCCTCGGCGACGCCGCCGACCTTCTCGAGCGCCTGGTAGATCGGGACGGTACCGATCGGGACCGGCGAGTTGCGGATGATCCATTCGCGGGTGTCGTGGATGTTGCGCCCGGTGGAAAGGTCCATCACCGTGTCCGCGCCCCAGCGGATCGACCACACCATCTTGTCGACTTCGGCCGCGACGTCGGACGCGACGGCGGAATTGCCGATGTTGGCGTTGATCTTGACCAGGAAGTTGCGGCCGATCGCCATCGGTTCGGATTCGGGATGGTTGATGTTGTTGGGGATGATCGCGCGGCCGCGGGCGACCTCGTCGCGGACGAATTCCGGGGTGACGTAATCGGGGATTGCAGCACCGAAGCTTTCGCCGTCGCGGACATAGCTGGCGAGCATTTCGCGGCCGAGATTTTCGCGGGTCGCGACATAGTCCATCTCGGGGGTGATGATGCCGCGGCGGGCGTAGTGCATTTGGCTGACGTTGGCCCCGGCCTTGGCGCGGAGGACGCGGCGGCGGACGTTGGGGAAGGGCGCGACGCCACCGCTGCGATCGGGGCCGAGCTGGCCATTGTCCTCGGGCCTGGTGTCGCGGGCGAGCACTTCCTCGACATCGCCGCGGCCACGAATCCAGTCGCGGCGCAGTTCGGCGAGGCCGGCGTTGATGTCGATGCGGACCGCCGGGTCGCTATACGGGCCGCTGGTGTCATAGACGTTGAGCGGGGGCTCGCCGGCCGAAGCCTCGAGATCGATCGCGCGCATCGCGACGCCGAGGGGGCCGACGTGGATCTTGCGGCTGCCGCGGATCGGGCCGGTGGTTACCGAAGGGGCTGTGGAAATCTTGGGGTCAACATCGGCCATATTCTTCTCCAATTCAGGGAAGGACGGCGTCACAGCCTCCCTTCCTACGCCCGATTTAGCGGGATCAGGTTCAGCGGGTCGCAGCATCGAACTGCCTCTCAGCCGCAATCGGCTCCCCGGGGATGGGTGGCTTCTACGCGTGAGTGGGGGCGAGGGAAAGCCAAGAGTCGTTGCCCACCCAATCCCGCCGGTCGGTTGGTCGAAAGTCAGGCGACGTCAATGTTGGCGGGGCTTAGATGGCGGTAACCAAACGGGGAAAATCGCCATGACCAAAGTTCGCTTAACCGCCTTCCTTGCCGCCTTGCTGGCTGCCACGCCGCTGGCCGCGCAGGTCGGGGTGCGCGCCTCGACCGCCAATTCGGCCGCCGGCAACGACGACGCGATCGTCGTCCAGGGGCAGCGCAAGAAGGAACTGGTCCAGGCGCTGCGCCAGTTGGTCCAGCCGAGCGAGCATGAGCAACTGGCGCGGTTCGAGGATAAATTATGCCCGCGCGTGATCGGCATGCCGCGCGACCTGACCCCGCGCCTGACCAAGATCATCCGCGACAATGTTGCTGCTGCCGGCGGGTTGCTCCAGCCCGAGGGATGCAAGCCCAATGCGCTCGCGATCTTCATCGACCAGCCCAAGGAATTGGTCGGCGCATTGTACAAGGATGCGCCATTCTTTTTCACCATGACCCCGCGCCAATATCAGATTTTCGCTGAAGCGCCGGGGCCAGTGTGGAGCTGGCACGTCACCGACATGCGCAGCCGCGACGGCAACCAGCTCGGCCAGGGGCAGATCAACGGACATGATTTCGCGGTCGTCAAGAATGCCGCCGCGAGCCGCCTCTACAGCAACATCCGCGAGGATATGCTGGTCGGGTTCGTGGTAATCGATCGCCAGAAGACGATCGGCAAGTCGCTTCGCCAGCTGGGCGATCTGGCGACGATGCATTTGATGCTCGACGTCCGCCAGAATGCCGGATCGAAGGACGCCAGCTCGATCCTGTCACTATTCGAGCCGGGCGGCGCGCCGCCGCTGGCGATGTCGCGCTTCGACAAGGGTGCGCTGGCGGGCTTTTACACCCAGCGAGAGAATAACCGCACCGCCAGCCAGCAACGCGAGAATATCGCCGAGGCCATCCGCCGCGGGGCAGGCGAAGAACCGGTCAAGCCGAAGTAAGGCGGACTCAACAGGGGCCGGACGATCGCTCGCCCGGCCCCCTGTGATTGCGTAGGTTGCGCGAACCCTATTTGCGGGCGGCAGCGGCTTTCTGTTCGGCGACGCTCAATACGCCGTCCTTATTGGTGTCGGCGCGGTCGAACTTAGACATCGCCGGGGCACGATTTTCGGCCAGGCTGACCTTGCCGTCCTTGTTGGTGTCGAGCCGCGAGAGGACCACCGGAACGTCGGTTGTGACCGGAGCGTTGGCCACCGGGGCGTTGAATTCCTGCAGCGTGAGCATGCCATTATTGTCCTTGTCGAGGCGGCGGAACAGCGCCTCGCGCTGCTTGAGGATGTAGGCGCGCTGGGCGTTGAATTCCTTGACCTGGACCGCCTCGAGCTCGGCGCGGTCGGCGAACCCGTCCTTGTTGGCATCGGCCGCGACGAACACCGAATCGATCCGCTGCATGAAGGCGGCGCGCGGGATCGGCTGCGGCGTCGGGGCGGCGGCTGGTGCTTGCGCGGCGAGCGGGGCGACCGGCGCCGAGGCGAGGAGGAGGCCGAAGATTAGACGAGTGGACATTTGGTTCTCCGAGACGGGGACGGGAAGATCGATTTGACGAAACCGGCAATCTTCGTGTCGGCGCGCTGAGCGGCGCCAGTTACGGTTCTGATCATCACGCAGCGCTTCGTAAAGAAATCGGCCAAATCCGCAAGGTTGCCACCCGGCGGTGAGCCCACCGGGTGATCGGTCCATGGGCGAGGCGAGCTTGCGTCGCGATGAATGCGCGATCGGTCGCGGCGTCAGAAAGTGTAGGCCAGCCCCAGTGCGGCCTGCCATTGCGAGCGCGATCCGCGGTTGGCGACGATCGGCGCGCGGGCGATGTTGCCGACGACACGACTGAAACTGCCCGCACCAAACAATGACAGGCCGTGGGTCAGGTCGCCGGTGATCGACTGGTTGACGATCGTGCTGACCTTCCAATTCTTCATCCCGCCATGCGCGTCATAGGTTGGCAAGCCCGAGGCGACGCTGTCGGCGGGCGAGACGGCGTAATAATAATCGGCATAGCGATTGCTGACGAAATCGGCCGACAGCGAGGCGCCGACGTAGGTGCGCTTCGACAAGGGCGTGCCGAAGTCGATGTTGGGGGTGACGATGGTCGACTTGTGGGCGTTGGCGATGTCGTGGACGACGTCGACGCGGAAGCTCAAATTATCATAGGGGTTGGTCAGACCGTGGAAGCTGACCCCGGCGAACCCGCCAACCTCGATCGCGGTCTTGCGATCGGGCAGCGCGCGGACGAACGGATCTCTGATATGGCCGCTGCGCTCGCGGCGGAAGCCGACGATCGGCCCGAAGTCGAAATCGACCCCGCTCGTGGGGCGGCGGAGGACGTCGAGATAGAGGTAGGTACCGCGGGTCGAAAAGCTCATCCCCGAGACGCGGCCGCGGATCGCGGCGAACGGGGTGAACTTGTAATCGTTCGAGCCCTCGTAATCGGGGATGTAGGCCCCGCCGGCGGCGATGGTGAAAGTGTTCGACTGGTCGTTGGGGTCGGGCAGGCCCGAGGCAGTGGTCGATTGCGCCAGCGCCGGTGATGCGGCGATGAGGGCGGCGAGCGCCACTGCGGTGCGAAGCATGTCAGTTTCCCCTGTCAGAACGTGTTACCGCTCCAATCGGCGACGGCCCGAATCGTTCCGCCTGCGGCTTTATCGCCCGCTGTCGGTCAGTCGCCGGCGCCCGGTTCGGGGCTGAAATATTTGTCATATTTGCCCTCCTCGCCCTTATGCTCGTCGGCGTCGGCAGGGCTGTCCTTCTTGCGCGTGATGTTGGGCCAGTTGGCCGACATCGACGTGTTGAGCTCGAGCCATTTCTCCTGCCCGTTCTCGGTATCGGGGAGGATCGCCTCGGCCGGGCACTCGGGCTCGCACACCCCGCAATCGATGCATTCGTTGGGGTTGATGACGAGCATATTGTCGCCCTCGTAGAAGCAGTCGACCGGGCACACCTCGACGCAATCCATATATTTGCATTTGATGCACGCGTCGGTGACGACATAGGTCATGGTTGAAGGCTCCTGTTGGTCGCCCTCGTGGCTAAGAGGCGGGGGCGGCGGCGTCAACGGAGTATGGGAGTTTGCCAGCCGGCGGTCTTTACGGCGGGCGTATGCTAGGGCGAATCTGTTGCCGACTTTCGCTTGAAACGGTACTGCAATTGAAAAGCGAAACAAACTCGTTCCTCAAAAGTAAGGTAAGATAACCTCTATATCGGACAAAAAAATGATCAATCATATTTCCTCGGCTGAAGCAGTAGCACAAGGCTTACCGGGCCGTGATACCTACAAGGCCTCCCATTTGGTTTACAAGGATGACATCAATCGAGGTGGAGGAGTGCTCCACCTTTGTCTTGAAGCGTATTATGCATTTATGGACAGCATCATGATCTCTGAGCGTCATGCCATGGCTCAAGAGGAACTGAACACAAAACTCTGGCTGGCGGAGGGAGGTCTCCAGTCCGGGCGGTGGGTGGACGCACCTATCACTTTCAAATGGCTAAAATATCTAAATTTAGAACACCTTAAAATAGCGTCAGGCTTCGAGATAACATTGAAGTCTGTATTGCTGGAGAAAAGTTATATTGTTCAAGAGATTGATAGGAATATCGACAGCTATCGGTTTCTTGCCGAGAAACAGAAAATCGAACCAGTGTACTCGCATGAAATTTTAAAGATCGAGGGGTATCGCTACGACGGTATGTTGAATTATTTACCAGGTCTTACAAGCAAGTCATTAGGCTTCGAGCAGATCTTAAAAAAGCCAAAATATCGGGCGGCTTTGGGACTGCCGCATTGCGAGTTAGAATTAATAGACGAATTCCGTAGCCTGAGAAACGAGATCCATTTTCCTCACGATGCGATTAGTACGCCAATTCGATCTGCCTATCCCATACCGGTATTGGATTTTTTATTACGTTTCATAAATGATTGGGTGATAAATCGGAGCAATCTGATCAGCACGAAGCTTCAAATCGGGGGCATATTGCCGCAACTATCAGCATAATATCTTGCAATCTGCCTGGTCTGGCTTGGGGATTACAGACTCGTATGCGGGCAGGGTTTGGATCATGAATAGAAGTAAACTGAGGCAAATTAGTGACCGTGCACCACACCACCAATTCGGTCATTCTCCAGCAGCTTCGTCAACCTCTTCATAAGCACAACGCGCCTCGCTAGCCGGACCACGGCGTTCGGGAAGCGCCAGAACGCGCAGGACGCGGACTTGGTCTTGAAGCGGAAGCGCGATGATGCTGCCCAGCTTGACCGGCTCGCTCGGCTTGGCCACGCGCTTGCCGTCGATGCGGATGTGCCCGGCCTCGACCAGAGCTTGCGCGAGGGTGCGGCTCTTCACCAGCCGGATGCAGTGCAGGTAGCGATCGATCCGCAAGCTAGCGCCGTTTGAGATCGGCCAGCACGGCAAAGGCGTTGCCGGGGCGGGCGGTTTCGGCGGGGGCGTGACGCCGGGCGGGGCGGTGGCCGCGCCACTTCCACGCGTCGCCAGCATTGCCAGAAACGGGGATGAAACCGATTTCGGCCATCAATTTGGTCACCGTCGCTGGGTCAAGGCCGAGGCTGGTAACCAACGCCGGGTCGATCATCTCGGCCGCCCCGGACTGGCGCGCGGCGTGGGCGTGAGCGGCGATGCGGTCGGCGAGGTCGACGCGCAGCCAGGTTGCGCCGAACCGGCGGTACGCGAGGCTCGCAGCCCGCGGATCGGCGCTTCCGTCGAGCGTCGCCGCGCCGGGGCTGGGCAGGCGCGGCATGGCTTGCGCGCCGCGGATCGCGAGCAACGCCGCGCGCCAGCGGACCGCATTGGGCTTGAGCAAGGCGGGGACGAACAAATCGAGCGCGCCGAGCCTGAGGCGATGACGGTGGAGCGACTGGCGATCGGCCTTGTCGAGCGCGGCGATCTGTTGCGCGATGGCGCGGCGCGGGAGCAGCCCGCCGGCATCGGTCATCATCGCCGCGAGCGCGCGCACCCCGGGGGTGACCGATTTGTCCGACGCGGCGCGGGCGAGCGCCTTCAATGCGCCGACATGGCGGGCGAGCTCGGCATCGATCCAGCGTTCGAGCCGGACCCGGAGCTCGGCGCGGCGCGGGGCGGAGAGGCGGTCTAGCGCGCGGACGGTGCGGACCGCCGGTTCGAGCAAGGACCGACCCGTGGCGAGGCGGGCAAGGATATGCCCCGACCAGCCGATCGCGAGGCCGCCATTATCCTCGACGATCAGGCTGAAGTCGCCGTCGGGCGCATCGAGCAACGCCTTTGCGCGCCGGTCGAGTTCATCGCCCAACCGCCGCTCGGCCGCAGCCAACAGCATGCGCTTGTCGGCATGGCGCGCGGTCGGATCGACGGTGAAGTCGAACCCCGCGAGGTGGCCGATCGGCTCGGGCCCGACGCTGACTTCGCCATCGGCGGCGACGGTGATCGGCAGCGCATCGGCCCCGCGGGCGCCGATGTCGCGAATCAGCACCGCGGTGCGGCGGTCGACGAAGCGCTGGGTCAAAGCGGCGTGGAGCGAATCGCTGAGCCGACCCTCGACCTGCCTGGTGCGCTCGGCCCACTTCGGCGGATCCTGGAGCCAGTCCGAGCGCTGCGCGATGTAAGCCCAGCTGCGCACCCCCGCGAGGCGATCGGCCAGCGCTTCGATATCGCCATTCACATTGTCGAGCCGGGCGACTTCGGCGGCGAACCATTCGTGCGGGATATGCCCGCCCTCGCTGATGTAGTTGTATAATCGCCGCACCATCCGCGCGTGGTGCATCGGGCCGACCTTGCGGAAATCGGGCAGGCCGCAGGTGGCCCACAGGCGCTTCGCCGCGATCCCGCGCCGCGCCGCGATGGCCGGATCCTCGGCGAGCATCTTGAGCACCGCAAGGTCGATCGCCATCGGCGCGGTGCGCAGCAGCGGGTCGTCGCTCTTCGCCTCGAGGCTGGCGATCAGCGCGCCGGTATTGGTGAAATCGAGCTCGGACGAGCGCCAGTAGAGATGGTCGAGCGGGCGGAAGCGATGATCCTCGATCGCGGCGATCTCGGCCTCGCTGAACGCCGGGCCATTGTCGCCGCCAAGCCCCAATGTGCCGAACGTCCCGTCCTTCTGGTGACGCCCGGCGCGGCCCGCGATCTGCGCCATTTCGGGGATCGACAGGCGGCGGTCGCGGTGGCCGTCAAACTTGTCGAGCCCGGCGAAGGCGACGTGCGTGACATCCATGTTGAGGCCCATGCCGATGGCGTCGGTGGCGACGAGGTAATCGACCTCGCCGCGCTGGAACATCGCCACCTGGGCGTTTCTGGTCGCAGGTGAAAGGGCGCCCATGACCACCGCCGCACCGCCCTTGAAGCGGCGCAACATCTCGGCGATCGCATAGACCTGCTCGGCGCTGAACGCGACGATGGCGGAGCGCGGGGGCAGGCGCGAGAGCTTGCTCGACGGGGCGTGGCGCAGCGTCGAGAAGCGCGGGCGGCTGACGATCTCCGCTTCGGGCAATAATTTGCGGATCATCGGGCGCAGCGTGTCGCTGCCGAGGATCAACGTCTCCTCACGGCCGCGGGCGCGGAGCAGGCGGTCGGTGAACACATGACCGCGCTCGGGGTCGCTGCCCAATTGCGCCTCGTCGATCGCGGCGAAAGCGAAGTCTTTGGGGAACACGCTTTCATGCGCGCTGTCATCCTTGCCGCCAGTTACGGGCATGCTTTCGGCGGTGCATAGGACGTAGCGCGCGCCCTTGGGGACGATGCGTTCTTCGCCGGTGATCAGCGCCACCTGGTGCGCGCCCTTGATCGCCACCACGCGTTCGTACACCTCGCGCGCCAGCAGCCGCAGCGGGAAGCCGATCACGCCCGACGAATGGGCGCACATCCGCTCGATGGCGAGATAGGTCTTGCCGGTATTGGTGGGGCCGAGGATCGCCCTGACCAGACTGTCGCCGCGCGGCATTTTCCTAATTTGGCATGGCGGAAAAGAAGTGCAAGCGGGGATCGAAGTTAAAATGGTTTTAACCTTGTTCGGGCAGTGCCGGGGCAAGGAGTTTACGGGTCGATGCGCGAAGCGTGGCTGGGACGGCAATTCGGACAAGCGGCGGTGGCGATGCCAATCGGCTTCGCGCCTGCTGCGCTGCCGACTACGCCCCGCATCAAGCTCGTGGTCGACCTCGGCGATAAATTGTTCTCGAAAACATGGTGGCGGGGTTTGGCGACGCTGGCCGCCTTGTGCACCGCCGCCGCGCTGACCGCCCCCGATTTTGGACCCCTGCCCGGCGGCCACGCGCCGTTCCTGACCGGCGACGCGCGGGCGCAATGGCGCGCGGTCGGGGTCGATTCGCTGTCGCATGGCTCGCGCAGCGGGATGCGGATGGCGCCCGGCGCTTTGGTCGAGCCGTTGCAGGTCGCGCCCGAGCGGACCGCGATCGACCTCACCGCCACCCTCGGCCAGGACGGGCTGGCACGAAGCCTCGCCCGGTTCGGCGCATCGAATGGCGACGCGATCACCGCCGCCAACCTCGTCCATGCGGCATCGCCGACGCTCGAGCCCGGCACCCAACTCACGATCCGCCTCGGGATGCGCGATTCGGCGGGGCGGCGCCCGGTCGAAATGCTGTCGCTGCGCGCCTCGATGGAGCTGAAACTGCTGGTCGAACGCGGAGCTGGCGGGCTTGGCCTGACGCGCATCGCGGTCCCGGTCAGCACCGCGCCGATGCGGGTGCGCGGGGTGGCCGGTGACGGGCTCTACTGGGCATTGCGCACCGCGGGCGCATCGAGCGCCACCGCCGCATCCTACCTCAAGGCGATGGCGCAGGAAATCGACGTCGGCGAGATTGCGTCGGGCGACCGGTTCGACATGGTCATCGCCAGCCGCCGCAGCGCCGACGGCCAGCAGATCGAAGGCGATCTGCTCTACGCCGGGATCGAGCGCGCATCGGGCGGCAAGCTGCAGCTCGTGCGCTGGACCGCGGGCGGCAAGCCGGTGTGGGTCAATGCCGCGACGATCGGCGAGGCGCAGGCGCAGAGCAACGGCATGATCTGGCCGGTGTCGGCACCGATCACCTCGACCTTCGGCCCGCGCCTCCACCCGATCCTGCGCTTCGTGCGGATGCACAAGGGGATCGATTTCGGCGCCCATTGGGGAATGCCGATCCACGCCGCCGCCGACGGCCAGGTGGTCCGCGCCGGCTGGGCCGGTGGCTATGGCCGCCAGGTGCGGATCGCGCACAGCGGCGGGCTGGCATCGAGCTACAGCCACATGTCGAGCATGGCGGTCTCGCCCGGAAGCATCGTCCACCAGGGCGACGTGATCGGCTATGTCGGCTCGTCGGGCCTGTCGACCGGCCCCCACCTCCATTACGAGGTCCTGCGCGACGGGGTGGCGATCAACCCGATGGGTGTGCGCTTCACCGTCGCCACCCGCGCTGCCGACCCCGGCGCAGTCGCCGCAATCAAGGCGCGGTTGGCCCAATTGCTCAAGGCCGGGACCAAAAGCTGAACTAAATCGCGACTCAATTTTGACTCATCCGCGATGGACGATAAGGTCGCGCTCATGGGGCGAGTCGGATATTCCAGTCAGCGGGTCGAACTGATGCGGTCGCTGGCCGAATCGATGCCCGACGAACGGACTCGGCACACGATCCTGCGCCTCGCCGACGAGTATGAAACCAGGGCGCGCCACAAAGCGGCCGCGCTCGAATTGATCAGGGATCGTTTCAGCTTCCAGTAGCCATTTCCCGCCAGCGCTCACTGCGCCTGGAGGACATATCCGCTGCCGCGAACGGTATGGATCAGATCCGGCGCGCCGGGCAGGCTGAGCAAGTTCCGCAGCCGGTTCATCGCGGTCGAGATGCTGCAGGCATTGACCGGACGACCGTTCCACAGGCCAGCCGACAGATCGTCGCGGCTGAACACCTTGTTGGGATTTTCCATCAGGAATCGCAGCAGCTCGAGCTGGAAGCGCGACAGCGAAATCGATTTTCCCCGGCGCCATACCAGGTGCCGGTCGGGCTGCAGGATCAGGTCGGCGAACGCAATCTCCGACTTGTCGAAAAAAGCTCGGCGCGCATCGGCGGTCAACCGCAGGACATGCTCACGCCCGATCGCGGGCTCGGTGACCACGTCGTCGGCCCCGGCCTCGTAAAATTCGAGGCGTCCCAATTGCTCGAGGCCCGGGCTCCAGATTGCGATCCTGACCGATTTCGTCTCGCCCTCGGATCGCAGGCTGCGGCATAATTGGACCGCGGCGCCGTCGGCTCCGCCGGTTTCCAAGAGCACCAAATCGGGCCGTTCGGTGGCGGCCTTGCGCAAGCACTGGCTATCAAGGTCGCACTCGGTCCACGCCACATTGGGATGATCGAACGGCAGCGCGTCGACCTTCGTTGGCGCGCGCGCGACCAGGATTCGGAATGTCCGCCCGAGGAACGGCGCCGACCCCATAGGCGACACGGAAACTTCATTCATCATGCCGTGATGCAGGCCCAACTTGTCGCCTGCGCGACCCGGCGGTTACAAACCGGCGACAAGATGATCAAAAACCAGTCAAACCGGACTTTTACCCTTTCGAAACAACCGAAAAGGGGCTCCGCGTCCCCGCGAAACCCCTTTCCTTCCAACTGGCTCAAACGCAACGCGAGCAATCGACTATTCTAGCGTCCACCACGCTCCGGCGCCGGCGGCGGCGGGGGTGGCGGCGGCGGCGGCGGGCAAGCGTCCGAGGCCAGGATCACCGACCCGTCCGAGCAGGTCTGGGTCGCCGGGGTCGGCACTGCCGGCTCGGGCGGCGGGGGCGGCGGCGCGACGTAAGGCGCGCTGTGACGCGGCGGATCGATCTTGAACGCGGCCTCGATGCCGAAGGTGCGCGGCGCGTTGAAGTTGCCGTAATCGCCGAGCACGTTGTTGATGCTGCCGGTGGTGACGCTGCTGGTTGGCGCGCCGGGCAGGCTGTTCGACGGATCGCGGCGGAAGATATGCTGCTCGTCAAGCAGGTTGCGCGCCCACAGCGAGACAGTCAGTCGCGATTCATCCGAATTCATCTTGATGTCGGCCAGGGCCACTCGGCCGTTGACGATGAATGACGAGTCGGCCTTGGTCGCAAACTGGTCGAATGCCTGGGTTGCCTGGGCGTAATTGGCATCGAGATGGAAGCGCAGTTCGGCGCCCGATCGACCAACCGGAAGCTCATAATCAATCGCTCCACTGGCCGCATTGCGCGGGGTGAAGACGATGTAGAAGCGCTGATCGACCGTGGTCGTGTTGATCGGGTTCGGCACCAGCAACGTCGGCAGGATCGTGACCGGATTGCGATAGGTAATCGGCACCCGCGGGATCTCGGTGTCGGTGTAGGCATAGGATGCGCTTAGCGTCAGCCCCTCGAACGGACGCACCGTCAAATCGGCTTCGAACCCGCGAATCTTGGTGATCCCCGGCGCGTTGATGGTGTTGAGCACGTTGACGTTCGACCCGGCCGCATTCTGGATGAAGCTGATGTCGACCTGGCTGTTCTTGCGGTCCATCGCATAGGCCGCGAGGTTGAGGCGCGCGCGATGATCCCAGAAGTCGGACTTGAGGCCGATTTCATACGCCTTGACGTCTTCGGGGTTGAACGGCTGATAATTGGCAGTGCGCGAACTTGCACCGCCGGAGCGATAACCGGTCGAATATTTGGCGTAGACGTGAAGCGAATTGCTGATGTCATACGCAATCGTCGCCATCGGATTGAAGCGGGCCCACTTGCGGTCGAGGGGCTGATAACCGTTCGCCGCCGCGACCAACGGATTGGTCTGGTAATTGACGTTGCGGAAAAACAGCAAGTCGCCCTTCTTGATGTCCTTGGTGTAGCGCGCGCCGACCGTCAGGTGGAGCGAGTCGGTCGCGTTCCAGGTCAGCTGGCCATAGGCCGCATAGCTCTTCGACTTGACCCGTGAGGCACGGTCGATCGAGCAACCGTTGACCGCTTCGCCGGCGAACAACGGGGTGCTCGCGGTGCAAAAGGGGATGTCGACGTAGGTCGCGCCGGTCACCACGGTCGGGAACAGCGGATCGACGATTGCGACCACGCCCTTCGAGTTCGGGGTCGCGGCATCGTCGCGGACATGCTCGTTGAAATAGAACAGGCCGGCGACATAATCGAAGCGACCGACGCTGCCGACGCCTTGGAATTCCTGGCTGAACTGGTCCTGGTGAAGGTCGGCGAGGCTGTAGCGGCTGAACGCGCAAGGCGCGATCGCGGTGCAGGCCGGAGTCAGGTTGACGATTGGGGTGCGGTGAGCGCCGCCGGCATTGTCCCATTGGGTGGCATCGACCGAACGCCACGCGGTGAATGAGCGGAATTCGAACGACGGCGAGAATTTATACTTGAAGATGTTGGTGAAGCCGCGGGTCTTGTCGATGCTCTGCTGCTGCGGAACGCCGATGTCGGCGGTCTTCATCCGAGACGTGCCGTTCACCACGACACCCGGAAGCAGCGGCTTCACGGTGCCGGTCAGCGCGGTGTAGGCGGTGCCGGGGAGGTAGCAGGCCCCCGGACGAACGCTTTCCGACGGCGCCGGGGCCGGTCCGGCAACGCAGCCATTGGGGTTATAGTTGAGCAATTGGCTGTAGAACGGCGTGTTGGCATCGCGCGCAATGTCGAACATGAAGTCGTTGGTCAGCCCGTCTACCGGCTTCCAGCGAGCGGCGAGGCGAAGGCCCTGCCGATCGTAATAGTTCCAGCCATATTGGCCGGGCATGGGGTTCTTGGTGGTCGCATCCTGGTGCTGGATGACGCCGTCGGCCTTGATCGAGATATTGGCAAATTCGGGCAAGTCGAGATGCAGCTCGCCATTGTACGACCCGTAATTGCCGACGCCGCCATGCCCGCGGACGGCGAATTCGCCGCGCGGGGCCTTGGTGACGATGCTGAGCGCGCCGCCTTCGGTGTTGCGACCGAACAAGGTGCCCTGCGGCCCCTTCAGGACTTCGATCCGCTCGACGTCGAACAAGGCGGCGTTGAGGCCGTGCTGGCGACCGAGATAGATGCCGTCGATATAGATGCCGACGCCCTGCTCGCGCGCCGGCTGGTTGGCATCGAGCGGAACGATGCCGCGGATACCGATCGTCAACGCCGACTGGCGCGCCTCGAAGGTGGCGATGCGAAGGCTCGGGACGGCGCCGTCGGCTAGGTCGTACAGGCTCTGGACGTGGCGCTTCTTGAGATCCTCGGTGCTCACCACCGAGATAGCGATCGGGGTCTTCTGCAGGTTGGTTTCGCGCTTGGTCGCGGTGACGACGATTTCTTCCAGACCGGTGTTACCGGCAACTGCCGCAGGGTCCCCCGAGTCGGTGGTCTGAGCAGCGGTGGCATCCGATGCAGCCGCAGTAGGGGTCGCGGGGTCCGTCGTTACAGCTTGAGCGAAGGCGGGCGAAGCCGCCGAGCAGAGCAACGAGGCGAGCAACCACAGTCGTGCGTTGCTGCCGCGGTTACTCGTTACATTGGCGAAAGTCCCCGACACGACATCCGTCGTGCCCTGTTCAACCTGGATCATCATCATACCCCTAAGCTCCGGCCCAATCGCCGATTCGCGACCGAATTAGGGGTGAGTTGCGACAGTTTTGCTTCATTCGAATGAGAGCAAGATTAACGCCGGGCAAAGTGGCCATGCTGCCATGAGTCGTCGCTTTCCGGTCACTCGCACTGGCGATGTGCGATTCGCCATTCACAATTATTTGACAATTTAAAGACACTGGAGTTACACAGTTGTGACGGGAGAAATTGTCATGGTTAGATTGGTTCGGGTTTCATTCATTGTCGCCGCCGCTATCGTCGCGGTTTCCAGCACGGCCGCATTGGCCCAGCCAGCGAGCAATGATGCAATCATCATCAACGCGCCGCAAAAGGCCAATCTCGAAGACAATCAGCTTGCGGTCCGATTCAACGACCTCGCGCTCAACCGCCCGTCGGGACAAACCGCGTTGATGCACCGCGTCGGCTATGCGATTGAAACTTTGTGCCAGGACGGCGTTGCATCGAGCAACCCGGTCGGCGCGATGAAGTGCAGCAATGTCGCGTGGGACAGCGTTCGTCCCCAGCTGGCCGAGCTACTCAAGCGCTAGATACGCGGGCGGCAACGCCCGCGACCGGCCACATGGTCGTTCAGCCTTGGTCGGTCGCGTCCGTTGAGTTTTATGCGGGGCTTTTGCTAAGCGCCTGCGCCAGCGCTCGATCGTGCCGGTTAGCGCTGGCTGATTCGTCCCGACAGCGCCAATCGATCGCGCGCTTCAGCACCGTAAAGGCTCGACGCTGGCCAGCGGGTGGCGATCAACGGCGTGCTCAAGCGAATTAGGCGACTAGCCTCTGCGGATCGTCCTTGACGTTGCAGGCAGCCGCCGCGGGTATTCTCGACCCACGCCAGCCGCCATGGATCATCGGGATAATCGGCCCGCATCAATGGCCCGGCGTGATCCAGCAGCAACGCGGCACCGACAAAGTCGCCGCGTCGGCAGTGCAGATTGGCGAGATCGGTCAGGATCGGACCTCGATTGCGGTGCTTGTGCGCGTTGGCCACAATGAGCCCCCGCTCGAAATTGCCCTCCGCGAGGGACAACTTGCCTAGCCCGGCCTGTGCCAGCCCAAGATTGGGGAGAATGAAGGCGAGGTCGGGATGGAGCGGCCCGCGCTGGCGGATATTATTGGTGGCGCTGCGCATCAGCAACGGCTCGGCCGCGGCGAATTTGCGCTGCTCGATAAGCACTCGGGCAAGATTGTTCAGCGTTGCGCCAAGCTCGGGGTGATCGGGGCCCAGCACCTGCGTATCGAGCGCCAGCGACCGGCGCCAATAGTCTTCGGCCGACTTGGGATCATCCGCCAGATAGGCGACCGTCCCAAGCTGGTTGAGATCGTCGGATACCCTGGGATGGAGCGTCCCGCCGCGTTTGATGCGGATCGCCAGCGCTTGCTCATAATATTGCCGGGCCGGGCGATACTCGGCCGCATATTGCTCGGTCAGGCCGGCCATTTCCAGGGCCCGCGCGACGGCCATGCTGTCACTCCCGGTTCGCCGCCGTTCGTCAGCGAGGGTCCGGGCGATCAGCGCGCGCGCTTGCGGCATATGCTCGAGCGAGGCCAGCGCCTCCGCCCGGCCGAGTTGTGCCCGGGCGGGAAGGTCGGGATCGCTCAGCGCGCGGCCGACCAGCAGCTGATTGGCCCGCCCGAAGGCTTGCGCAGCGCCGTCGAAATCGCCCTGCAGGTTGCGCGAGGCACCGAATATTTCGAGTTGCCGGGCCCTGATCTCGGGATTGCGCACCGGCAACTTGAGCGACCGGCGCACCAGATCGTCTGCGCGTTGCAGCGAGCCAAGCCCGAGATACACTTCGCCCAAAGTACTCATCAGTTCGGCGCGCACCTCGGGTTCGTCGTTCAAGCTACCTTCGATACGCCGCGCGCCGCGCTCCAATATCTCGTTCGCGGTGATCGTCTGGCCTTTGGCTTCGGACGGGTCGGAAACCTGGAACAGGCTTTTGACGAATTCGGTGGTACGCTGTGCGGTAACCGTCTTCTGGCGCGCAAGGTCACGGTCGCGAACCGCCTGCGCGCGCGAGATCAACGCGAACGCGGCGAGCGAACTCATCAACAGGAAGCCGATCATGGCGGCGGTGGCGATTCGCAACAAGCGCTTGTTCCGTCGCGCCTGCTCGCGTTGCCGAAGTTCGTCGAAGCGGACTTCGATCACCCCGGCAATCAGCTTCAGCAAGGCCGCTTTCTTACCGTCGCCGGACGCCCGCGCGTCGGCGGCAAGCGGCTCGCCCAAAAGCTCGCGAACCGCGGGTGGGAACAGCTTGTCGCCGGGCAGTGGCGGACCGTCAGGATCGTCCGCCTCGGGTACGATCAGGCACTGGATGCGCTTGGCGCGGCCGAGCTCGGCGAACGTCCGCACTTCCTCATTGACCCAGCGCGATCCCGCCCCGGCGGTCGAGCAGATGACGATCAGGCTATGCGCCTCTTCGAGCGCCTGCCGCACGGAATCAGCGAGATTGGTCGAGGCCGCGAGCTCTTCGCGATCCTGGAAGACAGGCGGCAGGCGGCGCTCAAGCGTACCCCACGGCGCGGGCTTGCCAACCAAAGCGGCAGGCAGGCGATAACGCTCAAGCTCACGGTGCACCCATGTCGCCCACTCGCGGTCGCGATGATTGTAGCTGATGAAGGCCGAGTAGCGCGGTGGCGCATCGGCGGGAATCACGTCAGGCAGCTTTAAGCTGAGCTCCGGCTTTGCGGCGCCGGAACATAAATCCGATGGCCGCGAAGCCTAGCAACATCGACAGCCACGTCGCCGGCTCGGGCACCGCGCCGTTGGCCAATTGCCCATCGGTGAAGCGAAAGCTGCGATCGGCCAGCGGACCGGTGGTTTCGTTCAGCCCGTTCGGAAGGTTGAAACCCGACGTGCCGATATCGCCGAGCGCCCCCTGGTTATAGCGGTAATCGACCTGGAAGCCGTCGCTCAGCCCGGTCAGGGTGATGGTGTAAATGGCGTTGAGAAGATTTGACTGGGCGAGTGCGTTGGCGCGGCCGATTTCGAAGCTCGCCAGATCCAGGGTCGCGGCGGGATTATATTGCAGGATGAGCTGCGTCAGGCTGTCGGAACCGGTCGGGTCGAACACCGCGTTGGTGAAAACCCGCAGCGTCTCGGTCCCGCACCGGATGGTGTCCGTGCAGGCGAAAAAGTTGACCGTCAGGCTATTGCCGGTGAGCGACTGGGTGCTGACGTAATTGCCGTCGAAGCCTTGGATCGAGGCGAAGGGGGACGAAAAGCCCGGACCGTCGCTCAAATTCGGGCTGAAGATCGGGGCCGGGAAGGCACCGAGCGAGGTGGCGGGCGGCGGGCCGGTGTAGCTGGCGGCAGTCGCGAATTCGCCGCTGAAGCTGTTCTCCAGGAGCAGTTGCGGGGCGATCGTGTTGAACGACAGGGTGCCATTGCTATTGACGTACACGCTGGTGAACGTCGTGGCGCCGATCACCGCGTTGAATGGCAACGCGACAGACGTGCACCCACCCGGCGAAGCAGCGACGATGGGACTGCAATATCCCGACAGGGAAAGCGTGGCGCCGCCATCGATCACGGTCCGCCCGGCCTGTGCCGGCTGGGCGGAGGCCAAGGCCACAAGCAACGACGCAACAGCTACCACTTTTGACAAATGCATGACGCATACCCCCGAGTCGACGACTTCCGGAGAGTGTCAGATATTGGCTTGGTTAACAACTTGCTTGTTATATCCCGTCGATCTTTTTGTCGGGCAATTCGGCTCCAGGCTGATGTCCGCTACGCCGCATCGACGGACATCGGCCGACCAATGTTTGCAAAATAGGAGTTCGCCTGCTTGGCTGGCCGTGCCGTCCGGTGGCACTTTCCAATCGTCGATTCGAGTCACGCCTCGCCGGCGCGCCCAGCTTTCGCCCGGCAAATCCTTAAGGTGACGAATAGCCCCCGAAAAGCCGACGAAGTGGGGAACCTTAGTCAACTTAGCGCGCGCTCAGCGCCCGTGGCCGCGCCACCTTTTGATCGTGCGGTCGATGATGCCGGCTTCGCCACCGGTCTCGCGCCACAAGGCGGCGAAGCTCGGGTCCGACGAGGCCGGGCGCTTCTCGGGCTCGAGATCGTCGAACCGGACGCGGATCGGGATTGCGACGCCTTCGCCGCAGACGATGCATTCGCGGTTGCGCAATGCCGGGATGGCGTCGAGGAAGCCGCGCGCGCCTTCGGGCATCGCCGCACGGACGCAGGCCTGATCGCGTTCGTTGTTGAGGCGCATGGCGATGATCGTCCCGCACTGCGACAACACGCCTTCGGCCAGATCCGACGGGCGCTGGGTAATGAGCCCGAGCGACACGCCGTACTTGCGGCCTTCCTTGGCGATCCGTTCGAGGATCTTGCGCACCGCCTGGCCCTTGGCGGTATCGTCCTTGGGGACATAGCGATGGGCTTCCTCGCACACCAGGAGCAAAGGCCGCTGCGCCTCGGTCCGCGACCAGATGGCATAATCGAACACCATCCGCGCCAGGATCGAAACGACGACCGAGGTAATCTCGCTCGGCACGCCCGACACGTCGACGATCGAGATCGGCTTGCCGAGCGCGGGGAGGCGGAACAGCTTGGCGCAGAAACCGGCCATCGTGTCGCTGACCAGCATGCCCGAGAACATGAAAGTGAAGCGCGGATCGGCGCGAAGCTCGTCGAGCTTGTTCTTGAGCCGTTGGTAGGGCGTGGTGTCCCCGGCGCGGTCGAGCTTGCCCATTTCGGCGGTCAGCACCGACGACAGATCGGTCAGCAAATAGGGGATCGGCGAGTCGACGGTGACCTTGCCATATTGCTCGATATTCTTGCCCCGCGTGCGGGCGGAGAGCAGGCATTTGCCAAGGATGTCGGCATCGCGCTGGCGCTCGGACCCGTCGCTGGTCAGGAAGACTTCGCAATGTTCCTCGAAGTTCATCAGCCAGTAGGGCAATTGGAGGTTGTCGACGTTGAACAACTCGCCACAATCCTTGAACGCCGCCGAATATTCGCCGTGCGGATCGATCATCACGATGTGCCCCTCGGGCGACAATTGCGAAATCCGATGGAGGATCAAGGCGACCGAGGTCGACTTGCCGGTACCGGTCGAGCCAAGCACCGCGAAATGCTTCGACAGCATCGGGTCGACGTAGAGCGCGCCGCGAATGTCGTCGGTCGGGTAGACCGTGCCAATCTCGATATGCGGGCTGTCGTCAGCGGCGAAGATGGATCGCATGTCTTCGGTATTGACCGGATAGATCGCGCTGCCGGGGATTGGGTAGCGGGTGACACCGCGGCGGAAATTGACCATCCGGCCGCCGCTCGAATGCTGGCCTTCGCCGAGGAAGTCGACGTTGGCGAGGACTTCGCCCGGCTTGCCGGCGCGCATCGTGCGGACGTTAGCGATCAGCCACGCATTGCCGACCTTCATCTTGACCTGGCTGCCAACCTGGCCCGCCATCGCCACCGACATGTCGCTGCTGGTCGACAATTGATGGAGCAAGGCGGCGTCCATGCTGACGGCCGATCCCGACCCGGCGATTTCATCGACGATCCCGATCGCGGGCATCTTGTCGCCGTTCGTGGGGACCGCCGCCCCGGTGTGCGCGACTTCATCGCTGAAGCTCGACAGATGGTCGACGAATTGCTGGAGGTTGGGTTCGTCATTCATGCCGGCACGCACCTTGGTCAATTTGAGTTGACGCGATGGTAGGCGACGGCGGTTAAGATTTCGCTGACGACGTCGGTTGTAAGCTCAGGCGCGGCGGGCGAACAGCCAGGCGGCAAACCAGCCCAGTCCGAGCGACAGCATCACCGCCGCCAGCCCGTAGAAAAAGGCGTAGCGGCGAGCGGCAACGGCGATGAACCGCTCGAACCCCGATTTGCCGATCTCGATGTCGCGGGTGGCCGCCGCGACCACCCGGCCATTGTCGATCAGGAAGGTCTCGGCGGTGTAGGTGCCGACCGGAACCTGGCTCGGGATGTTGATCCGCGCGCGATACAATACGTGCTGGCTGATCTCGACGCCCTGGCCGTTCTCGGCATAGAGGCCCTGGCGCTTGCGCAGGTCGCGCAGGCCCGCTTCGAAGCGCCGTTCCTTGTCGGGCAGCGCCCCGCCGCCGGGCGACAGCTGGAGGTCGTTGAGGCCAAGCTCGTAAATCGCCGCGGTGCGTTCATCGACCAGATCGCGCACCGGGCGCGACGAGGCGATGGCGTAGAACGACGGGGCCGAGCGGAAGCGGTGCGAATCGGCGTTCATCCAGATGAGGCCCGCGATCTTCTGTTTCTCGCGCACCAGGATCGGCTCGACCGGGCCCTTGACGACCACCGCAATGTCGAGCGGCTTGGTCGGGGCGCGGCCGCCGGGATAGAGGATCGCGCCGAACAGCAATAATTGCGCCCCGGTGAAGCTGTAGCGGATCTCGATCGACCGCGAGGAGACGTCGGGCACCAGCACCGGCTGCGACGCACCGATCAGCAACGGCAGCGCAAGCAGGATCGCGAGGCGCTTCACAGCCCCGACACCGTAAAGATTTCGTCGGGCCGCCACGCGAGCCCGAGCGCCATGCGCAACGCAACCGCCAGGATGATTAGCGACAGCGCGAGCCGCAGGAGGTCGGGCTTCATCCGGGTCGCGAGGCGAGCGCCATATTGCGCCCCGACCACTCCGCCAAGCAGCAACAGCCCGGCCAGCACGATATCAACCGACTGGGTGGTCAGCGCAAGGATGAAGGTCGTCACTGCGCTGACCGCGAGGATCATGATCAGGCTGGTGCCGATCACCACCCGCGCCGCCATGCCGAGGATGTAGATCATCGCCGGGACCATGATGAAGCCGCCGCCGACCCCGAGCAAGACGGTGAGGATGCCGGCGACGAAGCCGAGCGCCATCGGTGCGAGCGGGGAGATGTACAGCCCCGAGGCGTAGAACCGCCACCGCAGCGGCAGGCCCGCGACCCATTTGTTGTGGCGCTTGGGCGCAGTGGTGACGGGGACGCTGACCCAGCCGAGCGCAACCAGGGCATCCTTGAGCATCAGCCCGCCGATCCCGCCGAGCAGGATGACGTAGAGAAAGCCGATCAGCAGGTCGATCTGGCCGCTGTTCTGGAGCAAGCGGAAGATGGCCGCGCCGGTCAGCGACCCGAGCAATCCGCCCGCAATCATCACTCCGCCCATGCGGAAATCGACTCCGCCGCGTTTCCAATGGGCGTAGGCGCCGGACACCGATGCGCCGGTGATCTGGGTGGTGGCCGAGGCGACCGCGACCGTCGGCGGGATGCCGTAGAAGATCAGCAACGGGGTGGTCAGGAAACCGCCGCCGACCCCGAACATCCCCGACAGCAACCCGACCACCCCGCCAAGCGCGATGATCAGCAAGGCGTTGACCGACATTCCGGCGATGGGGAGGTAAATGTCCATGAATCTACGACTACGCTAGCGACTAGCAGAGGCGCATTCCAGCCTAGGGGTCAGTGTTAGGCCAGTCTGGGGGTCAGAAGTCGGCGGCGAGTGTCAGTGCGGGGCCCGACTGGGGTGCGGCATTGCCGACCAGCCGCTTGCGATAATCGGCGTGGACCTTGATCCCGCGCCGCACGTCCATCGTCAGCCGCGGCCCGACGTCGAGCCGGTAGAGCCCGGTCTGCGCCGCGCCCCACACGCCGATGCCGACGGAGAAATTGCGCCAGATCGGGCGGCTCAAGGTCGCGCCGCCATCGATGAACAAATCGCGCCGGCGAGCGCCGACCACCCCGCCCTGGACGTAGCCGTCGAGGTAGATCTTGTTGAACACGGGACGGTGATACATCCCGCCTTCCGCAAACAAAGCGAAGGCCGAGCGACCGCCGTAGCGCCCGATCCGCTGGCGACGCTCGGCGGTAAAGGCAATCGGGATCGATCGGAACGGCGAGAAGCGAATGCCGAGCGCGGCCTCCGCCCCGCGCACGCCGCCCGCCGACGAGGTCCCGCGCAAGCTGACCGCCAGCGCCTGGTTGAAGCGATAGGTCAGCCGGGCGCCGGCCTGGCTTCCGCCGAGCGTTCCGCCGGTGGCGAGCGAGGGGGTCGGGATGACGCCCTTGCCGACTCCGCGGAGCAACGCCCAAGCGGTCAGCTGCAACCGGTCGAACCGCGCCGGCCCGGGTGGCGGCGGTGGCGGAGTGACCGCGACGGGGCTGCTCACCGCGCGCCGCTCGCCCGATGCGGCGGGGCGCGAATATTGCGGCCACGGCTCGGGCTGGAGGGGAACGTAATAGATTGGCTGCGGGGTCGGCATGACGCCCGCCCAGCCCCGGCCGCTGCGCTGAACCGGGGCCGAGACACCGGCGGGCCAGCCTGCCGGAACGACGATCGTCCGCTGGATCGGCGGGTAGGCCGGATAAGGCATGGGGTAGGATGGCGGATAGGCACCGGCGTAGGGCGGGCCATAGCCGGGCGGCGGCGGATAATAGCCGGGTTGCGGCACCGGATCGGGCGGTGGCGGGGGTTCGAACTCGGTCTGCGCAACCGGGGGCAGGGTGGCCGCCAGCTTGGCCGGCGGGGCGACCGAAGTGCTGCCCGGATAAAGGCCGAGGCTTGCCGCGCGAACCCCGGCCCAGGCGAAGACCGCAAACCCTAGGAAGCGCAGCGAATTGCTCATCCCACTCGCTCTTCGGCGGGGAAGATGTGGCGGGTCTTCTCCCACGTCTTGGGGCCGCCCTTGGCGTGGAGTGCGACCGCGCGCTTGACCGCCAGCATGGCGATGATGTTGCCGACCAGCATACGCGGGATCGAGAGCAGGCCCTCGCCGACGCCGTAAGTCGCGGTGACGAAGCCGAAGCGCATCGCGATGCGCCACGCGAGCAGGACCAAATTGACCTTGAGCAGCCACGCGAGCAGCGGCGAGGCGGCGAGGTTGACCGGCGCGCCAAGCCCTTCGGCGATCCACAGCTGAAGCCACAGCAGGATGGCGGCATATCCGGCGACGAGCAGCAGCGCGGCGAGCGGCCCACGCCGGTCGCGCATCCGCATCCACCGTTCGCCAATCCCGCCGCTCCAGCCGAGCCGTTCCCAGCCCGCCAACGCAATCCCGCCGATCCAGCGCGCTTTCTGGCGCACCGCGGCGTCGAGCGTGGCGGGGAAGTGGCCGCAACTGGAGACCAATGACCGACTTCCGGCGACGGCGGGGATGCGAACGAACATCGTCTTGTCGGCGAACGCACCGACGCGCAGCCCGAGCTCATAATCCTCGGTCATGCAATTGGCGGCGAACGGGTGGCCGACATTATCGGCCGCGAGCCGGGCGATCGCGCCGCGCGAGATGGCGCAGCCGACCCCGGCCAGCGGGATCGACGCGCCGACGGCTTCGCGAACGACCATTTCCTTGCCGTGGCTCTCGGCAAATTCGTCGCAATAATGGCCGCTGACCCAGCGCGATTGCGGGTCGGGCAACGGGATGACCGGCAATTGCACCAGTGCCGCTTTCTCGGTCAGCACATCGAACAGCGCGATTTCAAGCGGGTGGACCAGATCCTCGGCATCGTGGAGGACCACGGCCTTGGCGGTCCATGCCTCGCGGCATTCGGCGGCGAGCAAGGCGTCGTACAAGCGGTTGAGGCAATCGGCCTTGGTCGTCGGGCCTTCATCCTCGACCAGCACCGCCTCGATCCGCGGATCGTCGACTTGGCCGATCGCGGCTTCGGTCAGCGGGTCGTTGGCGTAGAAGCCGACGAAGATCCTGAAGTCGGCGTTGCCCCAGCGGCGCAGGGTCGATCGCAGCATGTCGGCGATCACCGCCGATTCGTCCCATGCCGGAATGAATACCGCGATCCGCCCCGGCTTGGCGGGGGCGGGCAGGCTGTTGGCGAAGGCGCGCGGGAAACGGGTGTAGACCGCTAAAGAACGCCACAGCCGGCGCCCGAAATAGATCACATCGACGACCAGATCGTCCAACGCGAACAACAGGAAGCCAACGGCGGCGAACAGGGCTAGCTCCGACGCAATATCGGTGAGCACAAATGCCAGGGACATGGGAATGCGCGCCTGAGTCTAGACTAAGCGCAGGTGAATAAAGATGGTAAAGATCGCTCGCATGCCGCCCCCAATTGATTGAGTCGAAAACACCGAGCGGGTGAAACATGTCACAATGATTCGGTTTCGACAAGAACATCCGTAACGGACGCGATTGTTTCGTCCACGGAGTGACTGGAACTTTGCGTCGCCGCCAGCCTTTTACCGGACGGTAAGGCGGCCATGCCTATCACGGCGGCCATGAACAGGAATCGACTCGTTGGCATGACCAGGGTTCGCAACCATCTGCGGCATCGTTCGGCGGCATTATTGCTGTCGCTCGAAAGCGGCATGTCGCGGCTGATGCTCGGCTGGCTGTTGCTTGCGGCCGGGGGCTGCGCGATCCGGATTATGCTCAGCCCATGGCGCGGCGCGGGGCCGAGTTGGTCGACCATCCTGCCTTATGCGTTGGTGATTGGCGCGCCATTGGCGTCGATGGCACTCGCGATGCGCTGGTTTGCCAGTGCCGATCTCAATGCCCAGCCGAGCATCCGCCTAGCTCGGATCGGCAATTGGCGCGATATTGGCGAAGCCGCCGCACTGCGCCACAAATATTACGGCACGAGCGGGTTGATGGTGCCGCTGCTAGTCGGGATGCTGATCAACGTCCCGCTGCGCACCGCCGAATATCTCGCCGCCATGCCCGCGCTGTCGGGGCCAGTGCCCGAATGGTTGCGGACGCTCAACCTGCTGATGACCGCCGACGTCGTCTTGCTGTCGAGCCTGTATGTGGTGGCGTTCGTCGCCGGGCTTCGCCGCTTACCCAGCTTCCCGCGCCTGCTGGCGAGCATCTGGGTGATCGATCTTGCAGCCCAGTCGGCCATCGCCACCGTCGCGCATACCCAAGCCGGCCTTCCGGTCGCGGTTTCTGCGGCGCTCGATGGCCTGCTCCACGCCAATGTCATCAAGGCGATCGCCAGCATCGCGATCTGGCTGCCCTATTTATTGCTGTCGACACGGGTCAACGTCACTTTCCGCCATCGCCTTCCTGCGTGAGGTAAAGCGGTCCCAAATCGGGGCAAATGCTTAACTTCCATTAACAAGCTGTCTTGACATTTCGTTCATGATTTCGCACTTGGCGTTCCGGCGTGCTGGTCACGTCAATCCGTCATTGATGATTGCTATGGGGACGCGCTCCATAGCCATGATGCCAGGGGTGTGGGCAATGAGCGAACGGCGAGATCTGGGGAAAAATCGCAAGGGCGCCGCGGCGGCCGAATATGCGCTGGTGCTGGCGATTGCCGGCGCCGCGCTGACGTTCGGGGCGCTTGCGCTCGGCACCGCGATCACCGATTCGATCGGCAATGACAGCCAGTGCGTCGCCGCGACCGCCTCGACCAACACCGACTGCTGATCCTTAGCGCTTGATTTTGCACGGCCGACCCCGGACGAGGGGTGGATGTTGATCGCCCTTTTGCTCCTGTCCCAGACGATTGCCGCAAGCGGCGATTGGGCGGCGTTCGATCGCGGCTCGACCTGCGAGGCGGTGTCGCGGTCGTTGCTCGTCCCGCTCATGGGCGACGAGCAGCCACGGATCGCAATCGCATTCGATCGCGCCGGGCCGCGGCGGGGAGAAATCGGTCTTCACCTGCACCGTGCGGCGCGATCCGGCTCGTCGGTGGTGCTGACAATCGGCGAGCAGCCGTTCCTGCTGTCGGCGCGGGGCGGCAATGCGTGGAGCCGCGGGCCATTGCAGGAAGCCGCGATCATCGCCGCCATCCGCCGCGAAAGCGGGATGCGGGTCGAGGCGCGCGACGAGGCCGGGCGGCGGATGGTCGATCGTTACTCGCTAAGCGGCGCGCCGACCGCGATCGACGCGGCAGCGGCGAGATGCTCGCGGAAGTTGTAGAATTTTCGCCACATTCCGACTACAGGGCGAGCGTTCCATGAGCGCCGATACCGCCTTGATGCCGATCCCCGGACCGGCCGACCCATTGCCCGTGCCCCGCGCGGCGGTGCCGCGTGCCGATGGCAAAATCGAGCTGATCGGTCTTCCCCGGGAAAAAATTCGCGCCGTGCTGGAAGGGGCCGGGCTGGAGCCGAAGCAGGCCAAGCTGCGCGCCAAGCAGATCTGGCACTGGATTTACAATCGCGGCGTGGGTGATTTCGCCGCGATGACGGACATCGCCAAGGCGCAGCAGCCGTGGTTCGCGACACGTTTCGTGGTCACCCGCCCGCAAGTGGTCGAGGCGCAAGTCTCGACCGATGGCACGCGCAAGTGGCTGCTCCGCACGCATGACGGCCATGACTTCGAAATGGTGTTTATCCCCGATGCCGACCGCGGCACCTTGTGTGTCTCGAGCCAGGTCGGCTGCACCTTGAATTGCACCTTTTGCCACACCGGGACGATGAAGCTGGTGCGCAATCTCGATCCGGCGGAAATTGTCGGCCAGGTGATGCTTGCGCGCGACGCACTTGGCGAATGGCCGTCGTCGCAGGAAGGGCGGATGCTGACCAACATCGTGATGATGGGGATGGGCGAGCCGCTGTATAATTTCGACAATGTCCGCGACGCGTTGAAGATCGTGATGGACGGCGATGGGCTCGGCCTGTCGAAGCGGCGGATCACGCTGTCGACCTCGGGCGTGGTGCCGATGATGGCGCGCGCTGGCGAGGAAATCGGGGTCAACCTCGCGGTGTCGCTCCACGCGGTGACCAAGGAAGTGCGCGACGAAATCGTGCCGATCAACCGCAAATATGGCATCGAGCAATTGCTCCAGGCATGCGCCGATTATCCCGGCGCCAACAATGCCCGGCGGATCACGTTCGAATATGTCATGCTCAAGGACAAGAATGACAGCGACGAGGATGCGCGCGAATTGGTGCGGCTGATCAGGGCATATGATTTGCCCGCCAAGGTCAACCTCATCCCGTTCAATCCGTGGGAAGGCTCGACCTATCTGTGTTCGACCCCCGAGCGGATCCGCAGCTTCTCGAGCATCATCTTCGCCGCCGGAATCTCGGCCCCGGTGCGCACGCCGCGCGGCCGCGACATCGATGCCGCCTGCGGGCAATTGAAGACCACCGCCGAGAAAAAGAGCCGCGCCGAGCTCGATCGCGAAGCTGCCGCCGATCCGGTTTGTGATGAGGCTGCTACCTAGCCCCGCCGCGGCGGTTCGCCGCCGGCTGGCGCGTGAAGTCCATGCGGTGTTTCATGCCAGCGCCGACGAGCCACGCGTCACGCGGTCGCCCGATGCCCTGATCGCGCCCGATTCTGTCGCCTGGCGGGTGCATGGCGACGTCACGACGATGATGGTCGGCGGGATTGCGGCGTTGCTGCTGCAGATGCTCCACCCGGCGGCGCTGGCGGGGGTGTGGGATCATAGCGATTTCGAGGCCGACATGCTCGGCCGGCTGCGACGCACCGCGCGGTTCATCGCCATCACTACCTACGCCGATCGGTGCGAGGGGATTGCGATCATCGACCGGGTCAAGCGGATCCACGACCAGGTTGACGGAACGCTGCCCGACGGGTCCCGCTATGCGGCCAACGATCCGGCGACGCTCGCCTTCGTCCATGTCGCCGGCGCCTTATGCTTCCTCGACGCCTGGATCGCCTATGCCGAACCACGCATGGCCGGCGCGGATCAGGACGCCTATTTCGCCGAGGTCGCCGGAACCGCCCTTGCGCTAGGTGCCGACCCGGTACCGACGAGCCGCGCCGAAGCCGAAGCCTTGCTCGATGCGTTTCGCCCGGCGCTTCGTGCCGACGGGCGGACCGCGCGTGTCAGGCACCTGATCCTGGGCGCGCCCGCCACGCATCCCGCCGCCGCCGCAGTCCAGTCGATGATCATGCGGGCGGCGATCGACGTCCTGCCCGCCGATGCCCGCACGATGCACTGCCTCAAGGAGTCGCGATTGACCCGCCCGATGCTCAACCTCGGGACCTCCGGCCTGTCGCGCGCGCTTCGCTGGGCGCTGAGCGGTTGACGTGATGCGAGCGCGGATTGGCTGATTGCAGCTCGGCAACGGGCGTGGCAGATGCGGCGAAGGAGATGCAAATGGCGTTGATCGATAATTTGCTCGGTAAATTGGTCCGCGCGGGCCAGCTGACGGTGATCATGCCGGGCGGAAAGGCGCACAGCTTCGGACCGGGCGGCGGGCAATCACTGACCGCGCGCATCGCCGACAAGAAGACCGCCTTTGCCATCGCGCGCAACCCCCGGCTCGGGCTGGGCGAGGCCTATATGGATGGCCGGGTGACGGTCAAGGATGGCGACATTCTCGATTTGATGCGGCTGGTCATCGGAGCCAACCGCTGGGAAGAAAAAGGCGGCGCGCGCGCGTCACTCAACAAGGGCAAAAGCAAATGGCGCCACTTGTTTCGCCGCAACGAAGCCAAGCAATCGCGCAAGAACGTCGCGCATCATTATGACGTCGGCAACGACCTCTATCGCCTGTTTCTCGACAGCGACATGCAATATAGCTGCGCTTACTTCACCGACCCTGCCAACAGCCTGGAACAGGCGCAGGCCGACAAGAAGGCGCACATCGCCGCCAAGCTGTACCTGAAGCCCGGGCAGAAAGTGCTCGACATTGGCTGCGGCTGGGGCGGGACCGCGCTGTACCTGAACCGAGTCGCCGACGTCGATGTGCTCGGGGTGACCTTGTCGGAGGAGCAGCTCAAAATTGCCCGCCAGCGCGCGAAGGACGCCGGCGTGTCGGACCGGGTCAAGTTCGAGCTGATCGATTATCGCTCGCTGACCGGCAAGTTCGACCGGATCGTGTCGATCGGCATGTTCGAGCATGTCGGCGCCCGGCATTTCGACGAATTCTTCACCAGCTGCAGCGATTTATTGGTCGAGGACGGGGTAATGCTGCTTCACACGATCGGCAAATATGGCTCGGCCGCGAGCCCCGACCCGTTCACCGACAAATGGATTTTCCCCGGCTATCATCTGCCCTCGATCAGCCAGCTTGCGGCATCGACCGAGAAGATCAAGTTCATCATCAGCGACCTGGAAGTGCTTCGCCGCCACTATGGTTATACATTGGTCCACTGGCTGCGGCGGACGCAGGCGGCGCGCGCGGCGATTATCGCCATGTATGACGAGCGCTTTTACCGGATGTGGGAATTCTACCTCGCCGGCGGGGTGGTCGCATTCGAGAATGGGTCGATGTGCAACTTCCAAGTGCAATATGTCCGCGACCGCAACGCGCTGCCGATCACCCGTGATTACATGATCGAGGCGGAGCAGAAATATCGCGCGCTGGGCGATGCGCCCGCTCCCAAACCGAAGCGGGCGCCAAGTAAGAAGCTGACCGACGCTTAGCGGCCGTGCAGTTCCGCGAGGAGCGCAGGGGCCGGATAGATCGACTTGAGCGCTTCCTCGACCGCCGCGGTCGACACCACGACGGTTCGGTTGAGCGCCGCGTCATAGCCGTAATTGCCGCCGAGGCTGTGGATGTTGCCGTCGAACGCGGCGCCGATCACCGCGCCCGACCGGTCGATCACCGGCGAACCCGAATTGCCGCCGATGATGTCGTTGGTGGTGACGAAGTCGTAGGTGATCGCGGGGTTGATCCGCGCCTTGTTGGCGACGAACGCGGCGGGCAGGTCGAACGGTTCGGCACCGGTGGCGCGGTCGAATGTGCCGCCGATGGTGGTGCGGGTCGGGACCGGCCGGCCATTTTCGAGCCAGCCTGCGACCTTGCCGTAGCTGACCCGAAGCGTGAAGGTGGCGTCGGGATATTGGGTCGCGCCGAACGCCGCGAAGCGTGCATCGGCGAGCTTGGCCTGGGCCGCGGTCAGCGGCGCGTCGACCTCGGCATCGAAGCGCTTCTGGATCGCCCGGTCGTTGGCGTCGATCTGGCGCGCATAGACGATCATCGGGTCGCGCGACGCCATGATCGCGGCCTGCCCGCCGTCGAGCAATTTCTTGCGCAATTCAGGGTCGGCGAGCTTGGTGCCGGCGACCAGCCTCTTGGCCAGCGCCTCGGGCGATTCCTTGCCCAGCATCAGCTTGGTCTGGGGATCGTCGGGACCGAGATATTCGCGCGTCTTGCTCAGCGCAAAGCTCAACCGCAACGTTTCCAGCCACGGATAGATCGGCTGCTCGTCGAGCAGGCGTTTCTCGGCCAGCGGAATATCCGAGTCGGTGTACCCCGGCAGGCGGTCGGCATCGGGCTTGCCCCGCTCCGACGCCAGCCGCACCAAGGTCATCGCGTAATTGAACAGATCCTCGTTCGGCAGCGAATAACGGTCGGCGAAATAGAAGGAGCGATAGCCGGTCATGGTCCGCGCGACGCTGGCCCACGGATCGCCGATCCCGGCCTTGCCGCGGGTGCGCGCCTTAAGCTGCGCTTCCTGCCGCGCGAGCGTGGCCATGAAGACGGGGTCGTTGAGCGCCTTCATCCGGCCGATATAGACCTTGAGGCTATTCTCGATCCCGTCGAGCGTTTCCTTGCCTTCGCGCGCCCGCTGCGGGCTTTGCTCCATCGCCGCGATCATCCGCCCGCGCAATTCGGACAAGGTGGTCAGCGCGGTCGGCACCGACAGTTCGCGCTGGAAGGCGAGCTGTTCGGAGGTGAACAGGCGCTGGGTCGAACCGGGGTTGCCGACCACGAAGGTCGCCTCGCCGTCGACCGGCGCGCGGCCGGTCCAGGTCAGATGCTGCGGCGTGGTCACCGGCTTGCCATTCTCGTAGGCGCGCAGGAAGCTGGCATCGAGCGCATAACGCGGGAAATTGAAATTGTCGGGATCGCCGCCGAATTGCTCGGCGCGCGATTCGGGTGCCCAGACCAACCGCACGTCGGAATATTTGCGATAGATGTAGAGCTTGTACTGCCCGCCGCCGTAGAGGGTGACGACCTGGCAGCGGGTGGTGGCGAGATCGGGGCAGCCAGCTTTCTCGATCCCAGCCGTCGCGCCATTGCGGGCCTTGATCGCGGCCTCGCCTGTGGCCGATCCAACCGCGCCTTTGACCTTGGCGGTGACGTCGGTGATCAGGGTGATGACCTCGGCCTGCTGCCCGGCGCATTTCAGCTCACGCTCGCGGCCAGAGGCGGTGAAGCCGTCCTTGAGGATGTTGTTGGCATCGGTTGAGTTCTGCTCGGCGCAGGTCGCGACGCAATGATGATTGGTCAGGATCAGGCCATTGGTCGAAACGAAGCTGGCCGAGCAGCCGCCGGTCAGGCGAACCGCGGCACCGCGCACCTTGTCGAGCCACGCCTGGTCGGGCGCCCAACCATAAGCGGCCTTCATCTTGGCGGCGGGGAAGGCATCGATCGTCCACATGCCTTCGTCGGCGTGGGCCGCAGCGAGCGGCAGCGAGACGAACGACAGAAAGGCGGCGCCGCGCGCGATGCGGGTGGAAGTCATGGTGCAAGTCCCCTGTTAGCTTAGTCGCGGCCAAGTCTGCCCGAAAAAAAGGGCCCGGCGCAATGCCGAGCCCTTGGATATTCGACGAAAGGCGGTTCGCTTAGAGGGTGCGGCCGCGCTGGAGCTTCATTTGCTGGCGCATCGCCTTGCGCTCTTCCTGGGTTAGCTGACCGTCGTGATTGGTGTCGGCGCGGTCGAACCGCTGCAGCGATGCGGCGGTCAATTCCTGGAGCGAGATTCGGCCATCATTATTGGCATCGGCCAGCTTGAGCATGCGCGCGCCCATTCCGCCGCCGTGCATTCCGCCCATTTCGCCGCCGTCATGACCCATGTGCTTGCCCATCTGGTGGCCGCCGCCCATCGCCTGCATCTCGTCGGCGGTGATGAAGCCATCGTGGTTGGCGTCCATCATCGCGAAATGCTGTTGCGTCTTGGCGATGACTTCGGCGCGGCTCTGGGTTCGCCCGCCATCCTCATCCGATTGCGACCCCATGCCCATCGGCATGGTCTGCACCGCAGGCGGCTGCATCCCCTGCGCCAGCGCGCCGCCGGCAATCGCCATTGCCGCAACACCGATCAAAAGTTTGGACATCATCATCTCCTTGGGAAAATCACTGTCTGTGATAGGCGCCGCTTCCTGTATCGCGCTTGAATGGCGGCAAGCACAGTGGCAAGCGGCGGCGGAAATTAAGGAGAGCCCTTTGTCCCTCGATAATCAAGTCCGCCGCGTGGTCCTCGCTTTCTCCGGCGGGCTCGACACCAGCGTGATCCTCAAATGGCTCCAGCAGACCTACGGCTGCGAGGTCGTGACCTTCACCGCCGACCTTGGCCAGGGCGAGGAGATCGAGCCGGCGCGGCAAAAGGCCGAGCTGATGGGGGTCAAGCCCGAGCATATTTTCATCGACGATCTGCGCGAGGAGTTCGTCGCCGACTACGTCTTTCCGATGATGCGCGCCAACGCATTGTATGAAGGCTTGTATCTGCTCGGCACCTCGATCGCGCGGCCATTGATCGCCAAGCGCCAAGTCGAGATTGCGCGATTGGTCGGGGCCGATGCGGTCAGCCACGGGGCGACCGGCAAGGGCAATGACCAGGTGCGGTTCGAGCTTGGCTATTATGCGCTCGCCCCCGACATCAAGGTCATCGCCCCGTGGCGCGAGTGGGATTTGACCAGCCGCACCGCGCTGGTCGAGTTCGCCGAGCAACACCAGATCCCGGTGCCTCGGGACAAGCGCGGCGAGTCGCCATTTTCGACCGACGCGAACCTGCTGCACACGAGCTCGGAAGGCAAAGTGCTCGAGGATCCGTGGGTCGAGGTGCCCGATTACGTCTTTTCGCGGACCGACGACCTCGTTTCCGCGCCGAATACTCCCGAGGAAATCACCGTCACCTTCAAGGGTGGTGACGGGGTGGCGGTCAATGGCGAGGCATTGAGCCCCGCAATGCTGCTGACCAGGCTCAACGAGCTCGGCAAGCGCCACGGCATCGGGCGGCTCGACCTGGTCGAGAATCGCTTTGTCGGGATGAAGTCGCGCGGGATGTACGAGACCCCCGGCGGGACGATCTATCACGCCGCGCACCGCGCGATCGAGCAATTGACGCTCGACCGCGGCGCGGCGCATCTCAAGGACGAGCTGATGCCGCGCTATGCGGAATTGCTCTACAACGGCTTCTGGTTCAGCCCCGAGCGCGAGATGCTCCAGGCGGCGATCGACCTCAGCCAGGCCAAGGTCGATGGCGAGGTACGGATGAAGCTCTACAAGGGCGGAGTCCACATCACCGGGCGTCGCTCACCCAATTCGCTTTACAGCGAGAAGGTCGTGACCTTCGAGGATGACGCCGGCGCCTATGACCAGCGCGATGCCGAGGGGTTCATCAAGTTGAACGCGCTGCGGTTGCGGCTGCTCGGGCGACGCGATCGGCCGGCCTAGTTTAGCGCGGCGTATAGACCGTGAGGCCGGCGAGCTTCTGGCGCGGTAGATAGGCCCGGTCGATCGCAGCCCCCACCGCCGGGCTGAACCGCAGGCTGAACAAATGCGGGCCGCGACCCTGATAGACGATGAACATCGCGAAGCGGTGCTGGTCGATCATCTGGATGAACGGTTTTTCGTCCCACACCCCGGTGGCAGCGAGTTCGTTGAAGATCGCCGGTTCCCACAGCACCGGCCGTCCCGCGCGGACCACCACCACCATGTCGTCGGAGATGACCGGCCCCTTGGCCTGCCTGACCATCTCGGCCAGTTTTGCGAGGCCCGGCGCCCGCAGCTGGAAATATTCGACCGGATAGGGGTTCGGCGCCAGATATATCGCCTGCGCGCACAAGGCGACGACGGCCAATTCCCCGGCAAAGCCAGCTTTCGTCGCGCCCGTCCGACCGGCGCCAAAGCCACGCTCGACTGCAATTCTCATCGCGAAGCCGATGAAGATGGCGAGAACCGCAAACCATTCGATAAAGTAATTCAGGCTCGATCCGGACTTGAGGACCAGCAGCAGCATGATCGTCGTCAGCAGGAAGTAGCAACCGAGCATTGCATAAGCGACGTCGCGCGGCGCGGGCTCGGGACGGCTGACGGCGAAGCGGCGAAGCGCCGGAATGGTGGTGGCGACCCCGACCAATGCGGCGATAATCATGAAGCTGTGGCTGAAGACGACGATTCCGATCTGCTCGACGCGCGCCAGGACGATGCGGTTGACGTTGTACAGGAAGATGTGCCGAACGAACCCGCCGTCGGTGGCGTAGGCGAGGCCTGCAAGGGCGATCGATCCGACGATCAGGCAGGTCGCAATCCCCGCCAGCGCGGTCCGCGGCCAGTACAGCAAAAGGACCAAGAACACCGACGCGGGCGCGGCGACCATCGTCTGCTTGGAATAGACCGAGAGCACGAACAGCAACGCCGCAAGGTAGATCATCGCCGGCTGCCGGATCGCCCGCAAGCCGGCATAAATTCCCCCGAGCGCCAAGGCGAACGCGAGCATGTCGACCCGCATCAACGGTGCCCACATCTTGACCGGAAAGGGGATTAGCAGGGCAAGTCCGGCAATCGCCGCACAGGCATTAGCGGTCCGGCGCGAGCCATCCGACTGGCGGATGACGTAGCGCACGATCGCGCCGATCAGGATGACCATCGCGGCAGTCGACACCAAAGACACGATCCGGCCGGCGGCGAGTCCGTCGATGCCCATCGCCGCGACCAGCCCGCTGAGGAAGTGGAACAACGGCGTGTAGTGGAACACCACCGCCGGGAAATGATGGATGTCGCCGAACGCCTTGCCGGTGAGCAATTGCTGGGTCTGGAACCAGACGATCCCTTCGCCATAGTCCATCTCGTAGGGGTAGCCGATTGCGCGCACCGCTGCCCCGGCGAAGTGATAGGCGTGCCACAGCAGCAGCCCGGCCAGCGCCACCAGCCCGACCCGAATGACGGTCACGGAAACGCGGTCGGTCGCGGGCATGGGATCAGCGACGGGGGCGGGCGACAAGCAACATCTGCTTGCCGAGCGGCTTGACCGGTGAGGCGAGGTAGGCGCCGATCAGGAAGGGCCACACCGGCAGCCGCGACTTGACGGTCAGCGGCAGGAAGCGCGGGCGAACCTCGATCACCTCGAAGCCATTGGCCTCGAGGAAATCGGCCAGGCTGATGTGCGACCAGATGGTGACGTGGGTGTAATCGTCGAAATATTCCGCGGCGCAATAGCGATAATTGGGCTGGAGCGTGGTCAGCGTTCCGCGTTTGGACAATTTGTCCTTCAACTGCCGCAGCGTTTCGGCCAGTTCGTCCTTGGTGAGATGCTCGAACAAATTGCTCGAAAAGGCGTAATCGACCGAATTATCATCGATTGCCGACAGGTCCGATGCCGGGCCGACGATCGTCTCGACCCCGGCGTCGACATGCGATGGCATCGCGTCCCATTGATCGAGCCCGATCCGCCGGCGGGCGGTCACATGATTGATGAATTCGCCGTAGCCGCAGCCGATATCGAGCACGCAATCGTCCGGGGTCACGCGCTTCGAGAAGAAATAGCGCCACAGGGCCTGCCACACGATGTCGCGCTTCTCATCCTGGACAAGCCGCGTATCGTGGTAACTGTCACCGCTCACGCAGCCTGCCTCTCCCAGCCGAACAACAGTCCGGCGATCATCCGCGTCCCGACCGTGAAGCCGCGCCAATTGTTGATGTTGCCGCCCTTCGACAACCCCACCCGAGGATGGAAGGTAATCGGGCATTCCACAAGCACCAGCTCGTGGGCCAGCGCGGTGTCGAGGAAATGGGCGTTGAACTCCAGGTTCACCGAGGGGTTCAAGCAAGGCAGCAGGTTGAGCAAGGCGTCGCGGCGGCACAATTTGTAGGTCGTGCCAACGTCGGTAATGGTGCCGCGCCCGAGATGCTTGAATTCGAGCAGTTTGCCGACGAACAGATTGCCATAATACATGAAGGTCGACAGCTGGGTGCGATATTGGCGGAGCGGCTCGACGATGCGGGTCCCGTTGACGATGTCGGCGTGCGGGGCATAGGCGATCAGCTTCTCGATGTCGTAGGCGAGGAAGGTGCAATCCCCCTCGCTCAGGACAACGAATTCGGTGTCGTCATATTTGGCGGCCTCGGTCAGACAGCGGTGGACGCAATGGCCGTAGCCCGGCTTGAGTTCGTTGAAGGTGATCGCGCCCGCTTCCTCGGCCCGTTCAAAGGTCCGGTCGCTGCTGTTGTTGCTGACCACGATCACTCGCTCGACCATCGGGTGGTTGATGAAATCACGGACCGAAACCGCAATGCTGTCTTCGTCATTATAAGCGGTGAGCGCGACCGTCACTCGCTGCCGGACGACCGGCGTGTAGCGGACGGGGACGTCGGGTTTCTGGCGGCTATGAAAATAGAGCAGGTCGACCAGCGCCATGGCGATGCCGATGACGATCGGGACACCCGAATACCACACCAGCCATTCGGCGACCGGATCGAGCATTTCGCGAAGCCCCAGCAAATAGCGTGGAAAGACCAGCATCACCCCGGCGAGATACATTGCAATGCCCAGGCAGAAGGCGAGGACGCCGTACATCAGGATCGGCGTGTGCCTGCGCCCGGGGCCGAAGGTGCTGGCCGGGCCCGCGATGGTCATTGTCATACTCCCCCCCTACTGAAGGCCATGCACGCCGACCCGGAATCCGGCAGCGAACGGCATCCTGGGGAGGTAACCACAGAAGGTTAACGAAGTGGAATAGATTCTGGCGACGGCATCATGTCAGCCGGCATTTACAGGTCGGCGCGAATGACTAAGGCGATCGGCGGGACGGCTCGGCGGGAAAGGCAAAAGTGACAAGCGACATCGACGACACGACGGATCGACCCTGGTGGGAAACGCGCTGGTTCGTCGCGGCGATGATCCTGCTTGCCTTCGTGCCCTTGTTGTACCCGCCGGTGCCGCCGCTGGTCGACTTGCTCGGCCACATGGGCCGCTACCGGGTCGAACTCGATGTCGCGCACTCGCCCGATCTCCAGCGTTATTACAGCTATCATTGGCATCTGATCGGCAATCTGGGGGTCGACTTGCTGATGGTGCCCTTGTCGAAGCTGTTCGGGCTGGAAATGGCGGTCAAGCTGATCGTGATGAGCATCCCGCCGCTGACCGTCGCCGGGTTCCTGTGGGTCGCGCGGGAGGTTCATCACCGCCTGCCGCCGACGGCGTTGTTGGCGCTGCCGTTCGCGTTCGGCCATCCGTTCCTGTTCGGGTTCGTCAATTACACGCTGTCGATGGCGCTCGCCTTCCTTGCCTTCGGGCTGTGGCTGCGGCTCGGGCGGCTGGACCGGACCGGGCTTCGCGCGATCCTGTTCGTGCCAATCTCGTTCCTGCTGTTCGTCTGCCACACCTTCGGCTGGGGATCGCTCGGGATCCTCGCCTTCTCGGCCGAGGCGGTGCGCCAGCACGATCGCGGGCTCGGCTGGTGGCGATCGGCGCTGCGGGCCGCGATGCATGCCGCGGTGATGGCCGGACCGCTGCTGCTGGTGCTGCTGTGGCGAAACGGGGTCAGCCAGGGGATGACCACCGACTGGTTCGACTTCCAGGCCAAGACGATGTGGCTGGCGATGGCGCTGCGCGATCGCTGGCAATTTTTCGACATCATCTCGGTGATGTTCGCGCTGACCATGCTGCTGTTCACCTTGCGCCGGCCCGAGCTGACATTGTCGCGCAACCTCGGATTTTCGGCGCTGATGCTGTTGCTCGTGTTCCTGCTGCTGCCGCGGATCATCTTCGGATCGGCCTATGCCGACATGCGGCTGGTGCCGTTCATGATCGCCACCGCCTTGCTCGCGATCCGCTTCAAGGGCGCAACCGACCCGAAGCTGGCGCGCGGCCTCGCGCTTGTCGGGCTGGGCTTTTATCTGGTGCGGATTGTCTCCACGACCGCCAGCCTCGCCATCGCTGCCAACAACCAGTCGGCCCGGCTCGCCGCGCTCGACCATGTTCCAGTCGGGGCGAAGCTGGTCCATCTGGTGAGCGAGGATTGCCGCTCGCTGTGGGCGTTGCCACGCAATACCCATCTCGGTGCGCTGGCGACTGTCCGCCGCAATGCCTTTTCGAACGACCAATGGGCGATCGAGGGGGCCAATCTGCTGTCGGTCCATTATGCGCCGGGCGGCGAATATCAGGCTGATCCGTCGCAGATGGTCCGCCCGCCCGCCTGCCCCAATCGCGACATGCGCTCGATCGACCAGGCGCTCGCCCGAATCCCGCGCGATGCATTCGATTATGTCTGGACGATCGACTTGCCGCCGACCGACCCGAAGCTACTGACGGGATATCATCGCGTGTGGAGCGGGCCGGGAAGCACCCTCTATGCACGGTCGCCGCCAGCCGCCAAAGATGGGCAATGACCGCGCTTTCGATTGTCATTCCCTGCTTCAACGAACAGGAATGCCTGCCCACATTGCACCGGCGCGTGACCGCCGCCGCGACTGCTGCGGTGGGCGATGATTATGAGCTGGTGCTGGTCAATGACGGGTCGAAGGATCGCACCTGGCCATTGATGCAGGAGATGGCAGCGAGCGATCCGCATCTCGTCGCGATCGACTTGTCGCGCAATCACGGGCATCAACTGGCGCTGACTGCGGGGCTCGATCTGGCACGCGGCGACATCGTCCTGATTATCGATGCCGATCTGCAGGACCCGCCCGAAGTGCTCGGCGAGATGATCGCGACGATGCACCGCGAGGCTGCCGACGTGGTCTATGGCGTGCGCACCCAACGCGCTGGTGAAACCCGTTTCAAGCGGGCAACCGCGCATGCTTTCTATCGCCTGCTCGCCGCCGCGACCGAGGTGCAAATTCCGGTCGATGCGGGCGATTTCCGGCTGATGAGCCGCCGCGCGCTCGACGCCTTGCTGGCGATGCCCGAGCAAGCGCGGTTCATTCGCGGGATGGTGGCGTGGATCGGCTTCAGGCAGGTGCCGTTCGCCTACAATCGCGACGAACGCTTCGCGGGGACGACCAAATATCCGTTGTCGAAAATGATCCACTTCGCGCTCGATGCGCTGACCGGTTTCTCCTCCGCGCCTTTGAAGCTCGCCAGCCACGCGGGCCTCGCGCTGGCGTTGGGGTCGGTGCTGATCATCCTGTACATCTTCGCCGGCTGGGCGTCGGGGCGGAGCGTCCCGGGCTGGACTTCGCTGATGCTGGTCGTGGTGGTGCTCGGCGCGGTGCAGATGTTCGTGTTGGCGCTGATGGGCGAATATATCGGGCGGCTCTACAGCCAGTCGAAGAACCGGCCGCTCTATATCGTCCAGGACATTGCCGGTGGCGGCGCGGCAAGGAATGGTAGTGGTTTGGGAATTGTCGCTTCAGCTAAAGGTCCAGCGGCGGTGGAGCCAGAAGGTCATCAGCGGAGTCAGCGCGATGTTGGGGATGATCGGCCACCAGGTCGCCCCGCCCAGCCGGTCGACCAATAACCACACCCAAAAGCTGTTGAGTGCATAGCCGATCAGATTGACCGCGACGAAGCGCAGCCCCATCCGTCCATGATCGTCGCGCTGCCCGTGGCCGGCAAAGCTGATCCAGCCATGCGCGAAGTAACCGACGCTGACGCCAAAGATCCACGCAATGGCAATGGCGACCAATGGCGAAGTGGTCCGGCTCTCGGCCAGCGCATAATAAATTGCCTGCCCGCCGGCAGTGATTGCAGCGCCGATAACGGCGTAACGGACCAGCTGGAACAGGGCGGCGCGCTGGTCAGGGTCGGCGAGCGCGCGGTCGATGCGGTCCCTCACCGTCTTGCGGCGGCTTCGATCTTGGCCTTGGCCATGGCGATCGGCTTGACCAACGCCGTCGGGATCAACCGCACAGCGGCGCGGCGCAGCAACCATTTGAAGTCGCCGCCGATGGTCAGCGGTTGATCGTCGGGAACGCGGGTGGCGAGCATCGCCTTGGACAGGCGCTTTTGCCCGGCGGGATTGGCGTAAACGTAGCTGTTGAAGCGATACCAGGCCATCACGCCATGCTTGTCGACCAGCCCCGGGCGGACGAAATCGAACACCGCGTAGCTGCGTTTAGCGAATTTCGCGCGCCAATATTCGGGTGGCTGCTCGTTGACATGATGTTCGCCGCCCTGGTGGGGGACGGCGGCTGAGAACAGGATGACGTCGCCATGCGCCACGAGGTTGTCGACAAACTGGTCGGCCTTGGCGTGGGGCAGATGCTCGGCGACTTCGAGCGTCTGGACGAGGTCGAACTTGCGCTTGAGGTCGAGCGGGGTGGCGAGGTCGTGGGCGATGAAATTGCGCGTCGGGATCGCCAGTTGGTGCAAGCTGACATAGTCTCCATCAACCGCAACGACGTCCTTGACGCCCGCTGACAGCCACTCCGCCGCCCACGCGCCATGGCCTGCGCCAATGTCGAGCAGGCTGGCGATATTCATCTGGGGCAGCAGCAATCCGGCCACCGCGCGCGCCGAGCGGCGCGACCCGGCGTCGATATAATCGTAAAAATCATGACCATATTGATGTTCGATCATTCGCGCCCGAACCTGCTTCTTGGCTTGCCGTTAAGAACAAGCACGCTAGAGCGCGAAACTTAATTTAGTGCAAGGACGCGCCGTGCCCGATCGGTTTGTGAGCTTCATCGACCGGCATTGGCGCAGCCTCGCGCTGCTTTGCTGGGCGCTGTTCGCCGCGTGGCTGATCTTTTCCAAGTGGCACAACATTACCGGTTTCGTGCTCAGCGACACCGACGATAACATGCGCATGAGCCAGGTTCGTGCGTGGCTCAACGGCGGGCAGGGCTGGTACGATCTTCGCCAGTATAAGCTCAATTTCCCGACCGGCGCGAACATCCACTGGTCGCGGCTGGTCGACCTGCCGATCGCCGGGCTGATCCTGATCGGGCGGCACTTCACCGATGGCCCGCATGCCGAAATGTTCGCGATTGCGGTCGCGCCGTTGCTGCCCTTGCTGGTGCTGATCATCGCGCTGTCGCTGACCGTTCGGCGGCTGGTCCATCCTGCCGCCTGGCCGTTGGTCGTGATCTGCCTGTTCTTCGCGGGATCGGCGACCGGCCAATATGTCCCGACGCGGATCGATCATCATGGCTGGCAACTGGCGTTCCTCGCGCTCGGGATCGCCGGGATCGCCGACCCCAGGCGCGCGCGCGGCGGGCTGGTGCTCGGGCTGGCCTCGGCATTGTCGTTGAGTATCGGGTTGGAATCGTTGATCTACATCGCGCTGGCGGGGGTCGCGATGGTATTATTCTGGGTGGTCGATACTGGGGAGCGCAATCGGCTGGCAACCTATGCCGTCAGCATCGCCGGGGGCTGCGCGTTCGGCTTTCTGGTGTTTGCCTCGAACGACAATTGGGGGCCGGTGTGCGACGCTTTGTCGCCGGTGTGGCTGTCCGATGCGTTGATCGGCGGGGCGCTGATGCTCGGGCTGGCGTGGTGGTCGCCGGCCAAGTGGCAATCGCGGATCGTCGGTGCGCTGGCGGCAGGCGTCATCATCGCTGCCTTCCACGCTCTGGCCTGGCCGCATTGCCTGTCGCGGCTCGAGGGGATCAGCCCCGAGGTCGACAAATTATGGCTCAGCCACGTGCGCGAGGCGCGGCCAATCTACAAGCATGGCTGGCGGATCGCGATGATCATCCTCGCGCTTCCGGTCGCCGGGCTGATCGGCTGGGGCGCCTTGGCGTGGCGGCACCGGGCCGACCCTGATTTGCTGCGGCGGACGATTGGTGCCGCGGTTCCGGCGTTTGCGGCGGTCGGACTGATGTTCTGGCAGGTGCGCGTTGGCCCGGCGTCGCAAGTGCTTGCGGTCCCTGGCGCGGTGACCCTGGTCGCGATCCTCGCACCGATGGCGTTCAATTCGAACAATAGCGTGCTTCGCGTGCTCGGGACGGCGCTTGCGGTGCTGTGCGGGCTTGGCGCGCTGATCCCGCTGTCGCTCGATTATATCGCGCCCGACAAGCCGCCGACCGCGCGCGACAAATTGATCAACATCGCCAATGCCTCCTGCCCGTCGATGTGGGCCTTGCGACCGGTGGCCAAGCTTCCCGCGGGGACGATTTTCACCTTCGCCGATCTGGCGCCGCGGGTGATTACGGTCACTCATCACCGCTCGATCATGGGGCCCTATCATCGCAATGGTCCGCAGATCGTCGATTCGATGATGCTGTTCCGCGGCTCGGCCGACAATGCCCGCGGGTTGCTCGCCAAATATCATGCCGATTATCTGATGACCTGCCCGCTGTTCAGCCAGGCGACGGTGTTCAGCGCCGAAGCGCCCAAGGGCTTCTACGCCCAGCTCGAAAAGGGGCAGGTGCCGACGTGGCTCGAGAAGGTCGACCTGGGGCCGACCTCGCCGCTAAAATTGTGGCGGGTGAAGGGTTAGGCCTCCCCCCTTGTGGGGGAGGTTAGTGGGGGGCATTCGCGTCTGCGGACGAAGAGAATATTAGTTGGCGAGCTAAAGCTCGCGCCCCCACCCTAACCCTCCCCACGAAGGGAGGGGGGCGATCCTACCCCGCCAGTCCCGGCAAGCTCCGCTCCAGCCCGTCGAGCACGAACTGGACCGCAAGCGCGGCGAGGATCACGCCGAGGATACGGGTGATCATCGCCTCGAGCTTGGGGCCGATGAAGGCCATCAGCGGGCCGGCGGCGAGCAAGGCGATCAGAGTGATGACGATCACCGCGGTCATCGCGCCGAGCACGACCAGGCTTTCGGTCATGCCGTTGGCGCGCGCATTGAGCAGCATCACCGAGGCGATCGATCCCGGGCCGGCGATCATCGGGATGGCCATCGGGAAGACGCTGATGTCGTCGGCCTCGGGCGTGCCCTTGATCTCCTCGGCGCGTTCCTCGCGGCGTTCGGTGCGGCGTTCGAACACCATGTCGAGCGCGATCATGAACAGCATGATCCCGCCGGCCAGCCGGAACGCCGACAGCGAGATGCCCATGTGGGTCAACAGTGCCTCGCCGAGGACGGCGAAGAACAACAGGATCGACCACGCCACCAGGCACGAGCGGATCGCCATGGCGCGGCGATGTTTGACATCGGTGCCCGCCGTCAGCGACGCGAAGATCGGGGCGCAGCCCGGCGGGTCGACGATCACCAGCAAGGTGAGGAAGGCAGTGGTGAACAGGTCGGTCATCTGGCCCCGGCGGCGACCTTGTCCTCGATCACCATCTGATAGCGCGCACCATTCCATTGATAGACGCGCAGGCGGCGCTGGCCACGCGGGCCAAGGTTGACCAGCCACGCCAGCGTCTGATCCTTGGAATGCTGGCTGGTGGCCTGGATCACGCCGCTCGGCTTGCCCTTGCACGAGGCGATGAACGGCGAAATGTCACCGCCTTCACCGCGCGCGAACTTTTCCGCATCGCCGCCGTCGTAAATCCATTTCCAGCCGCCGTCGGCCTGCCGCTGCCAGACAGTGGTGAAGTAACCGACCGATTTGCCGTAGCTGCGGACCCACGGCCCGGTGTTGACCGCAACCGATCCGTCGCAGCTGACATAGCTTCGCCCCGGCCACCAGAACACGCTGACGGGCGGATCGGCGCGATCCTTGAGCCACGCCTGCGCAGTGACCTTCTCGGGCACGAACATCACCGCGTCGGGGGCGGCGCTGTTGCGGAAGGCGGTCCACTGGCCGTTCTTCTGCGCATCGGCGGCGAAGGCGCGTTCGGCGTCGATCGCCGACATTGGCGCGCTGACCGGTGCGGCAGCGAGGAGCAAGGCGAGGATCATAAGCTCTTCTCATAGTTGAAACGCTCGGTGCGGGCTGCACCGACGAAGGTGTTGCGGATCAGGCAGGCGATGGTCATCGGCCCGACCCCGCCCGGCACCGGAGTGATTGCGCCCGCGACCTGGCTGGCGCTAACGAAATCGACGTCGCCGACCAGGTGCGATTTACCGTCTTTGGCCTCGGTGCGGTTGATGCCGACATCGATCACCGTCGCGCCGGGCTTGAGCCAGTCGCCGGTGATCATGTTCGCGCGACCGACCGCGGCGATGACGATATCCGCCCCGCGCACGACCCCGGGAAGATCGCGGGTGCGACTATGGGCGATGGTCACGGTGCAGCTTTGCTGGAGCAACAGCAACGCCATCGGCTTGCCGACGATGTTCGACCGGCCAATCACCACCGCCGACTTGCCGCTAAGATCGCCAAGCTCGGCCTGGAGCAATTTTAGGCAGCCCAGCGGCGTGCAGGGGACGAAGCCGTGCAAGCCGATCGCCAGCCGCCCGGCGTTGACCGGGTTGAACCCGTCGACATCCTTGTCCGGGTTGATGCGGGTGATGATCACGCGTTCGTCGATCTGCCGCGGGAGCGGCAGCTGGACGAGGATCCCGTCGACCGCGGGGTCGGCGTTGAGCTTGTCGACCAGCGCCACCAGTTCGGCCTGCGTCGCGGTGGCTGGGAGGCGATGTTCGAAGCTCTCCATCCCCGCCTCGCGGGTCGCCTTGCCCTTGGCGCGGACATAGACCGCGCTTGCCGCATCCTCACCGACCAGCACGACTGCAAGCCCCGGGGCCCGACCGGTCGCGGCGCGGAATTTAGTGACTTCGACGCCGACCTTGGCGCGAAGATCGGCCGCAGCGGCTTTGCCGTCGATGATCCGCGCGGTCATACCGCCGACGCGGTGACGTCCATCGCCACGCCGGAGAGCAGCTTCTGCACCACCATGATCAGCAGCAGAATCACCATCGGCGAGAAATCGAGCCCGCCGAAATCGGGCAGCAGCTTGCGGATCGGGCGATACAGCGGCGCAGTCAGCCGCTCGAGCGCGGTGGCGATCGATCGCACCACCGGGCTGCTGAAATTGAGCACGTTGAACGCCAGCAGCCAGCTCAATATCGCCTGGATGATGATGATCCACCACAGGAAATTGAGCAGCATGATGATGACGCTGATCAGCGAGACGAATGTAAACATTCTCGCGCTCTAGCCGCCCCCAACGACGCGGGCAATCACGGCGCGAACCGGTCCGGATGCGCCTCGCACAGGATGATCACGAACGCTTCGTGCGGGGCCAGCCATTCGGTGATCGGGGTCCATCCCCCAGCGAGCAACAGCAGCCGAGCGCCGCGCTGGCCATATTTGTGGCTGTTCTCGGTGTGGATCGAAGTCCCTTCGGCGAAGGCGAATCGCTGCCCGGCGACGGTGAATTCGACATCGCGCCTGACGACAAGGTGCATTTCGATCCGCCCCAGCATGTCGGCCCAGCGCGCTTCGTGGGCGAAAGCGTCGATCGGGATGTCGCCGTCCAGTTCGCGGTTGATCCGCTCGAGCAAGTTCAGGTTGAACTCGGCGGTGACGCCTTCGGGGTCGTTATAGGCCGCGACCAACCGGTCGACCGGCTTGATCCGGTCCATGCCGATCAGCAGCTTCGATCCGGTGCCGAGAATGTCGCGAAAGTGGCCGAGCAAGGCCGCCGCGCTCTTGGGGACGAAATTGCCGATGGTCGATCCGGGGAAGAAGCCCAATCGCTCCAACCCGTCGATTCCGCTCGGTAATTCAACGTGTTGCGTGAAGTCGCCGATCACCGGATGGACCGCGATCCGCTCATGATCGGCATCGACCACCGCCGCGCTCTGTTCAAGATAATCGCCCGAAATGTCGATCGGGACATAGGCCTTGGGATGGACCGCCTGGAGCAGCAACGGCGTCTTGGTCGCCGCGCCCGCACCGAATTCGACCACCGCCCCGCCCGGCGCGACATGGCTCGGCAAATCGACCATCGCCTGCTCGAGCAAGGCGGTCTCGGTGCGGGTCGGATAATAAGCCGGCAGGCGGGTGATCTCGTCGAACAATTCCGACCCGCGCCGGTCGTACAGCCAGCGCGCCGGGATCGCCGGCACCGGCTCGGCCAGCCCGCGAAGCACATCGGCGCGAAAGGCGGGGTCAGCCTTGGTTGCGGTTTCAAGCGTCTCTTGCAAGTCGAACTCCGGTAAATTGCCAGCGCGCGGCGGGCGGGAAGAAATTGCGATACGATGCGCGGCTATGACCGCGCGGGGTGGCGCAGGACGCGCCCTTCAGCACGAACTGCCCGCACATGAACTTGCCATTATATTCGCCGACCGTCCCCTCCTCGGGCGTGAAGCCGGGATAGGGCAAATACGCGCTCATCGTCCACTGCCAGCAATCGCCATATGGTCCGCCGCCGGGGCGCGGCAAAACGGCACCAGCGCGGTCGAGCTGATGGCCGCTGCAAGGATCGGCGCTCTCGAACATCGCCTCCCATTCGATTTCGGTTGGAAGCCGCGCCCCGGCCCAACGCGCAAAGGCGTCGGCCTCGTAATAACTGACGTTGGACACCGGCGCGGCGCGGTCGAGATCGCGGCGCCCGGCGAGGGTGAAATGCGAGCCGTCGTCGTGCCAGTAAAGCGGGCGCTCGATGCGGTGGGCCTGGACCCAGTCCCACCCCTCGCTCAGCCACAGCCGGGGTTCGCGATAGCCGCCGTCGGCGATAAATTGCTGCCATTCCCCATTGGTTGCCAGCCGGTTGGCGATGGCGTGGGGCGCAAGCAAGGCGCGGTGCCGCGGCCGCTCGCAATCGAACGCGAAACTTGGCTGGCCCGCACCAATCTCGACGATCTCCTCGCGCCCCGCCAGCCACGACACTGTCTCAGTCGAATGGCATTGCGCTTCGGCCAGCGCGCCATAGGCCGGCTGCAACGGATTTTCGGCGAAGGCCGAAAGCACGTCGGTCAGCAACAATTCCTGGTGCTGCTGCTCGTGCTGGATGCCGATCTCGACCAGCTTGAGCGCTGCCTCGGGCAGGCCCGGCATCGCGGCCATCATCGCCGCGTCGACCGATCGCCGCCAGACGCGGACCTCGTCGAGGGTCGGGCGGCTGATCATCCCGCGGCGGCAGCGCTCGTGGCGGTCGCCCTCGCCATTGTAATAGCTGTTGAACAGGAACGGCCAGCGCTCGTCGTGGAGCCGATAGCCCGGCACATGGTCGCGCAGCACGAAGGTCTCAAGGAACCAGGTGGTGTGCGCCAGGTGCCATTTGGCGGGGGAAGCGTCGGGGTGCGGCTGGATGGTCGCGTCAGCGTCGGACAATGGCTCGGCCAGCGCCATGGTCAGCGCGCGAGTCTCCGCCAGCCGGGTGGCCAGCAGATCGTCTATTGGCCGCGTGTCGCGCCGGGTTGCCACAGCACATCGCCCCCTTCCGTTGCCGCCACCGAACGCGCGGCGACGAACAAATGATCCGACAGGCGATTGAGGTAAGCGATCGCGTGATGATTGACCGCTTCGGCCGCCATCAACGCCACCGCCGCCCGCTCGGCCCGCCGCACCACCGCGCGCGCGACGTGCAGCGCCCCGACCGCCGCCGATCCGCCCGGCAGGATGAAGCTGGTCAGCGGCGCGAGCTCGGCATTCATGACATCGATCCCGCCCTCGATCCGCGCCACCTGGCCGGCGGTGATCCTGAGCGCGCCCTCGATCTCGCCGGGGGTCGCGAGGTCGGCGCCAAGGTCGAACATCTCGTTCTGGATCAGCCGCAACCGGTCGGCGAGGATTTCATGCTCGTCATCAAGCGCGGCGATCGCCACGCCGACGAAGCTATTGGCCTCATCGACTTCGCCGATCGCGGTCAGCCGCAGGCCGGCCTTCGACGTGCGGCTGCCGTCGACCAGCCCCGACGTGCCGTCATCCCCGGTGCGGGTGTAAATCTTGTTGAGCTTGACCATCGGCCGAATTGCGGAGCGTCAGCCCCGGCCGCCGCCGGAGGCGATCAGGATGATCACCACGATGATGATCGCGATTGCCTGGAACATCACGCGTTTCTGCATGTAATTTTGCTGGATCGCGCCCGACGCATCCTTGCCATTGGCCATCGAGATGACCCCGCGGACGAGGATGTAGGCGGTCGCGGCCATGGCGGCGACAAGGGCGATGATCAGGAGCGGTGTCATGGTCACTATCTAGGCGTCGATGAAGCGGAATCCTAGGGGCAGTTCACCGCGCCCGAGCTGCGCCGCGAGGGCCAGCCCGTCGACCCCCGCCGCGCGCATCGCCCCAAGCGTCGGTGCAAGGTCGCGCTTGGCCAGCCGCCGCCCATCGAGAAAAGCGACAATCGGGTGGTGGAGGTAGGTCGGCTCGGGCAGGCCGAGCAGCATCTGGAGCAGCCGCTGGACGGGGATCGAGGCGCGCAGATCGGCTCCGCGCACGACCAGATCCACCCCGGATGCGGCATCGTCGACCACGCAGGCCAGGTGGTAAGAAGCGGGCGCATCCTTCCGGGCGAGGATCACGTCGTCGACCGGCTCGTCCGATCCTGCAACGATCATTGCTTTGGCGCCATCGAGCCGCCAGCCATGTGGCAAAGCGTCCCGCCGCGCCGGATAGTCGGGCAAATCACGGCACGTCCCGGGATAAGCGGCGCTCACCCCATGCGGCGCGCTCATCGCGGCGGCGATGTCGGCGCGGGTGCAGAAGCAGGGATAGATCAGCCCCAACCCGCGTAATTGCTCGAGCGCGGCGGCATAGACGGCGGTGCGCGCCGACTGGACCAACACTTCGCCGTCCCACGCGATTCCGAGCCAGCGCAGATCATCATAGATTCCGTCGACATATTCGGCCCGGCACCGCCCGGTATCGAGATCCTCGATGCGGAGGAGAAAGCGGTCGCCGGCGGCGCGTCCGACCACGGCTGAGTAAGCATGGCCGAGGTGAAGCCGCCCGGTGGGGGACGGGGCGAAGCGGGTGGTCGTCACTTCATCCTCCCCGCGAAATCTTCGCGATGATGAGTTTCGCTTGACCGCGACTCTGCAATGGTTGATTCATCATCCTGTCACGCTGGCTTGGCATCCAGCTGGTCACAAGGGAAGCGGCCTGGGATGGTCTCTCCTCCTTGCGTGCGACGGGGCCGGGGGAGTGCCGTTCGGGCAACCGAACGAAAGGCTCGTCGCGTCGTGTATCATTCCGACCTCATTCGCCATCCCGATGGCTGCCCCGCTTTAGTGCTCAACGCCGATTACACGCCATTGAGCTATTACCCGCTCAGCCTGTGGCCGTGGCAAACCGCGGTCAAGGCGATGTTCCTCGAGCGGGTCGATGTCGTCGCGCATTACGACCGCGAGGTGCACAGCCCGAACCATACGCTCAAGCTGCCCTCGGTGATCGCGCTTCGATCGTTCGTGCGGCCCAACGAATATCCGGCGTTCACGCGCTTCAACCTGTTCCTGCGCGATCGATTCTGTTGCGTCTATTGCGGCAGCCACAAGGAATTGACCTTCGACCATGTCGTCCCGCGCGCGCAGGGGGGAAGGACGACGTGGGAGAATGTCGCCACCGCCTGCGCCCCGTGTAATCTCAGGAAAGGCGGCCGCACCCCGCGCCAGGCAAGCATGCCGATCCACCGCGAGCCGATCCGCCCGACCAGCTGGCAATTGCAGGATCATGGCAAGAGCTTCCCGCCCAATTACCTCCACCGCAGCTGGCGCGACTATCTCTACTGGGACATTGAGCTGGAGGCGTAGTTCGACGCTCGAGGCGCTTGCAAATCGGAACGAATGGCGTTAGCGGCTTGTTTCATCGTCTTAACACGCTGGAACAAACTTTGAGCCAACCGACCCTTACGACTGCGCGCGCGGCGCTGGCCGACGACCTTGCCGACGCGTTGGTCCAGATCAGGGACAAGGCCGACGCGCGGGCGTTGCTCGCCGATTTGTGCACCCCGGCCGAGATCCATACGTTGGCCGAGCGCTGGCACGTCGCCCAATTGCTCGACGCGGGCGACCTGACCTATCGCGAAATTCACGAGGCGACCGGGGTCAGTACGACCACCATCGTGCGAGTCGCGCGCTTCCTTCGGCAGGAGGATAATGGCGGTTATCGACTGCTGCTCGACCGTGTCGGGGGCAAGGCATGAGCCCGGATCGCAATCGCCTGCACATGGCGGTGCAGAAGTCGGGCCGATTGTCCGATCGCTCGCGCCAATTACTCAAGGACGCTGGGTTACGGCTGAGCGAAGGCGGCAAGAACCACCTCTCGGCGCGGGCGGAAAATTTCCCGCTCGACCTGATGTTCGTCCGCGATGACGATATCCCGACGTTCGTCGCCGATGGCGTGTGCGAGCTCGGGATCGTCGGGCAGAATGTACTTGAGGAATATGCGCTCGGCCTGCCGACGCCGCAGATCGAGGAGGTCGCGCGGCTCGGCTTTGGCCGCTGCAGCCTGAAGATCGCCGTGCTCGACTCGGTCAAGGATTTCGCGCTTCCAATGCTCGACGGGCAACGGATCGCGACCAGCTATCCACGCTTGCTCACGCGCTTCCTCGACGGCCACGGGCTCGCCGCCGACATTGTCACGATGCGCGGCGCGGTCGAGCTCGCGCCGCGGCTGGGGATTGCGCAATTCATCTGCGACCTGGTCTCGACCGGCGCGACGCTGGAGGCGAACGGCCTGGCGCCGGTGGCCGATGTGTTCGAGAGCGAGGCCGTGCTGGTGCGCACATTGAAGTCGATCGACCATCAGCATGGCGAAAAAGTCGGCGCGTTGCTGACCCGGATCGACGGCGTGATCGCGACTGCGGAGAGCAAATATATCGTCCTCAATGCGCCCGAAAGCGCGCTTGCTGCGATCACCGCAATCCTGCCCGGCGCCGACGCGCCGACGGTGGTTCCATTGGTCGGTCGGCCGGGCCATGTCGCGGTCCAAGCGGTTTGCCAGGAATCGGTGTTCTGGGAGACTCTCGAGCAATTGAAGGCAGCGGGCGCGTCGGCGATCCTCGTCATGCCGATCGAAAAGATGATGGTGTGATGCGCTTCGACTGGTCCGACGAGACAATTCGCGCCGCCGCGCTGGCGAGGCCGCGCGGGCGCGATGATGCCGCCTTATTTGAGGCAGTGCGCGCGATCGTTGACGATGTCCGCACCCGCGGCTGGGCGGGGCTGGTCGAGCAGGCGCAGCGCATCGACGAGCGCGCGCCGGGGCAGATCGAGGTCGCGCCGTTCGCCGCCGAGGCGCGGGCAACGATTCCCGCCGAGGCGCAGGACGCGATGAAGCTCGCCGCGCGCCATATCGAGGCATTCCACCGCGCGACGCTGCCGAGCGACACCGAGGTCACGACCTTCCCCGGTTTGAGTGTCGCCAAGCAATGGCGGCCGATCGACCGCGCTGGCCTGTATGTGCCCGGCGGCAAGGCGGCGTTATTCTCGACCCTGCTGATGCTCGCCATTCCGGCGCGCGTGGCGGGGGTGCGCGAATTGGTGGTGGTGACTCCGCCACGCCCTGATGGCGGACTCGATCCCGCGATCGCGCTTGCGGCGGAACTGGCCGGGATCGAGGCGATCTGGGATGTCGGCGGGGCACAGGCGATTGCCGCGCTGGCGTTCGGCGCTGGTGAGATACCCGCGGTCGACCGGATCTGCGGGCCGGGCAATGCGTGGGTGTCGGCGGCCAAGTCGCTGGTCGCATCGCGGCCGGGCGGACCGGGGATCGACCTTCCCGCGGGGCCGAGCGAGTTGCTGGTGATCGCCGACGATAGTGCCAATCCCGCGACGGTTGCGGCCGACCTGCTCAGCCAGGCCGAACATGATGTCGATGCGCAAGTGCTGCTGGTGACGCCGTCGGCCGCGCTGATCGACGCGGTCGCGGCCGAGGTGGCGCGCCAGTCGGCGGCGATGGGCGGTAACTTCGCCCCCGCGCGGTTCATCCTGTGTGCCGACCTCGACCAAGCGGTGGCGATCGCCGATGCCTACGCCCCCGAACATCTGTCGCTCGCCTGCGATGGCGCCGCGGCCTTGGTCCCCGCAATCCGCAACGCCGGGGCGATTTTCGTCGGCCACCACGCGGCGGAAAGCTTCGGCGATTATCTCGCCGGGTCGAGCCACGTGCTGCCGACCGACGGCGCGGCGCGCTTCACCGGCGGGGTCTCGACGATGACCTTCATGAAGGCGATCACCGTCCAGCACGTCAGCCGCGATGCCGCCGCCGCGCTTGCCGCCCCCGCCGCGGCACTCGCCCGGCTCGAGGGGCTCGAGGCGCACGCCCGCGCCGCCGACGCGAGGGTGACGGCATGAGCCTCGTCCAGCGGCTCGCGCGGCCTGCCATCTTGGCGCTTCCACCGGTCGACATCGCCGGTGCCCCGCTCCCCGGAACGGTGCGGCTCGACGCCAACGAGAATCCTTTTGTCCCGCTGGTCCAGGGGCAGCCCGGGATCAATCGCTATCCCGACCCGCAGCCCGATGCGCTGCGGCGGCGGATGGCCGATTTATACGGTGTCGCCACCGACCAACTGTGGGTCACGCGCGGCAGCGACGACGCGATCGACCTGCTGATCCGCACCTTTTGCGAGGCGGGCCAGGACAAGGTCGGGATCGTCGAGCCGACCTTCTCGGCCTATGCCCAGTTCGCGCGGATCCAGGGTGCCGGCGTGGTCACCGCGCGGCTCGGCGACGGATTCGATTTCGACGCCGATACGGTGATCGCGGCGATGCAGCCTGAGCGGCCCAAATTGCTGTTCCTGTGCACCCCCAACAACCCCACCGGATCGCCGGTCGACCCGGCCGACGTGCGGCGGATCGCGGCCGCTTTGCCCGACACGATCACTGTTGCCGACGAAGCCTATGGCGAATTCTCCGATGCGCCGAGCCTCGCGGCGGAATGCGGCGCGATCGAAAATCTGGTTGTCCTGCGCACCTTGTCCAAGGCCTATGGCCTCGCCGGTGCGCGGATCGGCTGTCTGATCGGATCGCGCGAGCTGATCGCGTTAGTCGCGCGGGTGTCGCCGCCCTATCCGCTGCCGGTGCCGAGCATCAGCGCCGCGCTCGACGCGCTTGGGCCCGAGCGGATGCCGATCCATCGCCAGCGGATCGCCACCTTGCTCGAGCAGCGCATGCGGATCGCGGACCAGCTCAGCGTCATCGCTGAAATCGAGTCGGTGCGCGAGGGCGGCAACTTCCTGTTCCTCGAAGTCGCTGATGCCGCCGACCTCGCCCGCCGCCTCGCCGCGGCCGCGGTGCGGGTGCGCTTCCGGCCCAATGCCGCGCCGGGCGGGGTGCGGGTGACGATCGGCACCGACGAGGAAAATGCCGCCCTGCTCGCGGTATTCGGGATCGCCGCACCCGCCAGCAGCCGCCGCGCCGACGTCATCCGCGACACCAAGGAAACGCGAATTGCGCTGAGCATCGACCTCGACCGGCCCGGGCCGCGCCACATCGACAGTGGAATCCCGTTCTACGACCATATGCTCGATCAGGTCGCGGCGCATGGCGGCTTCGCGCTGACCCTCGCCTGCACCGGGGATGTAGCGATCGACCCGCACCACAGCATCGAGGATATCGCCATCGCGCTCGGCACCGCGCTGCGCCAGGCGCTCGGCGACAAGCGCGGGATCGGCCGGTTCGGGTTCGTGCTGCCGATGGACGAGACCGAGGCGCAGGTGCTGATCGACCTGTCGGGCCGCCCGTTCGCGCAGTTCGACGGCAGTTTCGATACGCCCGCGGTCGGCGATTTGCCGACCCAGATGGTGCCGCACATCTTCCGCAGCCTCGCCGACAGCATGGGCGCGGCGATTCACGTCCGCGTCACCGGCGACAATGATCATCACAAGGTCGAGGCGTGCTTCAAGGCGTTCGGCCGCGCACTTCGCCAGGGATTGTCGATCGAGGGGACAGGGGGCGTGCTGCCCTCGACCAAGGGCATGCTATGAGCGACGTGCTGGTCCTCGACCTCGATTATGGCAACACCCGATCGGTCGCGCTGGCGTTCGAGCGGCTCGGCGCGAGCGTGGCGCTGTCGGCCGATCCGGCGGCGGTCGATCGCGCCGATCGGGTGGTGCTTCCCGGGGTCGGTGCGGCCGGCGCGGCGATGGCGCGTTTGCGGCAATCGGGGGTCGATGATGCGCTCCGTCGCCGCACCCGCCCGACGCTCGGCATCTGCCTCGGCATGCAATTGATGTTCGGGGAGTCGGACGAAGATGGCGGGACCGAGTTGCTCCGAATCCTTCCCGGATCGGTCGCCGAACTCCGGCCAACCCCCGGCTTCCCGGTCCCGCACATGGGGTGGAGCGCGCTGGAGGGTGAGTCGAGCGACATCGGACTCGATCCCGGCGCTTACGTCTATTTCGCGCACAGTTTCGCCTGTCCCGACGGGCGGCACGTCGCCGCGCGCGCGACTTATGGCGATGCGTCGATCCCGGCAGCGGTGCGCAGCGGCGCCTGGTGGGGCGCGCAATTCCACCCCGAACGCTCGTCGGTCGCGGGCAGCCGCTTTCTCGCCGCCTTCCTCGCTTCATGATCCTGCTCCCCGCCATCGACCTGATCGGCGGCCGCTGCGTGCGGCTGGCGCAGGGCGATTTTGCGCGGGAGACCAATTATTCGGATGATCCCGCGGCGGCGCTTGGCGATTTCGCCGACGGCGGCGCGGTCGAGGCGCATCTGGTCGATCTCGACGGTGCCCGCGCCCGCGAACCACGCCAGCATGAGCTGTTCATCGCGTTGGCCAGGACGACCTCGCTCGCGCTGCAGGTGGCGGGCGGATTCCGCACCATCGAGCAGGTGCGCCGCATCCTCGACGCCGGGGTCGCGCGGGTCGTGATCGGCAGCCTCGCGATCGACGATCCCGACGCCTTCGCCCGGATGATCGACGAATTCGGCCCCGACCGCCTGACGCTGGCGCTCGACGTTCGGATCGAGGACGGCATCCCGTTGGTCGCGACCCACGGCTGGGCGACGGGGTCGGGCGAAAGCCTCGAGACGGTGCTTGGCCGCCACCGCTCGGTGCGCCATTTGCTGGTCACCGACATCGCCCGCGACGGGATGCTCGATGGTCCCAATCTGGCGCTGATGAAGGCGATCATCGCGGCGCATCCGGCGGTCGCGCTGCAAGCCTCGGGCGGGGTCGCCGCGCTGGGCGACCTGACCGAGCTCGCCAACGCCGGGGCCGCGCGCGCCATCGTCGGCAAGGCGATCTGGGAACAGCGCTTCACCGTCGCCGACGCGGTGGCTTATGCCCAGCGCTAGGATCATCCCGTGCCTCGACGTCGCCGATGGGCGCGTGGTCAAGGGCGTCCGGTTCCGCGATCATCGCGATATTGGCGACATCGTCGATCACGCGCTGCGCTATCGCGACGAGGGCGCCGATGAACTGGTGTTCTACGACATCACCGCCAGCGCCGACGGTCGGACGGTCGACCTGGCGTGGGTCGAGCGAGTCGCCGCAGTGATCGACATTCCGTTCTCGGTCGCGGGCGGGATCGGCGATGTCGCGGCGGCGCGTGCATTGCTGTCCGCCGGGGCGGACAAGGTCAGCGTCAACTCACCCGCGCTGCAGCGACCCGAATTGCTGGGTGAACTCGCGGCTGCGTTCGGGCGGCAATGCGTCGTGCTCGGGATCGACAGCCACATTGGCGACGACGGCCGACTGTCGGTCAAGCAATTCACCGGCCGCCCCGACGCGACGCGCAGCAGCGGGCGCGAGACGATCGCCTGGGCAATCGAGGCCACGCGGCTCGGCGCGGGGGAGATCGTGCTCAACTGCATGGACCGCGACGGGGTGCGCCAGGGCTATGACCTCGCCCAGCTAAGCGCGTTGGTCGAGGCGGTCGATGTCCCGGTGATCATCTCGGGCGGGGCCGGGTCGATGGCCGACTTCGCCGAGGCGTTCCGCGCCGGGGCGAGCGGCGCGCTGGCGGCGTCGGTGTTCCACGACCGGCGAATCGCGATCGCCGACTTGAAGGATTATCTGGCGGCACAATCAATCGAGGTACGGCGATGATCGACAGCGATTCACTGGCGTGGGACCGGATGGACGGGATGATCCCCGCCATTGTCCAAAATGCGGCGAGCGGCGAAGTGCGGATGCTCGGCTACATGAACCGCGCCGCGCTCGACGCGACGATCGCGACCGGGTTCGTGACCTTCTTCAGCCGCTCGCGGAACAAATTGTGGCGCAAGGGCGAGACCAGCGGCAACACGCTCGCCTTGGTCAGCATCGCCAAGGATTGCGACGGCGACGCGTTGCTCGTCACCGCCACGCCAAACGGCCCGACCTGCCACAACGGCACCACCTCCTGCTTCGGCGACAATCAGGCGACCGGAACTGGCTTCATCGCCGAACTCGAACGCATCCTAACCGCCCGCGCGAAGGCCGATCCCGCCGCCAGCTACACCGCCCGCCTGCTCGGCGAAGGGGTCAAGCGGATCGCGCAGAAGGTCGGTGAGGAAGGCGTGGAAACCGCGCTTGCCGGGGTCGCGGGCGACGATTCCGAGGTCGCCAGCGAGGCCGCCGACCTCATTTATCATCTGACCCTGCTGCTCCACGCGCGCGACTTGTCATGGGCACCGGTGGTGGGCGAATTGCGCCGCCGTCACGCCGCCAGCAAGGCCACCACTTCGGCGTAGAGCACCTTGCTCGCAGCGGCGATGATCCGCCCGCGGTCCCAATCCTCGCCGCCGTCCCAGTCGCCGATCGTCCCGCCCGCGCCGCGCACCACCGCGACCAACGCGTCGAGGTCGTGGCGCTTGAGCCCGCTTTCGATCACCAGGTCGACGTCCCCGGTCGCGACCCGCGCATAGCCCAACGCGTCGAGCCCGTAGCGCACCACCAGGCTCGCCCGCCGCACCCGCTCGAACAGGTCGCGCTCGCCGCCTTCGAACAGATCGGGGTCGGTCGTCGCCATCCGCGCCGAAGCCAAGGCGATGCAACCGCTGGTCGATACCGGCGTGCCATTGCGGTGGGTCGTTCCGTCGGTGGCGATCAAGGTCTCGCCCAGCACCGGCAGGTCGATCAGCCCGGCGACGTGGGCTTCGTCCTCGATCACCCCGACCAGCACCGCCCAGCTCGGCAGGCCGCAGATGAAGGCGCGGGTGCCGTCGATCGGGTCGATGCTCCACCGCCGCCGCGCGCCCGCTCCGGTGTCGCCAAATTCCTCGCCGATAATCGCGTCGTCGGGATATTCCCCCGCGATCAGCGCCCGCAGCGCAAGCTCGATATCGCGATCGACCTGAGTCACCGGGTCGAGCCCGACCGCCGCCTTATTGTCGAACCGCCGGTCGCCGCCGCGCGCAATCACCCCGCGCGCAGCAATCGCCAGTTCCCCCAACATCTCCGCCACGCGATCCATCATCACCCTGTCGCAAAAGCCGGGCCCCGCGCCAAGCGTTGATCGCACGTCGGTCGTGATACGAAACAGGCCCGCCCCACGAAGGGACGGGCCTGCAGTGATCAGATCGGCTCATCAACGAGCCGCTGGCCGCTCAAACTGCCGGTTAGACGGCCTGCGCCAGGTGAGGGCGACGACGACGGACCGAAAAGCCGACCGCGCCGAAACCGAGGAGCATCAGCGCCCAGCTGCTCGGCTCGGGGACTGCCGACTGGGCAGCAAAAGTGAGCGTTCCCGAGAAGGCGCCGTCACCCGTGTTGAGACCCGAAACCGTCAGCAGGTTGGTCGCGCCCGCGACCAACGCGGTGGTGGCCAGAAGTCGATGTTGGACGTTCCCAGCGATGACGTCGACAACGTCCCGTTGGCGAGGTTGAAGCCCACCGGCGTGACGAAGCTGAACGTGTTGGTAAACGGGGTGGTCGCGCTGCCGGCAAGGCCGACGCCGTCATTGCCGAAAGTGCCACTCGGGCCAGTGATGACCAGGGTTTGGACAGCTTGAGCCGGCGATGCGATCGCAGCGAGGCTTGCCGCTGCAACAGCGAGCGGCAGTAGTTTCTTCGAAAACTTCATTGGTGATTCCTTTACGCGTTGCCGCAACGACCATGATCGGGGGGAAAAACGGTGACTGGTTAACGAGTTGCAAACCATCTTTGTGAAGATCGGTTCCGGATGATTAATCGCTTGAAAATTATGACAAATCAGCTGTGGCCAAATCGCCACATTCGCGGCGATGGAGCATGCTGCAGGACAAGGGCCGGGCCCTGGCCCGCGTTGGCGCGCTCCGGTCAGAGAATGGTGATTTGCCGCTTTTCGCCGTGGGAGAAGACGACCTCAATCTCGCGCAAGCCCCGGGTCGTCGCGCCGCGCGCATCGCGGACGGGCGTGAATGTCCCGGGCATGGTCGCTTCGGCGCAGGCTTGCTGGTTGATCCGGGCCGACGGGGCCGGCTTGATCACCACGCACTGCTCGATCGCCCCCGACTGGCCGTAGATCACCACCACCTTGACCGCCACGATGCCCAGCTTTTGAGTCACCCAAGGCGAGCGGATCGACAGATCGGCGGTGTTTCGAAGTTCGTTTCCGCTGTCACTGTCGGGATGCCACTCGAGCTTGCCGCGGATCGCCTGGGGCACGATCTGGCCGCGGGCATCGCGCGCCGGGGAATATCTCGCCCGCGCGATCAACGAGGTGCAGGCGACCTGGTCGACGATTGCCGACCCGCTTGGCCCGGTGATCGTGCAGCCAACCGTTTGCCCGACCTCGTCGACCATCAGATCGTAGCGCGTAACCGCTGCCATATGCCACTCGGTCGAGGGAAAATCGCCCGAATGAAGCCAATTGGCGGCATCCCCGATTGGCTGACCGCCGCTCGGCAGTGCCGCGCCGGCAAGGGCTAGCAATGCAAATGGCGGCATGATCCCTCCCTCAACCCGGTCCAGTCATGGCCATGTGTCGCAAAAGCCGGGCCCCGCGCCAAGCGTTGATCGCA
>ENA-OBIT01000016-OBIT01000016.1-metagenomes-genome-assembly--contig:-NODE-16-length-56644-cov-5.38089_pt1 | contig 56644 bp, 61 predicted proteins | sample MGYA00153386_OBIT01 | MGnify analysis MGYA00153386
CCCGATCCCGCCCCACCGGCAGGGGGCGTATTCGGCGCAAGGGCTGGCCGAGGGGAGCCTGCCAATCGCCGAAGGCCTGGCGCGCCGCTTGCTGAGCCTGCCGATCGGGCCGCACCTGACGATCGAGCAAGCCGAGCAGGTGGCCGAGGCGGTGCGGGCGGCCTGGACCTCTTGAACGCCGGGCAGCGATTTCATTACCAACCCGAGATCGACGGCCTGCGCGCGCTTGCGGTGCTCCCCGTCATCCTGTTTCACTCCGGGATAAGCGCCTTCAGCGGGGGCTTCGTCGGGGTCGATATCTTCTTTGTCATCTCAGGCTATTTGATCACCGGGATCATCGCCGCCGATCTCGACTGCGGCACCTTCACCATCGCCAATTTCTACCAGCAGCGGGTGCGGCGGATCCTGCCTGCCTTGTTCGTCGTCATCCTTGCCAGCCTGATCGCCGGCCTGTTGCTATTCCTGCCCGAGCAATTGACAAGACTGGCGCAATCGGCGCTGTCGGCGATCGGCTTCGCGTCGAACATCTGGCTGTGGGCGCACGCCGGCTATTTCATGGGCGACTCGCGGATGTTCCCGCTGCTGCACACGTGGTCGCTGTCGCTCGAGGAGCAATTCTACATCTTCTTTCCGCCGCTGATGATGGCCATCGCGCGATGGAAATTGCCGCGACTGGCGATCGTCTTGGCGCTGCTCGCAGGGTCGTTGGCGTTGGCAGCAGTTGGTGCGTACGCGAAACCGTCGGCGACCTTTTATTTCCTGCCGACGCGGGCGTGGGAATTGATGCTTGGCGCGGCGATTGCGCTTTGCGCAGTCCGCACCGTGACCAGCGCGATCGCACGCGAAGCGATGGGTTGGGCGGGGATCGCATTGCTCGTCGTCCCGGTCCTGACGTACTCGGACCGGACGGTGTTTCCTGGGCTGGCCGCGATCCCGCCCTGCATTGGCGCAGCGATGCTGATCGTCGCCGGGCGCGATGGTGGATGCCAGGTGACCAACCTGCTGGCGAGCCGGCCGATGGTCGGGATCGGGCTGATCTCTTACTCGCTATATTTGTGGCATTGGCCGCTGTTCGTTTTCGCGCGGCAGGTGACGCTGGAGGTCGATTTGGCCGCGCCGGTGATCGCGATGTGCATTGCGGCGTCGTTCGTCCTGGCAATCGCGACTTGGCAATGGGTCGAGCGGCCGTTCCGCGACCGCCAGCAGATGACGGGACGGCGCCTGATGATGTGGGTCGGCGGCGGGGCGCTGGCGATTGTCGGGGTGGCGGTGGCGGCGGGCGACGGAATGCCGGGGAGGATGACGCCGGAGACGTTGCGCCTTGCCGCGGCGAAGCAGTCGGGATCGACCTTGACCGAGGCCTGCAACGCGAGGTCCGCCGATGCTGCTCCTTGCCGACTGGGTGCCGCCGCCCAGGCGCCGAGTTTCGCCGTGTGGGGCGATTCGCATGCCGGTGCGCTGGGCGAGGCGTTCGACGCGATCGGCCGACGGCACGGCCGCGCCGGCTTGCTCTACCCGTTCGGCGGCTGTCCCGGCTTGATCGACCCGACGACCGAGAAGATCCTGCGTACCGATGCCAGCATCTGCCGAGCGCGAAGTAGGTGGGTGCTAAACGCGCTGCTTGCCGATCGCGCCATTCGCGATGTGGTACTGGTCGATTATTGGCAAGCCTATGATGCTGAGCCGCAAGCCTTCGCGGACTCGCTTAAACAGACCGTCGCCGCGCTTCGGCAAGGCGGCAAGCAAGTGACGATCATCGCCGGCATCCCGGCCCCCGGGTTCGACCAGCCGTGGGGGCTGGCGATGGCCAACGAGTTCGGGTTGCGACCGCCCGAGGCGGAGGACGACTTCGCGCCGTCGGCGAACATGCGCGCGATCGGGCAGCAAAGTGGCGTGCGACTGATCGATCTGTCGACCGCATTATGCCCCGGCCGACCTTGCTCGAGGATGATCGGCAACCGGCCCATGTTCAGCGATTCCAATCATCTTTCCCGCGAGGCGGTGGTGACGATCGTCTCCCCGGCGCTCCAGCAAGCGGGGGCGCTGGACGATGGTCAAAAGCCTCAGCTGTTGCCGTAGGATGACGAGGCGTGCACCATGGGACGGGGTTGGAAAATCAGCAGGCGAAACCATCCATTGAGCAATGTCGTCATCCACGAAACGGCCATCATCCACCCCAATGTCGAGATTGGCGAGGGCAGTCGCATCGGTGCGTTCTGCGAGCTAGGAGTTCCCTCCCCCCTCGCCGCATCGGATCGGCTGGTGATCGGCCCGAATGCGCTGATCCGGTCGCACAGCATTTTTTACACCGGATCGACGTTCGGGGCAGGATTGACCACTGGCCATCGCGTGACCGTTCGCGAAAACGTCGTCGCCGGCAAAAGCCTTCAGATTGGCACCCTGTCCGACTTGCAGGGACATTCGTCATTCGGTGATCATGTCCGGCTTCACAGCAATGTTCACGTCGGTCAAAAGTCCACGATCGGCGACTTCGTTTTCATCTTCCCTTACGTCGTCCTGACCAATGATCCGACGCCGCCCAGTGAGGAACTGCTTGGGGTGACGCTGGAAGATTATTCGATCGTGGCGACAATGAGCGTGGTGTTGCCAGGGGCACGGGTTGGCCGTGGAGCGTTGGTCGGCGCGATGTCGTTGGTCAAAGGCGACGTGCCGAGCGATTCGATTTACGTTGGCAATCCTGGAAAAGTCGTCGGGTCGACATCCAAGATCAAATTGCGCGATGGAAGCCCGGCTTACCCGTGGCGACGGCATTTCCATCGTGGCTACCCCGACGATGTCGTGCGCGCGTGGAAAACAGAATTCTCTGCCTAGAACATTGATTTGAGATTGAAGCCCATGCGCATCTTGTTGCTCGGCGAGCTGAGCGGGGTTCATCAGGAGCTGGCGCCGGGGCTGCGGGCGCTTGGGCATGAGGTGGTGGTCGGCCATTCACGACAGGCCGCGCCGGGGTTTTCGAGCGACATCCCGTTCTTCCGCCCGGCCCCGGGCGACGGCGGTCCAACCGAGATGCTGCGCGATATCGCATCGCAATTGTTCAACGCACCAAAGCTGACCGGCTTCGACATCGTCCAGGTGATCACCCCCAAATTCTTCAACTGGAAGATCCACGGGCCGATGATGCGTTACCTCAAGCGCAACAACGGCCGCATGGTGGTGATCAACACCGCATGCACCAGCGATTATCACCGTCGCGTCGCCGAGCTTTCCTATCGGCCATGCAAGGAATGCCTGAAGTTCGACCTCAAGGCCGACCGCTGCATTTACGATCGCCCCGACGAAGTGCGCGCCGAGCATCTGGCGTTCGAGCTGGCCGACGCGATCGTCGCGACGCATTATGAATATGACTTTGCGCTGGCGGATACGCCGTTCGCCGACAAGGTGGTTGGCATTCCCCTGCCGATCGACGTCGGCCGCCATCGGCCAAGCCCGATGCCGCCGGTCGATCGGGTGCGGATCTGGTATGGCGAGACGCGCTATGGCTTCAAGGGCAGCGCGTTCATCCTGCCCGCGCTCGACCGGCTCAAGGCGGGGCCGCTTGGCGACCAGGTCGAAATCGTTAAAACCGGGCGGTTGGCGTTCGACGACTATCTCGCGTTTCTTGAGACGCTGCATATCGTGATCGACCAGGCCAGTTCATACGGCATGGGGATGAACGCGCTATACGCACTGGCGCGGGGGCGGGTGACGCTGAACGGCGCCGAGCCCGAGACGCTGGACTTCGTCGGGGTGTCCGAGCGTGACAACCCGATGGTCAACATCCTGCCCGACGTCGACCATATCCACAATGCGCTGGCGGGGTTGGTCGAGCGCAAGGCGGGGCTTGCGGAGCTGGGCGAGCGGTCGGCCGGTTATATCGCCAAATATCATGCCGCCGACGTCATTGCCGCCCATTATGCGGCCCTATATCGCAAGCTGCTCGGCGCCGATGTGCCAATCACCGCCGTGGGCTGAAGGATTGACCATGCCAAGCGCTTTCCAGATGGCCACGACGCTGCAGCGATACGTCCCGCGTCGATGGCTTGCCGGAGTGGCCAATCTGGTGATGGCGGCCAAGGGCGACCAGCGGCGCTTCGCGGTTGATGCGGCGGGCCATTGGGTCAATGCGCAGCCGCAGGGAAGCTTCGTCGGCCCCGATCTCCACACCGCGCATTACGCCCAAATCGAGGCGCGGGTGTCCGCATATTGGTTCCATTTCTATCGCCCCAAGGCCGGCGACACTGTGATCGATGTCGGTGCCGGGATTGGCGAGGATGCGGTGATATTGTCGCAGCTGGTGGGAGCGAGCGGCAAGGTCCATGCGATCGAGGCCCACCCCGGCATCTATCGCTGCCTGACCGCGACGATCGAGCAGTCGCGACTGGCGAATGTCGTTCCCTATCAACTGGCGATCATGGAGAGCGACGGATCGGTGTGCATCACCGACGACAGCGAGCATCTCGGCAACAGCATCGTCGCCGACGGAGCGGGGATCGAAGTGGAAGGCTGGAGCCTCGACCATTTCATTGCCTCGACCGGCGAGGCGAAGATCGACTTTTTGAAGATGAACATCGAGGGGGCGGAAAGCGGGGCGTTGCGCGGGCTCGCGCAGCAGGCCGGCAAGATCCGCCATGTTGCCATCTCGTGCCATGACTTCGTCGCGCGGGCCGGTGGAGGCGACCATTTCCGCACCCGCGAGGAGGTGCGCAAGCGCCTGCTCGAGCTCGGCTTCGTGATCGACCAGCGCGACGGCGACCTGCTGCCGTGGGAGGCCGACGTTCTGTTCGGGAAGCGCGCCGGAAGCTAAGCGCGCTGGTCGATCCGCTCGATCCGCCCCGCTTCAAGGTGGATGATCCGGTCGCAATCCTTGAGCGTGGTGAGGCGGTGGGCGATCATGATGATGGTCATGTCGCGCGCTAGGCCGGCGACCGAGTCCATGATCCCCTGCTCGGTGCGGGTGTCGAGTGCGCTGGTGGCTTCGTCGAACACCAGGACGCTGGCGTTCTTGTAAAGCGCGCGCGCGATCCCGATCCGCTGGCGCTGGCCGCCCGACAAACGAATGCCGCGTTCCCCGGTGGTGGTCCGGTAGCCGTCGGGCAGGCTGTCGATGAAATCGGCGATCCCGGCTGAGCGCGCCGCCGCCATGATCCGCGCAAGGTCGACGGCGTCGTCGGGCACCCCGAACGCAATGTTCGCGGCGAGCGTGTCGTCGGCAAGGTAGATCGCCTGCGGCACATGCGCGATCTCGGCCTGCCAGCCGCCGCGAAGATCGTCGTCGAGCGGGTGGCCGTCGATTTGGATTGCGCCGCTGGTCGGCTGGAGCAGGCCGAGCAGCAGGTCCATCAGCGTCGATTTACCCGACCCGGTGGTCCCCGCAATCCCAATCCGCTCGCCCTTGCGAATGGTGAAATCGACGTCATGGAGCACCGCATCCCCGACCGGATAGGCAAAGCCGACGCGGTCGAAGCGGATCGACTGATGGAACACGTCATACTCGGCGGGCGGGGCTGGCGTTCGATCCTCGAGCGAGAGCAATTCGAGCACGTCGGTGACCTGCTGGCGATTGCCGAGGAAACTCGACCAGCCGACGTAGCTTTGCTGGAGCAAGGGCAGCAGCCGCTGGGCACCGAGCGCGAGCGCGCCGAGCATCGGGATCGCCGCCGCCACCCCGCCGGGCCGACCGGCAAGCACCCAGGCATAAGCACCGATCATCGCCATGCCGAGCATCTCGATCACGATCCGCGGCGACTGGCTGATGAAGGCATTGAGCGTCGAGACGTGGCGAAAGCGATCGGCCGAGAAGTTGAATGCGCGCTCGAACGCGGGTTGCGAACGGTCCAGCAGGATATCGCGGATCCCGCCGAGCGCTTCCTGGACGCGCTTGATCCGCAGCGTGGCGTGGAGACTGCCCGCCTGACTGTTGCGGCGGAGCACCGCCTGGACCGCGAAACTGATCACCACGTAGGTGCCGACCAGAAGGCCAGCCGAGACCAGGGCAACCAGCGGGTTCACCGCGATCAGTAACGCGATGAGCATCGTCGCAACAATGGTCGCAATCAGCGCCTGCGTGCCCGACAGCAGGATGGTGAAAGTGATGTGGTGGAGCTTCTCGAACTGGCTCAACGCCTCCCCCGAGTGGCGCTCGACATAATATTGATAGGGCTGGCGGATGAGTTTGGCGAAGGCGGCGATGCTGAGATCATAGGCGATGTTGAACGCCAGCGCCTGGCTGACCCACGCCAAGGCAAGGCGGATCAGGCCGCTGATGACGAACAGGCCGATGAAGGCGCTGGCGGTGATCGCCACCAGGTTGGTGCCGGGCGGGAGGCGGTCGAGCAGGCCGCCGACCATTGGGATCGCCGCCAGCTTGTCGGGGTTGGTCAGCACCGCGAGGAACGGCAGCACCGCCCCGACCGATACGACCTCGGCCAGCGCGCCGACCATCATCAGCGCGATCGTCCCCCACAATTGCCGCCGCCGCCGCGCGGGTAGCTTGCGGTACAGCGTCACTACCGCCGATCCTTCATCACTCGCCGCGGGCATAATTTCCTGTCCTGATCAATCGAGCCGAGTGATAGGGTCCAATCCGGCGCTTGGGCACCCTCGTCGCGCAGGGACTTGCGCTGTGATGCACAAAAGGCTCTTGCCCGTCGCGATGCGGATTTTGATCGTCACCGAGACATTGGTACTGGGCGGCGCCGAAACCTTCGTGTTGAGGCTGGCCCGCCGTCTCCGGATCGATGGCTATGCGGCCGAGATTTTGTGCCTCAATCCCGATCTGGAAAATGCGGCGCTGGTTGCCCAATATCCCGACGTCCCGATCCATCGCCTGCCGATGACCGGGCTTCGAACGGTCAAACGGATCGACCGCGTTATGCAACGGCTCGGGATTGACCTCGACTTGCAACAGCGTCGTGCAGCGCGATGGGTTGGTAGGAATCTCGCCGCTCGATACGATGTCTATCATGGCAATTTGTTCGGCGCCGACTGGCTGTTGACCCTGGTGAAGCGCCGCCACCAGGAGATGAAGATCGTCTCGACCCTGCATGGCGACTACGTGCTGTACGAGGCGAGCCGGCCCGGAACCGAAACAAGCCGGATATTGCACTGGCGGGCCAAGTTGGCCGACGTGCTGGCGAGCGTCGATCACTGGGTCACCATCAGTCCGGCGCAACACCACCAGTTCGTCGAGACGTTCAGGGTCGACCCGGCGATATTAGCCGATATTCCCAATGGCTACGCGCCCAGCAATGCGATCCCGCCGCCGGCGCAGCGACACGGCGCTGCGACCCGGTTCGTGATGGTCGCCCGGGGGATGCGCGAAAAGGGCTGGGGTTTCCTGGTCGCGGCTTTTGCAAGGCTGGAAGGCGATGTCTCGCTGACCTTGATCGGAGAAGGCGCTTATCTGGACGAGCTGAAGCGCCAGTCACGCGTCACCAATATTCACTTTACCGGTGCCCATCCCAATCCGGTCGAGTTGATCGGGCAGAGCGATAGCTTCATTCACCCGAGCATCTATGCCGCCGAATCGATGCCGACGGTGATTGTCGAAGCGTTGTTCGCCGGATTGCCGGTCATCGCGACCGATATTGGCAGTGTCGCAACCATGATCGCCGCGCCGTCGGGCGAATTGGCCGGACAGTTGTTAGTGCCAAATGAAGCGACGTTGGTCGACGATTTGACGGCCGCAATGCAGGCTTATGTCGACGATCCCGCGCTTCGGGCGCGCCACGCGGCGCTTGCTCCAGCCGCTTTTGCGAAGTTCGACATGGGGCGGTGCGCGGCGGCTTATGCTTCGCTCTACGCCGAGGTTACGACCAGTTCCTCGACCAAGGCGAGCCATTGAGCGCCAATTTTTTCGCGGGTGAAATCCTCGGCGCGGGCGAGCGATTGGTGGGACATTATGGCCAATTCCGGCGCGTCGCCAAGCAATTGATCAAGCTCTTTCACCCAAACATCGATCGTCGCCACTTTATGCTCGTCGGGGATCGGCAATAGCAGCCCGAACGCACCGCGCTCCGCAACGAGCAATGGCCGGACGGCGTGGCCGATGGTTTCGGGAGCGAGGAATTCGCGCGGGCCGGTCGGGCAATCGGCGCTGACGATCGGCAGCCCGCAGGCCATCGCCTCGCCGAGCACCATCGGGAAACCTTCCCACCCCGAGGTCAGGACCAGGGCCTTGGCGTGGCGCTGGAGTCGGAACGGATTGTCCTGGAAACCGAGAAAGAAGACATCGGCGTCGCCGCCGGGTTCCTCGGCCACACGCAGTCCAAGCGCCTGGGCCTGGTCGATCAGCGCCTGACGAAGTTCGCCATCGCCGAGGAGCAGCAGGCGCGCTGGTCGGCGCTTGAGCAGCGCCGCGAAGATGTCGAGCAACGGCGGCTGATTCTTCTGCAGCGCCAGCCGCCCGCTGGCGACGAGCACTGGCGGGCCGGCGAACATCGACTGTTCGGCGGTGCTGAGCGGTTCGAGCGAGCGCGCCCTGATCGCGGCGGGATCGAAAAAATTGTGGATCGTCCGCAGCAAGTCCGGGCGCACTCCCATCGCCTCGAGCTCGACCGCAATTTCGCGGCTCACGGTAACGATGCGGTCGGCCCGATTGTACAATTGGGGGATGATCAGCCGCTTGCGGATCATGCCCAGCGGACCGCGGATATTGGCGTCGTGAAGCTTCGACCCGTGGACGCACAACAGGCGCTTGCCGCCGCCGTTCGACAGGATGTTGACGTAATCCGCGCCTTCGAGATGGCTGATCGTCAACGCCGGGCGAAGCGATCGCTTGATCGCCGACAGGCGGCGCACGCGGCGGGCGAAATTGGCGATCCGGTTGAGCCACGAGCCGCCGCCAGTGACGGCCAGGTCGATCACCGGCTGCGGGGTCGCGAACGCCTGGCCATCGGCGAGGTTGAACACCGCATCGCGGACGTCAAACCGGCTCGACAGCAACTGGTTGTGATCGTGAAACACCCGCTGTGCACCGCCAAAGGTCAGATTGGTGATCAGCATCAGGATCTTCGGTTTGGGCACGGACGACCTTTTCGAGTGGACTGGCAGTGTCGGTAGCGCGGCAGTCGGCGGTGGGCCACCGCTTGCCTAAGCCGACCGCTTAGGGAAAGAACAAGCGTCTGTCGCCGCGGTGAGGTCTGGTCAGTGGATAGTGAAGAGCGTTCGGGACCGGTGCTGCTTGCCAAGCGGATCGTCAACCGCGTCGGTCGGCCACTGGGGATCAACCCGTTTCCGCGCGCCTTCGCCAATGCCGGGGCGGACGGTTCGACCGATCGCGCCGAAGTGTTCGAGCGAATTTACCAGTCGAACTTCTGGGGCTCGTCGGAAAGCCGCAGCGGGGTCGGCTCTGAGGGTGAGTTTTCGCGTGCCTACGGGTTTCGGCTGCGCGCGTTGATCGAGCAGCGCGGGTTCAAACGACTCTTCGATGCGCCATGCGGCGACCTCAACTGGATGGTCGACATCGCGCGCGATCCGGCAATCGATTACGCCGGTGGGGACATTTCGCCCGGACTGGTCGGCGAATTACGGCGGCAATATCCCGATGTCGGGATCAGCCTGTTCGACATTTGCGCCGACGCTTTTCCCGCTGCAGACGTGTGGCATTGCCGCGATTGCCTGTTCCATTTGCCGTTCGCAGATATTCACCGCGCGTTGCGCAATTTCGTAAAATCGGGGATTCCGTACGCGCTGCTGACGACGCACCGGGCGCGGTGGCTGCACCGCAATCTCGACGTGCCGCTCGGGGGGTTTCGGTTCCTCGATCTCGAGCGCGCGCCGATCGGACTTCCACCGGCGGAAAGTTATATCCCCGATTACCGCAAGGGCTCGGACTTTCCGCGCTATGTCGGCCTGTGGCCGCGCGATGTGGTTGCCGAGGCGATTGGCGCCGGGCGTTGAATTTGCCTGACGCCAGACCGGTGCTGGTAATCGTCGACGGGTCGGTGGCGGTGACCGGGGCGTTGGTGTCGGCGGCGCGCCAGGCGGCACTGCTCGCCGATGAGGTGAGGACGGTGTTGGTGCTGCCGCGCGGTCATCGGATACCAAGCCAGCGGCTGACCGCGTTCGTCGAGGTGGTCGAGATTCCGATTGTCCCGCTGCGCAAGCAAGCGAGGAGTTTGATCGCTTATTCGCCAGCGCTGGTGGCGGGAAGCCTGCGGCTGCGGCGCGTGCTCAAGCGAGTTGGGGCGAGCCGGGTCCAGATCAACGATTTCTACCTGCCGCACGGGACGATCCTCCGACTGATGGGGTACAGCGGGCGGATCGTGACGTTCGTGCGGATCGACCCGCTGCGGTTTGGGGCCGCCGGAAGGTTCTGGCTCGCGGCGGCGCGGCGCAGTGCGGACGCGTTGGTGGCGGTGTCGCGGTTCATCCAGCAGGGCGTCGAGGATAGCCGGCTGGTGTATGAGCATGCCGTTCCCGGCGCCGCGCGGGCGCGCACCAGCACGGGTCAGTTGTTGCTGTTCGTCGGGAACATGATCGCGGGCAAGGGCCAGGACGATGCGGTCGCGGCGTTCAACCGGATTGCGCGCGACTTCCCCGCGGCGCGGTTGCGGTTTGTCGGGGGCGACATGGGCCTGGCCAAGAATCGCGTTTTTCAAGCTAGCGTCGAGCAAGCCGCCAAGGCTGGCCCGGCGGCGGACCGGATCGAGTTTCGCGGAGCCTCGAACGATCTCGACCCTGACTATGCCGAGGCATTTGCGGCGCTCAACTTTTCCGCCTCGGAAAGCTTTTCGATCACCTGCCTTGACGCGTGCGCGGCGGGATTGCCGGTGATCGCCACCAGCTGCGGCGGGCCCGAGGAGATACTCGACGATGGCGTGACGGGGTGGCTGGTGCCGGTTGGCGATGTCGCGGCGATGGCGGACAAGATGGCCTGGCTGCTGGGGCATCGAGCGCAAGCGGCGGCGATGGGGGCGGCTGGGCAGACACTGGTCGAAGAGCGATTCTCCGCGGACGATGCGCGGGCCAGATTCAGGACGTTGTTCGACCTCTAGCGAGGGCGCTATGCATCGCCTCGATCAGGCGGGGCGCCTGCGACTGGAGCGAGTAGGAAATAACTGCCTTCGCCCTACCCGCTTTTCCCAATGCGGAGCGCAACGCGGGGTCAGCGATCAGGCGATCGAGCGCGGCTCGCCACGCCGCGAGATTGGTGGCGAGGAGGCCGGTGATCCCGTCGTCGACGATCGTTGCGTTGACCCCGACCGGCGAGGCAATCAGCGGCAGCCCGCACGCCATATATTGCACCAGTTTGTAGCCGCTTTTGCCGCGCGCCCAAGGCTCGTCGGGAAGCGGCATGATGCCGATGTCCATCGCCTGGACCGCCGCGACTTCGCTTGCTTCGCTCCACGGCGCGAACGTGAGACCGTCGAAGTGATCAGATTGTGCAGCGGCCCCGGCCCCGACCGCCAAAAATCGCACGTCGCGGGTCCTGCACAGCTCGGCGAGCAACGGCACATAGGGGCGAACGTAGGCCCAGGTGCTCGGCGATCCGATCCAGCCGATGGTCAGCGGGCGGTCGGGTCGATTGGTGGCGGGACGATAGTGGTCGGTGTCGACCACGGTGGGCAAGATGATTGCATTCGGGTTGAGCCGCGCGGCGTGATCGCGGAGGTAGGCGTTGCCGGCGCAAACCCCCGCCGCGCCGGCGATCAGCGGGTTGAGCTTGCCCCCGAGCAGGCCGCGGACGAGGGCGTTGGGATGATCGTCGTAGGGCTGGAAGAAAGCGTCGTCATAGTCGTAGAGGATTGGCTTGCCGGATCGAAATGCCAACCGTTCGAACGCCGCCGGGAGCCAGGGGAAGAGTTCGGCGTAAACCCAGATTAGGTCGGCATCGGCCATGCGGCGCAGTTGGGCGACGCGGCGAGCGTAGGCTCGGGCGATGGTGGCCTTCGACGCCGGTTTGCCCGAGGCGAGCGATCGGACGTAGTCATCGTCGAGCAGCGGGTGCACGTCGACGTGGATCCCCGCGCTCTCCAGCGACGGCAGATATTGCAGCATCCGCTGGCGCGTGCTCGCCGCCTCGCGATCATATTTGGCGAACGCGGCGACCCGCATCAGGCGACGAGGCGGGCGACGATTGGCGGTAGCGAAGCGCGCCAATCGGGCATGGCGACGCCGAAATCGCGGGCGAATTTGGAGCAGTCGAGCGCGGAGTAAGCCGGGCGGCGTGCCGGGGTTGGCCAGTCGGCAGTGCTGATCGGCGTGACTGTTGCCGACTTCCTGCCGAGCCGGGCGAGCTCGTCCTGCACCGCGACGGCGACGTCGAACCAATTGGCGATTCCGGTACCCGCGACATGGTAGATCTGGCCGAAGCCGGTGCGATCGCCTGCCTGCAGCTGCGCGGCAATGGCGAGGATCGCATCGGCGAGGTCGAGCGCCGAAGTCGGGTTGCCATATTGGTCGGCGACCACCGACAGCGTGTCTCGCTGCTGGCCGAGGTCGACCATCGTGCGGATGAAATTCCCGCCGAATGGGCTGACCAGCCACGAGGTCCGCAGGATAAGGTGATCGTCGGTGGCGGCGCGCACGGCGATCTCTCCGGCGAGTTTTGAGCGGCCATAGGCGTTGATCGGAGCGGTCTGGGCGGTTTCGGGCAATGGCACTGTCGCGGTGCCGTCGAAGACATAATCAGTCGAGATGTGGATCAATGGGACGCCGAGGTCGCGCGCGGCGATGGCGATTTCGCCAGCCGCGTCGGCGTTGATTCGAGCGGCTTGTGTTTCGTCGGCTTCGGCCAGATCGACTGCGGTGAAGGCGGCGGCGTTGACGATCAGGTCGGGCCTCGCGGCGCGGAGCGCCGCGCTCGCCGATCCGGAAACCGCGAGATCGAGTTCGGGGCGGCCGAGGAGCGAAACGTCGCTGCCGCCGCGTTCCGCGAGGCTTTGCGCGAGTTGGCCGTGGCGGCCGATGACGAGCATCCTCATCCGGCCTGCCCGAGCCGCGCCCCGCTGTAATTGCCGTCGCGGATCGGGCGCCACCACCAGTCATTGGCGAGATACCAGTCGATGGTCTCGGCCAAGCCATCCTCGACGCTGCGCGTCGCACGCCAGCCAAGCTCGCGCTCGATCTTGCTGGCGTCGATTGCATACCGGCGGTCGTGTCCGGGGCGGTCGGTAACGAAGGCGATCAGCGATCGGCGCGGCTTTCCATGGCTAAGCGGGCGGCGCTGGTCGAGCAGGTCGCAGATCGCCTCGACGACTTGGAGGTTCGTGCGCTCGGCACGGCCGCCGACATTGTAGCTTTCGCCGACCGCGCCGCGGGTCACGACCAGTTCGAGCGCCTCGGCATGATCGTCGACATGGAGCCAGTCGCGGACATTCTCGCCCTTGCCATAGACCGGCAGCGGCTTGCCCTCGATCGCGTTGAGGATGACGAGCGGGATCAGTTTCTCGGGGAAATGAAACGGCCCGTAATTGTTCGAGCAGTTCGACAATACCACAGGCAAGCCATAGGTTTCGTGCCACGCGCGGACGAAATGGTCGGCCGCAGCCTTGGACGCCGAATAAGGCGAGGATGGCGCGTATGGCGTAGATTCGCTGAACAGGCTGCCGTCGAACGGCAAATCGCCAAATACCTCGTCGGTCGAAATGTGGTGGAACCGGAAAATGCTTCGTTTGGCGTCACCTAGCGTTCGCCAATAGCCGAGCGCAGCATTGAGCAATTTGACGGTGCCGACGACATTGGTCTCAACGAAAATCGCGGGCGCGTCGATCGACCGGTCGACGTGACTTTCGGCGGCGAGGTGCATGATCGCGTCGACCTGCTCCTCGGCGAGCAGCCCAGCGACCCGATCATGGTCGGCGATGTCGGCGTGGACGAAGCGATAGTTTGGCGCATCGGCGACATCGCGTAGCGAGGCGAGATTGCCCGAATAGGTCAGGCTATCGAGGTTGATGACGCGGTGGCCGCCAGCGACCAGCCGGCGGACGACCGCGCTGCCGATAAACCCCGCGCCGCCGGTGACGAGAATGCTGCGTGCCGCGCTCAAAAACCGGTGTCCGTGTCGGCGAGCAAGGGAGCGGCGCGGTCGCGGTCGGACAGGATTAATTGATCAAGCGCGGTCGGCCAGTCGATACCGATTGCCGGATCGTCGAAGCGGATCGCGCGGTCGGTCGCGGGGTCGTACGGCGCGCTCGCCTTATACTGGACCTCGGTATCGGGCTCGAGCGTCAGGAAGCCATGCGCGAAGCCTTCGGGGATCAGCAGCTGGTTCCACTCGGTGGTGGACAGCGTCACCCCCGCCCACTGGCGATAGGTTGGCGATGTCGGGCGAAGATCAACCGCGACGTCGAACGCCGACCCGCGGCTGACCCGCACGAGCTTGGCCTGGGCCGACGGCGGGCACTGGAAATGAAGTCCGCGCAGCGTGCCAGGGCTGCGTGACAGCGAATGATTGTCCTGCACGAAATTGGTGGTGATTCCGGCCTCGGCAAAGCTCGCCCGGTTCCAGGTCTCGGAGAAGAAGCCACGATCGTCGCCAAAGCGCTTGGGGCGAAGCTCGAGCAGGCCGTCGAGTTTGAGCTTGCGAACCTCAAGCATCGGCGATCTCAGCAGCCCGTCGGCGCAGATAGGTGGCGTAATCGGTGCTGCCGAGCGAGTCGGCGCGGGCGACCAACTGGGCGGGGGTGATGTAGCCGAGTTCGAGCGCAATCTCCTCAAGGCACATGATCTTGTAGCCCTGACGCTTTTCGATCGTGCGGACGTAGGATGACGCGTCGTGAAGGCTGTCGTGGGTGCCGGTGTCGAGCCAGGCGAACCCTCGGCCGAGCTGGACAACCTGAAGCTTGCCAGCATCGAGATAGGCACGGTTGACGTCGGTAATCTCTAGCTCGCCGCGCCATGACGGGGCGAGGTTGGCGGCAATGTCGAGCACGTCATTGTCGTAGAAATAGAGGCCGGTGACCGCCCAGTGCGACTCGGGCTTGGACGGCTTTTCCTCGATCGAACGCGCAATGCCGGTGGCGGGGTCGAACGCCACCACGCCATAGCGTTCGGGATCTTCGACCGAATAAGCGAACACGGTGGCGCCATGGTCGCGAGCGGCTGCGGAACGGACGATCTCGCCCAAGCCTGCGCCGTAGAAAATGTTATCGCCAAGCACGAGCGCGACCGGATCGCCGCCGACGAACTCGCGCCCGATGATGAACGCTTCGGCAAGGCCGTTGGGGGCGGCTTGCTCGGCGTAGGACAACGTCAGCCCGAACGCGCTGCCATCGCCCAGCAGCGCCTCGAACCGGGGGAGATCGGTCGGGGTCGAGATAATCAAAATCTCGCGGATCCCGGCGAGCATCAGCACGCCGAGCGGATAATAGATCATCGGCTTGTCATAGACCGGCAGCAATTGCTTCGAGACCGCGAGCGTGGCCGGATACAGGCGGCTGCCCGTCCCGCCGGCAAGGACGATCCCCTTCATTGAATTGCCCCGTGGCGCTTAATGTCTCGCATTTCGATCGCTTTCCCTGACACTCGTGTCCTCCAGCAGGTTGGAGCGATAGGGAAGCCATAATTTCGCGAATTGTGCGAAATTCAGCCAGGTAAACTGGATCAGCAAGGCATAGCCGATGACGGCGACCACCCCGGTGCGCGGCTTGCGGAACAGCATATAGGCGCGCGAGAGCACGACGATCTGGAGCGGCATCAGGTAGAGCGCCATGCGGTCGACCGCGGTCGAGGATGGTGTCGTCAGCAGTACCAGTGGCAAGGCGCAGGCGGTGAAGGCGATGTAACGCCACACCTTTTCTTCCTGGTCGGTCAGCCCGAATTGGCCGCGCCTGACGAGCAGCAGCACGGCCGGAACGACGTCGAGGATGACCCGGATCCATGCCCCCTGCGACGAATAGCGCGCCTCGACATAGGCTTTGACGAACTGGTCGGTCGAATCGGACAGGAACAGGTCGAAAAACAGGATGAACAAGGCCGCGCCGGCGATGACGTTGAGCAACCGGTTGCGCTTGCCGGCAAAGATCACCAGCGGCAGCACCAGCACGGCGGTCTTGTGGAACAATGCGGCCACAGCGACGTAGATCGCGAACCGAACCACACTGCCGCCGCGCCCGAGCGAGGCGAGGCCAGCCATCAGGACGCCGAGCGCCGCCGCCTGGCGCGTATAGCCCATGGCGACGACGATGATCATGTATGGCACCGCGACGACCACCGCGAGCAATGGCATCGGCTGGTTGAGGCACAGCCGCGTCAGTCCCCACACGAAGATCGCGGCGCATACGAGGTTGACCCACCAGATTTCGCCATTCCATTGCTGGACGGTCCAGTTGATGAACTGATAGCCCGGATCGCCGATCTGCAGTGATCGTTCGAGGCTGGCGTGGCGGACGAAGGCGAACATATATTCATACGATCGCCAATCGCCGCCGACCTTGAAGCGGGTGCCGATCATCAGCGTCATCAGCACCGCGCCGATCAGCAAATAGATGCGCCGGGGTCGCTGGTCGGCAAAGGCCTGGACCGGGGCCATTGCGGCACCCAGCGCGAAATAGCCAAACAGGATCCAGTAAGGGAGCAGAGTGACCTCATTCGATCGAGGTGCCGCCAATTGCTGCCCCCGCGCCTTGCTATAGACGGCGGCCTAACGCGGACAAGGCTAGAGCGCGAACGCCGCCGCGAAATCGGCGACCGCGGCGGCCGGGTCGTCCTTGCCCCACACCGCCTGGCAGACGGCGACGAAGTCAGCCCCCGCGGTGACCAATGGCGCAGCGTTGACCGGGGTGATCCCGCCAATCGCAACGCACGGAATTTCGGTGATCGCCGACCACCAGCTGAGGATCAACGGATCCGGACGGTAATTGCTCGGCTTGGTGGTGGTTTCGTAGAAAGCGCCGAACGCGACATAGTCGCACCCCGCATCCCCAGCTTCCATCGCCAAATGGCGGCTGTCATGACAGGTGCGGCCGATCTGCGCGTCGGGGCCAAGTTCGGCGCGGGCCTGCCGCGGGTCGCCGTCGGACTGGCCGAGATGGACCCCGTCGGCACCAAGGCGCTTGGCCAAAGCGATGCTGTCATTGACGATGAACGCGACCTCATGATCGGCGCAGATGCGTTGCAACGGCTCGGCCAGGCGAGCGAGGTCATGCTCGTCGATGTCCTTCACCCGCAGCTGGAACGCCGCAACCGGCCCGCCACCGCACGCCGCCCTGAGCCGATCGGGAAAGCTGCCGCCAACCTCCTGCGGGCTGATCAAATACAGCTTGCACGGCTCGGTCCGGCGGGGCGTTGCAAATCTTGACAGGTCGGCATCATCTTCGTTCATGCCGCGCTCATTAGCGAAGCTGGAGTTGGCGTCCAATGAAACAGATAATCTCCATCGCCGGCGCGCTCAGCCTCGCCGCTTGTGCCACTGTGCCGATGGGCGAGGCGCCGGTCCGTAGCGACGGCCTTGCCGCGATCGGGCAGTCGACCCGCGTCGGGTCGCTCACGGTCACGCCGCAGTCGGTGGTCGAGGATAGTCGCTGCCCGATCAATGCCCGTTGCGTCTGGGCCGGGCGCATGGTGCTGGCGGCGCGGATCGACGGCGCAGGATGGCGCGAAGTTACCAATTTGACGCTTGGCCAGCCTTATACGACGCATAGTACCGGGGTCGCCCTGGTCTCGGCCGAGCCGGGCAAAGTGGCCGGATCGCCGCCCTCCCCGCCTGCTAGCCTGTTCGGCTTCGAACGACGCTAGCTCCCCCGTCGAATTCCATTTATCAGGACATTCGCTCAAACCGTAATTCCGCAATGGTATTTTATCATGACGCGCGCCTACGCCAGAAATGTTGACCTATTGGAAGCGGATATTGGCGACGAACTGGTCGCGCTCGACGCGGACGCCGGGGCATGTTTCGGATTTAATTCGGTTGCCAGCGACGTTTGGCGGTTCCTGAGCCAGGCTCGAACTCTGGACGAGATTGAAGCCGAGCTCCTCAAACTCTACGACGTCGATCCGAAGCAATGTCGAAGCGACCTCGTCGAGTTGTTTGCCAAGCTCACGGCTTTGGGATTGGTAAAGGAGAGAAGCGAGATCTGAGCCGGTGACGCGCCGTTGTCTATGGGGGTGGCGCCGTCTATAGAATCCGCTGATGCAGGAGTTTGTGTCGATGACAAAGAAGCAATGGCAGAAGCCCGAGGTGAGACGAATCGAGGCTGGTTCGGCCGAAAAGATAGTTGGCCTCAACGATGGCAATGGCACAAAGTCATAAGGTTCGGCGATTGGCAAATGACGACGCCCTTTGACCGCAATTGCCGGATTGGTGGACTTTGAAGGGCAACGTGTAGATCAGCGCGAATGCCAACGTATGGTCAGTGCCCAGCGCGCTTTTTCGTCACGCCAACCCGCTTTCGCGACCATCCCGTCAGCGGCCTTTGGCGCGGCACTGTTCCCAAGCTTACCCGAAGACGAATTCGATCGGCAGCCGCTGAAAACGACTAGTCTGGTTCTGGTTGCAGATATCCGAGTCGACAATCGCCAAGAGCTGATTAGCAGTCTCAGGCTAGACGGGCCGTCAACGCGGACCCTGGCGGATTCCGACTTGTTGCTCGTTGCCTGGCAGCGATGGGGACCCCTGTGCATCAAGCGCATCGTCGGCGACTATGCAATCGCGGTCTACGACGAGACAACAAAGCAGCTAACTTTGGCGCGCAGCATTACCGGCCAGCGACCGCTTTTTTATCGGCGCGCCGGCCACCGCATCGCATTCGCATCGATGCCCTCGGGCTTGCTTGCCTCGCCCGGGTCGAGCCGCGAATTCGATCGGAACTCGCTGGTTCGCGCCGTCCTGGATTTGCCGTACCGGCCCGGCGCTACCGTATTTTCGAATGTCCACAGGGTCCCACCGGGTCGTTGCATTGGACTGTCCCGTGACGGCGAAACCGTCATTGACGACTGGCAGCCCAGGTTTCCTGCGACGTCGCTGTTTCCTGACGACGACGGCGTTCAAGCGTACCGGCAGGTACTTGACGACGCCGTACAATGCCGGTTGCGGCGCCGGTCAGCGCCCATCGCGGCCCATCTAAGTTCCGGCTACGACAGTAGCGCGGTAGCTGCCACGACTGCGCGCCTCGAAACCCAGCCTGTAATCGTGCTTACCGCTGCGCCCAGGCAGGACTTCGACCCGCCCTACATCCGGGGCAGAATGTCCGATGAATCGGCGCTCGCCGCCGGTACCGCGAGAATGGGAGCAATGGACCATCACGTCGTCCGGGAACAGTCGCGGCTGGTCGACCGCATCAAGGCTCAAACCCGTTATTACCAGGAACCTCGTCGTAACCTGGTCAATTCGGGCTGGCTCCACGCTATCGATCAAGCTGCCCTGGCGTCCGGCGCCTCGACCCTGCTAGCGGCAGAGCTAGGCAATTTGACGATCAATGCGGGCGGCCTACCGGCGTTGGCTGATTATTGGCGGGTGCGCGGTCCTGTCCGCTGGGCAATTGAAGCCACCAAAGCCGCCCGTCGATCCGACGTCAGGTGGCGCGGCGTTATTTTCAACAGCTGGCGCTCGCACCTGCCTGCCGCCATCCAAAACGAACTTTATGGCCGTTTCCTGCATGTCGCTCCGAATTCGGAGATCGGGTTCATTCGCCGCGAGGTGTTGAACCAGCATCCCGACATACGTAGCCAGTCATTTGCTCCCTCGTCGAGCGGGTGTAGCCGCCGCGACCGATGGGAGGTCATCCGCAGCCTTGATTATGGCACCTTTCGCAAAGGAAGTCTGGCGGAGGACCGGGTGGAAACCCGTGACCCCACAGCCGATCAAAGACTGATCCAATTCTCGATGCTGCTGACGCCGGAGGCAATGCTATCGAACGGTGTGTTCCGTCCGCTTGCCCGAGCGGCCTTGGCTGACCGCATTCCCGCCGATGTAATCAATAATCCGTTGCGCGGAATTCAATCGGCCGACTGGTTCGAGCGAATCGAACGTCAGGAACTTCGTGATCTGGCGGACGAGGTTCGAACCAATGCAATGGCGTTTGATCTATTGGATTTCGAAAGAATTGATCGAGCAATCGGCAATTGGCCACCGGCTTTCGTTTCCACGTTTCAGATGTACGAAGAATATGCCGTTTATCTTCCGCTCGCCCTGTCTGTCGCGCTCTTCATAAAAACCGTCGAGGAAGGCGGACTTACGCTTTCTTGATCGTTCAACGAATTTGGTGAGTCGCCTGCAGGATCCCAATTGCAAGCGCAGCCAGTCACAAAGTGATCCACCAGGATTTGGGCCTCATCGTCGAACTGCTCACTCGTCCAGCCTCGCCGGGCTTCGTAAATCGGGACGGTACGAGCCAAGTCCATGCACGATTGCAGCAGCTCGTTAGCCTTGCCGGTCAATGCCAGAAATTGACCGCGGTAGATGTTAGCCACGACAGCTTCGAAGGCCTCAATGCCGTTGAGCCGCCTGATACTTGTCTCCTCCCCCTGCACGAGGAGATAGAGGCATCCGAGCGGAAAATTCTGACCGTCCGGCCAGTGTGAATCGAGCGTCACGTCAAACTTGTCCCACGCGTCGTCCTCGGGAAGTGAGCGGGGGTGGTCATCCACGGAACGGCCACTGGCAACCAGCGCATCGCGCCACAACCGCAATCGCGGTAGCCCGGGATGAGCCACGGGATTGCGGGCCTGATCGAATTCGATCGCGCACACATCGTCCCCGAGAATACCCAGCCCGTGGCCATGAAACCAGGATGCGAGTGTCGACTTTCCCGAGCCCGACGGGCCCATGAATGCGATGGCGCGGCCGTCGACGACAATGGCATTGGCGTGGAGTGGCAGGATGGCTCGCTGTTGAAGTAACAGACCCATCGCAGAGCCCAGCAAGTAGAGTCGGATGGCTCGCGGATCGGCCTGACCAGCGGGCCAGACAGTGATTTTCTTACCGCCTTCAATTCGATAGCGGCCGACCCCTTCGATGACGACAAGCATTGCTTCATTTGAGGTGTGAAAACCGGGAGCCGCGGACTCGGCTAATGGTCCGTCAAGATCGATCCTGACGTCGAACTTCGGGCTTTTTTTGGTTTTGCTCAGTTCCGGTAATTCAATGTCGCTGTTGATGACGAGTCCAAACAAGCGATAAAAATAAATACCTTGAACCATCACGTCTCACCTGAAGCGGCAGGATATGTTGCCACTTTCTTGAACGTGGCCGCTTCAACTCCGCCGACGACGTCTTGATCGTCGGCAGTCACCCAGACATGCGCGTGCAAGCCCGGTCCGTCATTGGCGACACCATAGTGCAGGCGTGCGTCGACCCCACGTCGCCGCAACATGAATTGAGCGGCCAATGCCTGTTGCATGCAAACTGAGCGCCAAGGTACCCGCGCCGCGATTGCCGGTATGTACTTCTCGACTTGGCTGATGGGCGATAGGCGATGGGCAGGTGGTTGGTTGCGCAAAGGCACTGAGCCAGTCAGGATTGCTCGCCCAAATGGCAGAAATTTAACCGCAAGACCCGCGGCAGCGAGGCAAGTTACGGTCTCGAGGAGCAATAATTTGTGTCTCCAGTCGAGCCGACCAAAAACGACGAGGGTTTTCACATCGACCATCAAAGACACCTTTGCGCGAACCGCCGCAATACAATCTACTTCCACCGCGCTATCGCTTGCATCGCCGAACGCTGGGAGAGATGATTGTTTACGCGACAAACATTGGCGCTGACGAACGAATTCGAATTCATGGTCGCCGCAATTCGGCACGCCTTCCTTGACAGCGAGCAACTCCGTCTCCGTCAACTTGCTTCGTTGGTCGATTGGACAAAAGTCGAGCAGCTGTCGCGACGGCACAGAGTGAGCGGGCTTGTCGGCAGTGTAACGGCCTCGATGACCATTCCCCTTCCCGGCGACATTACGGAACGCTGGCGCGACGCCAGCTACGCTATTGCCGAGCAAAATCTAAGAAATGCGGTTGAGTCCGCCAGCCTTATTGCAGCCTTCCAATCGGCTGGCGTTGACCTCCTGTTCGTAAAAGGGCTGACACTTGGGAAACTGGCCTACGGCAATCCGCACCTCAAGATGGATGCGGACATCGACATCCTGGTTTCGCCCGACGCCATCGCACAGGCAGCCGCCATTCTAAGAAAACTTGGCTTCCAGTCGCTCCTCCCTGCTACCGTCGAAACGATCAATGAATGGCACCGGAGGAAGAAGGAATCGGTGTGGCGAAAGGGAGGAACGCAGCTGGATCTGCACGGTCGCCTTGCCAACAACCCTAGGATGATTCCGAACATCGGAATGCAATCGCCGCGGCAGGATGTCGATGTGGGAGGTGGCAATATCCTGCCAACGCTAGCCGACGAACCTTTGTTTTTCTATCTTTGCGTCCATGGTGCATCGAGCGCTTGGTTTCGCTTAAAGTGGATTGCCGATCTTTCGGCATTCCTGAGCCGGGATTCTCGTCTCACGATATTGGAACGGTATAATGACAATCGCGAATGGCGAGCCAACCGAGCGGTCGCTCAGGCCTTAATCCTGGCCCACCGGCTATTCCAAATTCCTTTGGGAGATTGGCTGGAACAGGCGATTGGCGGCGTTGCCGAACGACGGCTGGCTGGGATTGCGCTTGCCCAGTTGTTGAATCCGATTGAGCCAACCGAGCGAACGCTGGGCACTGCTTCCATTCATTTGTCACAGTTTATGTTGCAACGCGGGTTGCGGTACAAATGGTCCGAACTTGCCACCCAATTGCGATCCTAACGAACACCGCCGTTACTCTATACCTTATTGACCGAAGCGTCGCGGATCGCAGTGATCGCGCTCCCCAGCGCGGCGTCAAAATCAGCGTCGCTAATGTCGGCCCGAAGGTCGCATAGCAAGGCGCGGCTGAAGCTGGCGATGATCCCACGGTTCTTCTTCAGTTCGGCGCATGCCTCGGTGCGGCCGAACCCGCCCGACAGCGCGACGACCTTGAGCACCTTGGGATGATCGACCAGCGGCTCGTAAAGCCCCGCGGTCGCTGGGATCGACAGCTTGAGCATCACTTGCTGCCCTTCTGGAAGATGGTCGAGCTCCTCGCTGAGCGCGGCGAGCAAGAGGTGGTCGCACGCATCGCGATCGACGCTCTTGATGTTAACCTCGGGCTCGAGGATCGGTATCATGCCCTTGGCAATGACCTGCGCCGCCATCTGGAATTGCTGCGCGACAAGCACCGCAATCCCCGCCTCATTGGCCGAGTTGATTACCGAGCGTTCCTTGGTGCCGAACACGCCCAGCCCGTGCGCGCGGTCGAGCAAGGCGTCGAGTCCGGGGACCGGCTTCATCATCTGGACGCCGTTTTCCTCGGCTTCGAGCCCCTGGTCGACCTTGAGAAACGGGACGATGCCCTTGTCGATCAGCGCCCGCGTCGTCGGCTTGCCATCGACCTGGCCGTCCATCGTCCGCTCGAACAGGATCGCGCCGATCACCTTGTCGCTGGTGAACGCGGGCGAGCGAATGATCCGTGAGCGCATTTCGTGGATCAGCGCATACATCTCATCATCGTTCGACCAGCTGCCCTCGGCAATGCCGTAGCCGGTCAGTGCCTTGGGGGTCGACCCGCCCGACTGGTCGAGCGCGGCGATGAAGCCTTTGCCAGCGCGGATCTTGGCGGTCATGTCGGACTGATTCATCATATTTTCCTGGCGTGGCTTGGCTGTTGGCGGCTGATAGCGAGCGGGCTGCGGGCTCACAATGGACTTGGCCGGACTTGACTGGAAACGGGACGGTGCGCCACATCGGCAGCGCCGATCGGAAGGAAGCCCTAGATGGTCAACGCGTTGAAAACATTCGCTGCACTCGCGCTGCTCGCGGCGGCTTCCCCATCGACCGCCGGGCCAGTGGTCAAGATCGGCCAGCCCGCACCAGAAGCAACGCTGACGATGTTGAACGGCGACCCGGTCAAACTGTCGTCGCTTCGCGGGCAAGTCGTGGTGCTGAATTATTGGGCGACATGGTGCGTGCCGTGCCGAAAAGAGCTTCCTTTGCTCGATCGATATTACCGGATTCAGGCCAAGAACGGCCTGCGGGTGTTCGCGGTAACGACCGAGGACAGCCTGCCGGCGAAGGTCCTCAAGCCACTGTTCGGCGCGCTGGCGATCACTCCGGTGCGCCGGATCCGCGGGCCGTATGAATATACTGCGGTGCCGACCAACATCGTGATCGATCGCGCCGGGATCGTGCGTTACGCCAAGGCGGGCGGGTTCGACCTGCAGGACATGAACGAGATTTTGGTGCCGTTGCTCAACGAGAAAGCACCCGTGAACTAGGCACTTAGCGCCGCCACGCCCGGGAGCGTGCGGCCTTCCATCCATTCGAGGAAGGCGCCCCCGGCGGTCGAGACGAAGGTGAAGTCGCCCGCCACCCCGGCCTGGTTGAGCGCGGCGACGGTGTCCCCTCCCCCGGCGACCGAGACCAATGTGCCGTCCTCGGTCAGCGCGGCGGCGGTGCGCGCGAGCGCGACGGTGGCGGCGTCGAACGGCGGGGTTTCGAACGCGCCCAATGGGCCGTTCCACACCAGAGTGCGGCAAGTCTTGAGGACGTCGCCTAGCGCCTCGACCGCCGCCGGGCCGATGTCGAGGATCATTTCGTCGGACGCGACTTCGTGGACGTTGGCGGTGCGCAGGCTGGGCGGGTTGGGCGCGAATTCCTTGGCGACGACGACGTCATATGGAAGATGGATCGTGCAACCCGCGGCGTCCGCGCGTTCGAAGATGGCCTCCGCTTCGCCGAGCAAGTCTTTCTCATACAGAGACTTTCCGACCATCACCCCGCGCGCGGCGAGGAAGGTGTTGGCCATGCCGCCGCCGATGATGAGATGATCGACCTTGGCGAGCAGATGACCGAGGACCGCGAGCTTGGACGACACTTTGGCGCCGCCGACCACCGCCGCGACCGGTCGTTGCGGATTGCCGAGCGCGGCTTCGAGCGCCTTCAACTCGGCCTCCATCGCGCGGCCGGCGTAGCTTGGCAGGAGGTGGGCGATACCCTCGGTCGAGGCGTGGGCGCGGTGCGCGGCGGAGAAAGCGTCGTTGACGTACAGGTCGCCGAGCGCCGCCATTCCGGCCGCCAGCGCGGGGTCGTTGGTTTCCTCGCCATCGTGGAAGCGGGTATTCTCGAGGATGCCGATATTGCCCGGCAGCATGGTGGTGATCGCGCGCGCCGCCTCGGGACCCTGGCAATCCTCGATGAAGCGCACCGAGCGCCCGGTCAGCGCGGCCAGCGGGCGGACCAGTTGCGCGGTCGACATGTCGGGCCGGTTCTCGCCCTTGGGGCGCCCGAAATGCGACAGCAGGAGGACGATGGCATGCTTGTCGGACAGTTCGAGCACGGTCGGCAGCAAGGCTCGCAGCCGCGTGTCGTCAGCCACCGACGCACCGTTCATCGGCACGTTGAGGTCGACCCGGACGAGGATTTTCTTTCCGGTCAGGTCGTCGGGCAGGTCGTCGAGGGTCTTGAAGCCGGGCATGATCAGCCCAGCTTGGCCATCACGCCCGCGGTGTCGACCATGCGGTTCGAAAAGCCCCATTCATTGTCATACCAGCTAAGGACGCGAACGAGCTTGCCTTCGAGGACGGTGGTTTCGAGGCTGTCGACGGTCGAGCTGGCCGGATCGCCATTAAGGTCGATCGAGACAAGCGGCTCATCGGTGTATGCGAGCACGCCCTTGAGGGGCCCGCTGTCGGCGGCAGCCTTGAGCAATTTATTGACCTCCTCGACCGTCGTGTCGCGCTTTGGCGTGAACGTGAGATCGACCAGGCTGACATTCGGGGTCGGAACGCGGATCGCCGAGCCGTCGAGTTTGCCCTTCAATTCGGGAAGTACTTCGCCGACCGCTCGAGCAGCGCCGGTGGTGGTCGGGATCATCGACATTCCCGCCGCCCGTGCGCGGCGCATGTCGGAGTGGATCTGGTCGAGGATCTTTTGGTCGTTGGTGTAGGCGTGAATGGTGGTCATCAGACCGCGCTCGATGCCGATCGCGTCGTTGAGCACCTTGGCCACCGGGGCAAGGCAATTGGTGGTGCAACTGGCGTTGCTGACGATCTTGTGATCGGCGGTGAGCTTGTCGTGATTGACGCCGTAGACGACGGTCAAGTCGGCACCCTTGGCCGGAGCCGAGATCAGCACGCGCTTGGCGCCCGCATCGAGATGCTTCTGCCCGCCGGCCGCATCGGTGAAGAAACCGGTGCATTCGAGCGCGATGTCGACGCCAAGTTCCTTGTGAGGCAAATTGGCGGGATCGCGCTCGGCGGTGACCTTGATGCGCTTGCCGTCGACGATCATCATGTCGCCCTCTGCCGACACCTCGCCCTCGAACTTGCCGTGGACGCTGTCGCGCTTGAACAGCAAGGCATTGGCCTTGGCGTCGGCGAGATCGTTGATCGCGACCAATTCGAGATCATGATCGTCGCGGCTCAGGATAGCGCGAGCGACAAGCCGGCCGATGCGACCGAAACCATTGATTGCAACCTTGGTCATTTGCCCAATTTCTCCAGAATTTTCGGAACGATGGCCTCCTTGGTGAGGCCGAAGAAGGGATACAGGTCGGAGGCCGGGGCCGACGCGCCGAAGCGGTCGATGCCGATGCGCAGGCCGTGTAGCCCGGTGTAGCGTTCCCAGCCCTTGGTGACCCCAGCCTCGATCGAGACGCGCAGGATGTCCTTGTTCGAGACGTCGGGCAGGATGTCGTGTTGGTAGGCGGCGTCCTGTTCGTCGAAGCGGTCGGTCGAGGGCATTGAAACGACGTCGGCGCCGATGCCCTGCTCCTCAAGCGCGGCGGCGACATCGACCGCGATTTCGACTTCGGTGCCGGTGGCGATGATGATCACCTTACGCGCGGCCTTGGCGGCAGACAGGCGGTAGGCGCCTTTGGCCGAGAGATTGGCCTTCTCCGCTTTGGTGCGGAGCGCGCGGACGTTCTGGCGCGATAGTGCGAGCAAGCTCGGGCCGTCGTCGGTCAGCGCCGCGGCCCAGCATTCGGCGGTTTCGACCGCGTCGGCGGGGCGATAGACGGTGAGCTGCGGGATCGCGCGCAGCGCCTGGAGATGCTCGACCGGCTGATGCGTCGGCCCGTCCTCGCCAAGCCCGATCGAATCGTGGGTCATGACGTAGATCACTTTGGCCTTCTGCAAGGCAGCAAGGCGAATTGCCGGGCGGCAGTAATCCGAGAAGACGAGGAAGGTGCCGCCGTACGGGATCACCCCGCCATGCTGCGCCATGCCGGTCATCGCGGTCGCCATGCCGAACTCGCGGATGCCGTAATGGATGTAGCGCCCGCCATAGTTGGACGCGTCGAGCACGGTCATGCTTTTGGTCAGCGTGTTATTCGACGGGGTCAAGTCGGCCGACCCACCGATGGTTTGCGGGAAAGCGGCGTTGATTGCGTCCAATGCTAATTCGGATGCCTTGCGGGTGGCAACCGCCTGCGGCTTGGCGATCAGGCCGTCGAGGTGCGGCTTGAGCCATGCGTCATCGCATTTGCCCTCGATGCGGGCGAGATATTCCTTGCCCTTGGGGTTGGCCTCGAGGCGGCGGTGCCATTCGGCGCGGGCTGACTTGCCGCGATCGCCGAAACTCCTCCAGCTCTTGGCGATATCGTCGGGGATAACGAACGGGGCGTCGGTCCAGCCGAGTTCCTTGCGCGCGGCGGCGACTTCATCCCGCCCCAATGCCGAGCCGTGGGTGCCCGAGGTGCCCTGCTTGTTGGGCGCGCCATAGCCGATGATCGTCTTGCAGCGGATCAGCGACGGGCGGGTGTCGGCGAGCGAGCGGTCGATCGCCTGGCTGACCTTGCCCGAATCGAGACCATCGCACTCGATCGTGTGCCAGCCCATCGCCTCGAACCGAGCGACGACATCCTCGTTGCGGCTGAGTTCGGTAGATCCGTCGATGGTGATCCGATTATCGTCCCACAGCACGACCAGCCGAGCGAGCTTCAAATGACCCGCAAGTCCCGCGGCCTCATGGCTGAGACCTTCCATCAGGCAACCATCGCCGGCGATAACGAAGGTGCGGTGATCGACCAGGTCATCACCATAAAGCGCGTTGAGGTGCCGCTCGGCGATCGCCATGCCAACCGCTGCAGCAAGCCCCTGCCCGAGCGGCCCCGTAGTCGTTTCGATCCCCGGCATTTCAAAGCTTTCGGGGTGACCGGCACAAGGGCTGTGCAACTGGCGGAAATTCTCGATGTCGGTGATCGTCGGCTTGTCATAGCCGGTGAGGTGAAGCAGCGAATAAAGCAGCATCGAGCCATGCCCCGCCGACAGCACGAAGCGGTCGCGATCGGGCCAGTGGGGATCGCTGGGGTCATATTTCAGGTGGCGCGTAAACAAGGCGGTCGCGGCATCGGCCATGCCCATCGGCATTCCGGGGTGTCCGCTATTGGCTTTTTCGACGGCATCCATGGCAAGCGCCCGAATGGCGTTGGCGAGGCGGCGCTGGGTCGGCTGCATGTCTGCTCCATCTGGATCAGCCGACCGTCGGACGGCGCTCGGTCGCTGGCACGGTGCCTATTGTCGGTGAGGCGTTTGGCGTCAACCTTAGGCCGTTTGTTTTGATCCCGATTCACGCCATCGTTGAACGCGCAACGCGCATTCGCCGATGACAATCGGGCTCATGACCCGCTTGCCCGCCCGATTCATTCGGCCTAGCGAGGGCGATATGAGTAATCAGGTGCTGACCGACGCGATCGTCCGTGCCGAGCAGGCAATGTCTCGGCTTGAACAAACAGTCTCGACCATCAAGGGCAGCCGCGGCCGCGAGGAGAAACTCCGCGCCACGGTCCGCGGGGTCGTGGCCGAACTCGATTCGATCTTCGCCAGCGGTGGCCGCTGATGGCCGAGGTGAATCTCACCATCGCCGGGCGTAGCTACCAGGTCGGTTGCCGTGCGGGCGAGGAAGAGAATCTGGTCGCCGCCGCGCGGATGGTCGATGCCAAGAGCCGCGAGGCCCTGTCGGGGCTCGGCACCCTGTCCGAATCGCGGCAATTGCTGTTCGCGTCGTTGCTGCTGGCCGATCAGTTGCTGGAGCAGCCGGGTGCTGCCGCGGCAATTTCGCTCGACCCCGATCTTGCGCCGCGGATCGAAGCGCTGGCCAAGCGGATCGAGTCGCTTGCGTTGTCCCTTGAGGAAAACCTCGTCAGCGCCTAGATAGAAGCCGACGGGTACTGCCCGGTACGAGGCCACGAAAATCCCTGAGGCGATTAAATATCCTAGGGAGCTGTCCCTGGTTGGATCCTGGTCCGGCACATATGGCCCCCACCTGACGTTTGTGGCGTCAGAGGATTTCCGGCAAACGGCCACGGTGGTCCCGTCACCCCCCCTGCCCGCGGCACGCGACAAGCCCCTGCTCCGCTTCGAGGCGCGGCGGCGACGCAGGGCGTTTGTCGCAGGCTTGTCACGCGCCGAGCGGGACGAGCTTGAAGCGAGGCTTGCCGACATGCTGCAGCCGTGGATCGAGAACGCCGAGCGGGTCGCGGGCTATCATGCGGTTGGGGGCGAGATTGATCCGACGCGGGTTCTTCGACGGGTGATGGAACGGGGCTGTAGCGCCGCTTCGCCCGCCTTCGAACGTGCCGACGGACCAATGATTTTCCGGACTGGACGGGTCGCGCAAACTGGGCCGCACGGCATTGTGCAGCCGCCGCACCAAGCCAAGGTGATCATCCCCGACCTGGTACTGGTTCCCTTGCTCGCGGTCGATCTTCACGGTACCCGGCTTGGCCAGGGCGGCGGCCATTACGACCGCGCGCTGCCCGCGCTGCGCGAGGCCGGCGCAACGATCATCGGCGTCGGCTGGGCGATGCAGTTGGTCGAAGACGACCTGCCCGCCGACCAGTGGGATGTGCCGCTCGACGGCTTCGTTTCGCCTGAAGGGATGACGATGTGGCGGTGAATGGCCCAAGCTGGAGGAAGGGCGCCGGAATTGCCGCGATCCTGTCGCTCATCGCGCTGGTGGCGTTGCTCGTCCTGTCGGTTTCAGGTTGGGTGTCGCGCTGGCCGGTGGTGTTGCAGGCGCTGTTTTACCTTGTGATCGGGGTAATCTGGATCGCGCCACTGAAGCCGTTGCTACGCTGGATGGAGACCGGGCGGCTGCGCGGCGACTAGCCCGCGAGCTTGAAAAATGCGTGTTATTCCACTATATCACCCCATCCCATGACCATCGCGAGAACCCCTTTTGTCGCCAATCTGTGGCGCGACCACCCGCTTGAAATCGGCGCCGGGGCGCTGGTCGTCGCGCTCGGTTTCGCGGTCGTGGTGGGAACTACGGGATCGACCGGACGGACGACCGAAGCCGGGGCTCCGCCTCCGCCACCCGCGATGGAATATCGCCCGGTGGCGGCCGGCGAAGCGGTCAAGATCAACAATGAGATACCGATTGCCGGTCCGGCAGGGTCAGCGCAGCCGTTCCCGGGCGGCACTGCCAATGCGGTGGCGCAGGGCCGCGCGCTCGAATGCCTGACCAGCGCGATCTATTATGAGGCCGGGCAGGAAAGCACCGAAGGCCAGCGCGCGGTCGCGCAGGTGGTTCTTAACCGGGTGCGTCACCCCGCTTTCCCGTCGAGCGTGTGCGGGGTGGTCTATGAAGGATCGACCCGCCAGACCGGCTGCCAGTTTACCTTCACCTGCGACGGATCGATGGCGCGCGCGCCGATGGCCGATGCGTGGGACCGAGCGCGCAAGGTCGCTGCCGCGGCGCTCGCCGGATCGGTCGAGCCAAGCGTCGGCAATGCCACCCATTATCACGCTGATTATGTCGTTCCCTACTGGGCATCAAGCATGGCCAAGACCGCGGTGATCGGCGCGCATCTATTCTATCGCTGGAGCGGCGGGTGGGGCCAGCCGTCGGCCTTCGCGCAAGCCTATTCGGGGCGCGAACTCGATCCGCATGCGCTCAAAATGGCGGCGATGAGCATTGTCCGTAACCCGGTGGCGGCCCAGGCACCGGTAGTGACAATGATCGCTGGCGCCGCGGTCAAGATCGAGCCGGGCGGCAAGCGTGTGCGGGTGCTGTTCACGCCGCAAGCCCGCGCCGCGGTCGAGAAAGTGGTGCACAAGCCCTATGTCGACCGCGCCGGGGCGTCTGACAATTTGCGCTGGGCGATGGGCGAAGGCGCGCCTGTCGCGACCGAGAAAGCACTTGGCACCAAAGCCGACGTCGCCGACCCGTCGACCAAGGCGAATTAGGGGAGAATCGCCTCATTCCCGCAAGGAGAATGGCGCGAGTGACGGGACTTGAACCCGCGGCCTCCGGCGTGACAGGCCGGCGCTCTAACCAACTGAGCTACACCCGCTAATTCTCTGGCGTGGTGGGCCAACTAGGGTAGCCCCCAGATGGTGTCAACGGCCCTGGTCGGCTTTTTCATCCTCATTGCCGACGTGGGTCAACGTCCCGTCCTCGAACAAAAAGCCGGCGATATCCGGGGTCCCCGCAGCGGCAAAGATGGTCTTGAGAATGATCAGCAGCGGGACCGCCAGCAACGCGCCGAGCGTCCCCCACACCCATGCCCAGAAGCTTAGACTTACCAGGATCAGCAGCGGGTTCACCTCGATCTTCTTGCCGACGATCATCGGGGTTATGGCATTGGCCTCTATCACGTGCATCGAGATGAAGATGGCGGGCGGGAGCAATGCCGACCAAGCATCGGGGAAGGTCATCAATCCGCCGAAGAATAGCAAGGCGGCGGACACGATCGGGCCGATATAGGGCACGTAGTTGAACACCGCGACGATGCCGCCCCACATCAACGGTGAGGGCATGCCGAGCATCCACAGGATCAAGGCGGTGAGTGCGCCGAGCGAGACGTTGATCAGGCTGATCGTGCCGATGTAGGTCGAGGTCGCCTCGACCACCTGCTGGATCACGCGCGCGGTGGTCATTGCGCCTTCGAAACTGCCGCGGTTCTTGATTGTGCTGCGCCGCATCGTGGTCCAGCCGGACAAGAAGAAGTAGATCACCAGCAACGCGAAGAACAACTGGATCGCAGCGTGCGGGGCCGAAGAGGTGATCAGTCCGAGCATCGAATTGGGGGTCGCTATCCGTACTTCCCTACCGCCGGCTTTCTCGCCCAGGATGCTGATCTGCGACACCGTCTTGTCGACGAAATGCTCGAGATTCTTGTACAAATCGAGCAACGGCGCGAGTGCATGCCGCACCCGTTCGATGCGATCGGGCACCCTCGCCACCCAGTCGATCGCCGGCATCACGATCGACGCGATGGCGAAGGCAGCGATGGCGAGGAAGATGATCACGCACAGCCCAGCCGCGAGCCGCGGGCCGACGCCGCGCCGCTCGAACCATTCTAGCAACGGCACCAAGGCGATCGCGACGACCAGCGCGGCCGTCACCGGCAGGAAGAACTCCGCGCCCGCTCGAAGTGCGAAGGGAAGCGCGATGATAAGGCCGATCCCGCCGAGCAGGGTGAGCGAGGCGAGCAGTCGAACGCGCTTCGCCTCGAGATTCTCGACCTCGCTCGACACCGGTGGAACGGGCAGCTTGATCCGGGTCTTGCGCGGTACGGTCATGACTCCTGCTTATCGAGCGATGGGACGATGGGCCAGTCGATTCGGCTCAGCGCGATTAGTGAGATTGCGCCCATTGCCGGATGTTGCTGGCGATCCCGTCCATCCGGCTCAACGCTGCGAAGTCGTGCGCCGTCGCGCGGCGGCAATTGACGATCTCGACCAAACTGTCGAACGCGAAGTCAGGATTGGGCCGGTCGACCAGTGCGACGACATCGACCGCACCAAGTGCGCCTTCCTCGATTACTCGATAGTACCACCCCGCACGGCCATTACGAACCATCGCCTTGGCCAATTCGCTGTCGGCGAAGCGGAGCGCGAGCGATCCTACCTTTTCAACGAGCAGCCTTAGGGGTTGCAGTCGGGGCATTGGCCCGGATCCGCGGTTATGGTGCCTCTCAACCGCTCGATCCGGTGGTCGCATGCCACGCATGACAGCACGTCAGCTCTGATCGCCAACGTCGGTCCTCCGCACCATGAACAGGGTAGACCGGCGAGGCGCTCGGAGACAGCAAAGCCCGGCGCCGCACACACTGGACAAGGGCTTCGAAACCGCCGGAGCAGATCTACGGTCGCTCGCTTGATGCCGCGCATGCGGGTCGGGTTACGATGCGCGCGCATGTCGGTCTCGACAAAGGCCGCGCCGTACAGCCCCAACACTCGTTCCACCGCGTCTGTGAAATCCGCCGTGCTCCGGATATCCTTGATCAACGCGCGCGACGGCACCGGATGACCGTCCTCGCAACCCATTACAATCACGCCGTGGCTTGGGAATCGGACCCGGTCCGCGAACGCCAGCGCCCCTGTCACATCAGAGACAATTACATGGTTGAAGTTCGTCCGCAGACTGGCATTGTGACCGATCAGTTCAAGCCCGCGCGCGGTCGGCAAGGACGACGATTTCGCGCGCGAGCGGAGCGAACGGGATAGAGGGATGCGGACCAAAACTGCCCTCGCTTGCCAGCGCGACAGTCGCGTCGGGTGCCGCCGCGAACGCCGCCGCGATCTTCGCGCGCGCCGCGTCGAGCTGCGACCCTTTGCGATGAACATCGCGGCTGAAGGTGCCGAAGCGATCAGTGTCCATGCCCGTCGTAATCGTCACGCGCAGTCCGAGGGCGCGATCCAGGAGCGGCGCAATCACCCGCTCCTTGCCGTGCATCGTCGCAAGGACGGCAGTCTCATTGTTATAGGAGCGCGGCGTGGCCAGCATCGCTATAAATACCCCTCAAACTTCTTCTTTTCGAGCGAGTACGATCGACCAGTTTGACCGCATCGACGCTCCGGCTGACTCTTTGCTCGATCACTCGATAATTCCAACCGGCGCGGCCATTGCGGACCATCGCCCTGGGCAATTGGTTGTTATCGAAGCGCAACGCGATTACCGGGATTGCGCCCATTGGCGGATGTCGCTGGCGATCCCCTCCATCCGGCTCAATGCTGCAAACTCGTGCGCCGTCGCGCGGCGGCAATTGACGATCTCGACCAGCCGGTCGAACGCGAAGTCAGGATTGGGCCGGTCGACCAGTTCAACGACATCGCCCGCGCTCAGTGCACCCTCCTCGATCACTCGATAATACCAGCCGGCACGGCCGTTGCGGACCATCGCCTTGGCCAATTTGCTGTCGGCGAAGCGCAGGACGAATTTCGAGCAGGGCTGGCGCGGCTGGCAGACTTGCAGTCGCGCGGTGCCGATGCGGTGGACGTCGCCGACGCACAGGTCGCGCTCGACCCAGCCGTCGATGGTCAGATTCTCCCCCACCCCGCCGGCGACGAACAAGGCGGCATGTTCGGGATGATCGGCGATCCAGGCGGGATAATGCGCGGCGGCATAGCCATAGACTGCTTTTTCAGGGCCGCCATGAACCGACAGGTCGGCTTGCTCGTCGCCCGCCAGACCGAGACTGGTCACCGCAACCGGCACATCGATACGAGATTTGATGATCGCGCTGGGCACACCCTGCGGCCCGAGCGGGGCGATTCGGCCGACCTGGACCGAGTACAGGCGTGCGGCGTTCATCGCTTTCCCCCGGTCGCGATCCGCGGTGGATGGTGCCCCCGGTCCGACTCGAACGGACACTCCTTGCAGAACTCGATTTTGAGTCGAGCGCGTCTACCATTCCGCCACGGGGGCCCGCGACGGCGCTGCGCTAGCCGAAACAGGCGCGGCTCGGCAAGTCGCTCAATTGCGCGGCGCGTGATGGCGGTAGCTGAGCGCCTCGGCGACGTGGATCCGGCCGACGCCTTCGCTCCCCGCGAGGTCGGCGATGGTCCGGGCAACGCGCAGCACACGGTGAAAGCCGCGCGCCGAAAGCCGCATCGCTGCGGCTGCATCGGCGAGCAACTTGCGGCCCGGATCGTCGGGGGTTGCAACCGTGTCGAGCAATTCGCCATCGGCCTCGGCATTGGTGCGCACATTGTGATCGCGGTAGCGCGCCGACTGGATTGCGCGGGCGGCGGCAACGCGGGCGGCGACTTGCTCGCTGCCTTCCGCCGGCGGAGGCAGGGTCAGATCGGCGGCGCTGACGCTGGCAACTTCGACGTGGAGGTCGATGCGGTCGAGCAACGGTCCCGACACCTTGGCTTGGTAATCGGCGGCGCAGCGGGGCGCGCGGCTGCAGGCCAATGCGGGATCTCCAAGGTGGCCGCAGCGGCACGGGTTCATCGCCGCGATCAGCTGGACCCGCGCCGGGAAGGTGACGTGGGTGTTGGCGCGGGCGACGCTGACTTGCCCGGTTTCGAGCGGCTGGCGCAGCGAATCGAGCACCGAACGCTGGAATTCGGGCAGCTCGTCGAGGAACAGGACACCGAGGTGCGCGAGGCTGATCTCGCCCGGTTTGACCTTGAGCCCGCCGCCGACCAGCGCGGGCATCGACGCGCTATGGTGCGGCGCTCGGAACGGCCGCCGGCGAAGCATCCGCCCGCCATAGAGCTCGCCCGCGACCGAGGCGACCATCGACACTTCCAAGGCCTCGCTCGGCTCGAGCGGCGGGAGGATTCCGGGCAGGCAGGCGGCGAGCAACGACTTGCCCGCGCCGGGCGGCCCGCTCATCAGCAAATTGTGACCGCCCGCAGCGGCGATTTCGAGCGCGCGCTTGGCAACTTCCTGACCCTTCACCTGGCGCATATCCGGCCCGCCGCGCGCCGGTTCAGCCTCGCCCGGCAATGGCGGCGGGAGCAGGCGCGTGCCCTTCAAATGCGCGATCAGCGCGAGCAAATCGGGCGCGGCGAGGACTTCGACGTCGCCCGCCCAGGCCGCTTCGGAGCCTTGCGATTCGGGGCAGATCAGTCCTTTTTGGAGCCCCGAGGCATGGATCGCGGCGAGCAGGACCCCGGGCGACGGCGCGATCCGCCCGTCGAGCCCCAATTCCCCCACCGCGACATAATGCGACAGGGTTTCGGCATCGATCGCCCCGATCGCAGCGAGCAAGCCGAGCGCGATCGGCAAGTCGAAATGCGATCCTTCCTTGGGCAGATCGGCGGGCGACAAATTGACGGTGATAACTTTCGGCGGAAGCGCGAGGCCGATCGCGGACAAGGCACCGCGCACGCGCTCACGGCTTTCCGCAACCGCCTTGTCGGCCAGCCCGACAATGACGAATCGCGGCAGGCCCGATGACAATTGCACCTGGACTTCGACGCTGCGGGCCTCAAGCCCAAGATAAGCGACGGTGGCGACGAGCGCGACCATCAGTGCTGGCCCCGCAACGCAGGGCCATGAAACGCAGCACGGACTTCAGGCAAACATCCCCCTAGCTCGGCGTGGGCGATGCTAGCGGCAGTTGAGCGCGACGGGAAGCACTTGACGAAACGGAAGCACTTGCCGAACGGGAAACGGCTCGCCACACCTCGCCGATGATCGACCGCGCATCCTGGAAACGCTGGCTAAGCAACCCGATCGTCGATTGGACGGTGTTCGTGATCGGCGTGTTGCTGATCCTGCTGTCGCCAGTGGTCGGTGCGATCCCCGGGCCAGGCGGGGTGTTCGTGCTTGCGCTTGGCCTGGCGATGGTGCTGCGGACGAGTCGCTGGGCTAGGCGGCGTTATGTGCATTTCAAACGCTGGCAGCCAAAGGCCGGGCGCTGGACCGACTGGGGCCTTCGTCGCCAGAGTGCGCGGCGCCGAGAGAAGCTGGTCAAGGAGCGCAAGGCCGCGCTCGGCGTACCCCCCGCGACCCCCAGCAGTGACCGCGCGGGCGATTGACTTTGGCGACCTCCCCCTCTATCGGCCCGGTCAACAATGGTCGCTTCGGCGGCCCTTTTCATTTTGATTTTACCCAACACTTCCCTGATTTTGAAAGCATGAGCGATGAAGCGCACTTTTCAGCCGAGCAACCTGGTCCGCGCACGGCGTCACGGCTTCCGTCACCGCAGCTCGACGGTCGGCGGCCGCAAGATCCTGGCCGCTCGCCGCGCCCGCGGCCGCAAGAAGCTCAGCGCTTAATCATTCTTCGCAAGCGGTCGGATTTCCTTGCTGCTAACCGCGGCAAACGCTTTCCCATGCCCGGTTTCGTTTTGCAGGTGCGCGACCGCGCCGACGATGATTCGTCAGTCCGCATTGGCTTTACCGTAACCAAAAAGATCGGCAACGCCGTCGTCCGCAACCGGATGAAGCGGCGGTTTCGTTCCTTGGCGCGCGACCTGTTGCCGACGCTTGGAATAAACGGCGCAGATCATGTGCTTATCGGGCGTTCCGGAGGAATCGAGCGCGACTTCGCAACGCTTCGCGATGAACTGACCAAGGCACTCGCCAAGGCCGCGCAATGATCGCCCGGGCGCTGATCTTGATCGCGCGCGGGTGGCAGCTGGGGCCGTCGAAGATATTTCCGCCATCGTGCCGGTTCCAGCCGAGCTGCTCGGCCTATGCGATCACCGCTTGGACGCGCTATGGGGCCGCCAAGGGCAGCTGGCTCGCTGCCAAGCGCATCGCCCGCTGCAATCCATGGGGCGGCACGGGGCACGACCCCGTCCCCCCGATCATGAAGTAAGAAGGAACGTTCGCGTTGGGCAATAATCGCAACATGATGCTGGCACTGGTGCTGAGCGCATTGGTGATCTTCGGCTGGTCGATCGTGTCGGAAAAATATTTCCCGACCGCACTGCCGCAGACCCACAAGGTCGTGGACGGCAAGGTCAAGCCGATCGCCCAGCCGGCGGACGCGCCCACTGTAGCCGCCGCCTCCCCGGCCGCGCTGCAAAGCGTAAAAGCGGCGCTCGCCGATGGCCCGCGCGTAGCGATCACCACCCCCAGCCTGAAGGGCTCGATCGGGCTCAAGGGCGCGCGGTTCGACGATCTCGAGCTGGTCCGCCAGCTCGACAGCATCAAGCGCGACGCCAAGCCGATCCGCTTGCTGTCGCCGGCGGGCACCAAGGAAAGCTATTTCAGCCAGTTCGGCTGGTCGGGCCAGGGGGTTGCAGTCCCCGATGCCAACACCGTCTGGACGGCGAGCGCACCGACGCTGACCCCGGGCCACCCGGTGACATTGAGCTGGACCAGCCCGAGCGGCCTCAAGTTCGAACAGATCGTCTCGGTCGACGATGGCTATCTGTTCACCATCCAGCAGCGCGTCTCGAACCTCGGCACTGCGCCGGTGGTGCTGCGCAGCTACGGCCTCGTCAGCCGCGCCGACAAGGGCCAGGACGTGTCGAGCTGGACCAGCCATGTTGGGCCAGTCGGCGTGTACAACGGTGCGGCCAATTATGACCTGACGTTCGACAACCTTGACGGAGCTGAACCCGGTTTCTTCGGAAAGCTGTTCGGATCAACTGCCCACGGCGGAACGAACGAATATCAGTCGAGCACGGGCTGGCTGGGCTTCACCGACAAATATTGGCTGACAGCTCTGGTTCCGGCCAATGGTGCCCCGATCGGCGCAAGCTTCCGCAAGGGCGCCAGTGGCGCGTACCAGGCCGATTACGCCGGGCAGCCATTCACGGTCGCACCTGGCAAGGCGATGAGCGGCGAAACCCGCCTGTTTGCCGGTGCGAAGGAAAAAATGTGGCTCGATCGCTATGAAAGCGCGGGCATCCCCAAGCTCAGCAAGGCGATCGACTGGGGCTGGTTCGAATGGTTCATGCGCCCGATCTTCCTGTTGCTGCAGTGGCTGTTCCACGTCACCGGCAATTTCGGCGTGGCGATCATCTGCCTGACGTTCATCGTTCGCGGCCTGATGTTCCCGATCGCCGACAAGCAGTTCCGCTCGATGGCGGTGATGCGGCGGATCCAGCCCAAGATGAAGGCGATCCAGGAGCAGCACAAGGACGACAAGCCCAAGCAGCAGCAGGCGATCCTCAACCTGTACAAGGAGGAGAAAGCCAATCCCGCCGCGGGCTGCGCGCCGATCCTGATCCAGATCCCGGTATTCTATGCGTTGTACAAGGTGCTGATGGTGTCGGTCGAAATGCGCCATCAGCCATTTGCGTTGTGGATCAAGGATTTGTCGGCGCCCGATCCGCTGACCCCGGTCAATCTGTTCGGCTTCCTCCACTTCACCCCGCCGCACTTCCTCGCGCTTGGCGTGCTGCCGATCCTGCTCGGGATCACGATGTACATGCAGTTCAAGCTCAATCCGCAGCAGGGCGATCCGACCCAGCAGCAGATCTTCGCGATCATGCCGTGGGTGCTGATGTTCGTCATGGCGCCGTTCGCGGCCGGGCTGCAGTTGTACTGGGTGGTGTCGAACATCCTGACCATCGCGCAGCAGAAGTGGCTCTATTACCGCTACGATCTGGAGAAGACCGAGCCGGCGAGCGCGGTCGTAACTAAGTGAGCGAGCCCGACGACGATATCGCGGAGCAGGCGCGCAAATTGTTTTCGGGGCCGATCGAGTTCCTGAAATCGGCCCCGCAGCTCGAGCATTTGCCGCCGCCCAATGTGCCTGAGATTGCGGTCGCGGGGCGCTCGAACGTCGGCAAGTCGTCGCTGATCAACGCGATCACCAACCGCAGCAAGCTGGCGCGCGCGTCGAACACCCCGGGGCGGACGCAGGAGCTCAACATTTTCGACGTCGGGCGGCCACTGGTGTTCCGGCTGGTCGACATGCCGGGCTATGGCTTTGCCGAAGCGCCCAAGGACATGGTCAAGCGCTGGCGCTTCCTGATCAACGATTATCTGCGCGGGCGGCAGGTGCTCAAGCGGGCGTTGGTGCTGGTCGACAGCCGACATGGGCTCAAGCCGGTCGATCTCGAGATCATGAAGATGCTCGACGCCACGGCGGTGAGCTATCACCTAGTGCTGACCAAGGCCGACAAGATCAAGCCGACCGCACTCGACGCGGTGATCGAGGACGTCCGCACCGAAGCGCGCAAGCACCCGGCGGCGCATCCGCTCATCCTGGCCACGTCGAGCGAGACCGGGGGCGGCATCGCCGAGTTGCGCACCGCGATTCTCGAGGCGGTCAATTCATGAAACTGATCATCGGCAATCGCGCTTATTCGAGCTGGTCGTTCCGCGGCTGGCTGGCGTGCAAGCATTCGGGGCTCGAGTTCGAGGAATTGGTCGTCCCGATGTTCGACGAACATTGGGAAAAGCGCCGCGAGGGCGACGAGTTTGCGCCGTCGCTGGGCAAGGTGCCGGTGCTGTGGGACGGCGATTGCGTGGTATGGGACAGTTTGGCGATCATCGAATTCCTCGCCGACCGCGTCGGCCGCGAGAAGTTCTGGCCCGAGGACGAAAGCGCGCGCGGTATGGCGCGATCGATGGCCGCCGAAATGCATTCGGGGTTCGGCAATCTGCGCCGCGAATTGCCGATGAACGTGCGCCGCAATTATGGCGAGACCGCGCTTTCGCCCGAGGTCGAGGCCGAGTGCGTGCGTATCCTCAACCTGTGGGCGCAGGCCCGCGCGCGGTTCGCCACCGGCGGCGATTATCTGTTCGGCACTTGGTGCGCGGCGGACATCATGTTTGCCCCCGTGGTTACCCGCTTCGTCACCTACGGGGTCAAAGTCCCGCCCTTCGCCGCCGCCTACATGGAAGCCGTCCTCCACCGCGGCGATGTGGTCGAATGGATCGAACTGGCGCAGGACGAACCGTGGGTCATCGAGCAATATGAGGGCGAGAAGGCGATCTAGACCGCACTTGCCTTTTGGCGACTAGTGTGTATGATGCGCACGATGCGACGTGCGGAGCTTATCCGGTTGTTGGGCCAGGCCGGTTGGCAGCTGGATCGAATCCGGGGATCGCATCATGTGTTCAAGCATCCGGATCGACCCGATCTGATCGTCGTGCCGCATCCCAAGAAGAAGCTCGGCGAGGGCCTGGTCGGCGCGATCCCCAAGCAGGCAGGAATTTGACCATGCGCTATCCCGTTGCGATCGAAACTGGCAACGAAAGCCAGGCCTTTGGCGTGATCGTCCCCGATCTTCCGGGCTGCTTTTCGGCCGGCGATACGCTCGACGAAGCTTTGACCGCGGCGGAGGAAGCCGCTGCGGCGTGGATTGATGCAAAGCTTGATGCCGGTGGCGCCATTCCTGCTGCGTCGAGCCTGGATACGTTGCGCGAGTCGCGCGATTATGCAGGCTGGACATTCGGCATCATCACGCTCGATCCGGCGCTGCTCGACGACACCATCGAACGGGTCAACATTACCTTGCCGCGCCGCGTGCTCAAGCGCCTCGATGCCTTGGCCCGCGCGGCCGGTGAAAGCCGCTCGGGATATATCGCCCAACGGACCCTCAGGGACCGCGATATCGCCGCCTAAACCGCGCCACCGTCCTTCTTGGTGTAGCGTTCCTCGGCCATGTTCCACTTTAGGTCGACGTCGGGATACTGGCAGTCGCCCTCGCCTTGCGCATTGTCGATCGCGACGAAGCTGCAGCTGCGGTCGCTGCGGTTGATGAGGTGGTGGCCGTTGGCGACGTCGGCGGCGAAGGTCGCGATGTCGCCCGGGCGGAGGAGGGTTTCGCCATCGTCTTCGACCAGCATTGCCTCGCCGTCGAGCATGATCACGATCTCGTCGATCCCCTGGTGCCAATGGCGCTGGCTCGACCAACCACCGGGCTCGAGCGTGCAATGCGACATGCCGAGCCGCGCCAGCCCGCTTGCCGCGCCTACCCGGCGATAGCGCCGCCGCGCGACGTCGCTTGCGTAGGGCTCGGGATAGCCGGTGGCGTTGGTTTCATTGATGCTGGAAAGATCGACTTTCGGCATTGCCCGCTCCTTGCTAGTCCAACGCCCATGACCATGATCGATCCGATTGAATTGGCCAAGCGGCTGATCGCCTGCCCGAGCATCACCCCGGCGAGCGGGCGGGTGTTTGATGAACTTGAGGAGGCACTGCTGCCGATCGGGTTCGACGTCCATCGCTTTGTAACTGGCGAGGCGCCCGACGGGCCGGTCGAGAATCTGGTCGCCATGCGCGGCACCGGCGCGCCGCATTTCGGGTTCGCCGGTCATCTCGACGTGGTCCCGCCGGGCGACAACTGGGCGAGCGATCCGTTCGTGCCGGTGATCGAGGGCGGAAGGCTGATCGGGCGCGGCGCGAACGACATGAAAAGCGCGATCGCCGCCTTCGCCGCCGCCGCGAGCCGCGTTCCCGAGCATCGCGGCACCTTGTCCTTCCTCATCACCGGCGATGAGGAAGGACCGGCGACGTTCGGCACGCCGGCGATTATCGACTGGCTGGCGGAGCATGATTTGAAGCCCGACATGATCCTGATCGGCGAGCCCACCAGCGAGGCGGCGATTGGCGACACGATCAAGATCGGGCGGCGCGGGTCGGTCAATTTGTGGATCGAGGTGCCCGGCACGCAGGGCCACGTCGCTTATCCGCACCGCGCCGATAATCCGGTCGGCAAACTGGCGCGGATCGTCGCCGCGCTCGACGCGCTGGTGCTTGACGCCGGCAATGACAGCTTCCCGCCGTCGAACCTGGAATTCACCGATATCGGTTGCCCGCCCGGTGCGACCAATTTGATCCCCAGGACGGCGAGCGCGCGGCTCAACATCCGCTTCAACAATCTCCAGCGCGGGTCGGATCTGGTGCGGATGGCCGAGGAAGTGGTCTTGGCCGAGGCACCAGGCGCGAGCGTCACCGCCAAGATCAGCGGCGAGGCATTCCTCACCCCGCCCGGCGCGCTTTACGACCTGGTCGTATCGGCGATCGCGGACGAAACCGGGGTCAAGCCGGCGCTGTCGACGGGTGGCGGAACGTCGGACGGGCGCTTCCTGATCGCGCTCTGCCCGGTGGTCGACTTCGGCCTGCCCAATGCGAGCATGCACAAGGTCGGCGAATCGGCGGCGGTGAGCGATATCGAGACGCTTGCCAATATCTACCAGCGGGTCATCGAACGCGCGCTAACCTGATCAGGCGACCGAGCGCTTGCGGTCGGCATTGGCGATCCACGCGGCGAAATCATCCTCGTACATCGGCTCGGCGAAGACATAGCCCTGGACGGTGTCGCAGCCCATTGCGCGCAGGATGTCGGCCTGCGCGCTATTCTCGACCGACTCGGCGACGATCTGGCAATCGACACCCTTGATCAGGTGAATCACCGCCTGGACGACCACGCGCGCTTTCTCGCTGGTCTCGATATCGGCGATCAGTTGCTGGTCAAGCTTGACCCGGTCGAGCGGCATCGAGCGGAGCCGCGCGAGGTTGGAGTAGCCGGTACCGAAATCGTCGATCGCGATCGATGCACCCTCGGCGCGCAGCGCGGCGATTTCAGCGAGATCAGCCTCGTTGCACTGCATTGCTGCAGTTTCGGAAAATTCGAGTTCGACCATCGACAACGGCACATCCTGCGCAGCGAAGGTGTGGCGCAGGCGGGTGAAGAAATCGACCCGGTCGAGCTGGCGCGGGCTGATGTTGAACGCGAGCCGCCGGTTGATCCCCTGGCGATGCCAGCCGCTCAGGATGAGGGCGACCTGGTCCATCACCCAATCGCCAATCTCGCCGATCATGCCGGTTTGCTCGGCAATCGCAATGAACGTCGCGGGGGCGCGGACTCCGTCGCGCGGGTGGAGCCAGCGAACGAACGCTTCGACCCCGGTCGTCTCGCCCGTCGTCAGGCTCATCTGCGGCTGGAGCACGAGGCGCAACTGGCCCCGAGGCACCACGTCGGTCAGCGCATTTTCGGTCTCGACTCGAAGCTGATGCTCCTTGGCAAGATCGTCGCTGAACAAATAATGCTGCCCGCCGCCGCGCGACTTGGCGCGGTACATGGCGAGGTCGGCAGCGCGCATCAGCGACTCGACGGTCGATCCATGATCGGGCGACACCGCGACCCCGATCGACGCACCAATATCGATGCTGTGGCCCTGGAGCTCGAACGATTCGGACACCGCCAGCGCAATTCGCCGGGCGATCATCTCGATCTCGGCGAGACCGGCGATCTGCGGGAAGAACATCGTGAATTCATCGCCCGCAAGCCGTGCCAGCAACGGCCGCGGCAGGTTGTTGTCGCCGATCTCGGCCGTGACGACGACGCGCAGGCGATTGGCAACCATCACCAGCAACTGGTCGCCGCGGGCATGGCCGAGGCAGTCGTTGACCGACTTGAACCGATCGAGATCGATAAACAGCATCGCCGAGCGGCTGCCGTTGGCGGCGCTGAGCAATTTATCGGCCTCGGACCGGAAATGGAGGCGGTTAGGAAGTGAGGTTACCGGATCGTACATACCCAACGCGTGGGCATTCTCGATCGAGGTTCGCACTTCTTGGAACAGACTATCGACCGCGGCCGCCAGCTTGGGGTTCGATTCGCGCAGCAGCGCCGGTGCGGGCGAAGTGTAGTCGCCCTCCTCCACCGCGAGCAGCCGCTCGGCCAATGCAGTCAGCGATCGAGCGCTTTCGCTATTGGGCCGCTCGGACGCGACATAACTGATCAGCAGGCAGAAGCCGCCGGCGACGAGCGAGGCGATGATCTGCGTGTCGAATTCGGTGATGTACAGAAAGGCGACGAGCGAAAACAGGAACGAGGCCACGCCTGCCAGGGTCGACAGGAGGACGTTGCTGAACTTCTGGGCATTACCGTTGGTCATCGCCGCGCGGAATCTTTCGATTTCTGGACGGTCCACCCGCCATTCACGATGTTGCGATTAAACGGTCGGGGTTAAAAATGCGTCGCGGGTAAGGGTTAACGACGCAATATTAGGTAGAGGCTACCGCCCCCGCCGTGGCGGCGATGAGCCTGGCGAACCGCGGCGATTCGGCTCGAGTGGCGCGACACCGTCAGCCAATCGTTGACCGCAGCGCGGATCCGCCCGCGTTCGACCGGCGGATCACCAGCGCGGGCATGTCCGGTGATCAGCAACAGCACGCGTTCGCCGCGCTGGATCGCGGTTTCGAGGCTTCGGTCGATAGCATCCCATGCCTGGTCGAGGTTGTGGCCGTGGAGATCGAGGATCCGGTCGGGCTCGACCGTGCCGCCCTTCAGCCGCCGATCCCACCCACCATCGAGCGTGTTCATGATCACCCGGCGCGGTGGTGGCGGCGGCGGGATTCGGCGCGGCGGCGGCGCGGGCGGGCGCGGCTTGGCGGTGGCGGCCTTGGTCTCGGGCGGTAGCGGCGGCGCGGCGGCGGCCTTTTCCTGCTCGATCGGCTCGCGCGACAGCGGCCGGATCGAGGCGGTTACCTTGGCCCACAGGTCGGACTCATCAGGGGTTAGTTTGCGCACCGCTATATGCTTGCACATTAATGCCGCGCGGCACCAGCACCCACGCGCGGCCCGATGCGCTCATTCCGCCGGCGGTGGCCTCGGCAGCGGCCCCTGCCCCCCAAAAAGTATCGACCCGGTTGCTGCCTTTGATCGCGCCGCCGACATCCTGCGCGATCCACAGGCCGCTTGCCTCGGGCCGGTCGAGTTCGAGCAGCACCGGCGCCCCGAGCGGAATGAACCTGGGATCGGCGGCGATCGACGTTCGCGCGGTCACCGGAATGCCGAGCGAGCCGAGCGGCCCCGCGCCGGTGACTTCCTTGAAGAACACGAAGCTTGGGTTCTCGCGCATCAGCGCCTTGCCCTCGGCGGGGTGGCCGCGGATCCACTCGACGATCCCGGCCATCGTCGCCTTGCCCGGCGCAAGCAGGTTTCGCTGGCGGAGCAACTTGCCGATCGCGACATAATCACGCCCGTTCTGCCCGGCATAACCGATCCGCATCACCGATCCGTCGGGCAAGGAGAGCCGGCCCGATCCTTGGACTTCGACGAAGAACAGTGCGACCGGATCGGCCGCCCACGCAATCTCCAGCCGGCGTGCCGCGAGCGCCCCGTCCTCGATCGCCGCGCGATCGGGGTAGGCGACGCACTGCCCCGCCGGGTCGATCATCCCGCGCGCGTCGGTGCCATCGGCGCGCGTGCATTTCACGAGGTCGGCGGGGAGGCCGTAGACGGGGACGTCAAAACCCGGTTGGCGGGTGCGGCTGCCGCGAATCTCGGGCTCGTAATAGCCGGTCGCAAAGGTCTTGCCGTCGCCGACGCGGAGCCAGGCGAAACGGGTCTGGAAGAAGGCCACTGCGCCGCCTGGGGCGATGGTCTCGGCTTCCGCGCACAGTTGCGTCCAGTCAGCAGGCTGGGTCAGCCCCGAACCGTCGCTGCGCTTGACGAGCACCGGGCACGACAGCCGAAATGCTGTCAGCGCCCGGTCGGCTGCGGCAGGGTCGATCAGGCGCGGCGGCTCTGCAAAGACGCCGAGAGCGGCGGCGTTGGCGGGCGGCGCGGGCAATGGAGCAGGCTGGACCGGAGGCGGCACGGGCCGCTTCGTCGCGCAACCGGCGAGAGCCATCGCGGCGGAAAATGCCACCGCGCGGACGAGTGACCTCATTCCTCTTCGTCGGTCTCGATCAGCAGCCAGTTGGGATCGCGCGATTTAAGGTCGCGGCGGAAGGTCCAGCGTTCGCGGGTCTGGATTGCGTCGGTCATAGACCCGGCGACGACTTCGCCATCCTTGTTGCGCGTGACGGCGGCAATGTCGGCTTCAAACCGCACCGCTACTTCGGCCGCGCCATGCTCCATCCCCGCCTCGACGATAACCGGCGGATCGAGCGCGACCAGCCGGTTGTCGAGCGTCTGGCCGTCCTTTTCGCGCTGCGCCACCGCTTCGGCGAACGAATCGTAAATGTGGGAGTCGGCATGGGTGCGGATCGTCTCGAGGTCGCCCTTCCAGAACGCTTCGAGGATCAGGCGATAGGCCGCACCCGCGCCTTCGAGGAAGCGCGCGACGTCGAACGCCGAATCGGCGGCGAGGATCTGGCGAACCCCCGGACCGGCCGTCGGCAGATACGCAAGATCGCCATTGTCGGTGATCGCAGCGGCTTCACGCGGGGCGGCGACCTTGGGCTGTTCGATCCGCTTCTCGGGATCGACCGGTTTGACGATCGGTTGCTGTTCATGACCGGTGCGTTCGCCAAGTACCGAGTACAAGCGAAGGCCGACAAACAAAGCGACGAGGGCGAGAATGACTATGGCGGTCAAGATTCGTATCCGTTCCTAGGGAGCCCTAACATAAGCTGCATAACGCGCGGATTCAAAGGGCGCTTCAAATATGGTGCGCCATTGCGCCCGAAAAGCACGGCTGCTAGGCGCGCGGCATCGATTTTTCGCACCGTGCCAAGCGCTTGCCGCTGCACCATATTCGCTCTGACAAGGACTAGATTTTATGGCCGACGAGACCCCGATCATCCCCAATGGCGCAGGTCCCGACAGCGAGCCGCAGGCCGCGGCGATCGCGCAATATATCAAGGATTTGTCGGTCGAGAGCCCCAATTCGCCGCAGGTGTTCCAATGGCAGACCCAGCCGCAGGTCGATGTCCAGTTCAACATCAACGTCGATCGAATCGCCGACGAGGTCCACGAGATCGTGCTTCGGATCAACGTCGCCGCCAAGTCCGATCAGGGAACGCACTTCCTCGTCGACCTGAGCTACGGCGGGCTGTTCGGGCTGCGCAATTTCCCGGACGAGGCGCTCGGCCCGTTCATGCTGGTCGATGCGCCGACCCTGATCTTCCCGTTCGCCCGCCAAGTGATCGCCGAGGCGGTGCAGAACACCGGCTTCCCGCCGTTGTTGCTCGAGCCGATCGACTTCGGCCGAGCATTCGTCGCGCAGGTCGAGGCCGCGCAGGCCGAAGCCGGTGCGGTCCCCAACGGATCGGGCACTGCCCCGGCGCCGGTCGGGTTCGACCCCGCCCTAAGCGACGATAGCGACCCCGCCGACCCCGCTCCAACCGCGGGATGAGCCCCAGCGCATGAACCTCGTCAAGGCGACGGGCACCATCGGCGGGCTGACTCTGGTCAGCCGAATCGCCGGTTTCGCCCGCGAAATGCTGATGAGTCGGGTGATGGGCGCAAGCTGGCAGGCCGACGCCTTTTTCGTCGCCTTCCGGCTGCCTAACACCTTTCGCCGCTTGTTCGGCGAAGGCGCATTCTCGGCCGGGTTCGTGCCGCTGTACAGCCAGCGACTCCACGGCAAAGAGGGGCAGGACGGCGCCCGCCATTTCTCCGAGGAAGTGCTGGCGGTGTTCCTGCCGACGCTCATCCTGTTCACCTTGGTATTCGAGATCATCATGCCGGCGTTCGTCGCGGCGATCTCGGGCTACACCGGGCAGAAGCTCGCGCTGGCGACCTTCCTGACCTCGATCACCTTTCCCTATCTGATCCTGATCAGCCTGGTGTCGCTGTTCTCGGGCATCCTCAACAGCCTTGCCAAATTCACCGCCGCGGCGTTCGCCCCTGCCCTGCTCAACCTGGCGATGCTGTGCGCGTTGATCTTCGTTCGCAACGGCGGCGAGATTAGCGCCACCGCGCTGGCGATCGCGGTGACGATCGGCGGGGTGATGCAGATCGGATTTTTGTGGTGGGCCGCCAAGCGCGCCGGGATCACGCTCAAGCTGCGCCGCCCGCGCCTGACGCCGGGCGTGCGCCAGTTCGGGCGCGTCGTCATCCCCGCCACGCTCGGCGCCGGCGTCTATCAAATCAGCGCGTTCATCGACACGTTCTTCCTGGCGCGGATCGGCACTGGATCCTTGTCGTGGTTCAATTATGCCGATCGCCTCAACCAGCTGCCGTTGGGCGTGATCGGGGCCGCGCTCGGAACCGCAATCCTGCCGCAAGTCAGCCGCCATGTCGGGGCCGGCGATCCCAAGCAGGCCGCCGCGGTCCAGAGCCAGGCCGCCGAGCTGGCGATGCTGCTGTGCTTGCCCGCCGCGCTCGCCTTGTTTGTCGCTGCGGGCCCATTGATCGGCGCCTTGTTCCAGGGCGGCCACTTCACCGCCAATGACGCATCGGTAACCGCGATAGTGCTGTCGCTGATCGTGCTCGGCCTGCCCGCTTATGTGCTGGTCAAGGTGCTGACCCCCGGCTTTTACGCGCGGCAGGACACCGCGACCCCGGTCAAGACCGCGATCTTCGTGCTGGTGGTCAATGTCGTGCTCAATTTCGTCGTCCAGGCGGTGTATAAGGACCCGGTCGATCGAATCGCGGGCCTCTCTGCGGTGATCGCCATTTCGAGCTGGCTCAATTGCGTCATACTCTACGTCATCCTCCACCGCCGCGGGCATTTCCGCATCGACGGCGTGTTGCTCAGCCGGATCATCCGCCAGGCGATTGCCGGCGCGGCGATGGTCGTCGCTTTGTTGGCGATCAAATATGTCCTGCGCGACTTCTTCGACGGCAATGTCGCGCATCGCATGATCGGCGTCGCGGCGTTGGTCGGCGGCGGGATGGCGGTGTACTTCCCGCTCGTCCTGCTGCTCGGCGGGACCGACACTACCGAACTCAAGGCGCTGATCAGACGCCGCAAGCGCAAGGGCAGTGATTCGGTATGACCGCGATGCGAGTCGTCTCTGGGATCCAGCCGACCGGCGATCTTCACCTCGGCAATCTGCTCGGCGCCATCCTGCGCTGGGTGCGGATGCAGGATGAGGCACAGTGCCTGTTCTTTTTGGCCGATCTCCACGCGCTGACCGTCGACGGCGACCCCGCAACGCTGCGCGGCAATGTCCGCGAGATGGCCGCGGCGCTGATCGCCAGCGGGATCGACCCGACCAAGTCGATCCTGTTCGCCCAGAGCCAGGTGCGCGAGCATAGCGAGCTGGCGTGGATCCTGCAGTGCACCGCGCGGATGGGCTGGCTCAATCGAATGACCCAGTTCAAGGACAAGAGCGGCAAGAACAAGGAAGGCTCGAGCGTCGGGCTGTTCACCTATCCGGTGCTTCAGGCCGCCGACGTGTTGCTCTACAACGCCACCCACGTCCCCGTCGGGGACGACCAGAAACAGCATATCGAACTCGCCCGCGACATTGCGTTGAAGTTCAACAATGATTTCGAGGTCGAGCTGTTTACCGTCCCCGAGCCATTCATCGGCGGCGGGACCGCGGCGCGGGTGATGTCGTTGCGCGACGGCTCGGCTAAGATGAGCAAGTCCGACCCGTCGGACATGAGCCGGATAAACCTGACCGACAGCGACGAGGCGATCGCGCAGAAGGTCCGCAAGGCACGCACCGATCCCGACCCGATCGACGCCGATCCCGCCAAGCTTGACGCCCGGCCGGAGGCGAAGAACCTCGTCGGGATTTATGCGGCGGTCACCGGGTCGACCGTCGAGGCGGTCGCCGCGCAATTCGCCGGGCAGGGTTTCGGCGCATTCAAGCCCGCGCTCGCCGACGCACTGATGGCGATGATCGCGCCATTGCGTGGCCGGCTGGTCGAGCTTCGCGCCGACCCCGCGGAGATCGATCGCATCCTCGCCGCCGGTGCCGACAAGGCGCGCGCGCTGGCCGCACCGACGCTCGCCGAGGCCTATCGTGCGGTCGGCCTAACCGGTTGAGGCAACGCTTCATCTCGCGTTCACGGCGAAACGTGCTACTGGGGCGTTGATCAATTCTCTGCAGAGGAATGAGTGAAATGCGTATCAATCGTTTAGTCGCCGCCGCCATGCTCGGCGTTGCCGCGCTTAGCCTCAATGCCTGCGTCACTGGCTTTCCCGCCCAAGTCTCGCGCTTCCAGGCGATGCCAGCGCCCCAAGGCGAAAGCTTCTTCGTCGTTCCCGCCAATCCGGCCATGGCCGGTGGCTTGGAATATAGCCGTTACGCGACCCAGGTCGCCCAGGCGATGCAGGCGCAGGGCTATGTCACTGCCGCTGCGCCGGGCAGTGCGACGATGCTGGTGTCGGTCAATTACGGAGTCGACCAGGGCCAGCGCGAAACCCTGCATGATCCCTATGATCGCGGCTTTTATGGGTCCGGCTTCGGCAATTATTACGACCCGTTCTTCCGCAGCAATTATTACGGCAACCCTTATTATTCGCGGTTCGGCTATTTCGGCGGCCGCTCGCCATTCTATTACGGCTGGGGCGATCCGTTCTGGGGTTCGCCGTATGGCAGCCCCTATGGCGGGCTCGACGATTACACCGTCTACAAGAGCTTCCTCGACGTCACGATCCGTCGCCGCCAGGACAATGTCGCTCTGTTCGAGGGTCATGCCAAGGCGCGCTCGCAAACCGACAATCTCGGCGTGCTGGTGCCCAATCTGATCGAAGCGATGTTCACCGGCTTTCCGGGCCGCAACGGCGAGACGGTCAAGATCACCGTCCCGCCTGCCCGCCGGGCGAGCTAGGTAAGCAACAGCTGCGCTAATCAAAGCCCGTCCGGAGCGATCCGGGCGGGCTTTTGCTTGGTACGCGCGATTGGATACTGGTCCTCCCCTGCCGGGGATGGTGGCAGGGGAGGTCGGCGCCGGGGCGCCGAAACCTTGTGGCTCAGCCCTCGAGCTGCCGAGTCAGCAGCCGGATGTCGGCGTCGAGCTCGGCGTCGGCGGCGCGCAATTTCTCGATCTGCTTGACCGCGTGGATCACCGTGGTGTGGTCGCGCCCGCCGAACCGCCGGCCAATGTCGGGCAGTGACTTGGGGGTGAGTTGCTTCGACAGATACATCGCCACCTGCCGCGGCCGGGCGACTTCGCGCGCGCGCCGCGCCGATGTCATCTCGGCCTTGCGGATGCGGTAATGCTCGGCGACTTGGGTCTGGATCTCGTCGATCGAAATCCGCCGCTGGTTGGCGCGAAGGACGTTGGCCAGCACTTCCTCGACGAATGGCAAGTCGATCGTCCGCCCGGTCATCATCGCATAAGCCGCGATGCGATTGAGCGCGCCTTCCAGCTCGCGGATCGAGTTGGTGAGGCGCCGCGCGAGGAACTCGACCACCGGTTGGGTCATGCTGACCCCCGGGAGCGCCGCCAGCTTAAGCGTCAAAATATTGAGCCGCAGCTCATATTCGGCCGGGTTGATGTCGGCCACCAGCCCCCACGACAGCCGCGACAAGATGCGCGGCGCGATCCCGTCCAGGTCCTGCGGCGCGCGGTCGGAGGTGATCACCAGCCGCCGTCCGGCAGTGATGATTTCGTTCATGGTGTGAAAGAATTCTTCCTGGGTCGAATCCTTGCCGGCGATGAACTGGACGTCGTCGATCAGCAGCAGGTCGGCCGAGCGCAGCCGCCCCTTGAACCCGATCGTGTCATTCTCGCGTAGCGCGCGGACGAATTCGACCATGAACTTCTCGGCCGACATCGAGACGACTCGCGCGGTCGGTCGGCGAGCGAGGAAATCCTGCCCGATGGCGTGGAGCAAATGGGTCTTGCCGCGCCCGGTGCCGCCGTGGATGAACAACGGGTTGAACGCGACCTGGTCGGCGCTCGCCAGCGTCTTGGCGGCGGTCGCGGCAACTTCATTGGCCTTGCCGATGACGAACGTCTCGAACTGGTAGCGCGGGTCGAAATTGGGCGCATCGGGATCGCGCGGCCCGGCCTTGGCGACCGGCGCCGGAATATCCTCGAGGATCAGCAACGGAGACGGGCGCGGCCCACCCTCGGCGGCGGCGATTCGCACATCGCGAACGATCGGTAGCACCGTTTTCCACGCCAGCGCGAGGCGTTCACCGAAATGCGAGCGGACCCAGTCGGCCATGAACTTGGATGGCAGAACCAGTGCAAGTTCGCCCGAATCGGGGTCGAATTCGCCAAGTTCGGCGGGCTTGAGCCAACCATCGAAGGTGCGCGCGCCGCAATCACGGCGAAGGCCAGTGCGGATTTGCTCCCAGGCGGCCGCCAGCGGGGTTTCAAGAGCCTCAAACGAGCCCTCGACCACCGATCCTGACGTCACCCCCTGCACAAATCGCGCCTCCCAAACCCTCATCACCGCAGGCACAAGCCTAACTTTGCGCCCGACTGCGAGTCGCGACGCCCCAAATTGCTTCTGCGCGGTGTCCCCCCAGCAGAATCACTGCGGAGCCAATTGTTTTGAGACCATGCGAACCGCGGTTCAAGCGACTTTTTTTCAAAAAAGTGAAATAAAGTCTCTTGACATGGAAAAGGCGAGGAAATCCGGGTAAATGGCTAAAAACCGCCATATTTCCATGACAGTAGAGAGACAGAAAAATGCGAATCGCGGGAATCATTCGACTTTTAGCGGAGCCGAAACAAAACGGCCCCCGGATCGCTCCGGAGGCCCGTATCATGTCGCTACTGAATGGACCCCGGTGGGGCCCGATCGCTTAACCGAGCGCGGAAACGCGCTTGGTCAGGCGCGAGAATTTGCGGCTCGCGGTGTTCTTGTGGATGACGCCGCGGGCGACGCCGCGAGCAAGCTCGGGCTGCGCCTTATTGAGCGCATCGCGCGCGTCGGTCTTGTTCCCAGCTTCGAGCGCTGCTTCGACGGCCTTGATAAAGGTCCGGATACGGCTGACTCGGGCGCCGTTGATCAGGGCGCGGTTGGCGTTGCGACGGATGCGCTTCTTGGCTTGCGGCGTGTTCGCCATGGATATTCCTCGAATGTCTTGCGGTATAAAGAAAAGCGGCGCGCACCCTTTGGGGCCGCACCGGCGTGCCATCCCCCTAACGCCAAGGTCGATTCGGGTCAACAGTGCAGGCACTTGGGCAGGTCATCGTTGGCACCCCGGGCAGTAAAACGTCGATCGCCCGCCCTGCACGATCCTTTTGACCACGCCCCCGCACCCGCCGCGACATGCCTCGCCCTCGCGGTCGTAGACGTCGAACTGCTTCGAGAAATAGCCGAGCTCGCCGTCGGGGCTGACGAAATCGCGCAAGGTCGATCCCCCCGCCGCAATTGCGTCGCTCAGCACCGCCGGGATCGCCTCGGCTAGCGCATCCAGCCTGGCGCGGCTCACCTTTCCCGCCGCTTTCTTCGGATTGATCCGCGCCCGAAACAAAGCCTCGCACACGTAGATATTGCCGAGACCCGCAATGATCCGTTGGTCGAGCAGCATCAGCTTGATCGCCGCCTTGCGCCCGGCCAGCCGCGCCTTGAGCCACTTGCCGTCGACCTCTCCGCCAAGCGGCTCGGGTCCAAGCGCCTTGAATGTCGGCCACTCGTGCAAGTCGTCGGTCGCCACTAAGTCGACCGATCCAAACCGCCGCGGATCGTTGAGGCTCAATCGCCGCCCATCCCCGGTCTCGATCAGCAAATGGTCATGCGCGCCAATCTCGGTCGGGTCGATCCGCCACCGCCCCGACATGCCGAGGTGGAAGATCATCGTGTCGCCGCGGTCGGTCGCGATCAGCCCATATTTGGCGCGGCGGCCAAGCCCCGTGACCAGCGCGCCGGTCAATCTTTGGCCAAGGTCATCGGGAAATGCGCGCCGCAAATCCGCGCGGCGAAGCTCAACCGAGCGGATGACCTGCCCGTCGAGCACTTTCTCCAGCCCGCGAACGGTGGTTTCGACTTCGGGAAGTTCTGGCATGTCGGGCCTATGGCAAGCCGCAGCCTTCCCCGCTAGAGCCGCCATCATGAGTGATACGGTCAATTTCGGCGACCAGCTGGTCAGCCCCGCGGAAAAAACCCGGCGCGTCGGCGCGGTCTTCTCGTCAGTCGCAAAGCGCTATGACGTGATGAACGACCTCATGTCGGGGGGCATGCACCGGCTGTGGAAGGAACGCTTCGTCGCGCGGATCAAGCCGCGCGCTGGCGAGCACATCCTCGATATGGCCGGCGGCACCGGCGACATCGCCTTTAGAATGGCGGCGCGCGGGGCGTCAGTCACGGTCAGCGACATCAACCAGGACATGCTCGACGTCGGCATCGAGCGCGCCGCGTCGAAGCGGATCGAGGGGCTGACCTGGAAGCAGCAAAATGCCGAGGCGCTGAGCTTCGGCGACAATTCGTTTGATGCTTACACCATCGCCTTCGGCATCCGGAACGTCACCGACATGCCCGCCGCCTTGCGCGAAGCACATCGCGTCCTCAAACGCGGCGGCCGCTTGTTCGTGCTCGAATTCTCGACCAGCGAATGGCCCGGATTCGGCAAGCTTTACGAACGTTATTCGAGCACCATCATCCCGCGCATCGGCAAGGTCGTTGCAAAGGATGAGGAAAGCTATCGCTACCTCGTCGAATCGATCCGCCGCTTCCCCTCGCCCGACCGCTTCCGGGCGATGATAGCCGAGGCCGGGTTTGTGCAGGCCAAGGCCGAACCGATGCTCGGCGGCTTGGTGTGCATCTGGAGCGGGTGGAAAGTTTGACCAGTTCGACCACGCATCTGTTCCGCCTCCTCAAATGGGGCCGGACATTGGCCCGGCACGGCGCGTTGCAGGGGATCGAGCGCGACTCGCTGACCCCGCCCAACGTCCGCCGCCTGGTCCGCGTCGCGCGTTTCGGGCTGCGCATGCCCGCCGTCCCCGATTATGCCGCGGCAATGCAGGAGATCGGGCCCGCCGCGATCAAGCTTGGCCAGGCGCTCGCCACTCGACCCGACCTCGTCGGGGTCGATGCGGCCGACAATTTACGCCAGCTGCAGGACAATCTGCCGCCCGAGCCGTTCGCCCGGATCAAGCCCGCGATCGAAGCCGCGCTGGGTGGGCCGGTCGAGCAATTCTTTGCTTCGATCGACCCCGTCCCGGTTGGCGCGGCGTCGATCGCGCAGGTCCACCGCGCGGTGACCACCGAGGGCCGCGACGTCGCGATCAAGGTCTTGCGCCCCGGCATCGAGGAAGAGTTCGACCGCGCGATCGAGACCTACGAATGGGCTGCCGCACACGTCGAACTGTTGGGCGGCGAGGCTGAGCGCCTCCGCCCGCGCCTCGTTGTCGCTTACTTCCGCCAATGGGTCCGGCGCGAACTCGACCTCACCCGCGAAGCCGCCTCCGCCTCCGAGCTCAAAGAGAATATGATCGCCGAGCCGGGCTTCTACATTCCCGAGATCGATTGGCGCCGGACTGCGCGCCGCGTGCTGACGCTCGAATGGCTTGACGGGATCAAGCTGACCAATCGCGACGCGCTGATCGCCGCCGGGCACGACCCCAAGGCGCTCGCCGAAATCCTCGTCCGCGGCTTTCTTCGCCAGGCGGTGATCGACGGTTATTTCCACGCCGATCTCCACCAGGGCAATTTGTTTGCCATGCCCGACGGCAGACTCGCCGCGATCGATTTCGGGATCATGGGCCGGATCAACCGCAAGGCGCGGATGTGGCTCGCCGAGATTCTCTACGGCCTGATCACCGGCAATTACGACCGCGTCGCGCAAATCCATTTCGAAGCGCAATATGTCCCTTCGCACCATGACGTCGCGGAATTCGCCACCGCGTTGCGCGCCGTGGGTGAGCCGATCCGCGGCTTGCCGGTCAAGGAAATCAGCGTCAGCCGGATGCTCGACAGCCTGTTCACGATCACCCGCGATTTCGACATGCAGACCCAGCCGCATTTGCTGCTGCTGCAGAAGACGATGGTGATGGAGGAAGGAGTCGCCACCGCGCTCGATCCCGACATCAACATGTGGGAAACCGCCGAGCCGTTCTTGAAGGAATGGCTGCGTTCCGAGCTTGGGCCCGAGGCGTTCCTCGCCGACAAGATGGTCGAGACGGTGCGCGCGTTGAAGCGCCTGCCCGATATCATCCGCAAGATCGACGCCAGCTACCCCGACCCCAGCGCCGCCCCGCCGCCGCCGCCGCTGTCGCAAGTGACCATGATCAAGCGGCCCGCGTGGCTGGCCGGCGCGCTGACCGCGATCCTTGCTGCAGCGACCGGCGCGGCGATTACGGCGGCGTTGCTGCTGCGCTGATCCGCGCAAGATGGTACGACCAGGTTACAGGCACATAAGGGGACGATCACATGCGACACGCTCGAGTGAAACTGGCCGCGCTGGCGCTGTGGGGCACCACGCTGATTGCAACGCCCGCCCCCGCCGCTCCCGCCAGCCAGGTCGAACAGCCCGAGATCGGAAGAGCACACGTCTGAACT
>ENA-OBIT01000017-OBIT01000017.1-metagenomes-genome-assembly--contig:-NODE-17-length-54642-cov-6.42233_pt1 | contig 54642 bp, 46 predicted proteins | sample MGYA00153386_OBIT01 | MGnify analysis MGYA00153386
TCAGCGCGCCGTACAGCACCGCCATCAGCACGAAGAACGGCACCATGGTGGCCAGCTGCGCCGCGCGCGTGGCCGGGTTGGCGAGGTCACGCTCCTCGACCTGCATCGCCTCCAACGCCGCCGGCGAGATGCCGCGCACCGCCAGCCGCAATGTCGCCTGTTCCTGGTTGAAGCCGCGCAGCAAGCGCAGCACGCGGCCACTGCCGCTTTGCGCGCGCTGGTTGCCGGCGCTGGACATCAGTTCGACCACCGGCACCTCGCCGCGCGCCAACAGCGCTTCGAAGTCGGCCGGCACCACCAGCACCGCGTCGGCCAGCTTGCTGTCGCGCAGCTGCTGCTCGAAGTCGGCCGGTGCCGGCATGACGGTGTAGGTCTGGCGTGCGATGAAGTTGGCCAGCGTGGGCGCGTGTTCCATGCCCTGGACCACGATCAGGCGGGCCTCGGCGCGCTTTTCGATGCCCGACACCAGCTGCGACACCAGCACCAGCACCAGCGGCCCCACGGCCACCGAGCTGAGCAGCACCATCAACAGCGTGCGCCGGTCGCGCAGGGCGTCGACCAGTTCCTTGCAGTAGACCGTCCAGGCGGCGGCGCTCATGGTGCAGCCCCTGAATGGCGTTCGTCCTGGCTGAAGGCCAGTTTCACGAAAGTCTCCTCAAAGTCGGTTTCACCCGCCTGCGCCGACAGTTCGGCCACCGTGCCGCGGGCCACGGTGCGGCCGTGCGCCACCACCACCACGTGGTCGCACAGGCGTTCGACCTCTTGCATGATGTGGCTGGAAAACACGATGCACTTGCCCTCGTCGTCGCGCAGGCGGCGCAGGGCCTGGCGCAGCGACCGGGTCGCCAGCACGTCCAGCCCGTTGGTGGGTTCGTCCAGGATGATGTTGGCCGGGTCGTGCACCAGCGCGCGCGCCAGCGACGTCTTCATGCGCTCGCCCTGGCTGAAGCCCTCGGTGCGGCGGTCGAGCAGGGCGCGCATCTCCAGCGTGCCGGCCACCACGTCGGCGCGCGCGTTCGCCGCGGCCGCGCTCATGCCGTGCAGGCGGCCGTAGTAGACGATGTTCTCGCGCGCCGTCAGCCGCGGGTACAGGCCACGCGCGTCGCTCAGCACGCCCATACGGGCCAGCGCCAGCGCCGGCTGCGTGGCCACGTCCAGGCCGTCCACCGTGATGCGCCCCGCATCGGGCGCGATCAGCGCAGCCACCATGCGCAAGGTGGTGGTCTTGCCCGCGCCGTTGGGCCCGAGCAGGCCGGTGATGCAGCCATCGGCAGCCAAGAAAGCCACGCCGTCCACCGCCTGCACCACGCGCGCGCTGCGACCGCTGCCCTGAGTAAAACGTTTGCTCAGTCGCTCGACTTCGATCATGGCGCCGCCCGGTCTGCCACCGGCGTGAACACGGTGGGCCGCGGGATCGCGCGGGCGCACTCGACATCGACTTTCAACGCGCTGTCGTCGTCGGCGGCATCGATGAAGCGGAACATCGCGTCGCGCATGCAGCCCACGCCCAGCACGCCATGGCCGGCGTGGGCCACCACCACGTGGCGGGCCTTGCCGCCCAGCGCGCGCGACACGCGTTCGCCATGGCGAGGCGGGGTGGCCGGGTCCATGCCGCCCGACAGCACCAGCGTGGCGGCCGGCGCAGCGGGCACGGTGTAGAAGGCAGGCGGGACGTCGCCACGCGGCCAGTCGGCGCAGACCTTGCGGTAGAGCTCGGCAAAAGTCGCACCGAAGTCGGCGCCAGGCGCGTCGGTGGCCTGGCCCAGGCGCGGCGCATCTTCTGCGCACACCACCGAGAAGTGCATGCCCGCGGCGATGGCCCCGGCGCGGCCGCCGCGCAAGGCGCTGGACAACCCCGCCAGCGGCTCGAAGCGCCCGCGCGAGGCCTCGCCCAACGCCAGCGGCAGGGCAGCGCTCAGGCTGGGCACGTACAGCGGCGCGCGCACCATGGCCAGCAGGGTGTCGCGGCTGAGGTTCAGCTTCTCCGGCTGGGCCGTCACCGGGTGCAGCAGGGTGATGTCGCGCGGCAGGCTGGCCAGCAGCGCGCGCCAGTCTCGGCGCAGTGCCGGGTAGCGCGCTGCGCAGGCGGCGTCGGCTTCGCACGCCGCCAGCAGCCCGTCGAACGCAGCCTGCGTGTCGGTCGAAGAGCTGGCCGGCAGCACCATGTCGGGCGGGGCCACTCCGTCGATCACGACCCGCCGCACGGCCGCCGGGAACTGGCGCATGAATTCCAGCGCGGCGCGGCTGCCGTACGAGGCGCCCACCAGATTGACTTTGTCTGCGCCCAGCGCCTGGCGCACGGCGTCGGCGTCCTGCATGGCGATGGTGGTGGTAAAAAAACGAAGGTCGCCGTGCGGGAGTTTCTCCAGCGCCGCGTGGCAGGCCTGCAGACGCCGCACCTGGCGCGCGGGGTCGACGGACTCGGCCAGCGGCTGGGTCGGGCGGTCTTCTTCGCACTTCAGCGGCGCGCTCTTGCCGGTGCCACGCTGGTCGATCAACACCACGTCGCGTCGGTTGCCCAGGCGCGCCGCCATGCGGCTGACCGGGCCGGCCAGCGACATCGCACTCTGCCCCGGCCCGCCGGCGAAGAAGAACACCGGATCGGACTTCTTGTTGCGCGCCAGCGCGGGCAGGACGGCGAAGTGCACGTCGATCTGCACGCCCTGCGGCGCGGCCGGGTTCAGCGGCCGGCGCAGCGTGCCGCACCGGGCGTCGTGCTCCACGCTCTGCAGCCGGCAGGGCTTGAGTTGGACCGGGGCGACATCAGCACGCGCGTCGGGCGCGGCCACCAGCCAGGCCGTCAGCAAGGCGGTGAAGAGCACGGTGTAGGTCATGGGACGAATTCTGCTTGGCAAGGCCACTTAACCGAGCGCCGCAGCGCGCGAGTAGCCGGCAGGGTGTGACGAATGGCCCGCCGGCGGGCTTCAGCCGAGCAGTCGCTTGAGTTCGCCGCTGGCGATCAGCCGGCGCAGGTCGCTGGCGCCACCCACCAGCACGCCCTTGACGAAGACCATCGGAAAGGTCGGCCAGCCGCACCACATCTTCAGCGCATTGCGCCGGCGCCACTGGCTGAAGTAGCTGCCGCAGCCGATGTAGTGGTGCCCGACGCCGGCATCGCCCAGCGCCTTGCGGGCCTGGCGCACGAAAGGATTGCCGCGCATGCCCACCAGCACCACGGGGTGCGCGGCCAGCGCGGCGACGACCTCGTCAACCAACTCGCGATGCGAGGCCGCGATCTGCGCGCGGATGGCCGGGTGGACGTGGGACTCGTCGAGCAGGGGACGGGGCATAGCGTGGACTCCTTCGAGGTCGGACGGGCAATGGCTGCGATGAGTCCTGATTGTCGGACCACGCCGCGCGGCAAGTGGTGGCGTCGACACGCTGCGGGCAGACAACCCCTATGCTGGTGGCCCGTCCACCTACCACCCCACCCCTCATGAAGCTCTACTACAGCCCCGGCACCTGCTCGCTCAGCCCGCACATCGCCTTGATCGAGGCCGGTTTGCCCTTCCAGGCCGTGATGGCCAGCACCAAGACCCACAAGCTGGCCGACGGCACCGACTATTACGGCATCAACCCCAAGGGCTACGTGCCCTTGCTGGAGCTGGACGACGGCCAACGCCTGACCGAAGGCGCCGTCATCGTGCAGTACATCGCCGACCTGGTACCGGCCTCGCGCCTTGCGCCACCCGCCGGCACCATGGAGCGGTACCGGCTGATGGAGTGGCTGAACTTCATCACCAGCGAACTCCACAAGGGCTTTTCGCCGCTCTTCACGCCGGGCATGCCCGATGAGGCCAAGGCCCTGGCCCGCACCAAGCTGGGCGAGCGGCTGTCCTGGGTCGACTCGCAACTGGCCGGGCGCGACTGGCTGATGGGCGACACCTTCACCGTTGCCGACGCCTACCTGTACACCGTGGCGAGCTGGGGCAAGTTCGCGGGTGTGGACATCGCGCCGCTGGCGACGCTGTCTGCCTACATGGCCCGCGTGGCAGCGCGCCCGGCGGTGCAGGCGGCCATGAAGGCCGAGGGACTGATCAAGTAGCCGCCGTCGGCGGCGGTCTGGTCGGTCAGGCTGCCGCCGCAGCGTCCTTTTTCGGCGCCGGCTTGAGCAGGTCGTTGCAGGCGGCGCGCTGGCCGTCGGCGGCGTCGACCTTCGCGCAAACGCCATCGAGCTGGGTCTGCAGCCGGCGCAATGTGGCCGCGTTCTTGCCGTCTCCATTCCAGCCGGCCAGCTTGCTGCCTGCCCGCTTGAGCGAGCGAACACTGCGGCCTTCGAAAGCGCCGTTGTCCTTGGCCGCCTCGGTCAACAACTGCGACGCCGCCTTCTCTATGCGCGCGGCTTCCTGCGGGGCCAAGTCGACCAGCGCCGCCAGGTAGCCCGAGCCCCATTGCAAGCGCGTGGCCGGGCCCTCGCTCTTGTCGAAGGCCTGTTCGTACCAGCGCAGGGCCTCGTCGTTGCGGCCCAGCTTGCGTGCGTTGCCGCCGAGCTGGCTCATCAGGTAGTAGGGCGAATGGCTGCGCTGCAGGTTGGCCTTGAGCAAGGCGTCGCTGTCGCTCCACAGTCCGGCATGACCCAGGGCGTAGGCGCCGGCGGTGATGACGGCTTGGCGCTCGTAGCCGTCGGTGGTTTCGCGGTCCAGCCGCGCCACGTGGTCGCGCACGTCCTTGCGCAGGGCCTCGGGCAGGCTCGGCTGCAGCACGTCCTTGGCTTGGCCCAGGCGGGCCAGGTTGATGCGCGCGATCACCGCCCCCAGCCGGTCGCCGCGCGAAAGCGAGGCATCGGCCTCCAGCCGCTTGAGCGAGCTCTCGAAGCTGGCGACCAGCGCGGCGCGGCCGGGCGAGCCGTCGGCTTCCAGCGTCTTCACGATGTCGGTGGCGCCGCCTGTCAACACGTCCATTTGTGCACGGGAAGTGGCCGGGTCGGCCAGCACTCGCTGCACGCGCTCGCGCAGCGCGGCATCGGCCTTCAGGCCCTTGCCGTCGTCGCTTGCCGCCAATGCCTTCAGCCACAGCCGGTTGGTGGTCTCGGCGTCGCCGGCCGGGCTGGTCGCCGCCAGACGCGCCAGCGTCGCGGGCAGCTCGGCCTTGGGCACCACCTGCTGCTCGTCGGTTTCCCACGAATAGAACGCCAGCATGCGCCACTCGTTGGCGGCCAGCGGCCTGGCAGCCAGGGCATCGGCCAACACCGATTTCACCGGGCGACCGCCTGCCAGGCCCAGCTGCAGCACCGTCATCATCTGCTGCGGATCGACCTCGCCAGGGAGCCGCGTGATCTCGCTGCCGTCGGTCTTGAACAACACCACGGTCGGGTAGCCACTGACCTTGAAGCGCTGGCCCAGCTTCTGCGCGCCGGGGCGGTCGCCGTCGACATGCACGGCCACGAAATTGCGCGACTGCGCGGCGAAGTCCTGCCGGTTGAAGAAGGTGGCCTTGAGTTGGTTGCAAGGCGGGCACCAGCTGGCGCCCCAGTACAACAGCACCGGCTTGTTCTGCGCCCGGGCTTGCGCAAAGGCGCGGTCGACATCGGCGTCAGTCGCCGCCGGCAGCCAGGCCACATTGGTCGACGGCAATCCGGGGGCCGCGTGAGCCGACAGCGCGGCGCACTGCAGGAAGGCGGCGACGCACAAGGCAGGCAAACGGCTCTTCATGGGGCGGGGCTCCGGAGCGTGCGCGAGGGCCGGGCGGACCCGCGGCGAAGTGGCAAATGAGAACGACGACGAGGATTGTGCGCCGCAGACCCGGCTGGCGTCGGCGGGAATCTACCGGGGCCGCCCGTGGCTCAGTCGGCGCGGCGCTCGCCCAGCAGCCCCTGCGCTTGGCCACTGTCGTCGGCCTCGGCGTGGGCCCGCGCCAGCGCCATCCAAACTGCAAAAGGCAGGCGCATGGCGCGGCGTGGCGCGGGCCGGGCCACCTCTAGACTCTGTGCGTCCGCGAACATCACGCCAAAGGCGGCGGGCACCTCGTCGGCCGTGGCGATGCCGCGTTTCAGCACGTACCAGCACTGGCTGCCCAGCGTGAGATAGGCCATGCCTTTCGCAGCATTGCGCAGATCGGACAACAGGTCGGCGCGGCTGACCTTGATCTCGTGCACGACGGGCTCGGTGCAGTCTTCCCGCGTGGTGTGACGGATGGAGTAGACGTCGGGCATCGCCATGGCCCAGGTGGTGCCGCCGTCGGAGTCGGGGAGCGGCGCGCGCAAGCTCAGGCCGCACCACACCACGCGGCCGGCCCACTGCATGTCGCGCGCCACACGCTCGACCAGCGCTTCATGCGCGTCGCGCGCTCGACGGTTGGTCTGCAGCGTCGCGGCCAGCACCTGCACGCCGGGGTCGGTGACGCGCAAGGTCTCGCGGCCCGTCTCGTCCAACCGACGCTCCAGCAGGCCGGCGGCGAGCAGGTCGATCTCCACCGTGTCACGGCAAGGCCAGCCAGCCGACCGCCACATCTCGCGCAGCCGCCGCCGGTGCGGCATGGACAGCTGGGCGGGCGCGAAGTCAGGAACCATTCATTCGCTGACTTTCACGCCCTTCCAGAACGCCACACGGCCCTTGATCTCCGCTGCTGCTTCCTTGGGATCGGGGTAGAACCAGACGGCGTCGGGGTTGGCGTCGCCAGCAACGAACAGCGTGTGATAGCTCGCCTGACCCTTCCACGAACACATCGTCTTGGTGTTGCTGGGTAGCAGAAACTTGCTGTCCAGAGACGCCGCGGGGAAGTAGTGGTTGCCTTCGACGACCACGGTGTCGTCGCTTTCGGCTACGACCACATCATTCCAGACTGCTTTCATGCGACAAACTCCAATGCGCGAAGGGATCTGCATTTGAACCCAGCGTGCATGCAACCGCAACCGCAACCGGCCCCGGGCCGATAAAGTCCGGAGATGGACACCACGACCGCTTCGAACGCAGCCACCGTCACCCGCCCGCGGGCCGTCGAACGGCTGGTGCAGGGCCAGGCCACCAGCGACGGCGCCGGCGTGAAGCTGGTGCGCCTGCTGACGCAAGACCTGCAGCGCCGGCTCGACCCGTTCCTGATGCTCGACGCCTTCGGCACCGACAACCCGGGCGACTACATCGGCGGCTTCCCCGACCACCCGCACCGCGGCTTCGAGACCATCACTTACATGCTGCAGGGACGCATGCGGCACCGCGACAGCGCCGGCAACGAGGGCCTGCTGGTGCCCGGTAGCGTGCAGTGGATGACCGCCGGCCGCGGTGTCATCCACAGCGAGATGCCCGAGCAGCAGGACGGCGCCATGGAAGGCTTCCAGCTCTGGCTGAACCTGCCGGCGCGCAGCAAGATGCAGCCGCCGGGGTACCGTGACATCGCCTCGGCCGAAGTGCCCGAGTGGCAGGGCAACGGCGTCACCGCGCGTGTCATTGCCGGCCACAGCCACGGCGTGGCGGGCGCGGTGCAGCGCGAAGGCACCGAGCCGCTCTACCTGGATTTGCACCTCGCCGCACACGCCTGCTTCGAGCAGGTGCTACCTGACACCCACAACGCCTTGCTCTACGTCTACCGCGGCGGCCTCACCGCAGGCGCCACCGGCGTGCACAGGCAGCGCATGGCGATCTTCGCCAACACTGCCGACAGCGACGGCGTGGAGGTGACCGCCGGCCCCGACGGGGCGCGCGCCATCCTCATTGCCGGCCGGCCCCTGGGTGAGCCGATCGCGCAGCACGGGCCGTTCGTGATGAACACGCACGCCGAACTCGTGCAGGCGGTGCAGGACTTTCAGGCCGGCCGGCTGACCTGATCGCCCCGACATGCTCCCGGCCCTGACCGCTCGCTTGCACCGACTGATCGGCGACGTCCAGTCCGGCCGCCTCGCGCGCCGCGACTTCATCCAGCGCCTGGCCGCGATGGGTTTGGCGCCTTCGATGGCAGCGATGCTGCTGCAAGGCACGGCCAAGGCGCAGTCCGCACCGGCCTTCGTCTACAAACCCACCCAGCGCGGCGGGGGCGGCGTGTTGCGCGTGCTGCTCTGGCAGGGCCCGACCCAGCTGAACCCGCACTTCGCCACCGGCACCAAGGACGCCGATGCCGCCCGCGTCTTCTACGAGCCGTTGGCCCGCTGGGATGGCGACGGCGAACTGCGCTCCGTGCTGGCCACCGAGATCCCCAGCCGCGCCAACGGCGGTGTCGCCGCCGACGGCCGCAGCGTGACCTGGAAGCTTAAACGCGACGTCACCTGGCACGACGGCCAGCCCTTCACGGCCGACGACGTGCTCTTCAACGCCGCCTACGCCAGCGACACCGCCACTGCCGCCACGACCAGCGGCAACTTTCGCGACTTCCAGTTCGTCAAGCTCGACAGCCACACCGTGCGCGTGGTGTTCGACAAGCCCACACCCTTCTGGTCGGGGCCTTATTGCGTGTCGTCGCTGATCCCGCGTCACCTGTTCAGTGCCTTCCAGGGTGCGAAGTCGCGCGAGGCAGCGGTGAACTTCAAGCCCGTCGGCACCGGGCCCTATGTGTTCGCCGAATTCAAGCCGGGCGACATGCTGCGCGCCACCTTGAACCCGCGCTACCACCAGCCGAACAAGCCTTACTTCGACAGCATCGAGATCAAGGGCGGCGGCGACGCGACCTCGGCCGCACGCGCCGTGCTGCAGAGCGGCGAGTACGACTTCGGCTGGAACCTGCAGGTCGAAGACGAAGTGCTCAAACGCATGGAGTCCGGCGGGAAGGGCCGGGTGGTGATGTCGCCCGGAGGCACGATGGAATTCATCATGCTCAACTTCGCCGACCCGGGCACCGAGGTCGACGGCGAGCGCGCGCATGCCAGCACACGCCACCCGCTGTTCAAGGACCCGGCCGTGCGCCAGGCCGTGAGCCTGTGCGTCGACCGCCAGGGCATCGTCGACTTCATCTACGGCCGCACGGCGGTGGCCACGCCCAACATCGTGCACAACCCGGCGCGCTTTCGCAGCAACAACTTGCGGCCGGAATTCAACCCGGACAAGGCGGCGGCCCTGCTTGAAGCCGCGGGCTGGAAGAAAGGCCGGGGCGGCATCCGCGAAAAGGACGGCCGCGCGCTGAAGCTGGTGTTCCAGACCTCCGTCAACGCGGCGCGACAGAAGACGCAAAGCGTGATCAAGGCCGCACTGCTGCGCGCGGGCATCGAGACCGAGCTCAAGGGCATCACCTCGTCGGTGTTCTTCTCGGCCGACATCGCCAACCCCGACACCAACGGCCGCTTCCAGGCCGACCTGCAGATGTACGCATCCGGCATGGGACAGCCCGACCCGGAACGCTTCATGGACCGCTACGTGTCGTGGGAAGTCGCCACCAAAGCCAACAAGTGGCAGGGCCGCAATGGCCTGCGCTGGCGCAGCGACGAGTTCGACCGCCTCTACCGCGCAGCAGAGACCGAACTGGACGCCGTCAAGCGCGCGGCGATGTTCATCCGCATGAACGATCTCGTCTGTGGCGACGGTTACCTGATCCCGCTGATGTTTCGCCTGAACGTCAGCGCGCTGGGCCAGCGCCTGGTGGCCCCTTTGTCTGGCTGGGACGGCGACATGAGCTCGCTGCCGGACTGGCACCGGGTGTGACGTCCCCCGCCGCAGCATGCGGCCGCGACGCGGCCGACGCTTCGGTTGGCAGCCGAAACACCGGCTGGCAACCCCTAGGGGGCATGGTCCGTACGGGTTCTGATTTAGACACACCGTGATACAAGCCAAGGCTTCGCACGTGCAAGGGTGGCCGTGTCTGTCCAGGGTGCCAAGGGAGGACGACGATTGGCTCATCAGGCAAGTAAGGGAGCGAACCGCGTCGGGATGGCGGGTGCCACCAGGTCGCAACTCACCCCGGGCGAGTCCCTGGCTTTGCGCCACGGCGTTTCCGGGGCCGACGCGTCGGACTTCGTCGACGGCGCCCCTGGCCTGCAGTGCACGGCGGGTCTGAATGGCCACTTCCTGCACCTGAGCCCGCTGTGGGCGACGACCCTGGGCTGGACGCGTGAGCAGCTCATGGCACGTCCATACTTCGATTTCGTGCACGCTGAAGAGCGCAACGCAACCCTCGCTCATGCACAGCGCCTGATGCGCGAAGGCGGCACGCAGGAGTTCGAATGCCGCTTTCTGGCCCCGGACGGCTCCGCCCGGTGGCTGCGGTGGCAGGCCCGGGGCCTGCCGGCCCGTGGCTGCCTGCAGGCGGTGGTCCACGACATCACCGAGATCCATGGCCTGCGACAGGCCCTGCTTGCAGCCGCCGATCACGAGCGTGAACGCCTGGGTCGCGAACTGCACGACGGCCTGTGCCAACACCTGGCCGGCATCGCCGCCATGAGCTCGGCCCTGTCGCGGCGGTTGCCACAGGCAGGCGCTGCTGCCTGCGCCGCCGAGGTGGCGGAGATCGGCGTGCTGCTGAAGCAGGCCGTCGTGTGCGCGCGCGATCTGGCCTACGGGCTGTGCCCCGCCGAGTTGCGTGCGGCCGACCTGGCCGAGGCCATCGAAGTGTTCGCCGCCAACGTCGGCGCCTTGTTCGGCGTCGCCTGCAACTTCGAGGCACGGCAGCCCTGCCCCGACCTGGGCGCCGAAGGCCAGATGCACCTCTTCCGCATCGTCCAAGAGGCCGTGCACAACGCCGTCATCCACGGTCGCAGCCGGCGCGTCGACATCGTGCTCAGCACGGGGCCGGACGAAGGCCTGGTCTGTGTCAGCGACGACGGCGCGGGCCTGCCCAATCACGACCTCGTCAAGCGCAGCATGGGCCTGCGCAGCATGGCCTACCGCGCCCGCTTGCTCGGCGGCTCTCTCGTGGTGCGGCGCCAGCTGCCTGCGGGCACCGTGCTCAGCTGCACCTTCCGAATGCCCGCGCCCGCGCCCGGGCCCGGTACGCGCAGCGAAGGCGACGGTCGATGAACCCACGCGCGGACCGCAGCACCGAGTTGCGCAGCGAGGGCCGGCCCGCAGCCGGGTCGCTGCGCAAGCGTGCGGCCATCGTCGTCGTCGACGACCACCCCATCCTGCGCCGGGGGCTGATTGCCCTGCTCGAAGGCGAGCCCGACCTCGAGGTGCGCGGCGAGGCGGCGAGTGCGCAGGCTGCCATCCAGGTCATTGCGCAGGAGGCCCCCGACCTGGCCATCGTCGACCTGGGGCTCGACGGCTCCGACGGCATGGACCTCATCAAGGCCATCCGCATGCGCCACCCGCAGACTCGCATGGTGGTGCTGTCCATGCACGACGAGTCGGTGTACGCCGAGCGCGTGCTGCGCGCCGGCGCGCACGGCTACGTCACCAAGCAACAGATGGGCGACACGCTGCTGACTGCGGTGCGCCGCGCGCTGGCCGGCCAGATCTACATGAGCGCGGCGCTGGGTGCACGCCTGGCCGAGCGCTACATCGGTGGCGGCGCAACGTTGGCCGACTCACCGGTGGCCACGCTCACCGATCGCCAACTGACCGTATTCCGCCTCATCGGCCAGGGGCAGACGACGCGCCACATCGCGCTTGCTCTGCACCTCAGCATCAAGACGATCGAGGCCCACCGCGAGCACATCAAGCACAAGCTCGCGCTCGATTCGGGCGCCGCATTGGCGCGCTGCGCCACGCTGTGGGCAGGTGACAACCACAGCGGACACAGCGGCTGAGACAGGCCTGGCGGCGAATCGCCCGCTGCGCTAGGGGATCCCCCGAGTTTCGAATCAGGTCGCTGCCCCGATGGCGGGCCGACGGGCCGACGGCATGATTGCGACAGCCGCGAGTCGGCACACAGCGAAGTCAGCCCGGGAGATCGGCTCGACATGTGGCGCATCCTGATCGTCGACGACCACACCCTGGTCAGGAAGGCCGCGATGGCGCTGATCGACAGCGATCCCGACCTGCGAGTCTGCGGCGAAGTCGCGACGCACGAGGCCGGTCTGAAGGCCATCGATACCCTGCGCCCGGACCTCGTCATCACCGACCTGTCGTTCGACGCCGTGCAGGGCCTGTCGCTGGTGGCCCAGATCGGCCTGCGCCACCCCGGCCTGCCGATGCTGGTCTTGTCCATGCACGACGAGGCCTTGTACGCCGACCGCGCGCTGCGGGCAGGCGCCAGGGGCTACGTCGCCAAGCACAGGATGGGTGACGCCCTGTTGACGGCGATTCGGCAGGCGCTGCACATCGCGCCGCGGTAGCGCGGTCCAGCCTGATTTGGCGCGCCCGGGCCGCAGGCCGGACACGGCTCGCGGCTAGGGAATTCCCCGATGCTGGAACTAGGCAATTGCCCGATCCAAAGTTGAGAGATCGTCCCCGATGGCAGCACCACAGCATCGGAATACCGTTGAACGCATGATCGATCTCTTGCTCCGCTTCCTGCAGACCCGGCTCAGCCAAGCGCTGCTCCGCGGTCCGCAGGGCGAGCCGCAGGAAAAGCTTTTCGTGTACGTCGGCTCCGACAAGAACGACACCGTGAGCTTCAAGCCCGACGCGATCTCGACGCTGCTCATCCGGATCGAGGAGGAGGCCACCTTGCGCCCGCCCGACCGCTACGCCAACGCGGCGGGCGACGGGGTGCGTCAGCGCGTCGAGCCCGAGATCCGCATGAACCTGTGGGTGATGTTCGTGGCCCGTTTCGCCGATTACGGCGAAGGCCTGCGCCACCTGTCGCGCGTGGTGGCGTACTTCCAGAATCACCGCGTCTTCAACGCCGCAAACTCGCCCGACCTCGACGAGGACCTGCAGCAAGTCATCGTCGAGCTGGTCACGCCCACCTTTTCCGAGCAGAACGAGATCTGGGGGTCCTTGCGTTCCGCCTACCTGCCCAGTGCGCTGTACCGGGTGAAGTTGGTGGTCTTCCGCGACCAGGATGCCCGATCACTGATCGCGACGCAGGAACTGATCCAGAGCGTCTCGCAGTCGCCGGCGCGATGAAGTACCTGAGCCTCTTCGGCCTGCGCATCAGGCACGACTACCACCCCGATGGCGCCTGCAGCAACCTGCACGTGTTGCCGACGCCGAAGACGCATCGCCTGATGGAGCGCCATCGGCTTCGGTTGCAGCCGCTGTCCGGCGGCCTGTCCGTGGCGGCAGCCAGCGACGGCGCGGGGCCGCTGATCGCGCCGCCGTACAACCAGGTGTTCGAGTTCGAACTGCACCTGCGCGATCCGGACTTCGCCTATTTCACCGACCTGCAAGCGCACTCGCGGCTGAGCGCTCCTGTCTACCGCAACAAGCCCGATGGCGGCGCTGCCTTGCAACTGGACGACGGCGAGTCTTGGCAGACCGAGTCCTGGGTCTGCCCTGCACGTGCCCGCAAGGCGACGTTTGTGCTGGCCGGCAACCCAATGCCGCGTGACGGCCAGCGTTTCGGCCGGGTTCAAGCAGTCGACTTTGATCTGCTCGGAGCCACGCGATCACAACAGGTGGCCGCCTACGACGCTGCCACGAAGTTGATCACCGTCGCCCCCGTCAGGGCACAACAGCGCATCGAGGTGCGCTACCGCGCACGGCCGGTGGCCGACAGACAGCGGCTGGCCACGGTGGAGCTTCGCTACCACGCCGCCATGCCCGCACCGGGGCGGGCCGACCCACCGTTCGAGATCCGTTTCCAGGCGCGTGCCGCGCGCTGGGCCTACTACCTCGTCACCGACCGGCCGGGCGACTACTCCATCGTCGACACCCGGCCCTTGGGGCGACCGCTGGGATTCAGCGCTGCGAACAGGACCATTCTTGACGACGACGCCAGTGCCACCGACCCCGTCGCGGCCGACCTGGCGCGCTGGTACGCAGGCATGACGCGCATCCGTTTCCTGTCGGACCTGCCGGTGCCCTGCGCGCGTGCCGCTCGCAAAGGCATCGAACTGCGGCTGGCGGGCGACACCGTGATGCCCGCGTTGCGCACCCCCTCTGTCCTGCACGCCCACCGGATTCGGCGCGCCGCAGGATTTACGTTGCCGGACGAGGACCATTTCCATCAGGTCGTCCATCACCTGAACTCCCACTGATTCCTACTGCAAGGGACATCCAGCCATGGCCAATTACAGAACCCCCGGCGTCTACATCGAAGAGATCTCCACCCTGCCGCCATCGGTGGCCGAGGTGGCCACCGCCGTGCCCGCATTCATCGGCTACACCGAGATCGGCCCGGCCGCCACTGCCGATCCGGTGGTCGAACGGGTGGCCACGATGCTCGAATTCGAGTCGATCTTCGGGGGCCCCAGCCCGGCGCAATACGAGATCACACAGCCCGTCGACGACAACGGCAACCCGACCGCCGACCCGGGCGTGAGCCTGGTGCCGCCGAAGACGGCGTTCTCGCTGCACTACGCCATTGCCCACTATTTCAGGAACGGTGGCGGTCCTTGCTATGTCGTCTCGGTCGGTGACTACGACGCCAAGCCCAGCGCCGACCGCATGGGGGTCAAGGGGGGACTGGCGGCGCTGGAGAAAGAGGACGAGCCGACCTTGATCGTTCTCACCGATGCCGCGTGCGTTCTTCCGGCGGCTGACTACTACAGCGTTTGCGGGGCAGCGCTCGCACAGTGCCGCAAGCTCGGCGACCGCTTCACGATTCTGGACGTCGCGCGCAATGACGCGAAAACCGACGTCGGTGTCTTCAGGAACAACAGCGACCTGTCAATCAACCTGATGTACGGCGCGGCCTACCACCCCTACGTGCAGACGTCGATCCCCTACGTTTACGTCGAAACCGGCGTCAAGATCAAGCGCGTCGCACCGGCAGGCTCGACCTTCGTCGCGCCGACGAGTGAAACGCTGAGCACGATCAAGCGAAGCGACACGGCCCTGTACAGCAAGGTCCGTTCGTTGCTGGCCGCACAGCGCGTGATCCTGCCGCCCAGCGCCGCGATGGCGGGCATCTATGCCCGTGTCGACCGCGAGCGGGGTGTCTGGAAGTCCCCCGCCAACGTCGGCATGCTGGCTGTGCTGGGCCCGGTGGCCAAGATAACCGACGAAGACCAGGACCTGTTGAATGTGGATCAGACGGCGGGCAAGTCAATCAACGCGATCCGGGCCTTCACCGGAAAGGGCACGCTCGTCTGGGGCGGGCGCACCCTGGCCGGCAACGACAACGAATGGCGATACGTCTCGGTGCGGCGCCTGTTCATCACCATCGAGGAGTCCACGCGCAAGGCCAGCGCCTTCGCCGTCTTCGAGCCCAACGACCAGTCCACCTGGCTCAAGGTGAAAGCCATGATCGAAAGCTACCTTTACGGTCTGTGGGAGCAAGGCGCGCTCGCCGGCTCCAAGCCCGAGGCAGCCTATTACGTGAACGTCGGCCTGGGCGCCACGATGACGCCGCAGGACGTGCTCGAGGGCCGGATGATCGTCGAGATCGGCATCGCTGCGGTGCGGCCGGCCGAGTTCATCGTGCTGCGCTTCTCGCACAAGCTGCAGACTGCCTGAGCCGCCGACCCCCGGCTCTCGGCGCATCCCCATCAACCAGAAAGAGGCGCAATCCACCATGGCACTTTCCGCCGCTGACATCAAGACCACCTACCCGCTGCCGGTCTACAACTACCGGGTCGAGATCGACGGCCTGGCCGTCGCCTTCTCGGAGGTGTCCGGGTTGAGCATGACGTATGGCACGACCCTGTATGCCGAAAGCTCGCTCAACGGCAAGGCACCGAACTGGATGTACATGCCCGGCCAGTGCAACCCCATCCCGCTGACGCTGAAAAAGGGCGTCGTCACCGGCGTCAGCGTCGCGGCGCTGTATGCATGGATAGGGTCGATACAGCTCAATCGCGTGCAGAAGAAGGACATCTACATCCGACTCTGCGACGAAAACGGCAACGCCGTGATCAGCTGGAAGGTGATCAATGCCTTCCCGACCAAGCTCGACGCGCCGACCTTCGTGGCCAGCTCGAACGACGTGGCCATCGAAAGCATGGAGCTGATGGCCGACAGCATCGTGGTCGAGCAGTCCTAGGGCGCGCCGCACATGTCGATTGCCGTCGCCGACCAGCGTGCGAGCTTCCCGCTTGCCAGCTTCGCCTACAGCGTCACGGTGGGCGACGTGGCGATGAGCTTCAGCGAGGTCTCGGGGCTCGTGCGCGAGTACGAGCTGCTCACTTACCGGCACGGCCTGAGCTTCTGGGAGGGCGGGTCGTCCACCAAGTTCCGCTATGACAAGTTCGTGCCGCTGACGCTGAAGAAAGGCCTTATCGCCGGTGCCGGCTGCAAGGCCGTCTACCAGTGGCTGGACGCCGTGGACAAGCGAAACATGCGCATCAGCTTGTGCGACGTGCATCCCACCGACCCGAAACAGCCCCTGGTCGAGATGGTGAGCTGGCGCATCCAGCGCGCGTTGATCGTCAAGCTCGAGGCGCCGTCATTGCAGGCGCAGAGCAACGACGCCGTGATCGAGACGCTGACGCTGATGGCGTCGGGCATCTCGATCGAGACCCACTGAGCCGCCCCCCGCGGCACGAGAAAGCGCATCACGATGGCTCCGTCGCTGGTCAGCGAGCCCATCATCGGCATGCGCTTCGGCGTCTTCTTCTTTGCCGCGGGCGTGGTTCCGAATCCGCTGGACATCCGCTTCCAGAAGGTGTCCGGACTGACGACCGAAATCGAGACCCAGTCCTTGAGCGAGGGCGGCCAGAACCTGTACACGCATCGCCTGCCCCGCGGTGTGAAGTACGGCAACCTGGTCCTGGAACGCGGCATGGTGGTGGGGTCGCCGCTGAACCTCGAGTTCAACGCGACCATGTCCCTGTTCAAGTTTTCCACCTCCAACGTGCTGGTCACGCTGCTGGGCGGAAGCAAGGCGCCGCTGGCGGCCTGGCTTTTCATGAAAGCCTACCCGGTGAAGTGGTCGACCTCCGACCTGGACGCAAGAGCGCCCGCGCTCGTGATCGACACGATGGAACTGGCTTACACGCGCATGCAGATCCTGCGTGTCTGAAGCATGCCGATCGAGATCAAGGAACTGGTGATTCGCGTCACCCTCGACAACCCGGGAGCGCCTGAGCGTGGCGCTTCCGGGGGCGCGGCACCGCCCGGGGCTGCGACCTCCGACGCCGCCGCGCAGCAGACGATCGTGCAGGAATGCGTGCGGCAGGTGCTGCAGATCCTGGCGCGGGAACGGGACCGGTAAGCGCTGTGGGCCTGATCAATCTCTTCAAGCTGGAAAAGATGCGCATCGAGGCGTACAAGAAGGTCGAGCGCCGCATCGCCGACAGGGCAAGCCCGGCCAAGCTCGAACTCATGTTCAACCCGGCCAGCTTCGACGAACAGCATGCCATCGGCTACCAGGGCGAGAGCCGCCGCGCCATCAATTCGTCGGCCACGCCCGCGAAGTACACCTACACGCCGCCGGTCAAGCTCAAGCTGCTCTTCGTGCTCGACGGCACCGGGGTCGACCATTACTTCAAGCTGCAGCACCTCCTTACCGGCGCAAGCGTGAGCAAGCAGATCGAGACCTTCAAGAAGTTGTGCTGGAACATGAACGGCGACACACACGAGCCGCACTTCCTGATCCTGCGCTGGGGAAAATTCGCCTTCAATTGCCGGCTCGAAAATCTAAACATCACCTACAAGCTCTTCGACAAGTCTGGCGACCCGCTGCGCGCGGAGATGGCAGTCGAGTTGATCAAGGATGCCAGCGCCGCGACGATCGTTCGTGCCGAAGCCAAAAGTTCGCCGGACCTGACGCACGTGCGCATCGTGAAGAGCGGCGACACGCTGCCGCTGCTGTGCAAGGAAATCTACGGCTCGTCAGCCCACTACCTGCAGGTGGCGCGCGACAACGGGCTCGATGATTTCCGGGGCCTCGTCCCCGGCCAGCGGCTCAGCTTCGCGCCGCTGCGGGAAGACGCGGGCGGCGAGGCAGAGTTCAAATGAGCGCGGTCACCGCCACCATCGTCAATTCTGCAAAGGGCACGCTGCCGGCCGTCTACAGCCTGATGTCGGTCGACATCCGCCGCGAACTCAACCGCATCCCGAATGCAAGCCTGGTCCTTCTCGACGGCGACCCCGCCAAGCGCAAGTTCGAACTCAGCGACAGCGAGTTCTTCGCCCCCGGCGCAAACATCCAGATCAAGTTGCGCTATGAAGGCAAGGGCAAGGATGCCACCGTCTTCAAGGGCAAGGTCGTGCGCCACCGCATCGAGGCCAATGTCAAGGGCTCGCTGCTGCGCGTGGACTTGAAGGACACCGCCGTCAAGCTGACGCAGCCGCGCCGCAGCACCGTGTTCCGCGAACAGACCGACGGTGAGCTGATCCGCAAGCTGCTGTCCGACGGCGGGCTCGCCGCCAGGGTCGACGCGACACAGCCCGCGCACAAGGAAATCCTGCAATACCAGTGCTCTGACTGGGACTTCATCGTCTCGCGCGCCGATGTGAACGGCTTGTTCGTGATCGTGGTCGATGGCAAGGTCTCGGTGCGCAAGATGGATCTGGCTGCCGCGCCCAAGCACAAAGTCGACTTCGGCATCACCGACCTCTACGACTTCGAATTCGAACTCGACGGCAGCCACCAGTCGAAGAAGATCTCCAGCCGCGGCTGGAGCATCAAGGACCAGAAACTGACCGCACTGACGGCGGGAGCGGACATCTCGCTCAAGCAGGGTGGACTGGGCGGCGCCAAGTTTGCCGGCGATCTCGGATTCGGCGACTGCGTGCTGACACATCCGGTTGCCCTGGCGCCCGAAGAGCTGAAAGCCTGGGCCAGCGCCCGCAGCCTGCGCAGCCGCATGTCGATGCTGCGCGGGCGCCTGTCGATGGCGGGCGTGGCCAAGCTGGCGCTGCTGGACGTGATCGAAATCGACGGCGTCGGCAAGCGCTTCAATGGCAAGACACCGGTCACCGGCATCTGCCATCGCGTCGACATCGAAGGCTGGCGCACCGACCTCCAGTTCGGCCTGTCGGCGCGCAGCTTCAGCCAGGAAGCGGACATCCACGAAGAGCCCGCGGCCGGCCTGCTGCCGGCAGTCAGCGGCCTGCACATCGGCGTCGTCGCCGGTTTCGTGGAAGACCCGGACCAGCAGCTGCGCGTGAAGGTGCTGCTGCCCGCGGTCGGCGCGCAGGGCGAGGCCCTGTGGGCGCGGCTGGCCGCGCCCGACGCGGGCAAGGAGCGCGGGTTCGCATTCCGGCCAGAAGCTGGCGACGAAGTGGTGGTGGGCTTTTTCAATCAGGACCCGCGCCAGCCCGTCATCCTGGGCGCCCTCTACAGCGAAAAGAACGCCCCGCCCCCTGAAATCGGCAAGCCCGCCCAGGACAACCTCATGAAGGGCATCGTCACGCGGCAGGGCACAAAGATCTTGTTCAACGACGCCGCCAAGCCCTCGCTCACGCTCGCGACGAAGGCGCAGAACAGGATCGTGCTGGACGACGACGCGGAGTCGATCCTCATCTCCGACAAGCACGGCAACAAGATCACGATGGACAAGGACGGAATCACGCTGGAAAGCGTTAAGAACCTGACGCTCAAGGCGTCGGGCAAGGTCCAGATCTCGGGCAAGGCGGTGGACGTCAAATGAAGTGCGCACCACGGTTGAAGCTGACGCTGGGCCAGGGCAAGGGCGGGCCACGCGATGTCTGACGACGCGTCCTTCCTGGGCCGTGGCTGGAGCTTCCCGCCCCGCTTCGGCGCCGGCGGGCGCGAGGTGATCACCGTGTCCGAGGTCGAGGACATCGAGCAGAGTCTGGCCATCTTGCTGTCCACCCGACGCGGTGAACGCGTGATGCTCGAGGACTTCGGTTGCGAACTTAGCGAGTTCATGTTCGAGGAAGTCAGCCAGGGTCTGGTCGGCCAGGTGAAGAGTGCAGTGGAAGACGCCGTCCTGCACCACGAGCCGCGCATCGATTTGAACGACGTCGACGTTTCGGCCAGCGACACCGAAGACGGCCTGATCCTGATCGCCATCGACTACACCGTGCGCGCCACCAACTCGCGCTACAACATGGTCTACCCGTTCTACCTGAACGAAGCCAGTTCGCAGGGCGGCTGAGGCGGTCATGAACAAACTGATCCTGATCGATGGCGACATGGCGATCTTCCTGCCCGTCTTCGGCGCTGCCACGGTTGTCGTGCAGCCCGGAACCATGAAGGCCAGCGGCCCGGCCACCTGCAACGGCAAGAAGATCTGTGTCGATGGCGACGAGTCCAAGGTCGCGGTGGCGGGCTGCGTGTACTTCACCGCGCAGCATTCGATACCGGGCACCGGCACGCTGAAGATCGACAAGCTGGCCGGCGACCAGAAGGCCAAGAAGACGATGACCGGCGGCAAGGCCGTGCTGCTCAAGGGCAGCCAGTTCAAGGCCAAGTTCGAGGTGCAGAGCCCGGCGAAGCAGCCCCCGCCCGGGCCGGGTTCCCCGGTGCCCGACGCCACGCCGCAGTACGGCGGCCAGGGCATGTTCATGCCCAGCCAGTTGAAGTTCACCAGCGGCTGAAGCCCGGCCCACCCCGTCCACCGGCATGTCCAACCCACCCCCTTCCAACGCCACGGCGTCGCGCGACGGCACCAGCCAGTCGGGCCGCTTCCTGCGCGAGCTCAACCCGGCCAGTGTGCTGGTCGACGAACGCAGCACGCGCGACCTGCTCGCCTTCGCGCGTGCCTACGCGCAGGAACTGCGGTTCTTCCCCGCTGACGATGCGGCCGACGAGGCGTCGCCGCAAGACTGGCGCGGCTTCTACGCCGGGGTCGACCTCGACCAGGCAGTGGCGTACCTCCGAGCACCCGAGAGCTTCACCGCAAAGCAGGCCGCCCCCTATGCGCGCCCGCACTTCGCGCTGTTTCTGGCCTTCCTGAAATTGTTGGACCAGGGGCGCGCGCAGCTCAACACTTTCACGCGGCGGCACCTCGACTTCTTCTACCGCGACATCCTGCGCATGACGCCCAAGCCGGCGGTGCCGGACCGGGTGCATGTGCTGGTGGACCTGGAGGCCGCGACCAGCTGCCTGGCACTGCCGGCTGGGACAGCGCTGCTGGCGGGCAAGGACAGCCTGGACCGCGACCTCGTCTACCGCACCGGCCACGAGCTGGTCGCCAGCCGCGTGGCGGTGGCGCAGATCCGTTCGCTGCACGTCGAGATCAGCGTGACCAGCATCAGCGGGGCCTGCCCCGCCAACCTGGACGAGGCACACCGCCCCGCCGGCTTTCTCGAGATGATGAAGATCGCGCTGGGGCAGCCGAGTCCGGGCGATCCGTTGCCGGTGGACCTGGCCGCCAGCCCGCCGCGCTTTCCCGGCGTGCCGCCCGCGGACAAACCCCAGCCCAAGGTCGGATTCGCGGAAATGGTGGCCGCTGCGGCCCTGATCGCGCGTGTCGAGAGCGATCTGGGCATGCCCTCGTTCGACGACTACCGCGAACTCTTCAGGCTGCGCCGGCAGCGGCGTCTGCAGGACGCCGCCGACTGGACCGCCATCAACGACACCCTGGTCACCGCTGGCCGCCTGCGTGTGGCGGACTTTGACATCAAGCCCCGCAGCTCCAGCCAGTTCAACGCCAACGTGACGGCAGCGCTGGGCAAGTCGGTCGAGGAACTGTTCATCGAACTCGAAGAAATCGAAACCATGGAGGAAGCCTATGCGGCGCTGTGCGCCCGTCGCGCTCAGGTCGGCGCCCCCCTCGCGCAGGCGCTCGCGCCGCTGGCGCTGGACCGGTTCGAGGCGATGATGCAGGTGAAGACGCGCATCGACCTCGAGTGGAGCCGGATCGACGCGCTGCTGGAAGCAGCGGCCCGGCACCTGAACCCGGCCTACGAAGCCGCAATGCAGCGTGCAGCCACCGGCTTCGACGCCAAGCTGGCTGCAGCGTTGCCGAGGTTCAGCTTTGCCGGGGGCTTCGATGCGTACTCAGACGCCTTCACCTCCGTCGAGAATTACTTCTATATGTCGGCCGAGGGGTACCGGTTCATGCTGAGCCTGGCGACCCGGCCGGGCGGGTCTGTCGCTGATGACTGGGGCTGGCAGAAGGTACACGAGATCGTCGGTGCGGCGCACCGGGAGATGGTCTATGCGCAGCGGCGCGAGGTGCTCAGGCGCGTCGCCCAGCCCGGCATCGCCAGCGGCGCCGCGTTGCAGGCCCTGCGCGACATGCTCGCCGAGATCCTGAGCGAAAACCTCGAGGTCGAAGTGGCGCTGAAAGAGCTCTACCCGCCCCCGGCCACGGTGCCTGCGCTTGTAGCGGCCATCGGCGGGAACACCGCCACCGTGCCCGATTGGGACCCGTTGGTGCAGTTGCTGGAGATCGCGCAGCGCAACTGGCAGAACTTCAAGGACCCGGCCCCGGAATTCGTGGCGTGGCGCAACCTGCATCCCGCGCCCGACGCCACGGCCGTGCTGGCGCGGGCGGCGCCAGCCGATCCGCAGCCTCACGCACTTGCATTGCCCCGATGGAAGACCTTCGGCCGCGCCGAGGTGGCCGGCGCCGACGACCCGCCGCCGCCGGTTCTGGGCTGGGCCATCGCGTCGCCCTTGCTGGCCCTGGCCGAGGGCCAGCGTTCGATCATGCTGACACTGGGCTTCGATGGCGACCCGGCAAGCTTCGATGTCGGCGAGATACGGCGCCTCTTCGCGTCCGACAACCCGGCCGGCGCGGGGCGCCCGCTGCAGGCGCTGTTGAGCACGGCCAAAGGCTGGCTGGAGCCGGACAGCTTCAAGGTGAGCTGGGCCGAGCCGCAGTTGGCCGGCTACCCGAAGGTGCCGGACGTCGACACCTCCAAGTTGCGCACCCTGGTATTCACCTTCGCGCTGGCCAAGGGCCAGCCGGCGCTGACGCCGCTGGTGCGTGCCGTGCACGGCATGGCCACCGAGGTCCCGGTGCTGCGCCTGATGATGCGGCCGTTCTGGGACGGCACGCGTTACAGCACACGCTACGCCACCCTGCGCAAGCTGCGCCTGGTGCGCACGCACCTGGCGGTCACGGTGCTGGGGCTCGAGCGCTTCCTGCTGCAAAACGACGACGGTGTGCTCGCCTCGACCAAGCCCTTCGAGCCCTTCGGCGTGGTGCCCGCGGTGGGTTCGCGGCTGTACCTGGGCCACGCCGAGATCGTCGGCAAGCCGCTCATGTCGCTGCAGTTCAACATTGCCTGGATGGGGGTGCCCGACGCCGCCCTGGGCGCGCACTACGCGCGCTACGAGCTGAACCTGACCAACAGCAGCTTCAAGATCGTCGTGGCCCTGGTCGACGACGGCGTGCTGCGCCCGTTCTCGCCGGCGTCGGCGCCTGTACCCGCTGTACCCGCTGCAGCCGCCGACCAGTCCGCCTTCGCGTCCAGCCTGTTCGACGCCAACGACGCCAGGAAGCCGGTGGCGATCCCCCTGCGCCCGCCGCCCAACCAGGGCCGCCCGGACCTGGCGCGCACCGAGGCCGACGACGTCACCGAATGGAACCGCTATCTGGTGTGGGAGCTGACCCCGACAGATTTCCAGCACGCCGTGTACCCGAAGACGGCCGTCAAGCAGTCGCTGGCCATGGCCGCCGACATCGCCAGCCGACCGGCCGGCGGCGGCGCCGTGGATGCCGGCAAGTACCTGGTCAACGCCCCCTACACGCCGAAGATCAAGAGCCTCACCCTCGACTACAGCGCCGCCACCGAATTCGCGCTGGCTGCCAAGGCCGGCGCCATTCCGCCCGCCGCACGCAGCTTCCATGTCCACCCCTTCGGCTACGCCGGGCTCGAGCCCGAAGGCACGCAAGCCTGGTGCAGCTTTCTGCCGACCTATGACTTCGAGGGCGAGCTCTGCATCGGCCTGCGCGACGTCAAGGCGCCCCAGAACGTGTCGCTGCTGTTCCAGGTGGCCGAGGGCAGCGCCAACCCCGACACAGCACCCGAGCCGCTGCAGTGGAGCTATCTGGACGGCAACCGGTGGCGCAGCCTGCATGAAGGCGGCCTGCTGGGCGATACCAGCCGCAGCTTGATCAATACCGGCATCATCGAACTCTCGCTGCCAGACGCGGCGCCCAGCACGCTGCTGCCCGACAACCTGTACTGGATCCGCGCCGCCGTCCCGCGCGCATCGCAGGGCGTGTGCGACATCGTGAGCATCCACCCCAACGCCGTGCTCGCGGTGTTCGACGACGACGCCAACGCGCCAGAACACCTGGCGGTGCCACTGGCTCCAGACAGCATCCAGGCCCCCCTGCTGCCCACGCCAGGCGTCGCCGCCCTGCGACAGCCCTACACGTCCTTCGGCGGCAAGACCCCGGAGCAGCCCGCCGACTTCAACGTGCGGGTCAGCGAGCGGCTGCGCCACAAGCGACGCGCCTTGACGATCTGGGACTACGAACGCCTGGTGTTGGAGAAGTTTCCGCAGATCTACAAGGTCAAGTGCCTGCCGGCGGACCCGGCCGCCTATCCGCGCGACCCGGGGCGAATCGTGCTGGTGGTCATCCCCGACATCCGCAACCGCCTGCCCTTCAACCCCTTCGAGCCCAAGGTGCCGGCGGACCAGATCCGCGACATCGAAGCCTTCCTGCGCGACAAGACGCCGCCCTTCGCCAGCGTGGAAGTGCGCAATGCGCACTACGTGCCGGTGAAGGTGCGCTGTGGTGTGCGCTTCATGCCGGGCCGAGACGAGGGCAACTGTCGCCAGCGTCTGATGGACGAACTGAACCGCTTCCTGTCGCCCTGGGCCTACGACGAAGGCGCGGACATCGTGATCGGCGGCAGCCTCTACGCCAACAGCATCATCAACTTCATCGACCAGCGCGACTACGTCGACTACATCGCTGGCTTCAAGCTCTTCACCAGCGAGGACGAGGTCTTCGTGCCCGAGCCCGCCGAGGGCGGCTACCGCGCCAGCACGAACCGACCCGACGGGGTCCTGGTGGCAGCGCGCCAGCACCGCTTCGATGTCATCCCCGATGCCGACTATCGCGTCGAGGAATACACCGGCATCAACTACATGATGGTCGAACTCGACTTCATCCCGGCCTGAACGCCGCCAACCACACCACCTGGAGCTTGTCGCCCATGGCCATCGCACCGAAGACCAGCCGCACCACGCTGAAGACCTACTTCAAGAAGAACGCCATCCCCAAGGAAAGCGACTTCGCGGAGCTCATTGACGCAGCGCTCAACCAGGGCGACGATGGCATCGCCAAACCCGACGGCGAGCCGCTGAGCCTGCAGCCCGACAGCAAGGACGGCGGCAGCCGCACGGTGCTGGGCCTGTACAAGAGCTTCGCCGATGCCAAGCCCTCGTGGACGCTGAGCCTGAGCCCCGGGGGCAAGCCCGGCTTCAGCATCGGCGACGCCGACGCCAACAGCCGGCTCTTCGTCGACGAGAGCACCGGCAACGTCGGCCTGGGCACCGTGTCCCCGATGAGCCACCTGCACCTCAGCCGCTCCGTGGCCGGTGGCCCGGGGCCGGTGCTGAGCCTGACCAACGCCGGCGGCTCAGCCGGTTCGGGGGCTGCAATCGACTTCAGCGGCTACGACACCCGGGGCCAGGCGGCCAGCGCGCGCATCCAGTCGCTCGACGACGGCAGTTTTTCCAGTTCCCTCGTCTTCAGCACCAAGCGTCCGGGCGCCAACACCAACGCGCTGGTGGAGGCGCTGCGCATCACCCCCACCAGCGCCGTGAGGGTGGTGACCAGCCTGGGCATCGGCCTGCGGCCGAACGTCGAGCCGCGCACGGCGCTGGACACGGGCCTGGGCCTGCTCAGCGGTGCCGCCAACGATTACCAGAAGGCGCAGGCCGCCCTCAGCGGCGGCGGCACCATCACCTGGGAGGGCCCGGGCGGCTTCCTGCGCTGGTCGAACCGCCTGATCGCCATCAGCGCCGAGCGGCCCAACACCCTGCTCAATGGCCACATCAACATCTACTGCCCCACCGACCCGGCGCTGGTGACGGCCTTCGACAAAACGACCCGCGTCGATGCGACGCGCGGCATCCGGCTGAACGACTGGGAAGCCCTGTACGCCGTGCACGAGGTGGGCGGCAATGAGAACAGGGTCAGCTTCCAGATCGTCACCTTCAACACCGGCACGTACCAGGCCCCCAGCAACTGGCTGCTGGTGGCAGTGCTCAACAACGACGACCGCACCGTCAAGATGGGCACGGGCGTGAGCGTGGCGGCGGGCAGTTCCTACTCATCGGCCGCTGGCAACAGCCTGCCGCGGGGCGCCATCATCATGTGGAGCGGCGCCGCCGCCCCGGCCGGCTGGGCACTGTGCGACGGCCAGAACAGCACGCCCGACCTGCGCGGCCGATTCGTCCTGGGCGCGGGCGCAGGTTCGGGCCTCACGCCGCGCTCCGGGGCCCAGACCGGCGGGGCAGAAAGAGTCGCACTGGCCGTCAACGAAATGCCCAGCCATGCGCACGGCGTCTCGGATCCGGGCCACATGCACACCTGGACGGCCAGCCGTCAGCGGGCGGGCATTGACGACAACAACAACACGCAGGAGCTGTCCAAGGGTGACGCTGGCGCTCCCGACACCATGAGCAAGGGCACCGACACCAAGGTCACCGGCATCAGCATCCAAGCCGCAGGCGGCAACGCCGCGCACGAGAACATGCCGCCCTTCTGGGTGCTGGCGTACATCATGAAGCTCTGATCGCCGCAGTGCCGAACATGACAGCGCAACCCGCACGCCATGGCTGACCAGGACCTGGCCGACACCGCAGCCGCCGAGGGCGACGCCCGGGCCGCTGCCACGCCCGACTTCGCGGCGCTGCGCCTGGACGGCCTGCGCCAACTCGAGCGCCTGGCCGGGCCGGGCTGGACCGACTTCAATGCGCACGACCCCGGCATCACCATCCTGGAGCAGGTCTGCTACGCGCTGACCGACCTGTCCTACCGCAGCGGGCATGCGCTGGCCGATTTGCTCGGCGCCCAGGACGGCTTCGAGGCCAGCATTCTGACGCCGGCCGTGATCCTGCCCACGCAGCCGGTGACGACGCTGGACCTGCGCAAGGTGGTGATGGACGTGCCGGGCGTGAAGAACGCCTGGATCGAGGTCATCGACGCAGCCTCGGCCCGCTTCGACGCCGAGACCCGCGAGCTCAGCTACACGGCCGGCCGCGATGCCCGCGCCGAAGCCGCCGATCTCAGCCCCAATGTCTCAGAAGTCCGCGTGCGCGGCCTGCTGGGCGTGCGCATCGAGAAGCCCGACCCGTTCGTCTTCCCCGACCTGGGCAACGTCGGTGCCGAGGTGGCGCGGCGCCTGCATGCCTGTCGTGGCCTGGGCCAGGACTTCGCCGCCATCGAAGTGCTCGGGCAGCAGTCGATCCGCCTGGGTGCGACCATCGAGATTCGCGCCGTGGAAGACGCGGCCGCGCTGCTGGCGGGCATCTACCAGCGCATCGCGACCTGCCTGTCGCCGCCCGTGGCCTTCCACTCGCTCGAGCAGATGCTGGCGCGCGGCAGGCGCGTCGACGAGATCTTCGAAGGCCCGCGGCTCGACCACGGCTTCATCGACACCGACGAACTGGCGCGGGCCAGGCGCCTGGACTCGCTGCGCATCTCCGACCTCATCCAGGCCATCATGACGACAGCCGGCGTGGTGGCGGTCAAGAGCATCCACTTCCTCGTCGGCGATGACAGCGCCTTGACGCCGAGCAAGGAATGGCTGCGCGTGATCGATGCCGACAAGACGCCATGGTTCGACATCAAGCGCTCGCGCATCGTGCTCGAAAAGAACCGCTTGCAGGTCGATGAGCGCGTCAAGGACAGCGCGATCGAGTTGTACCGCAAGGCCATGCAGGCCGCCGGCCCGGCGCTGGTGGCCGCCGCCACGTGCGACCTGCACCCGCCGCCGGGGCGTGACCGCCAAGTCGCGAACTACCACTCGGTGCTGGAGCAGTTCCCGGTGGTCTACGGCATCGGCCCGGCGGGCCTGCCCGATTCGGCCACGCCCGAGCGCAAGGCCCTGGCGCGCCAGTTGAAGGCTTACCTGATGTTCTACGACCAGCTGCTGGCCAACCAGTTCGCGCAGGTGGCCAACGTGGCGCGGCTGTTCTCCTTTCATGACGATTCAACCGATTCGTACTTCGCGCAGCCCGTGCCAGACGACGGCACTCTGGGCCTGGACGCCGTGCGCAAGTCCGCACCGGCCGACCACCGACGGCTGCTGCAGCGCCTGGTCGAGGACCCCTCGGAAGGCAACGATAAAGCCGGCGCGCGCCGCCGCAACCGCTTCCTGGACCACCTGCTGGCGCGTTTCGGCGAGCAGTTCGGCGACTACGCGCTGATGCAGTCGGGCACGGATGCCCCCGCCGGCACGACGCCCGACGAGCAGCTGGCGCGCGACAAGCGCGCCTTCCTGCGCGACTGCGCCCGCATCGGCCGCGCCCGCGGCACCGGATTCAACTACCTCGAGCCGGCCAACGACGACAACCTGTCGGGTCTGGAACTGGCGCTGCGCTGCAAGCTCGGAGTGCACGAGGCCGACGAACGCTTCTACCTCGTCGAGCACGTGCTGCTGCGCCCGCTGCAGGGCGACACCTATCAGCGCGCGCCGCTGCTGCGCGCGGCGCAGATGCGCGACCCGTATTCGCTGCAGATCACGCTCGTCTTCCCTGACGGGCCGGTGCGCTATTTGAACCGTCGCGGCTTTGTCGAGCAGACCGTGCGCGACGAGACCCCGGCCCATCTGCACGCCCATGTCGTGTGGCTGGGGCGCGCGGAGATGCAGGACTTTGCCACCGCTCACCTGCGCTGGCTGCAGCAATGGCGCGAGCAACGCCGCGCCGAACTGGGGCTCTGAGACATGGAAACGCCGCACGGCATCCCGGTACGCAGCGCGCGCAACCGCGTCATCGACCTGCTGGGCATCGGCGACACTTACCCGCTCACCGACCTGCCGGTGACCGTGCTGCCGCCCAAGGTCACCATCCGCGACACGGCGCAGGTGCGCATCGAGGCCGCCCAGGCAGGCGTCAGTTACCAGCTGTTCGACCCCGCGGGCGCGCCGCAGGCCCGCGCCAACGGTGCCGATGCGCCGCTCGCGCTGACGACGCCTTCGGTGCTGGAGAACGTGACCTACCGCGTGCGTGCCACCAAGACGCCCACGCGTGCCGACCTGTCGCCCCAGGGCGCACTGACGCTGGAGGCGCCTGCGCCGGTCAAGGTCGGGCTCGACGACTCGCTGGTGATCCGGTTCAAGGAAAGCCCTCCGCTGCTGTTGCTCGACCCGTCGCTGATCGACCCGCCGCCGGCCGCCCCCCGCCTGGTGCCCTACGGCACCGCGGTCGAGGTCGAGGTCGAGGCCAGCCAGGAGGGCGTGTCCTACTCGCTCATCATCGACGGCCGCGAACTGGGCAATCTCGAGCGCATCGGCAACCGCAGGACGATCAGCCTGCTGACAGGCGCCTTGCGCGAAGACGCCACCCTGCAGGTGCGCGCGACGAAGACCATCTACACCGACAACCAGCCGATCCGCGAGACCGAGCCGTTGCGGGCCCGGCTGCACATCAAGGTGATGGCCGACCCCGGGCTGGCCGTGGCGCCCGCAGCCTCGCTGATCTTAGATTTCGGCCAAGAATCGGCCATCCGAATCTCGAAGTCCCAGGCCAGCGCGCAGTACCGGGTCTGGGCGGCACCCGTTGCCGACGCCGACTTCGTGCGCGGTGCCGCGGCGGCGCCCGCCGACATCGTCGTGCCGGTGGCCGACCAAGCCGACGTGCGGGTCCGGCCGCTGGCCATGGAGCCCGGCTGGCCCTTGCCCGCTGCCTTCCTGCCGCAGGGCGAAGCGCCGCGGCCGGGCAACGGCGGCGACCTGCTGCTGCCGCTGCCGGCATCGAGCGCGGACATGGTGCTGCTGGTGCAGGCGTTCAAGGCCCATCGAGCGGAATCTGGCGACGCCGACCCACGCACCATCGGCTCGACGCTGCGGCTCAAGCAGGCCGTGGCGATCCTGGTGCGGCCCGATCCAGCGCGCGCGCTGGTGCTGCGCGTCGAGACGCAAGGCGAGCGCACTGGCAGCACGCTGCAGGTGCGTGGCGGCGAGCCTGGCGTCTACTACCGCTTCCAGCCGCTGCCTGCGGGCGATGCCGTGCCCCTGCCCGCTTACTTTCACAAGCGTGACGCCAGCGACCCGGCGCAGAACAAGGGTGTCGGCCAGTTGGGCCTGGAGATCGACTTCAGCATCGCCCGTCGCGCCGCTGCATCGCCAGCGCAAGTCGGCGACGACCCCGCCACGCTGCACCCCCTGCCGCCGCTGCTGGACATCACGCCGCTGCAGGACACCACGCCGCTGCGCGAGGGCATCCGGCTGGCCATCCTGGCGCTCAAGGCCCAGACAGGCGTGACGGCCCCGATGGCACTACGGGCGCTCATCGCCGCGGTGCCGGCCATCCGTGCCGCAGAACCGGTGGTCGACCACGGCGCCGCCGCGACGATCCTGATTCCAGTCAGCGACGCCCGAGACCTCTACCAGCTTCACGTTGCGGGGCAACCGGTGCAGCCGGCGGTGGCGGGCGATGGCAGCGATCTCGTCCTCGAGACCGATCGGCTGCTTGCCGACGCCCGTTTCGAAGTCGTCGTCACACGCGCGGCTGACGCCGGCGTGTTGGTGGAACGGGTGGCCCCGGTACCCGTGCTCGTGCGGCCCGATGCCACTCTTCAGGTGCTGGCGCGCTCCACTTCGGTGGCCCCCGGCAGCGGCACCGAAATCGTGGTGCAGGCCAGCCAGCGCCAGGTCGGCTACCAGCTCATGTCCGGCGCCACCGCCGTCGGCGCGCCGGTGGCAGGTACGGGTGGCGACATCGCCTTGCCGACCGGGCCCCTGGCGGCGCAAGCCCGCTTCGACATCGCCGCCCGGCGCGCCGACGAGCCCCAGGTCACTGCCGTGCTGCGCGCCCAGGTGACGGTCGCCGTCACCGCGCCCTGAATCCGGGCGCCACTGCCGTGGAACTGCCTCAGCACAAAATCATGCGCCAGGTGCTCGAGCTGCGCGGCTGTGCGCCTGACGCAGTCCCGCAATGGCAGGCCGACCTGCGCGTGGCCTTCTACCGGCGGCTGCTGCCGCAGATCGAGCAAAGCTGCGACCGGCTCGGCACGCCGGGCGGGGTCGATCGCATCGAGCGGCTGGAGATCGACCTGGGCAGCGTCTCGCACGACAGCTTCGAAGCCGACCTGGGCCAGCGGCTCGACGCCCTCCTCGCCAGCCGCCTTGCCGACGCGATCAAGTCCGCTCCACGCACCGACACCGACCTGGAGTTGTTCGTCCACTTCCTGGGCAGCGGCGCCTTGCCGTGGTGGGCCGACGGTACCGACCGCAACCTGCTGAATGCCAATTTGCAGCGTCTCATCGAGGACAGTCCGCAAGCGTTGCGGCAGCATCTGCTGTCCCGACCCGACCTGGGGCCTGTCTGGCGACGACTGGCGCTGACGTATCCAGGCTCCCTGCTCGGTCAGCTCGTCGGGCTGCTGGCACCGCCGGGCGGTGACGGCAGGGCTGCCACCGCCGGAACTCTGCCTGCGTGGCTGGCGTTGCTCGGCCACATCGCCGGCGCACGCGGCTCGGCGGAGTGCAAGGTCTGGTGGGAAGAAACGTTGCGCGCGTTCGCCGCCGCCGCCAGCGCGGGTGCGCAGGCACCGGGCACCTGGCGCGCGATCCTGGCGCGTGTCGCACGTCGCATCGGCAGCGACGAATCCGACTTGCGCGCCGCAGTGCACCGCGCGCTGGACTCCACCGGGGGCAGCGACACCGCCTCGGCCTTCTGGCGCGAGTTCAGCGCCGAGCCTGCTGCTGCCCCGGCGGCGCAGCGCGAGTCCTTGACCGGCGCTGAAGGCTACGCGCGCCTGGTGCATGTGCTGGACGACCGGGCCCTGGCGGCCCTGGCTGCGGCCGGCGGACTGCCCGGCCCGGGCAGTGCCGGGAGGCAGGCGCTGGCCGCGCTCGTGCAGGCGGCGCGCGACCGGGGCCTGGTGGCGCCGGCGTTGATCGAACCGGGGGCTGCCCGGCTGGACGCCGCCGGTCAGCGCCGTCCAGCACCCGCCAGCGCGGAGCCGAGCAGCGCGGCGTTGGCCTTCGGCAAGAGCGACGAGCTGCATGTGCACAACGCCGGCCTCGTCGTGCTGTGGCCGTTTCTACCGACCTTCTTCGAACGCCTGGGCCTCACCAACGGCGGCCGCTTCAACGACGAAGCTGCCATGCAGCGCGCCGTCGGCCTGCTGCAGGTCCTGGCTGCCGCCGACGCGTCGCCGCCGGAGCCGCTGCTGCCATTGAACAAGGTGCTGTGCGGCATGGCGCCCGAAGCCGTCTTCGACATCGGCCCGCCCTTGACCCTGGCCGAGACCGACGAATGCGACGCGCTGCTGGCTGCGGTGATCGCGCAGGCGCCCATCCTGGGCGCAATGTCGGTCGCCGGCTTCCGCGGCAGTTTCCTGCTGCGCCCCGGCCAGCTCGGTGGTCGCGACGGCCACTGGCTGCTGCGCGTCGAGCGCATGACGCACGACATCGTGCTCGACCGCTTTCCCTGGAGCGTTCAGTTCGTGAAGCTGCCCTGGATGGAAAACCTCATGCAGGTCGAGTGGTGAGCGACCGGGATGGCGATGGGGCCGTGAACGCCGCCGCGCCCGACGCCCAGGCGCTGGCGATCAACGCCCGTGACCTCGAGTTCGAACTGGACTGGTTCGTCCGGGTGCTGGACGCACGCTTCAAGGCCTACTTCGAACCCGCAGCCGGCTTGGCCGACGCCCGCGCCGTGGCGTCCATCGCCCCGCCCGAGTTCGGCGACTCCGGCTCGGCCTGGGCCGGCTTCCTGCGCCAGCATCGGCCCGACTTTGCCGAGCGCATCGCCCTGCTGTTGGGCCTGGTGCCGCATCTGCGGCCGCAGCTGCTGGACATCTTCCACACCCGAAACACCACGTTCGACCGCAAGTTCACCGAGTTCGGCGGCGTGCGCGACGCGCTGGGCGACTTCACGCCCACCGGCGACACGCTGGCATTCATCGTCGCCGGCAACGACCTGCAGGCGCGGCTGGCGCTGCTGCCGCTGCTGCCGCTGTTGGGCGGCGACCACCGCTACGCCCGCCACGACATCCTGCGTCTGGTGCCGCAGGGCCGCGACGAGGCCTGGACGAAGGCGCCGCTGCGCCTGTCGGAGCAAGCCCTGGGCTGCATCACCACCGGCCGGCCGCGGTTGCCGACGCTGAGCGCGGACTTCCCGGCGCGCGCCATCGAGACCGCGCTCGACTGGTCCGACCTGGTGCTGCACCCGGGCACGCTCGGCCAGGTGCAGGAGATCCAGGTCTGGCTGCGCCACGGCCAGGCGCTGATGCAGGACTGGGGCATGGCGCCGAAGCTGCGGCCCGGTTACCGCGCGCTGTTCTACGGGCCGCCGGGCACCGGCAAGACGATGACGGCCTGTTTGCTGGGCAAGACCACCGGGCGAGAGGTCTACAAGGTCGACCTCTCGCTGGTAGTGTCGAAGTACATCGGCGAGACCGAGAAGAACCTGGCGCGCGTGTTCGACCAGGCCCAGCACAAGGGCTGGATCCTGTTCTTCGACGAGGCCGACGCGCTGTTCGGCAAGCGCAGCGAGACCAAGGACGCGCACGACCGTTACGCCAACCAGGAAGTCTCGTTCCTGCTGCAGCGCATCGAGACCTTCGACGGCATCGCCATCCTGGCCTCGAACCAGAAGGACAACATCGACCCCGCCTTCGCACGCCGTTTCGAGACCATCGCGTACTTCTCCGTGCCGCGGCCAGAAGAACGGCTGCGCCTGTGGCGACAGGGCTTCTCGCCCCGGGCCCGGCTCGAGCCAACGGTGGACCTGACGCGCATGGCAGCGCAGTTCGAGCTGTGCGGTGGGGCGATCATGAACGTGGTGCGTTATGCCTCGTTGCAGGCGCTGGACAGCGGTGACGGCATCGTCACGCTGCAGGCCCTGGAGCGCGGCATCCGGCGCGAGCAGGCCAAGGAAGGCAAAGGAGCATGAACCCGTGAACACATCCGCACGCAGCAGCAAGACCGCCCGTCACACCGACACCGACGCCCCTGGGCATGACAGTCAGGGCGACCGAGGCGCGTCGCTGGCATCACGCCGCAGTGGCATCGACTTCGTCGACCGCGCATCCGCCACATCGGGCCAGGGCTTGCCTGCGGCGCTGCGCAGCGGCATCGAGTCGCTGTCGGGCTGCTCCATGGGCCACGTGAGCGTGCACTACAACTCGTCGCGGCCGGCCGAGCTCGGCACCCTGGCCTATGCGCAGGGCAGCGAGATCCACCTCGCGCCCGGGCAGGAGCGGACGCTGCCGCACGAAGCCTGGCACGTGGTTCAGCAAATCCAGGGCCGTGTGGCGCCCACGGCCCGGGCCGAAGACGGCCGGCCGGTGAACGACCAGATGCAGCTCGAGCGCGAAGCCGACGCCATGGGCGCCAAGGCGCTCCCGACCATCGGCGGCGCGACTGCCCGCACCACGCGAGAAGTGTCCGCGGGCGGTCTCTCGGTGGCGCCGCCGAGTGCGGCTGGCGCCAGCGCAGTCATCCAGTGCTGGCCGGGGTTGATCGACCGATGGCTGCAAAAGCGTAATGGCTACGCGCCTATGGAGGATCCCGATCGGCCGCTGGTCCAGGAATCCAAGGCGGTCGGGCACCAGGCACAGACGGCCAAGAAGGCCGTCGAGGCGCGTCGGCGAGACAAGTTCGCCGAGGGTGCGGTCCAGGTCGGCACGGAGGGCGTCAAGATCGGTCTGGACGCCCTGGGCACGGCGACGACGGGCGTGCCCATCGGCTCCGTGGTAGGCGGCGTCATCAGCATGCACAGCGTGGCGTCTTCCGGGCGCCAGGCCTACCGCGAGACGGGGCAGTCCAAATCCGTGGTCAAGGCCGTGGGAAAGGAAGTGCTGAAGGAAGGCGTGCGCGAGGCGCTGGGCAACATCCCCGTGGTCGGCGAGTTCATCGGCATCGTCGAAGGGGTCGCCACGATGGGCAACGCGTTCCTGCAAAGTAGCGCCAGCCGGCTGGAAGACAAGCAGTCAGCGCTGGACAACCTCGTCGCCAGCTCGGCCTTGATCGAAGAGGCGCGCGAACGACTCGCCAAGCCCGACCTCGAAGCCGATTCGCGGCGTCGCCTGGAGAAGGCGGTGAATCGCTACGACGCCGCCTTGGCGACCGGCCGCGCCTGGCAGAACAAAAAGGCAGAGGGCGGCAAGCTTCCCCTGCTGACCCAAGAACTCTGACGGGGCCATCGCCCCACCCGGTGAGAACGCCGTTCATGCGACGGCAACCTCGCCGGTTGGGGGCCTGTCCGTCAGGGCTTCTTGCCCAGCTTGTCGTTGATCTCGCGGATCTGCACCTTGTAGCGCTCGAGCGAAGCGTTGCATTCGCGCAGCGTGTCGACCAGCAGCCGATCGTGCCGCGCGCACATGCGCAGCGCGTTGCGGTCCTCCAGGCCGGCCTTGACCAGGTCGCCGAAGGTCGCGCCGTCGGCCAGGGACACCGGATCGGCACAGCGCTGTGCCAGGACTTCGGGCGACACCGGGCACGACAAGGGCTCGGGCACGAGGTTCACGGTGGTGCTGCATCCGGCAAAGCCGGCGCAGACCGCCAGCAGCGCCGCCGACCAAAGACGGCCCGTCATGGTTGCACCCCGCGCCAGTTCGCCAGCACATCCGTCGGCACGGCCACGTCGATGCACTGCAGGCCGGCGATCTGCGTCGTCTGCCTGGTCTCGACTTGCTGCTGCGCGGCGATGGCCGTTTGCAACTGTTGACGTTCCTGCGGCGTGGTGGCGGTGACCAGCGCCGCCTTCAAGCGCGTCAGTTCGGCCTGGGTGCCCTTGCGCGCCTGGTCGACCGCCGCCGCCAAGTTCTTGCTGCCGGCGATGACGGCGCTCAGTGCGCCGGTCTGGCGCACGTGGTCGGCCGCCAGCGCCTGCTTGTCGCGGTCGAAGTCGGCATTCAGCGAGTCGACCCGGGCCTTCAAGGCGGCCGACTCCTTCTCGTGCTCGGCCTTCAGCAACTCACCGGCCTTCTCGGCCCGGGCCAGCCCTTCCTTGGCCGATCGACCCGACCAGGAACCACCCCACCAGCCGGCGCCCGCTGCCAGCGCCATCGCGACCAACAACACCAAGCTCCGCATCTGGGTTTCTCCCGATCAAATCGACAGGGACGATGCTGACACACAAACGGCGCACTGGGAATGCGGGCGCGTCGCCGGAACACCGGCCCGCCGATCACTGGCTGTCGGGCACCGGGTCGAGCACGATGGTGACCTGCAAGGGCCGCAGCGCCTGCGGCTGCGCACTGCTGCCGAACCCCGAAGCCGGCTCGCGCAGGATCTCGTACAGCACCGGCCGGTAGCTGCGCCGGCGCAGGCCGGTGTGCGAATCCATCAGCGGCATGGGCGTGGTCTTCGAAGGCGAGAACAGCTGCTCGTGCAGCGCGGCCGCAAAACGGAAATCCAGATCGGCCAGCCAGGTCGACCCCGTGCTGCCGGCGGCGTCGACGAGGTCGCCCCAGGTTCGTTCGCGCAGGCCGCGGGTCAGGTTGAACAGCGAGAGCGTGAAGGTCGACGTCGCGCCTTCGCCCTCGACGACGCGGGCTTCGCGCGGGATGCCGCCCTGCACGTCGCTGACGGCGCGCAGGTCGAGCACGACGCGGTGGCAGGGGTAGTGGGTGAGGTTGCCGGACGGGGCCTGCACCGTGTCGGCGGCCTTTGGAAACCCGGCCACGATCTGCTCGGCCGCCGCCGCAAGGCGTTCGGTCGCGATGGTGGGTTCCAGCGCGCCCTGGCGCCACTTCAGTGCGACGCGCCAGGTCTCCTCGCACAACTGGTGCAGGAAGCGCTGCACTGCCACCGGGTCCACCGGCACGCCCTGCAGGGTGGTGAGCGGCCGGGGCGACGCGCCCTGCGGCTGGTACAGGCACACCACCGAATGCTCGTCGCCCAGGCTGGTGAACAGACCGGCCTCGTAAAGACACCAGTCCCAATTCTTGGACGGCTCGGTGAACACCAGCACCAGCAGGTGGCTCACCATCAGTTGCGACCGGATCTCGGCGTTCCAGTCGGAGCCGGCCACCAGATCTGTGCCCGAGACGAAGCACTTCATCTTGTCGCTCAATTCTCCCAGCGCGTCTGCAAGGTTGGCCGCGAAGTCGTGGTCATCGTGCTTGTGGCTGATGAAGATGCGGAACTTCTCTTTAAGGTCGTGTGCCATGTCGGTGTCTCTCAGCCTGCAAATGCAAAGACCCGTTTTGCGCGTTGGTGCGCACGGCACGCCGAATGCAGGATCAGCACGACCACGGCAATGCTCAGCGGCGCGGGTCCGGCGCTGGCTCTGGTGCGTCGGGGGGCGTGTCGGGAGGCATGCCGGTCGGGCGCTCAGGAGATGGCTCGGGAGATGGCCCGGGAGGCGACTGCGCGTCCTGCGGCGCAGAGTCGCCCTTGGCAGCCAGCTGTGCCAGCGCCCGGCGGTCCTGCTCCTCCTGCTGCGCCACCACCCGCTTGGCCTCTTCTTTCTCGGCCTGGGTTTCGCGCAGCTTCTCCAGCGAGTCGGTCATGCGCTGGGTCCAGCTGGCGAGTTCGTCTGCCAGCACCTGTTCGGTGTGGGTTGCCAGCGCTTCTATGTGTTCGCGCAGCGCCTGCTCCTCGGGTTCGAGAGAGGTCCACCAGGAAAGGATGTTGTCCAGATCGGTGGCCGTCTGGTTGTAACCGGTGAGCGTCGACTCGGTCTGCCGGTAAGCCAGGTAGCTCATCACCGCGCCGGCCACTGCGGTGGTCAGCGCAACCCAGATCACGAAAGGACCACCCAGCGCAGCCAGCAGCGTGCCGGCGGCACCGGCCAGCAGCACGTAGATCTGCAGCTGCGCCAGCTCCTTCTCCAGCGTCACGGTCTTCTTGCGGTAGTAGATCAGCTGGTCTTCCAGCCGCAGCGCGACGTACTGGTCGGTGCTGAGCAGGCCCATGCCGTCGTCGCGCGGGCTGGCCGTGTTGACGGGCGGGATCGGGCCGCTGTAGACAGGCAGCGCCATGGTGTTGGCCTCGGTGCGGGAAAGGCGCCGGGTGATCGCCTCCACCGCCTCGGCCAGCTTCTTTTCGCGCGTGTCGTCGGCGCTGTAGCCGGTGGCGCGCAGCCGGTAGCGATAGATCTCGCGCTTGATGCTCTCGGACGCCGAGCGCATCAGCACCCAGCGCTTGCCGGGCTTGAAGCGGTTGGTGGCGGCGATCAGCACCGAAATGCCGATGGGCACGACGATCAGCGTGTAGCCCAGCAGCCACCGCACCCAATCCAGGATCTCCCACGCCGCTTTCGAGCCCTCGGGCGGCGCCGGAATCTGCGTGTAGACGATCGACAGCAGCACCGCCAACACGCCCAGCAGAAGGATGCGTCCCTGCGTGGCCACGAAGTCCTGCTGCTGGCGGTTGGCCGCCTCGTCGATGGCACCGAACCGCCGCCATGCCTGGCGCAGCACGCTCTCGCCACCGGTTCCGCGCAGCACCTGGCGCGTCAACGTCTCGACCGTCTCGCCCACCTTCTCGCCCAGCGCGACGCAGGTCAGGTGGCCATCGGCCAAAATCTCGGCGACCACCGGGTCGTCGTCGGTGGCGGTGCCACTCTCCCATTGGGTCGCCAGTGCATCGGCCGCCTTGCCGCTTCCCTTGACCACCAGCACGGGCCAGCGGTAGCGCACGGCTTGGCGGACCTCGACCATCAGGTCGTCGCCGCCGCCCACCACCACCAGCAAGCCCGGCTGCGGGCCGGCAAGCGCCGCAGCGACGTCGATCTTGGTGCGCAGCTCGGAGCCCCAGGGCCCCGCGGCTGTCAGCAGCAGGTGGGTCAGGCCAGGCACCGGCGGCACGGCGTCGACCGCAGCGTCCTTTTCTTCGCCGGGCACCACCACGCGTCCGCACGGCGCCACGCCCAGCACCTGCGCGCCGCGGCCACTGTCGGCCAGCACGGCGCCCAGCAACCCGTCGAAACCCGCGCGCACGACGCACAGCGCCTGCGCCTCGCGCACCGCGCGCAACAGGCCGCGCCCCAGCAGCTGCATCAAGCGCGGCTTGAGCGCCGCGTCGATGTTCTGTTGCCCGTCGGCCAGCACCACCACCGATTTCACCGGGCCCACGGCCAGCGACTCGACACACTGCGCCAACTTGTCGGCGGGCTCCTGTGTCACGACGCGCAATATCTTGCCGTCTTCGGACAGGATCTCCTGGGGTTTGGCCATGCAGTCTCCTCCGCGTGGGTGTCGGCTCGAGAGACACCGGGTTCCCCGGTCGTCCCGCCGGAAGAGGGCACAGTCTAAGCCTGGCGCAGGGCAACGCACGCTATCCGGCAGGTCGCCGCACGGCTTGTATGCAAATGTAACCAACGGCAGCGCTGTCCCCCGGGAAGCGGTCCGGCCGCGTTGTACAGGGGTGTTTCCAACTGAAAGGGTATCCACCATGAAGTCAACGCTAGCCGCCGCACTGGCCACCAGCCTGCTGGTCGCACTTCCCGCCCAGGCTGCCGACGTGGGCGTGTCCGTGTCGATCAGCCAACCCGGTGTCTATGGCCGCGTCGACATCGGCCGCTTTCCGCAGCCGCAGCTGGTGGTAACGCAGCCGGTGATCATCCAGCGCCAGGTCGTCGTGGTGCAGTCCCCTGAACCGGTTTACATGTGGGTACCTCCGGGCCACCGCAAGAACTGGCGCAAGCATTGCGGCCAGTACCAGGCCTGCGGCGTCCCGGTGTACTTCGTGAAAGACGACTGGTACGACCGCGAGGTCAAGGGGCACGGCCGCAAGGACAAGGACAAGGACAAGTACAAAGACAAGGGTCATGGCCACAAGGACAAGGGTGACCATCCCGGCAAGGGCCGCGACTGAATGCTGACTGCGGCGTCGCGTCAGCGATTGAAGGTGTAGGTCGCGATCAGCACGAACTTGTCGGCCCCCACGGTCCTGGACGCTTCGCCCAGGCTGCCATCGTTGGGCACGTCCACGTCCACTGCCAAGGTGTTGACGCCGCGCGGGTGAAGTTCGACACGCGCGATGCCTCGCGCGTCCGTCGTCCAGCGCCTGATCTGCTCTTCGGGCAGCTTGTCCACCAGATTGCTCACCTCAACGCCAGCGCCGGCCAAAGGCTTGCCGCGCAGCAAGACCAGGACCTCCAGCAGTTCACCGGCTTTCAGGGCGGCCGGATTGCGCTGCGGCACCAGTTCCAGCAGGTGGCCCAGCACGCGCTTGTACACGCCCGCATCGTCGGCGCTGCCCACCAAGCCCTTTGCGAATTTCAGGTTGTTGGTGACCAGGGTGGCGTCGGGCAGCATGAAGCGTGTGGTGTTGCGCGCCACGGGCGTGCCGCCGCCCGCCACGGGCACGCGCGACCACAGGCCGTTGTCGTAGCGCGCAGCCACCAGCAGCGGCTTGGCGGCGCCCTCGGCCAATGTCAGCAGGTATTCGTTGCCCGTTGGCTTGAGCGCGGGCTGCGCGTCCTGCGGCAGGTCGGTGGCCGTACGGAACAGTTGCAGCTCGATGAGCTTGTCGGGCTGCACGGGCTGCCAGTCCTGTGCGTGTCCGTAACGCACCGCAACGCCATCGCGGATGGGCTGCAGGACGATGTCGTGAGCGCTGGCCGGGGCGGCCAGCAGGGCAACCAATGCGGCAGCGGTGAAATTTAATGTGTGGTTCATGGCGATGCTTTCTGGGGTGAGTTGAAGGACAGAAGGGGTGGGGAGGTCAGCTCGGGTGAACCGATGTGTCGACTGGGTGGCTTAGAAGTCGGTCTGCAAGCCGATCTGCACGCTGCGCGGCGCCGCAGGGGCCACCAGCACTTGTCCGCCGATGACGAAGGCGTTGCTCGCGTACTTGCGGTCGGCAGCGTTGTCCACCTTCATGTAGGCCCGGTAGCGCGTCGCACCGTAGCTGCCGGCGTATTGCAGCCCCAGGTCCAGTGTCTGGTAGGAGCCGTAAAAAACGGTGTTGGTGGCATTCACGGCGCTGTCGGCCACCTTGCGCAATTCCGCGCTGGCCCCCCAGCCGCTGGCGGGGCGCCATGCTGCCGTCAGGCCCGTCGACAAGCGCGGCACACCGGTTACTTGCTTGCCCACCACGGCAGGGTTGATGTTCTCCAGCACTCGGGTACGCGCTGCGTTGGCCACCCAGCCCAGTTCCACGTCGCCCAGCGGGGTGAAAGTGACCGACACCTCCACGCCGCGCCTCAGCGTGCGGCCGAAGTTCTCGTACACGCCCGGGGACACCGCGCGCACCTCGTTGCTGCTCGTGATCCGGTAAGCAGCCAGATCGGCGCGCAGCGGCCCGCCCACGTAGCTGGCGCCGAGCTCTGACTGCTTGAACACGGTGGGTTTCAGCCGCGCACCGCCGGGGGCGTACTTGGACTCCTCCGGCGGCAGCGCAAAGCCCTCGGCTTGGCTGGCACGCAGATCAAAGCCCGGCGCGATGGTCGAGCGCAACCCCAATTTGGGCGTCGTGCGGCTGGCCGGGTTCAAGCGGTCGCAGGGGTCGGCACCAATCTCGCTGCCCTGGCGCCGGCACTGGCCCGTGAAGCGGTCGTAGCGCAAGCCCAGCGTCGGCCGCAGCCAGGGCGCCACGGTAGCCACCCATTCGCCGAAGACCGCGCCGCTGTTAAAGTCGTATTGGCGGTTGTACGACGCCGGGGCCTGCCGCGCCCGCGCCTTGCTGCCCTCGAAAAACAGGTAATCGGTCGACTCGCGGTACAACTCGGCGCCCACCACCCAACTCAGTGCGATGTCGGCGATGCGGTGGCTGCCGTTCAGGTTGGCCCCGGCACCGGCCACGCGGCGTTCGTAGGTCTCCTCGCGTTGGCGCCAGGTGCTGATGTTCTGCGGCCGCGTGAAGAAGCGGCTGTAGTCCTGCTGCGTGGCGTAGGCAAAGCTCAGCAACTTCAGGCCCTCGCCCAACTGCTGGTTGTAGTCGACACGAAGCGTGCTGAAGTGCTTGCTGCCACCGTCGTTCACGACACGCGGGTCGCGGCCATAGGTGTCGCCACCGTCGAACTGCGTTCTCGGCAGATAGCTCGCCGAGGTCCACTCTCCCTGGTGCGTTCGGCCTGAAAGCGACAGGCTGCTGCCCGGCGTCAATTCCACCGTCCAGCGCGCACTGGCGGTGCCGCGGGTGAACTTCGAATCTGGGCGGTAATCGCCCGTGCGGTGCAGCTGTGCCGCGGCATTCAGACTGCCGCCGGCCAGCGGCGTGCCCAGCGCTGCCTGCACGTCCACGGTCGAGAACGAGCCCAGTGAGGTGTCGAGCTCGGAATACCGCCCACCGCGCCGAGTCTCGATGGCAATCAGCCCACCGCGGTTGAAATTGCCGTACAGCGCAGACACCGGGCCGCGGAAGACTTCGAAGTTGCCGATCTCCAACGGCACCACGACGTTCAGGTCGGCATAACCGTCGTCATGCGACATGGCTTCGTTCAGCGGTATGCCGTCCAGGACCATGCCCAGGTCGCCCCCGTGGCCGCCGCCAGAGAAACCACGGATGGTGATGACGTTGACCACGCCACCCAGGTGATAGCCGCGCACCTCCACACCCGGCACGCGGCGCAGCAGTTGCTCGGGTTGACTGGCTGCTTCGTCCCGCACCTGCTGGGCGTCGAGCCGCGTCGACGAATACGCACTGCCGCCCGCCCGCAGGCCCTGGCCCTTGATGACGACGCTTTGCACGGGGATGGCCGGGTCGGCGCTGCCGGCTTCGGTGGCCTGCGCAGCAGTCTGTGCCAAAGCCCAGGGACTGCAGGCGACGGCTGCCGCACAAGCCGTGGCCCGCATGAAGGTTGGCGAACTGGGCTTGAAGAAGCGTGAGAGAAGAGTTCGACGTGCACGGCTTGGCCTGCAACGGAAATTGCAAATGGATGTCATGGAGGACTTTCGAAAAGAAGAGGCTGACTCACGCACCATGCGCTGGTGCAACCAGCCGCCTCGGTGGTGAGGGCAGATCAGGCCTGGCGTGGGGCGCCGGTGACGACGACGACGGCAGGCGGCCGCAACAACGGCGCCACCTCGCGCGTGGGCACGCGATCTGCAAGGTGGCGGGGCCAGGCCGCAGCCCGTTCGGCCTGGTCCGCAGGCGTCAACGCTGCACTCGGCGTACCGAACATCGGCAGCTGTTGCCCCAATGCCGCGCCGCCGCTGCCCCCCGCACTTTGGGCACCTGAGTCATCGCCCTGCACGACGATGACGCCGGCCTCGTCGGCGGCGTGCTGGTGGCGCTCGATGCCCGGGTGGCTGTGCGGTGGTGATTGCACGCTCGCCCTGTCTGGTGATGGGTGGCGAAGCAAGCGATGCCCTTGGGCTTGCTGCAACCGCCAAGCGCGGTGCCATTCCTCTGCCAGGCGACTGAGCATGCCATCGCCGGAGATCGTGATTGACGCCGGCACGCCCGCATGAACATGCCGACCGCCGCGCGCCTGGCTCTGAGACACGGTGACGCTCAGGCAGGCCACTGCACACAACACCAGCCAGACCAGCCATTTCGCGGCCTTGCTGCTTGCCGAGTCCCGACGAAAAACCATTCCTCAGCCCTCCGACGCCGTCCCCGAGGTCACCTTGCACTTTAAGTATCGACATGGATGCAGCCCTGAGTAAGACAGAGACGCGCTACAGCCAAAAAATTGCCGATGCGTTGCACCCTTGGTAATCTGTCTGCTACCGCACAGACTACTGGCGCCTTTATTACGCGTGCGGAATCGTGGGCACCGTCGCCACTGCGGAGCGGCACGCAATTCCCCGACGATCTGTGACGCGATCTGCTGGCACGCGTTCCCTGGCGAAAGCCTCAGGCGTCCCGTAGATGGGTCGGCACGTGGTGACTCCCCTGGCTGGCCGACAGGGTCTCGCCCGCCCAGCCCGCATCGAACGCAGGGTCGTCGCAGTTGATGGACTCGAAAACCACCCTAAACGTCAGCGCCGACCGGGAGCACAGCAACAGCCCGAACCCCAGGTGCGGTCTGCTGCCCGTCAACAGGTTGCCAACTTGCGGCGATTCGTTGAGCACCCGGGCCCAGTGGTAACGACCGACTCCCCCTTCGAGCAACAGTTTCTGACCGGGGCAGCATTCAACGACGCGGTACTTGTGCATAACAGTCTCGAAATGTTCATGAACCACCTTAGCCGGCGACGGCGCGGCGCACTGTTCGGTTCGTCACACAAAATCGCCGATGCGGGGGAAGCATTTAGACCGGACCAGCCCCGGGTGCGGCATACCCGGACGGATCACGATCGGCCGCGTTCGCTCGAAGTCGAACGACTCAGTGGTCTGCTGCGTGCCCATCGCGACAAGGTTCTACTGGCAGCCCGGGGCGACGCGGTTGTGGAAGTCCCTGCTCTCGCAAGACACGTTTTACAAACGCAGGTATCGGCGTTGCGTACGCTGAGCCGGCGCGCTGAGCCGGCGCGCTGATGGCGCAGGCTGAAACGGCGTCAGCGGCGCTGCGTCACCGCCAGGTCGACTTGCTCGTCCAGCAACAAGTGGATGTCGTAGATGCTGCTGTGCATGGCCAGCTGCCGGGCGGCCAGGGAGCTGTCGGACGCCTGCAGCAGCGCGCGCCACAACAGCTGCAGGCGGCGTTGGCTCAAACGCTTGTGAACGGGCAGTTTTATCAGCCCGTCGCGCAGCGCCAGCAGCACCAGCGGCTGCAACTGTCGCCTGGCCTCGTCCAGCCTTTGCTGGTCCCGCTCGACACGGGTGCGCAGCTGCTCGGCGCTGTGCTGCAACACGCGCAGCGCAATCGCACGCAGCAGTTCGCGCCTGTGCCCCGTGCTGCGCAACAGCGTGTCAGGGTGAGTGCCATGTTCGGCGCTGACAAATTGCGCCATCAGCGCCAGCAGCGCGTTTTCCTCGGGTGCCAGCTGCAAGGCGCGGTGCACTGCGACGGCTTCTTCCAGAAAGCCGGTCACGGCGGCAGCCAGGTCGAACTCCAGCCGGTTGTACACGCCCAGGGTATCGCTGGAGCGCTGCAGCAGGTGCAGCAGCTTGTGCAACCTGTCGTGCAGGAAAGGCTGCACAGGCCTTACTCGAATTCCACCACCGGCCGCGTCTGCCCGGTGGCTTCGTCGCGCACGCTGCGGATGAAGAAACCTTCTTCCACCATCTCGGCCTTCAGCGTGAATACCGACGTGTCGCTGCTGCCGTTCTTCACGACGTTGGTTTCCGGGTTGATGAGCAGGCTCTGGATGGTGGTGCTGTCGACCACCGTTTGCGATGTGACTGTCTTCAACACGTCTTCGAGACTGGAGCGGAAAAGTTCGTTGCCGGGGTTGTACTTCTTGTACAGCTCCATCAGCTTCTGTTCGACCAGCGTCTGCTCGAACAGCGGTGCCCAGCAGCGGCGCACGATTTCGCCGGGTTGCGACGGGTCGGGGTTGTCCTTCAACTGCTGCCAGAAAGCCATGGCCTGGGTTTCGATGGGCAGCTCTCGCGCCGAGGCCCGCGCCGCCGCGACGCCTTTCGCGGTGCCTTTTGACGCGCGCAACACGACGCCCGCAGGCACAGGGGCCACGCCGCCAGGCCGCCGGAAAGGGTCGTCGGCGCGCGAGCGCACCACGCTGGCGACTTCCTTCAACCGGCCCATGACGTAGCCGACGAACTTTGGGGCTTCGGTCTTGAAGGTAATGACCTGATTGAAGCGCGCGCCCGACACCAGCACCGGGATCGTGAGCTCCATCTTCGGCACCTTGAAACGCGGCACCGAAAAGTGGCGCAGCACCGGATCTTGCGCATAGACCTCGGCCAGCTGCCGCGAGTGGCGGTCGGCCATCTCTCGCGCCTTGATCAGCTCCAGGAAGATGTAGCCGGTGTAATCGGCCAGCGTGATGTCGGCCATGAGGACTTCAAGCAGCCAGCATGCCCAGGATCTTCTCCAGGCCGGCGGGGATCTCGTCCTGCACTGCCTTCACGTTGACGTTGAGCGAGTACTCCTTCTTCACCTCCACGTTGGTGGCCGTCTTGCGCTGGAACGAAGCCGAGACCTTCATGCTCACGGGCCCCCAGCCGGCCTTGACTTCGGCGTTCACGCCCAAGTCGGTCGACGTGCTGCTGCTTTCCACCGAGTTGAGCTTGACGTTGAAGTCGATGATGACGTGCTCGATGCGCAGCGATGGGATGGGCAGCATCGCCAGCAGCGGCACGCGGATGGCGATGTCCTTGATGTCGTCGCCCGAGCCGTCGGCTTTGGGGCCGTTGTTGCGCTTGTGCGTGAAGTCGACCATCACCAGCTCTTTCTTGCCCTGAGCGTCTTCGGCGAACCCCACCTTGTTGATGAAGTCCACCGTGGCCAGCGAAGACGCCACCTGCGCGTCCACGGCCGCCTGAAGCGGGCCGCCGATCATCTTGCGGAAGTCGATGTTGTTGAGCTCGCTGACCAGGTCGGTGGACACCGCAGCCCGCACGGCCGTGCCCCGTGCAGCAGCGGCGCGCACCGTACGCAGCGCGCCCGTGAGTTGCCTGGACACTTCATCGGCACTGGGCCTGGCGTTGACCGCAAGGCTGGCGGTATCGGACGGCGCTGCGGCGGCGGCGGGGCGGGCCGCAGTGCGGCTGGTGCGGCTGGGGGACTTGGTGGCCATGGGGGATCCTTGAGGTGGGTTTTACGCAGCGGGGCCGAGGGGCGCGCGGCGCGTTGAGGTAGCCGCGGGATGCTGCGCCGATGGCGCGCCGAGACCATCCCACGGGTTAGGGGACCCGGCGCGGCCGCCGTCCGACGCAGGGGCAGGCACGGCAGGTCGGCTCGCGTGCAGCCGCCGCGCCGTGCAGCCCCGGCCCCCCAGACTGAACAGCAGCCACGTGCCGGGCTTCGGTACCGGGCTGCTGGTGCCTGCGGGCAGAGGTGCCTTTCATCGGTGCGGTGGCTCTGCGGCGGCGGAAGGGGGTGCGCTGACAGGGGGCCGGGACGGCAGCTGTGCAGGCGTGTAGGGCACAGGCAGCGCCGTCGCGCAGGCCAGCAGCGTGACGTAATGGCCGGCGATGCCGACACCGGCGAACTGTGCGGCAGGCTCGAGCAGGTTGTTGCGGTGGCTGTCCGAGCGCAGCCACCGTTGCACCGCCTGGGTTGGCAACACACGGCCGTGGAGCAGATTTTCGACGCACATCGCACTGCCCGTGCTTGCGGCGCGCTGCTGGAAGCCGTCGTGGCTGAAGCGACCCTCCGCGGCCATCGACTGGCTGTGGGCACGCGCCACGGCCGCCAGGCCCGGATCGGTGACCCAGACACCCCGGCCCTGGCTGGCCCGGAAGCCGTTGACGGCGTCCAGCAGGGCCTGCTCGGCGGGCGACAGGGCCAGTGGCGGCGGGGTTTGCGCCGCTGCCAGTCCGCCCGCCAGATTGCAAACCAGGCCAGCGCCCAGCACCGCCCGGCGCAGGCCCAGAGTCCACCAGAGAGAACGACAACCAGGCGCGCCGCTGCTCAAGCTTGCGATCTGGCGGCCGATGACAGAGCAATCACTTCGCATCAGGCGCCGATGGTGGCACAGCGGCGGGCCCCGCCGTCGTCCCGCCACCGCCTCGCCACAGTCTCGCCATTGCACCGCCGCAGCATGCCCGTCACACCACGCCTCTGCCCCAGCTGCAAGCGCCCGCTGGCGCGCAGCCGACGCAGTGCGGCAGAGCGCGGGCTGCGCGGACAACGTCGTTGGCGCTGCGCAGCCGAGGGCTGCGGCTGGTCCGGCCTGCTGCCGAAGGCCAGCGCGGCGTGGGCAGCGGCTGTGGCGCCGGGGCCGACACCGTTAAGTCCGGAGCGCGAGCAACGCTGCGGCCGGGCGCATCGCCTGCAGCGCATGGTGCGGCGCTTCCCTCGGTTCGTGCCGCTGGTCGTCGGCCTGTTGCTCAGCGGGGCCGCTGCCGCCTGGCTGCTGCGCCCTGGCCCGTTACCTGCGGTGATGGTGGGTACCCATGTCGTGCACCGCGGCACCCACCTGGACGGCGAGCGCCTGCCGCCTGCGCACCCGCTGCACGCACTGCTGCCAGCCGGCGCGATGGAAGACGAGCCGCGGGGCTACACCCAGGGCGCCGGCCAGCCGCTGCGCGTCAGGCGCCACTGCGCCTGGGGTCTGCCGGGCCGCAACCCCTACCGGGGCTCGCCCGAGCAGGCCTTGCGCACGGCCACCTTGTCGCCCACGGTCGTGCGCCAGATCGCCACCGACATCCGCGCCGGCCGACGGGTCGACAGGGTGCAGATCGCCAACGACGGCATACGCGCCGAGCGCAGCGGCCGCGAGTTCGACCCTGCGCGCGTGGCCATGACTTACGGCATGACGCTGTGCGTCGACACGCGCATCAACTTCACCCCCGGCCACCGCGAAGTCGGCGACCTCTACGAGGCCATGGACGACGACGGCCGCATGTATGCGGTGATGGTGCCCGACGTCTGCGGCAATGTCTCGGTGCTGGGACAGCGCTACGTGCAGGCCACAGCCGCACCCACCCCCGCCAGCGGCGCTGCTGCAGCCGACGCGCGGCCCTGGCTCCGCCTGCACCCCGATGAGCGTCCGCGCGAACTGCCCCTGGGCTTGCGCTACGCGGACCGCACCGGCCCGGGCGACGAACAGGCGCCGGGCGGCGCGGGCCAGCCCGTCAGCACCCCTGGCACGCTGGCGCTCGGCGGCCTGGCCCTGGCCGCGCTGTGGCTGGTGCGCCAGCACCGCCGCACCCGCGCCGCACGCGTCTGAGGCCTTGCACGCCGAGGGCCGGCTGTAAGAAAAGACATCCGCGCACCTGATCAGCAAGTGTCTTCAGCCTCCCCAAGGCTAGCTCACCGAATGCGCCACCTGGTTGCAGTGATGACGTCACCACACCGTCATCACAACCGGAGGTGAGTCATGGCGCAAACCAAAACTGCAGTTTCAGCCTGATCGATCGTTGATCGACTTCTTTGCGGCCCACGGCAGGCCAGCGCAGTGCGAGCAGACCGTGCGTGCGTCGCGTTGGCCGCTCGGGTTTGCCTGATTTCGGTGTTCCGCTGCCGAACTCGAGGGAATACCGGTTTGCATGTCGCCGCGGGGCGCAGGGGACAACCCGGCCCGCGCGTTTTGTACCGCATACGATCGGCGCCCTACGCGGGTCCTAACCTAATTCAGGTTCTAGGGCTTGCCTCTTCATTTTGGGGTGGCCATACTCCGGGCTCATTGCATATCCCACGGTCATCAAATTGTTTCCCACATGGTCTTGAGTGCTGGCTGGCAAACCTTCGCTGCGGCCCTTTGCTCGGTTTGCCTGGCGCCCGCACCTGCGTCAGCGCAGCAGGTTCCTTCCGCCGGAGATGCGTTGCGCGATCTGCGCCCGCTGAACCAGCCGCCGCCGCAGTCGACTGCGCCCTCGGCGACGCTAGACGTCTCGCGCGAGGCGCGTCCGCCGATGCCCGACTCGCCCGGGTTGCGGGTCGAGGTCAAGTCCTTCCACATCTCCGGGCTGACCGTTTTCAACGAGCAACAAATACTGCGCCTGCTCGAGCCGCGCCTGGGCCCGAACCGCAGCCTTGCCGATCTGCAGGCCGCTGCTGAGGCCGTGGCCGACCACTTGCGCGCGGCTGGCTACTTCCTGGTGCGGGCTTACTTGCCGGCACAGGAAATTCAGGACGGGCGTGTCGAGATCGCCGTCCTGGAAGGCCGCATCGGACGCGTGCCCAAACCCGTGCGCACGGGCGAGATCAGGGTGTCCGAAGAGGCGGTGGACGCGCTGCTGTCGCCGCTGCGCCCCGGCACCCTCATCCGCGAGGACAACATCGAGCGCGCGCTGTTCCTGCTCGGCGACCTCAAGGGCCTGCAGGTGAAGTCGGTCCTGCAACCGGGCGACCTGAACGGCACCGCCGACTTGCTGGTCGAGTTGTCGCCGCCGTGCGCGGGCGAGCAATCGCCGTGGCCTGTCCGGCGTTACACCGACTGCCGCTTCGAGGCCACGGCAGAGGCCGACAACCTGGGCTCGCGCTACACGGGCGAGTGGCGCACCGGTGTCTCGCTTACCTGGATCGGCCCCTTGCGCCGCGGCGACAGCCTGTCGATGCGGGTCATGCTCACCTCGACCGGGGGCCTGTCGTTCGGGCGTCTTGCATATCTGGCGCCGGTGGGCCCGTACGGGTCCAAGGTGGGTGCCGCCTACTCGAGGCTGAGCTACCGCCTGGGCACCGAAGCTTTCGACAATCTCGACGCTTATGGGTCGGCCGACGTCGTGTCCGCGTTCGCCACCCATCCTTTCAGGCGCGGTCGCAACCTCAACCTGTTCGCCACGCTGGGCTACGACCAGCGCAAGATGAACGACCTCATCGCGTCCGTCGGCATCGTCAACGAGCGCAAGATCGACGCGGCGCAGATCAACTTCGTCGGCGACAGCCGAGACCGCCTGTTCGGCGGCGGCATCAACAATTTCTCGATCGGCCTCACGGCGGGCCGTTTGAACATTCTTACCGCGGACGCGCTGGCGCTGGACACCGCGTCTGGCAGCAACACGCAGGGCGCCTACCAGAGATGGGCCGCCAGCTACACGCGGCTGCAGGCGCTGGGCACCACGCTGCTGGGCTACTTCTCTACATCCGCGCAGTTGGCGTCGAAGAACCTCGACCGCAGCGAGAAGCTCAGCGGCGGCGGCCCCGACGCCGTGCGCGCCTATGCACCCGGCGAGGCGGCCGCCGACGAGGTGGTGATCGCCACCGCCGAATTGCGTGCACCGATTCCACGGCCGCAGGGCAGTTCCATCCCGGGTGATTTTGTCGCTGCCTTGTTCGTCGACGCCAGCCATGGCCGCGTCAACAAGATCGCCCTGCCCAACGACACGGCGTCCAACATCCGGCGGCTGGGCGGTGCGGGCCTGGGCCTGACCTGGGGCCGCCCCGACGACTTCCTGTTGAGGGCCACAGCGGCCTGGCGGGTGAGCGGGCCGCCCGCAGGCGACCCGGCCGACCGGCGCCCGCGCTTCTACCTTCAACTGTCCAAGTCGCTTTGAGCAGCCTGCAAGCGCGTCGTTAAGTAACCAGACCATGTTCTCTCGCCTGCCTGCCAGCCGCCGCCTGATGCGCGACCCGTCGACCCGTCGCCGCGCCCGCGCCGTTTTCCGTCGCCGGCCTTTGGCGCAGGCGCTGACCGCGGCCTGGCTGCTGCCTGCGCTGGTCCTGGCCATTGCCCATTGCCCTTCCTGGGCGCTGCCGACCGGCGCCGAGTTGACCGCGGGGCAGGCCACGGTCAGGCAATCCGATGCGCTCACGATGCAGGTCCACCAGACCTCGAGCAAGGCGGTGCTGAACTGGCAGAGCTTCGGCATCGACCGCAATGAAACGGTGCAGTTCCTGCAGCCCTCGGCGAGCGCGATCACGCTCAACCGGGTCCTGGGCCGTGATCCTTCTGCGATCTTCGGGCGGCTGAATGCCAACGGGCAGGTGTTCCTGCTCAACCCCAATGGCGTTCTCTTCGGCGCCAGCGCCCGTGTCGATGTCGGCGGCATCGTGGCGTCCACGCTCGGCCTGTCGAACAACGATTTCCTGGCCGGCCGCTACGCCTTCAGCGCCGACGGATCGACTGCATCGGTCAGCAATGCCGGCGCCCTGCGTGCCGCCGACGGTGGGTATGTCGTGCTGTTGGGCAACCAGGCCGTCAACACCGGCACGCTGACCGCGCCGCGCGGCAGCGTGGCCCTGGGCGCCGGCGAGCGCATTTCGCTGGACTTCCACGGCGACGGCTTGCTCAGCCTGGCCGTCGACACCGCAGCGGTCAAGGCCCTGGTGTCCAACGCCGGCCTGATCGACGCCGCGGGCGGCGCCGTCACGCTGAGCGCGCGCGCCAGGAATGCTCTGCTCGACACGGTACTCAACGTCGAAGGCACCGTGCGCGCTACCAGCCTGGTCGAGCGCAACGGCGCCATCTTCCTGGACGGCGGCGAGTCCGGCGTCACGCGTGTGAGCGGGACCCTGGATGCCTCGGGAAGCGGGGTGGGTCTGACCGGCGGGCGGGTGACGGTGCTGGGCGAGAAAGTGGGGCTGCTGGCCGGCGCGCGGGTCGATGTCGCGGGTGATGCCGGCGGTGGGACGGTGCGGGTCGGGGGCGGTGAACAGGGGCGCGACCCCCTGCTGCGCAACGCGGCGCGTCTGCATGTGGACCCCGACACGCTCGTCACCGCCGACGCCCTGGGTGCCGGCGACGGCGGCCGGGTCGTGTTGTGGTCGGATCAGTTCACCAACTTTGGTGGGCGGGTTTCGTCACGCGGCGGCATGCTTTCAGGCGACGGCGGATGGGTAGAAGTCTCCGGTGGCCTCGCTCTTGGCTTCAACGGCCTGGTCGACGCCAGAGCCGTGCGCGGCGCCGCGGGCACGCTGCTGCTGGACCCGACCAACATCACGATCAGCACGGCTGCGTCTACCGCCACACTGGCCTTCGCCCTAAACACCTTTACAGACGCCACCACCAGCCCGTCCAACCTCAACACCACGGCGCTGAAGAACCAACTCGCGCTCTCGAACGTCATTGTCGACACCGCCTCGGTCCTGGTCGGTCCGGCGGGCAACATCGTCGTCCAGCATCCGATCCTGGATTGGGCCAGTGCTTCCAGCCTGACCCTCAAGGCCAACACCACGATCACGACCAACGTCGGCGCGACGATCACGAACACCGGCTTGGGCGGTGTGAACCTCCATGCCGATGGCGGCGTGACCTTGAACGCCGCCGTGTCACTTTCGGGCGGCAGTTTCAAAGTGCGTGGCAATGACGGTGTTGCTGCAGCGCCGTCCTTTACCGCCACGGCGTCTATCAACACTGTCGCGGCCGCTGGCGCGGCGGGTGCTGTGGACATATTGACCACCGGCAACATCTCGACGCAGGCGATCACGACTGCGGGCACGTCGCCGCCGGGCGGAGCAGATGGTCCCGGAACCGCTGGCGGAGCGGTGACGCTCAACGCGGGCGGCACCTTGCAAACGGGCGCGATCACGACCACGGGCGGCAACGGATTCGGCGTCGGTCTTGCTGCGGGCGGCAATGCAGGTGCGATCACCTTGACAGGCACTGGCGGGATCACGCTGAATGGCAGCTTCACGGCCAGTGGCGGCGCGGGCGTGGTCGGTGGCAACGGTGGGAACGGCGGCGCGGTGACGCTCACGGGCAGCGGCGTGGTCTCAGGGGCCGGGGTGGCTGTCGATGCGCGCGATCTGGCGATCAACGTCACTGGCGTCATCGCCCTTCCGCCGGCCACACTTAGCGGAAGCCTCGGCCTGATCGCCGCAGGTGACGTGACGCAGACAGGTGCGCTGTCCGTGGTGGCAGCGACGAACGTCATTTCTGGCACGGGATCGATCACGCTGGGCGATGCAACCAACGACTTCAAGGGCGCCGTCACGGCCACGGCGGCGGCGGCAGGCAAGAGCGTGACGCTGGTCGATGCGAACACGCTGCAACTTGGCGCGATCTCGGTCGGTGACGGGGCGCTGACCGTGACCGCCGGCGGCGACATCACGCAGAGCGGGGCGATCGGCAAGACTGGCAATGGCGCTGCATCCTTCACCATCACACTGGCCGGCGCCAGTGTCGATGTTTCCACGCAGGCGAACAACTTTGGCGGCGGCTCGGTGAGCTTTGCAGTGGCTGGGGGTGGCTCAATCCGGGACATCGGTCTGCGCGACACGAACGCGGCGCCTGGCACGTTGACGCTTCCAGGGACGAGTTTCCGCAACCTCAAGTTGCAGTACGACAACGCGGCGCTGGCGCTGCCGGCACTGACGCTGACCGGTGCCCTGACGGCGACCGCCAGGGACGACGTGACGCAAACGGCTGCGCTGACGGTGGACACGCTGGCGAACATCACGTCCACAGCAGGCTCGATCGCGCTGGTCAGTGCGGCCAACGACTTCAAGGGTGTGGTGACGGCCACGGCCGCCACGGCGGGCAAAGACGTCGCGGTGATCGATGTGAACGGCCTGGACCTTGTGCTCGTTGCAGGTGGCGTGGGCAGCGCGACTGCAACGGCCGGCGCGTTGACGATTTCGGGCAGCACGGGCACGGCCCTGACCACGACCAGCGGCACGACCACGAGCTTTGGCGTGACCGTTGTGGGCACGGCCCTGACGAGCACGGCGGGCGCGGACTTGAGCCAGACCGGCGCGCTAACGGTGAACACGACGACGACGCTCACGTCCACAGCAGGCTCGATCGCGCTGGTCAGTTCGGCCAACAACTTCACCGGCGCGGTCACGCTCAACAGCACAGGCGCCAGCGTGAGCATTCGCGACACCGACGCGCTGATGCTGGCAACGCCCACGCTGGGTGCGAACACCGCATTGACGGCGATAGCAGGGACAACGCTGACGCTGCCCGTGGCGGCCATCAACACCGGCGCGGGCGCGATGGACTTGCGAAGCTTGGGTGGCAGCATCACCACGGCCGGCGCGCTGAGCGGCGGCACGGTCAACCTGTTCGGCAGCAGCGGGCTCAACCTGGGCCACAACGTCACGGCCGGCGGGGCGCTGACGCTGAGCAGTACCAACAGCGCGATCAACCAGACCGCGGGTGCATTGGCGGTGACGGGAGTCACGAGTGTCAGCGCCGGCACGGGCGCCATCACCCTGGCGCAAGCAGCCAACAACTTCACCGGCGCGGTCACGCTCAACAGCACAGGCGCCAGCGTGAGCATTCGCGACACCGACGCGCTGATGCTGGCAACGCCCACGCTGGGTGCGAACACCGCATTGACGGCGATAGCAGGGACAACGCTGACGCTGCCCGTGGCGGCCATCAACACCGGCGCGGGCGCGATGGACTTGCGAAGCTTGGGTGGCAGCATCACCACGGCCGGCGCGCTGAGCGGCGGCACGGTCAACCTGTTCGGCAGCAGCGGGCTCAACCTGGGCCACAAC
>ENA-OBIT01000018-OBIT01000018.1-metagenomes-genome-assembly--contig:-NODE-18-length-54568-cov-7.49368_pt1 | contig 54568 bp, 50 predicted proteins | sample MGYA00153386_OBIT01 | MGnify analysis MGYA00153386
ATTCACCCGGCGGCGGCAGTGTCACGCCTTGCTTGGCCATCTCTTGTCGATACAGCGCGTCAGGCAATTGAATCAAAATCCCTGCGCCGTCGCCCATCAGCGCATCAGCACCCACAGCGCCCCGGTGGTCGAGATTTTCAAGAATCTTCAAACCCTGCTGCACGATGGCATGCGACTTGTGGCCTTTGATGTGCGCCACAAAACCCACGCCACAAGCGTCATGCTCATGGGCAGGTGAATACAAACCGTGGTCTTGAATATGTTTGATCTCAGCGCTGGTCGTCATGGCACAGTCCTAAATTTATCAGTCATAGCGCATGATAAGTCTAAGCAACACCAATGCCAAATACTTTAATTGGGGTCAGACTCCAATTAATCGCAGAACTTCAACGCTAAATTTTAATTGGGGACAGATACATTAAACAGTTTAAGACAATTGAATCAGGCACTTAAGTCAGCGTCCGACTTTCGTTCTGTAGCGAACGGGCGCCCAGCCTTCTCTTTGTTAACGCGGCGTTGCGTTCTTTTTTGCAAATCTGCGACAAAATCTGCCTCGCCCAGCGCCCAGCCTGCAAGCGCTGACTTGGTCAGGGCTGCCTGCTGCTCAACACTGACGCCTGCCCGCACCAAATCGGCGTAAGCCACTTCCCGGCCAAAAGGTGTGTTGGCCAAGTCCCAAAACAGCGCATGGGGCGTGATGAGTTTGTCACTGCGCGCGCCCACGTAAAACCCGTGGCTGGACCAGGCATAGTCAAGCGGCTCAGCCACCACGGCCGCACGCACGGGGTTCAAGTCGATATAGGCCATGCATGCCAGCAGATAGCGATCCGTCTGAATAAGCGTTGAACGGTAACGCCCCTCCCAAAGTGAGCCAGACCGAGCCTGCAAGTCGTTGAAGTACCGCACATAACTGCGCCCTATTGCCTGCATCATTTGCGGCAACCCGGCAGTGGTGTGCGGCGTTGCGAGCAGGTGGAAATGGTTTGTCATCAGAACGTAGGCATGAATGTCTACTGCAAACTTCAGGGCATTTTCCTCAATGAGCTGCAAGAGGTGTTGGTAGTCGGCTGCCGAAGTAAAAATGGCTTGCCGATTGTTGCCCCGCTGAATAATATGGTGCGGGTAGCCAGGGAGAGTCAAACGGGGAAGGCGAGCCACAAAGTTAGCCGTGTTGCGTGTTGGGTGGTGGAGGGAAAGCAAATTTCAAACAAATTCTATTTTAATTGGAGTCTGACCCCAATTAAAAACAATTAAAAAAACTAATTAACTGTTAGTCAAAATTTGGTGTGTATGTCGAAAAAAAGAGCCTTTCGGCTCTTTTTTTCGAGATGTCCCGTGGTGTCAACCACTTACCAGCTATCAGAACGCATGATACTTTCCCAGCGTCCACCGGTGACTTTGTAAACGCTCACCACTCCGTAACGCTGCTCACCCTTGTCGGTCCACTTCATTGATCCAGTCACCGGCGCGAAACCGTCCATTTTGCGCAGCGTTTCACTGATTTTGGTGGGATCTGCACTTTTGGCACGTCGAATGGCGGCAGCTAAAACATGGGTCGCATCGTAGGTGTAGTGGCCGCCGTACGCTGGTGGAATTTTGAAGGCTGCTTGGTAGGCGTCTAAAAACGCCTTGCCACCAGCAAATTCGCTGGCTTCCAGCACGATGGATGTGGCGTAAAAGGCGCCAACATTACCGGTTTGCTTGATCATGTCTGTAGTTTTGAGCGTGTCGGTACCCAAAATAGTGATTTGCTTGTTGTACTCGATCTTCGTCAAGTTATCGATCAGCGCCACGATCTGAAAGTCGTTCAGGGTGCTCACCACCACCTCAATGCCGTCAGCCTTCATCTTGGCGGCCAGTGCGGTGAAGTCTGTGGTTTTGTCGTCAAAGCTCTGACGCAAGGCAATGTTTTTTTTTGCTTTTAGTTTGTCGGCAGCAGCATCAGCGAGGCCTTTTCCGTAAGGCGTGCCATCGTCTATCACTGCAAACTTGGTGCCTTGAATCTGGCTGCCCGCAAAAGAGCCAACAGCGCGCGCTTGCAACTCGTCGTTTGCCACCAGACGCAAAGCGGTTGCATGGCCCAGCCCGGTAAATTTCGGGTTGCTGGAAATGGCTAATTGGGCAATGCCTTTAGCCGCATAAATGGGCGCTGCAGCAATACTGACACCGGAGTTCAAATGACCGACCACTGCAACCACGCCTGCGTCGACCAACTGCTGCGCTACCTTGACACCCTCGTCTGCGTTGGCCTTGTCGTCCATAGCCACCATTTCTAACGTTACCAATTTGCCGTTGAGCTTGAAGCCTTCCTTGTTCAACTCGTTGATGGCAAGTTGTACGCCGTTGGTCAAGTCCTTGCCAAGAGCGCCCAAGCCGCCGGACAGGGGCTGCGCAACACCAATTTTGATGGTGTCCGGAGTTCGGTTGCAACCGACCAGGGAGATGCTGCCGAGGGCGATGAGCGCCGTGCCGATGGCGTTGCGCCGCGAAAAACTGGCCATGCGAATTCCTTAACAATATTTAACAAAATAGACGATCAAATGTAAAAGTAAGTCACAACATATGCAATAGGTAATGGCCGTGAAAGCACTAGTCATGACGTGGCACCAATAAAAATACGCACGGTTCTTTGGGTGCTGCTTCAGACCTGAGCAAGCCAAGCCGCCTAATTCAATCCAGGCGATAACAGTTTCTCTGAGCTTGGGTAACAGAAGGCGCTGAAGCAAAAATTGGCGCCAGCAAGGCTGGCTTTTGACGATTACGCCGACGAATATCTGGCTGTTTGGCTAGAAATCGGCGAAAAATAGAACTTTGTGGCCAATTTGTAGCCAACGTACCTCCTGCCGCCCAGGCTTCTAGAGCCATCGAAGCGCGCGAGCGCCTGGCCAGCGAGATGCAACCGGCCTCGATTTCATATCCGCAGAAAATTCAGGGGCGAGAGCTGAATCGCAAAGAGCGGCCAAAAGGCGTTTTGCGGGTGAATGCCAGCGGTACCTCGGCAACATCTGAAATTGCCAATGTGAATCTGGACGCTGGCGAAGCAGTGATACGTGTCAGCGACTTCAACTTTGCCAAGCTAAAGCTATTTATGGACACAACCATTTTCACCACCGTTTCATTGGCGGTTCTTTTATCTGCAGCGGGGCTACTCTTCCCGGCCAGCACAGCAAACGCAGTCCTGTCGCAGCAAGCCGGAGCGCACGCCAAGCCTGCGCCGAGCGAGGGCGGCTTTACCCGCCGCAAAGAAAAAAGGCGGCTCTGAGGTAGGCCTGGCTTACCAGTTTGCCAGCACGCCTGAAGTCGGCAAGCCGCTCCGCGTCAAAATTCAGACCACCAGCCCGGCAGACGCACAAGTCACGGTGCGCGCAGGCGAGGGCTTACAGTTGCAAAGCAACTCGCTGGAAATGCGAAGCGCAGCTGGCGCAATCACAGAGCAAGAAATGTCTGTGATGCCACTTGCCGAGGGGCGCCACTACCTTCATGTGCTGTCGACAGCCCGTGGCCGCACCAGTGCGAGTGCCATCGCGGTTCAGGTGGGCAAACAGATGCCTGTGGCCAAGCCAGCGGGCGACGTCAGAATCATGCCGGACGGCGAGCGCGTTATCTCAATGGCTGCACAGTAAAGTGTCGCAAGCCGCTTTTCACGCCACTTCCGGACATTCGCTAACATCCCCGCATGACCGAACGTCCGCTTTTATTCGCCATGCTTGCAGCAGTCGCCTTCGCAGCCAGCGCCCAAACCGCCGCGCCCAGCGTGTCGATCGACGCCGCCCGCGAAGCATTGCAAAGCGCTAACGCCATCGTGATTGATATTCGTGAGCCCAGTGAGCACGCCACTGGCGTGGCGCATGGTGCGCGGCTGTTACCAATGAGCCAGCTCAGCAAGCGCATCAGCGAAGTGCCCAAGTCCAGCGACCAGCCCGTTCTGCTCATTTGTAATTCGCAAAACCGCTCAGCACGCGTGGCCGAGCAATTGCGTGCGGCGGGCTACACCAACATCAGCTATGTCCATGGCGGTATGAGCCAGTGGGCGAAGCAGCAGTGGCCGATGGTAAAACCTTAAGCAAAAAAAACGGCTCTGTTTCAATAAATACGGGCGCAAGCAGCTACTGATTTAATAGCAATTTAAGTTTATCACGCGCGCGTGCGCAGCGTGCGGCTAATCAGTATCACGGGCAGCAACCCCACCAGCACCAATGCCAGCGCAGGCAATGCGGCTTCACCCAGGCGCTCATCGCGCGCCAGCTGGAATGCGACCACTGCAAGCGTGTCGCTGTTGAATGGCCTGAGCACCAGCGTAGCCGGCAGCTCTTTCATCACGTCAACAAAAACCAAAAGCGCTGCGGTGGCAACAGAGCGTTTAAGCAAAGGCCAATGCACTTGCGAAAGCAAGCGCAAGCGGCTGGCCCCGAGCATGCGCGCACTGTCGTCCAGGCTCACGGGAATGCGCGAGTACCCGCTTTGTACCGACTGCAAAGCCACTGCGCAAAAGCGCACCAGATAAGCCCACACAATGCCCAATACCGTAGCGGTGACCCAATACCCTGCCCCCAAACCAGGAGCCGCATCTTGCAGCCAGCCAACCGGCATGAGCAGCCCCACCACAATCACTGCGCCAGGAATCGCGTAGCCCAAGCTGGTTAGGCGCGCTGCGCCTTCGGTGAGCGTTGACGGCTGGCTGCGCGCTAAAAACGCCACGCCCAAAGCCAGCAGCGTGGCCATCGCGGCGCTGATACTCGCCAGATAAATACTGTTCCATGCCCAGCCGCCAAACTGGCCCCACGCCAAGCCTCCCCAGCCTTGTACCAGCGGGCGCAGCATAAACAACACTGGCAGCACAAAGCCCAATGCAATCGGCACTCCGCACACCAGCCAGGCCAGCCAGATGCGCTTGCCAGCGAGCACGGTGGGCTGCGCATCAAGACTGCCTGGGACCTGGCCGGTGCCTGCGGCAAACCGCATGCGTTTTTGCGCCGCTTGCTCCAGCTTGAGCAGCACAGCTACCACCACCAACAGCAGGCTGGCGAGTTGCGCTGCAGCCAGCCGGTTGTCCATTGCCAGCCAGGCCTTGTAAATACCTGCGGTGAAAGTTTGAATGCCGAAGTAGCTGGCAACGCCGTAGTCGGCCAGTGTTTCCATCAATGCCAGCGCGACGCCTGCAGCAATGGCTGGGCGCGCTAGTGGCAGTGCCACCTGGCGTACCCTACGCGATAGCGGCGCGCCCAAGAGCCGGGCGGCCTCCATCAGGTGGGTTGCGCGTTCAGCCAGCGCGGTGCGCGCCAAGAGGTACACGTACGGATACAGCGCCACGGTGAAAACCAGCACTGCGCCGCCCAGGCTGCGCACTTCAGGCAGCAGTCGGCCCTGCAGTCCAAACGACGCGCGCGCCCAACTTTGCAGCGGTCCTGAATATTGCAAAAAGTCGGTGTAGGCGTAGGCAACGACGTAGGCAGGCATGGCCAGCGGCAGCAGCAGCGCCCATTCAAAAATGCGGCGGCCGGGAAACTCAAACAGCGTGACAGCGCTGGCAGTCAACATGCCCACTGCTGCCACACCGATGCCGACGCACACACACAGCGCCAGGGTGGTCAGCGTGTACTCGGCCAGCACGGTTTGCAGCATTTGCTGCCACACCGTGCTGGCTTCTGCATCAAATTGCAGCCAGGACACCGCGACACTCAATACCGGAAGCATTAACACCGCCACCAGCGCCAGCAAGGCGACGGCGGAAAACGGTGGCAAGGTTGCTCGGGCGCGAGAAGACATATATTTATTCTTGGAACTGCCAGGCAAGTCGCCCGGCAATGAGATTGGACGCAGCCACTGCGATTGCACCCAACACTGCGAATACGAATTGTAAGCATCTACAATCAAAGCCATGTTTCTCGACATTTCCAACCTCAGTATCAGCTACCCAAAGCGTTCCAAGGCCGCGGTGGATGGCGTGTCTTTTAGCCTGAAAGCCGGCGACATCGGCGTGCTGATTGGCCCATCAGGTTGCGGCAAGACGACGCTGCTACGGGCAGTGGCGGGGCTGGAGCGTGTCGCCAGTGGCACGATTTCGTTAGGCAAACACATCGTCAGCAGCACTAAAGAACATGTCGCACCCGAGGCGCGGCACATTGGCATGGTGTTTCAAGACTACGCGCTGTTCCCGCACCTGGACGTAGCCGCAAATGTAGGCTTTGGCATTGCGCATTTGGCCCACAGCGCGCGCGCACGCCGCGTGGCTGAAGTGCTCGACCTGGTAGGCCTGTCAACGTCTGGCAAACGCTTTGCGCATGAGCTTTCAGGCGGCCAGCAGCAACGTGTGGCATTGGCAAGAGCGCTGGCACCCGCGCCGCGTTTGCTCTTGCTGGACGAGCCGTTTTCAAACCTTGACGTTGACCTGCGAGAGCGCTTGGCCCACGAGGTGCGCGGCATTCTCAAAACCGCAGGCGCCACCGCGCTGTTCGTAACGCACGACCAGTTGGAAGCATTCGCCATTGGCGACCGCATTGGCGTCATGCACCAGGGCCACCTGCACCAGTGGGACGATGCGTACGCGCTGTACCACCGGCCGGCCACACGTTTTGTAGCCGACTTTATCGGCCACGGCGTGTTTGCGCCAGCGCAGATTGAGCGGCGCGGCTTTGGCGTGGTAGTACACACCGCTTTGGGCGATCTGACCGACCTGGAAGAATGCCCCCTGCCCGACGCCTACGCTGGCGGCCTGTGCGATGTGCTGCTGCGCGCAGACGACATCGTGCACGACGACGATGCACCCGTTAAAGCGCGCATTGTGCGCAAGGCGTTTCGGGGTTCGGAGTTTTTGTACACACTCAAGCTTGCCAGCGGCGAGACGCTGGTGGCGCATGTGCCGTCACACCACGACCACGCTTTGGGCGAGTGGATTGGCATTCGCGCTGAGGTGGACCATGTGGTGACATTCCCGCGCGAGTCTGGCCCCATTACCGCTTGAAAGTGCCTAATTTCATATTAAATCAGGCTGTAGCGCAATAAATACGGGTGTAAACAGCTATTAATTTAATAGCATTTACGGTCAACTGTATTACTGCCGCATCGCCTCAATATCCGCCCTGACCGCTTGCGCCCATTCGCGCCGCGTGCGGCCTTTAGCCCACTGCAGCTCACCAAATGTGATTTTTACGGCAATGCCCGGCGTGAGCAATGTGCGCCAAACTGAACCCAGCATGGTGTCGTCGTTGATGTAGCACGGTGCAAAGCTCGGTTTGCCAGTGGTCGTGTCTAAAAATTGCAGCGCCACGGGCTGCACTGGCACATTGGTCGTAATCGCCGCCTCAAACAGGTTGGCATGAAACGGCAGCAAAGTTGTGCCGTCGCTGGTTGTGCCTTCGGGGAACACGCCCAGCACATCGCCCGCGCGCAAGCTGGCGGCCATGTGGTGCACCACGCGCATGGCATCGCGGCGTGATGCACGCTCCACAAACAATGTCCCAATGCCACTGGCCAGTTTGCCGATAAAAGGCCATTGTTTGACATCGGCCTTAGACACAAATCGGCAAAACCGTGCTGCGTGCATTGCCGTGATGTCCAGCCACGACATGTGGTTGGCCACGAGCATCACCGGGCCCGACACCGCCGGCTGACCTTCGACAATTACTTTTATCCTGAGCCGGTCCAGCATGGCCAAAGACCATGCCTGCGTGCGCTGCTCGCGCTGCTCTTGAGACAACCTGGGAAACACCAGAAGTATGGTGAAGAAGCCGCTCAGGATATGCAGCAGTGCCCGCATCAGTTTGCCGCAGGCCTTCAGCGTGTTCACATTTCAGCCTTCGCTTCAAACGCCACTTGCCCGCCGACCAGCGTGTAGCGCACGCGGCCCGGCATTTGGTAGCCCGCGAACGGCGTGTGCTTGCCTTGGCTGCGCAACCTGGAGGGGTCAAGCGCCCAATCAGCGGCAGCGTCAAACACGCAAACATCGGCAACACCGCCTGGCACAAGTTGCCCTGCGCTGCTCTGCAGCAGCCCGAGTGCAGGGCCCAAAACGCGTGCGGGCCCGATGGTGAGGATCTCTAGCGCGCGCAACAGACCTGCGCTTTTCTTATCGCCCTTTTCGCTGGTTCCGCCCCATTTCAGCGCCAGGGGCAGCAGCAGTTCCAGCCCGGTCGCGCCAGGTTCGGCCTCAGCAAACGGCAGCGTTTTTGCATCAGCACTCACGGGTGTGTGGTCGGACACCAGCGCGTCAATCGTGCCGTCCAGCAGGCCCTGGGCAAGGGCATCGCGGTCGCGCTGCTGGCGCAGCGGCGGTACCAGCCGCATGCGGCTGTCGAAGTAGCCCATGTCGGCATCCGTCAGGTGCAGATTATTGATGCTCACGTCGCACGTCACCTCCAGGCCCTGCGCTTTTGCGTCTGCCACCAGCTTCACCCCAGCGGCACTGCTGATGCGGCAAATGTGCACGCGTGCGCCAGTAGCGCGCACCAGCTCAAAAATGGTGTGCAGCGCAATCGTCTCGGCCGCCACCGGCACACCCGCCAAGCCCAGCCGCGTGGCCAGTGGGCCGCTGGCCGCCACGCCTTTTCCCAAATAGAGTTCTTGCGGGCGCAGCCACACGCTGTAGCCAAAACTGGCAGCGTATTGCAGCGCGCGCATTAGCACCTGGGTGTTGGCCATGGGCACTTCGGCCTGGCTAAAACCGACGCAACCTGACTCTGTCAGCTCCACCATTTCAGTGAGGGCTTCACCTTGCAGCCCGCGCGTTAATGCGCCCAACGGAAACACTCGGGTTTGGTGCAGCTTTTCGGCGCGAAACTTCAGCATTTGCACCAGGCCCGGCTCGTCCAGCACCGGGTCGGTATCGGGCGGGCAGACCAGACTGGTCACGCCGCCAGCAACCGCTGCGGCCAGTTCGCTTTGCAGCATGCCTTCATGCTCATGGCCCGGTTCGCGCAGGCGGGCGGCAAGGTCAATCAGGCCAGGCGCGACGAAGCAGCCCGTAGCATCCAGTGTTTGTTCTGGCGCAAAGCCTTCGGGCACATTGCCAATCGCAACGATGTAGCCGTCGGCAATTGCCACGTCGCACAGCGCATCAAATTGAGATGCCGGGTTGATCACGCGGCCGTTTTTTATCAGGATTTTCATGGAATGCTCCGATCGGCCGGAGCGGAGCCAGCAGAGCCAGCCACAATGCTCATCACGGCCATGCGCACCGCGATGCCGAACGTCACCTGCGGCAAGATAACGCTTTGCGCGCCATCGACCACAGCGGAGTCAATCTCCACACCCCGATTGATCGGGCCTGGGTGCATGACGATGGCGTCTGGCTTGGCCAGCAAAAGTTTGTCGGGCGTGAGGCCGAAGCTCTTGAAGTACTCCTGGCTGCTGGGCAGCAACGCGCCTGCCATTCGCTCGTTTTGCAGGCGCAGTGTGATGACCACGTCAGCGCCTTTTATGCCCTCTGCTAGCGTGTGGCAAACGCGCACACCCATCTTCGCCATGTCGGAAGGCACCAGCGTCTTGGGGCCCACGACGCGCACTTCAGCGCAGCCCAGCGTGGTGAGGGCGTGAATGTCTGAGCGGGCTACGCGTGAGTGCAGCACGTCACCGACGATAGCCACGGTGAGGTTGGCGAAATCTTTTTTGTAGTGCCGAATGGTGTACATGTCCAGCAGTGCCTGCGTGGGATGTGCGTGGCGACCATCACCGGCGTTAATGACATGCACATGCGGCGCAACGTGTTGGGCAATCAAATACGGCGCACCCGATTCACCGTGGCGAACCACAAAAATATCAGCCGCCATTGCGCTCAGGTTGGCGATGGTGTCGAGCAGCGATTCGCCCTTTGAAGCCGACGAGCGGGCAATGTCGAGGTTGATCACATCAGCCGACAAGCGCGTGGCTGCGATGTCAAAGGTGGTGCGGGTGCGGGTGGAGTTTTCAAAAAACAGATTGAAAACACTTTTGCCTCGAAGCAGCGGCACTTTTTTAACTTCACGGTCGCTCACCGATACGAACTTTTCGGCGGTGTCCAGAATATGCAGCAGCGTGGCTTTGGGCAGGCCTTCAGTGGAAAGCAAATGAATCAGCTCACCATTGCTATTTAGCTGTGGGTTTCGACGGTACAACACGTTTTTCTGCCCTTGTTATCTGCTGTGTATTTGAATTAAGTATTTGTTTGGTTGTCCTGCACTTCAAAGCTGAACTGGCCGTTGTCAAGCCGGGCAAGCGCAAGGCTTTGCGATGTGGGCAGCGCGATACGGGCCATCGCCAGATCAGGCGCAATCGGCAGCTCGCGCCCACCCCGGTCAACCAATACCACCAGTTTCACGCCGGCCGGGCGGCCATAGTCGAACAACTCATTGAGCACGGCGCGCATGGTGCGGCCCGTGAACAGCACATCGTCGACCACTATCAAATGCGCACCTTTTACATCAAAAGGCAGCATCGTTTGACCGCCAGACGCCAGGCCGCGTTTTGCAAAGTCATCGCGATGCATGGACGACGAAAGCGTACCGGGCTTGCCCTGCAAGCCGAGGTCTGCGTGCAAACGTTCAGCCAGCCAGGCACCGCCTGACGCAATACCGACCAAACGCGGCTCAGCGGCATAGCTGGCTATCAGTGGCCGCATTGCGCCAAGCAAATCGCTGTAAAGCGTTTCGGCGTTCAAGCTTAAACCGCTCATGTCAAATGAAACCTTCAAAAACGCTCACGGCAAGGTCCTTAAAAACTGCTCAAGAATAATGCAGGCCGATGCTGCGTCAACATCTTTTGCGCCACCAGAAATGGCTTCTGTCGTGCTGTAACGCTCGTCTACTTCAAACACGGGCAATTCAAACTTTGCGCGCAGTTGGCGGGCAAATTTTTGGGCACGCGCGGTATTATCGTGCGCAGCTCCATCGGGGTAAAACGGCACGCCCACGATGAGGGCATCGGGCTGCCACTCTTTAACTCTAAGTGCAACCAGGCCAAGACGCTTTTCGGCTGTTGCGGCGATGGTGGCTTGCGGGGTGGCGGTGCTTGTCAGCCGATTTCCGGTTGCGACACCAGTGCGCTTTAGTCCGAAGTCAAATGCTAAAAAAGTTTGCAGCCCATCGGCCAATGGAGCGCTAACGCTCAGCGTCATGCATGGCCTGCGTCAGGTGACAACATCCAGCTTTGAAGGCCAAGCAAAAGCAAGGCCTTGTCGTAGCGCTGCTCAACTGGGGTGTCAAAAATGACTGAGGAGTCAGCCGCCACGGTCAGCCAGCTGTTGTCCGATATTTCAGATTCCAGCTGGCCTTGTCCCCAAGATGAGTAGCCCAGCGATACAAAAATTTTGCGCGGCCCGTTGCCGGTGGCCAGCGCTTCCAGCACGTCTTTCGAGGTGGTCATCTCTAACCCGCCGGGTATCGTCATGGTGGACGCGTAAACCGACTCCTCGCCAGGCATCATCGATTCGTGCAACACAAAACCGCGCTCGGTTTGCACTGGACCCCCGTGGAACACAGGCGCCAGCGTCAGGTCTTCTCGCTCAAGTGGAAGCTCTACCTTTTCGAACAGCCGCTTCAGGTTGATGTCACTGGGCTTGTTGATAATGAGGCCGAGCGCACCACGCTCCGAGTGCTCGCACATGTAAATGACGCTTCTGGCAAAGGCCTCGTCTTCCAGGCCCGGCATGGCAATCAAAAAGTGGTGCGTCAAGTTGATGGTGGGCTCGTTTTCTAGGCGCATTTATAGATTTTACGCGGTATGCATCAGGTAGCCGCCGCCCAAACGGCGCTTTGGTTACCATTTACGCCATGCAGAAAAAATACGACACCGGTGTGATGTGGTTCAGGCGCGACTTGCGCCTTACAGACAACGCTGCTTTGCACCATGCCTTGAAGAGTTGCCAGCAGGTGCACTGCCTGTTTGTATTTGACCGCGAAATTTTGGACCGGCTTCCCAGGCAAGACCGCCGGGTTGAATTTATCCGCGAATCGCTGGCGGAACTGGATGAGGAAATACGCGCCCTGGCCGATCAACACGGTGCTGCCAACGCCGGACTGGTGACTGTGCACGCGACTGCGTCTGATGCAGTGCCCGAACTCGCCGCGAAATGGGGCGCAACCGCCGTTTTTGCAAATCGCGACTACGAGCCACAGGCGCTCGAGCGTGACGCAAAAATAGAAGCTGCGCTTTTGGCGCAGGGCGCAGCTTTCTACACCTTCAAAGACCATGTGGTTTTTGAGCGAAATGAAGTGCTGACGCTTGCCAGCAAGCCATACAGCGTGTTTACGCCTTACAAAAACGCGTGGCTGAAGAAAATTGACGCGTATGACCTCAAACCGTATGAAATTGTTGCCTACGGCAGCGCGCTAGCCCCGCTGCCGGGCAGCAACAGTGATGGCGTGCTAACTCTGGCTGCGATGGGGTTTGAAACCACCAACTTGAAAGACTTGAAAATCCCGACCGGCGCATCAGGGGGGGACGCGCTGTTTGCTGAATTTTTATCGCGGATGAAAGATTACGGAGAGACTCGTAATTTCCCTTCCGTCAAAGGCCCGAGCTATCTGGGTGTGCATTTGCGTTTTGGTACCGTGTCTATTCGAAAGCTGGCAGGAGTTGCACTTGAAGAGCAAACCAAGGGCAGCGAGGGCGCAGCGGTGTGGCTCAGCGAGCTAGTCTGGCGCGATTTTTATGCGCAGATTGTGGCCAATTTTCCCCATGCTGCGCAGGGCGCATTCAAGCCCGATTACGACAAAATCGCCTGGGAGGAAGGCAGCCATGCCAGAGAGTTGTTTGCCACCTGGTGTGAGGGCCGAACGGGCTATCCGCTGGTTGACGCGGCGATGGCGCAAATCAACCAGACCGGCTACATGCACAACCGCTTGCGCATGGTGGTGGCCAGCTTTTTGGTCAAAGACCTGGGACTTGATTGGCGTTGGGGCGAACGCTACTTTGCTGAAAAACTGAACGACTTTGATTTGACGTCCAACAACGGAGGCTGGCAGTGGGCGGCCAGCAGCGGATGCGACGCGCAGCCTTACTTTCGGATATTTAACCCGACAAGCCAAAGTGAAAAGTTTGACGCAGACGGTAAATTCATTCGTCGCTACATTCCGGCGCTGGCCAAACTATCTAACAAGTCGATACATGCGCCACACGAGGCCAAGCCGCTGGAGCTGTTGGCGGCGGGTATTGAACTGGGTAAAACGTATCCACATCCCATCGTTGCGCATGATGAAGCCAGGGCACTAACGCTACAGCGCTATGCAGTGGTCAAGAAGTCGTGAACCAACTTTGGGTACAGTGGCGGAGTTAAGGTTTGATGCAGCAATGGCCGCGGGTACAACCAAAAGAACGGGCTAGGTACTATTAATTAAATAGCTGCTTACGCCCGTTTTTATTGGATTGAACACCCCTTTTACTATCTTTTGCGCCAAAAACTACGCATTAACTTCAAGGCCGCAGTAGTAGCGCACCAAACCCATCAATTCGTCTTCAGAGTAAGGCTTGCCGAGGTAGTGGTCAACGCCGAGTTCTTTGGCATGTTCACGGTGTTTTTCTGCAATGCGCGATGTGATCATGATGATGGGCAGTGCTTTGAGTCGCTCGTCTCCACGGATGTTCCGGGCCAAGTCAAAACCATCCATGCGCGGCATCTCAATGTCTGACAGCACGACTACCGGCAACTCGTTAGCCAGCTTTTCAAGGGCTTGCAAACCATCCGCCGCCATCACAACGCGATACCCTTCACGCAACAACATTCGCTGCGTGACGCGTCTCACCGTGATCGAATCGTCCACCACCATAATGAGCGGAGTTTGCGCGGCAACCGGTGCAAGCGCTTCTGGCTGGGCTGGTGAACCTGAATCGCTGCCTGATGATTCGAGCATGTGCGGCTCAGCGCTGTCAGCGCTCAATACGCGGGCCTGCTCCCCATAGATAGATGCCAACGCTACCGGGTTGTAAATCAGCGCAACAGCGCCAGAAGCCAGAACTGACATGCCTGCCAGCCCCGGCAAACGCGCTAACTGAGGCCCCAGATTTTTCACCACGACCTCTTGGTTGCCCAGCACCTCGTCTACGTGCAAGGCAATACGCTGTGCAGCACTTCGGAAAACAATCACTGAACTTGTTTTAGCCTGCACTTCAACGCTTTGGCGAGATGCTTGCAACAGTGCGCCAGACCAGAAGAAAGGCACCTGCTCGCCAACAACCTCCAGAACGCCAGAGTTGTATGCCTGCTGGAGTTCTTTGCTGGTCACTCGGCGAACCGTCTCGACCACATTGGCAGGCACTCCAACTATTAACTTTCCAGCGCGAATCATCACCACCTGCGTAACTGCGGTGGTCAGCGGTAGCACCAGTCTAAACTGCGAGCCTTTGCCGCGGGTGGTAGACGTTTCAATCCGTCCGCCCACACTGTTCACTTCGGAGCGCACAACGTCCATGCCAATTCCACGGCCAGACAATTCGGTCACTTGTGATGCAGTGGAAAACCCCGGCGTAAAGATCATGTTGGCGGCTTGCCTGTCATCCATCAGCTGATCGGCAGCCACCAGCCCAGAACTGATGGCCTTTTCACGGATGCGTGCCAAATCAAGGCCCGCACCGTCGTCGCTGAACTCGACAGACACGTCGTTGCCCTCTTGCCGAAGGTGAACCGTGATAAGTCCAACAGCGTCTTTTCCTGCAGCCTGGCGCTCTTCGGGGTCTTCAATTCCGTGCCCAACGCAATTGCGCAGCAGGTGCTCAAAAGCGGGTGTCATGCGGTCAAGCATTCCCCGGTCCATTTCAATGGTACTGCCCAGCAAATCAAGCTTGACCTGCTTGCCCGTTTCTTTGGATGCCAGCCGGACCACACGGTACAAGCGGTCTGAAATACTCTCAAACTCCACCATCCGGGTGCGCAGCAAATCTCTTTGAAGCTCGCGTGTTTGCCTGGCCTGAGCGATCAGATCGTCTTCAGTCGCCTCGACTGTGCGTTGCAAGGTGCGCTGCACAGTGGCAACGTCGTTCACAGACTCAGCCATCATTCGCGTCAGTTCCTGCACGCGGGTGAAACGGTCAAACTCAAGCGGGTCAAAGCCGCCCTGCTGCTCTTTGGCCTGCGCCAAGCGCGACTGCATCTGCGTTTCGGCCTGCAGTTCAATGTCCCGCAGTTGTTGACGCAAACGGTTCAGGTTGTCGTTCATGTCGCCGAGCGATCCGCGCAGCTGGTTCAGCTCCACTTCAAGGCGAGAACGTGTGATCATGACCTCACCAGCCTGGTTCACCATGCGGTCTAGCAGTTGTGAACGCACGCGAATAGAGGCAGTTGCGGCTTGGCGCAGAGGCTGCATCGCCATCAGTTGCGGAGCAGGCACAAGTGTCCTCGCCTGAGCTGCAGAGCCGGACAGCGCAGCAGGCTCTTTCAGCACGGGGCTTTCCGTTGCGTCGGCTACTGGCTGCTCAATCTCAACGGCAGGCAATTCAACCGCCTCCATTCGCACCAAAGGCTCGTCCGCTACAGCGGCTCTTGGGTTGCGAAGCTTGTCGAGCATCAGCTCCATGGCGTCGAACCGGACTAACAAGGGCTCAAAGTCTTGAGTCGACGCAGCGTCTGATCCCAAAAACTCAATTTCAGTTTCGATATTGTGGGCGACCTCACCCAAACGCATTGCGCCAGACAAGCGCGCGCTGCCCTTGAGGGTGTGCAGCACCCGTAGCACTTCGAGCCGTGCGCTGGCGTTGTCCGGTCTTGCGGACCATTGGCGAAGTGCACTACCCAATTGCGGCATCAGCTCGGCCGCCTCTTCATCGAAGATCGGGAACAGCTCTGGGTCAATCGCATCTACAGCATCAAGCTCATCCTCAACAGGGTTGTTTGCTGCGTTGACACTCGAGCTGGCAAGAAAAGCCGCTGACGCTGCCGACAGCTCTGGTCTGGCAACAAAAGCTGGCACCGCAATAACAGCAGCAGCCGCAGGGGTAAGAACACCCGCTGCAAAAGCGCTATCCGCTGCTACCGTCGGAGCTTCGGCCGCATCAAAGTGAGGCGCGAAAACATCTTGCGGAACTGCTGACTCGAATGGAGCAGGGGCAGAGGCTGGCTCTGGCTGCTGCTCATCTATTGCATACTCGCCAAAAGCCAGAGAGGTAATAAACGATGGTTCAGAAAACTCGAGCTCCAGAAGTTGAGCCAGAATTTCAGGATTTCCTTCTTTCACAAAACCAGCCGCGAATTGGTGCAACAGACGCCGAATATCCTCAGCAGCTTGCACAAAGAGCTCAGCATAGTGGCCGACCACAGCGGAGTCGTAATGCAACTGGGACTGCTCAAGACTGTGCTCGAACGCACGCGCCATCTCAGACAGCGAAGCGAATCCGACGGTTGCCGATGAGCCTGCCAAGGAGTGCGCCAACGCAATCATCGAATCAGCCGGAGGCAGGCTTTTTTCAAGAGCCCATTCACCGACTTCAGTAACCAGGCGCCTAGACCATTCGTCAGCTTCATTTAAATAAACATTGAACAGAGCGAGGCCGATGCGCAAATCACCGATAACCTTGATCTGTTCGTCTGAACTGTCCACCGAGACCGCCGCAAATTCACTGTTTTCGAGTGACATTGCGACTTCTGGCACCATTTGCGAACCGGATCTGCGGAATTCATCAACCGCCGAAGGAATCGGCTCAGCCATAGCGTACGCAGGGAATTCTTCTGCAAACAGCGCTTCGTTGAACTGCAGATCAGGCGCAGGTTCAGTGATGTCAAGCGGCTCAGCTTCGAGCGCAAAAGCGTCAAGCTGCTTTTGAAGCGCCTCCATTTCATGCTGCTCCGGTGACAAGGTGTTGAAGTCTTCAGAACTACTTCGAGCTGCTACCTCGCCAACACCCACGGTGCTGAGTGCTGCAGTGCCCGACAATGCCGCCAGGCTGTCCAAGTCAATGCCCTGAATATCCGACGCTGGCTCTTCAGCGGCCTGGCTTGCTGGAGCCGCGTCGAGCGACGCAGGCGCCGACAACATCGAGCCTTCAAACAATACTTGCATTTCCGATTCGGTCAAATCTCGGGCACTGTCTGGCACTGGCGGCTCTTGAAGTGCCGGCAACCCATGCGCGTCGGATGCATCCGGGCCCAAGGGCAAAGGCTCTACCGATAATTCAGCTTTTGCGAAATCGATACCCGATGGCTCGGAATCAATGGAATCAAAGGCCGGCAAGTCCAAGCTGGGCAGGTCAAAGTCCAGCGCATAGATATCCATACGCGCGGAAGCTTCAACCACAGTAAACGCCAAGGGTACAAAGTGCCCGTCAAGTCGCAATGCATCAGCGCTGGCCTGAAACGGTGCAGCCCGCCACGCGCTGTCAGTGCCGGAAGATATTGCATCGACCCAACTTGAAAGCCCGGCGAGAGCAGCGGTTGCCAACTGTCGCAACTCCTCAGTGGCCGGCTTTTGCTCCGCTAGCCAATTGTTAAACAATTGCTCCATTGACCAGCCGGCTTCACCGAATTCGTTGAGCCCAACCATTCGGGCACTGCCTTTGAGCGTGTGAAAGGCGCGCCGCAAGATAGTCAGCTGCGACACGTCGGTCGGATTTAACACAAGCAGCGTCAGCGCCTCGTTGCCGTTTTGCACGACTTCACGCGCCTCCTCTAAAAAGATGTCGCGCAGGTCATCTTCTTCAAAGTCTTCTTCTAACGGTTTTTCAGCAGCCGCGTGGTTTACAGCGACTGACGCAACCAAAGCCGACACGGCTAGCGTTGCCTCTTGCGGACTGCTGGTGGAAACCGCAACGGACGCCTGTTGCGCGGACCTTGCCAAATCAGGCTGGCCAGCAAGGGCTGCATTTGTTGCCAGTGCATCAAGTTGCATTGCCAAGTCGGCACTGGAAGCACCGGCATTTACGCCGCTGGTGATACTGCTGAGTGCCTCCGGCAAGGACACGGGGGGAGAACTGGCGGAATCTTCAGCCTTTACCCCAATCGACTTTTCAGTGCGGCCCATCACCGGCCTGAGTTCACCATTTATATCGTCATAGACAAAAAGCTTTTTCGCCAACACCGGCTGATAGTTCAGCATATCGATCAGAAAGCTCAGTGCCCCAACGTTGTTGCCTAACTGGTCAAATGTCCCTGCGGTTTCCGCGCGCTCCTGATCAACTTTAGTCTCGAGCATTCTTTCGACGCTGTCGCGCATACGTAGAACAGCCTGAGACGCTTGGTCCAGACCAAGTACCGAGAGCACCCCGCGCATTTGCGCCAATTGACTGGGGACATCCCGCAACACTAGTTTGTCTTTCGGATTGCGGAAAAACAAATCGAGAGACTTTTCAACTTCACTGAGTGAAATCCTGAGCTCTCCCACCACGCTACCCATTGTTTGCTTGTCGCTAACGCGGCGGTACAAATCTTCCATCCACAACTCAAGCGGCTGTGCCATACCGCCATTTTTAACGCCGTCCAGCCGCTCAGCAAGGTGTTTGGTCTTAATAGCAAGCTGCGGATCGTTCGGATCCAGATCTTCGAAGGCAGCTTCAAGATAAAGCACTGATGTTGCAACTTCCATGGCCAACTCAACAGGCGGCGCCTGGCCAGATCTTGCGGTAATCTCGATAGCGCTTGTAAGTGACTGCGCCAACGCCTCGCTTTGCGGATGCAGTTTGACCAAAGAGTCCGAAACCAAGCTGAACTGGTCAACGATCGCCTTGAATTTGTTGGTGTCTCCAGCCGAAAGTGAAGACCAGGTCTCTTTAGCGGAACTGATGCGCTTTCGTGCTTGCGCAAGCAATGCCGGGTCAAATCTGCCGAACTGAATTGCGTTGTAGTCGACTGAGCTGAAGTGTGTCAGACCGAAGGCCGAATGCACTGCTGTAAGCACCGGCGTCTTTTCAGAAACAACGGATCCGGCCTGGGCACAGAAAAAAAGTAAATCCTGCGCTAATCTATCTGAGACTCCTGCGTCGCCCTTGCTCAATGCAGAATATTGCATCAAGATTCGTGAAGAAGCGCGGCGAACGTAAATGTCTACAGCAATCCCACCATGCTCAAGCGCCTCGAAAAACGCCGCTGCAATCTTCCAAAAAATACGCGGCTGGCTGTCTTGTTGATTCGCCGAAAATCCGAGGCTGAGCTCCCGTAGCACCTTCGCTGCTTTGGGGGCTGCTCCCTTCATGAGTTGAAGGACCGACTGGTCAAACACGGTGCGCGCCGACTCATCGTAGGGTTTTGGCATGACCACACCAGCCAGCTGGGGCTCATGCCAGCGCCACACATAGGGCCAAAGATCAGCAGGATGAATGCGGTCTGCTCTCACCAATTCCTGCACTTCGCGATACTGAGGAAACAGCGATACTGGTGAGATTGGTTTGTTGGCCAACACTGCTTCGAGGTACTCGCTCAGTGCAAAACTGGCTCGCTCTATTTTGGCTGCAGCTTCCTGATTGCACTGCTCAGGTTGTTGCACAAACTTTTGAACCGCCGCTTCCATTGAACGCAGAACCAAAGCCGGACCCGTCAAACCGACCATTTCAAGTGCACCAACAGCCTGATGCAATTGCTGGCGGGCAATACGCAGTTGGCTGGCGTCCAATGCTGCCAGGTCAGAACCTCGGGCAGCTTCCGCTTCCCGAACAAAGCGCTTCAGTGCTTTTGCCGAACCATCCAAGGACTTACGCAGCTCATCTAACACCCAGGCCAAAGGGCCTCGATCAACTGGTGCGCCGCTGGCGTCCAGGGCGGATAAATTCAAAGCATTAGGTTGCATAAATTTCGGGCAGGTTCACGGGGCAAGTTTGGTACCGGCGCAATCAGGGAATCCCAACGCATCGAAGGTGGGATCAAGCTATCTTGAATCGCGAAACAGACTGGCGCAGTTCCTCAGCCATTCGGGACAGATCCCGCACCTGCAGTGCGGTAGACCGAGTGCCCTCACCAGTTTGCTCAGTCACCGCAAAAATGTGCTGGATATTGTCAGCCACCACATTCGCAGAGGCCGCTTCGCGGGTTGCTGAGTTGGAGATTTGCTCAATCAAATCAGCTAGCCGTCGTGAAATCAGGTCAATCTCAGAAAGTGCAGTACCTGCACTGTCAGACAGTTTTGCGCCTTCGACCACACCCTGCGTTGAGCGCTCCATGGCGGCTACTGCGTCCTGGGTATCGGTTTGAATTGCTTTTACCAGTGCAGAAATTTGGCGCGTAGCGTCCGCTGACCGTTCAGCAAGACGCTGCACTTCCTCCGCAACCACAGAAAACCCACGCCCTGCCTCACCGGCAGAGGCCGCCTGAATGGCTGCATTCAAGGCCAAAACGTTTGTCTGCTCGGTAATGTCAGAAATCAGCTCAGTGATCTCCCCAATCTCTTGGGATGATTCACCCAGCCGCTTGATGCGCTTTGAAGTCTCCTGAATCTGATCGCGAATTGAATTCATGCCCCCGATGGCGTTTTGCACCGCCTTTAAGCCTGACTCTGCTGCCGTCAAAGACTGGCGCGCCACTTGGGACGACTCCTGCGCTTGCGCGGATACGCCATTAATGCGCGACGCCATGTCAAGCACCGACTGGCCGGTTTCCCGAATCTCGCGCAACTGCTCGGTCGACGCAGCCAACAGTTCTGTGGATGTACTTTCCACCTGAGCAGTGGTTTGTGCAACGCGCGTCGCCGTATCTTGAACGTTACCTACGAGCTGACGAAGCTCCTCTACGGTGTAGTTCACCGAGTCGGCAATAGCGCCGGTAATGTCCTCGGTGACGGTTGCCTCCTGCGTAAGGTCCCCCTCGGCGACCGTTTGCAGCTCATTCATCAATCGCAAAATAGCAGCCTGATTTGCGTCATTGACCCGCTTGGCATCTTGCTCCAAACCGCGTGCTTCTATCTGCTGCTTTTCCGCAACACCCTGGCGCTGGCGACTGTCTTTCAATTGAACCCGCGCAATTCCGACCGCGCAGGTCAAACCAAAGAGTGAAGCCAAGATCAGAGCCAGTATCGAACCACCTGACAAACCCGCTTCTGCGGATAGCCGGCCTTGCAGTTCTTCGAGATTTCGGCGCAGCGGCTCGCTTTCCGCGATGATCGATGATTGTGCTTCCCGCGCGGAGACCAAGCCCTGCAGGTTGCCTAAAATCGCACCCGCCTGAAGCCTTGTCTGCTCATACAAGGCAAGTAGCGCCTCGAGCTGCTCGCGAGTCTGGGGATCCTTGGCGCCGGTTAAGCGCAGCTCGGGGCTACCTTCCTTCAAGCCTTGGGCAATTTCCTTGAAGGAGTTCAAGTCCTTGCCCAACAAAAACACCGCCTCTGGGCTGACCCCTTCAAGGGTCAAAAATTCGTTAGCAGATTTACCAATACGCTGGGTCAGCATCACCAGTTGGCCGGAAGCAGAAATTTCAGCCGGAGCAGCGCTTTGCTGCAACTTCAAGGAAGAAACGGTCTCGGCTATTTCAAGCAGATCGGACGATTGGCGGTTGATGGTTCTGAGCGCCGCTCCCACCTGGGTCAAAATATTTTGCTGCGCCATAACCGTTGCCGCGTTTTTCTCTGCGCTGTTTACCAGCGCTACGACCTTGTCAATTTCCGCTTGAAAGTCATCGCCTACCGCAGAGATCCCCAGGCTTTCATCTCCAGACTTCAAGCCGCGAACTGATTTAGCCAGCACGCCGGAGCTCTCTTTCACGTCGGGAAATGCTTGGGCGCTTCCAACCAATGCTTGAGACACAGACTTTGCAAGGCGCTGAGATTGCATCAGTGAGTCGCCAGTAGCAACCAACCTTCGGGAAACGGTCTCAGCCTGGCTAAGTGCGAGGTAGGCCACTAAAGCAAGCACCAACACTGACAAGCCAAGCAAGACAAACAAAGTTCGCTGGTGCTGAGCAATAGTGCGAGCGCCCAAAATCGGTAGCTTCACAAGATCAGGGTCGCCGACGGCTGCTGTTGCTTCACCGGGAAAGAGGCTTGTGGGAACGGCAGAATCAAATTCGGCCTCTTTTTGGCGCACCGACATGTTCCCTGTAGTATCAGGAGAAAAGCTGTTTGACATTGGATCCATCGGTACAGCGACCGAATCCACTTGCAAGCTGTGTTCCGGCAAGCTATTTTTGGGTTTAAACAGTTTGCTGATGCTATCAAAAACAGACATGGTGAACCTTCTAAAAGAAACGTTGTGCGCTAAGCACCAATGGTCAAAAAATGGGCTTGCTGTGCCAGCACTTGCAGGTTTATTTCCTGCCAGGATGCACCGGAATCGTCGGTATACCGGTTGCCGAAAAAGTCAGGCGCATCCGGAGATTTTTCAGAAAAATCACTGAACGCTTGCTGATTGCGCATGCCGGCCAATCGGTCAATGAGCAACGCACAATTTATATCCAGCGAGCCATTGAGCGCTACCAGACGAGCATCCTTATGGGTAGTGTCAGCCTGGGTAAAGGCCTTTTGGCCCGTGACATAGCTGGCCAGGTCGACTACCCCAAACAGACCGCCGCGCAGATTGGCCACTCCAAGAAACCAACTTTGCGTGTACGGCACTGTTTGCGTTGCGACCCAAGGAAAAATTTCACCGGCGTGGGTCATTGGAAACAGGTACTTTTGCCCGCCAGCTTCAACCGCTAGCCAGGACGGGGCTACACCCTGCGTACGGGCGATTTGCAACCGTTCCGCCAAGCGCGTTTGAAGTTCTCGAATAGCTTGTCTATTTGCCATAAAGAAGTAGCGCTGCCGCTCAGCCGAGCGACTTGATTTTTGCCATCAACTCGTCGGCTTTTACCGGTTTTGTGATGTAGTCGCGCGCGCCTTGGCGCATGCCCCAAACGCGGTCAGTCTCCTGATTTTTACTGGTGCACATGATGATGGGAACATCAGAGTAAAGCGGGTCTCGCGTGATGGCGCGGGTGAGCTGGAAACCGTTTTGTCCCGGCATCACCACATCCATCAAAATTAGCTCGGGCTTTTCTTCTGCAAGCCGCTTGAATGCCTCTTCGGCGTTCTCAGCAGTTTTGACGGTGAACCCGTTTTTCGTGAGCAAGTCGGTGAGGTACATCAATTCTGTCTTGGAGTCATCGACCACCAAAACCTTTTTAATCGTCATAAAACTGTTCCTTGTTGTGGGCTGCCTAACTCTTTAACCGTTTGCAGCAGCTGGTCTTTGGTAAAGGGTTTGGTCAAATACTCTTGCGATCCGACCATGCGGCCTCTGGCCTTGTCGAAAACGCCATCTTTAGACGACAACATGACAATTGGCACACCCGAGAATCTTTCGTTCCGCTTGATGATCGCGCAGGTCTGGTAGCCATCCAAGCGTGGCATCAAAATGTCACAGAAAATCAGGTTTGGGTGAAAGTCGTTGACTTTCGCAAGCGCATCAAAACCGTCTTCAGCCAGCAAAACCTCGTGCCCACCCTGCTTTAGAAAAATTTCTGCACTGCGGCGGATGGTGTTGCTGTCATCAATCACGAGGACCTTGAGTCCGGAACTGGGAATGCTCACTGCTATGGCTCCTATAGGTTGCAAATCCGGGTACTACAGCTTGGCAAGTATTGTGTCGCACGGCCGGGTCATCGCTAAGTCAACTTAAAGTTCAACCATTTCAAAATCCTCTTTGCGTGCACCACACTCGGGGCAAGTCCAGTTCATGGGCACATCGGCCCATTTGACGCCTGCAGCAATTCCGTGATCAGGCGCTCCGGCGACCTCGTCATAAATCCACCCACAAATTAAACACATCCAGGTTGTTGATTGAGTCACAGCTTAAATTGCCTTCACTTAGAATGCAACAATTGTATCGGTGCAGCGTTGCTAATTCGAGTAAAGCGCAAAATCGAAGTATGGCAGCAAGCAATCCAGATTTACCAGACCACGCCTCCAACGAGCTCGAAGATGCTGATGCGTCGCTAGCATGCGTGATGACTTTTAATGCCAGCGACCCGAGCGGCACCGGCGGACTGACGGCCGATATTACCTCCATAGCCTCGGTCGGGGGACATCCGCTGGCGGTGGTAACGGGCGCCTACGTGCGCGATACCGTTGAGATTTTTGACCACTTCGCAATGGACGAAGAGGCAGTTGCAGAACAAGCCCGAGCCGCACTCGAAGATATTGCGATAGATGCCATCAAAGTCGGGTTTGTTGGTAGCCCCGAAAATATCGGCGCCATTGCTGAAATCGCCTGTGACTATCCCGACGTGCCGCTGATAGCCTACATGCCCAATTTGTCGTGGTGGCACGAGGCCCAGATCGACAGCTACCTGGACGCATTTCGCGAGCTGCTGCTGCCGCAGACTACGGTGTTGGTTGGTAACTACAGCAGCCTGCGGCGCTGGTTGCTGGCCGACTGGCCGGGCGAGAAAAATCCAACTGCAAAAGACATTGCGAAAGCAGCCGCTGAATTTGGCGTGCCCTACGTTTTGGTAACGGGAATTGCCCTGCCGAACCAATTTATCGACAACGTACTGGCTACGCCGCTGGCAGTGCTGTACAGCGCCAAGTTTGAGCGTTTTGAGGCAATTTTTTCAGGCGCCGGCGAGACCTTGTCGGCTGCCCTCACTGCGCTTTTGGCCAATGGACATAACTTGCCGGAAGCCACCGCGGAGGCGCTGGGGTTTTTGGACCAAAGCTTGAATGCCGGGTTTAAACCCGGCATGGGCCTGGTGGTACCTGACCGAATGTTTTGGGCGCAGGCCGATTCCGCCGATGATCTGGAGCAGACAGAAGAAGCCGCCCCAAGCCTTGAATCTGACGCTATCGCCGGTGATGCCTCCAGCCTTCAAGATAAATTAGCCGCACAGGCCAAAGCCCCGTTTTTAAACCCCATTAAACCCTTTTTTGACCTGCCGCCCAATGGAACTACCAAGCACTGAATCCGCCTCAACGACTCTGGTCTCACGCAACGACGCGCTGTTTGCGCGCGCTAAAAAATACATTCCTGGGGGCGTGAACTCCCCTGTGCGGGCCTTCAAAGCTGTGGGTGGCACGCCACGTTTTGTCCAGCGCGCCAAAGGGGCGTATTTTTGGGATGCTGATGGCAAACGCTACATCGACTACATCGGCTCATGGGGGCCAATGATCCTGGGCCACGGCCACCCTGGCGTTATTGACGCGGTACAGCTTGCGATGCAGGACGGCTTTTCCTTCGGTGCGCCCACCGAGCGTGAGGTTGAGCTGGCCGAGGAAATCATCAAGCTCGTGCCGTCCATTGAAATGGTGCGGCTCGTCAGCTCCGGCACGGAGGCCGCGATGAGCGCCATCCGGTTAGCGCGTGGCGCCACTGGCCGCAGCAAAATTATCAAGTTTGAGGGCTGCTACCACGGACATGCAGATGCCTTGCTGGTCAAAGCCGGCTCGGGTCTGGCCACCTTTGGCAATCCGACCAGCGCCGGCGTGCCGCCCGAGGTGGTGCAGCATACGCTGGTGTTGGAATACAACCACATTGCCCAGCTGGAAGAATGCTTCGCCCTTCACGGCAAAGAAGTCGCCTGCCTGATGATTGAACCCATTTGCGGCAACATGAATTTTGTGCGCGCCAGTGTTGCATTTATGCAACGTTGTAGGGAGCTGTGCACCCAATACGGCACGCTGCTGGTGTTTGACGAGGTCATGACAGGCTTCAGGGTCGCTTTGGGCGGCGCGCAAAGCGTTTACGCCAAAAGCATTCCCGGCTTCAAGCCCGACATGACCGTGCTCGGTAAAGTCATTGGTGGCGGCATGCCGCTGGCGGCCTTTGGCGGCACCCAAGCCGTGATGGAACATCTGGCGCCGATGGGCACGGTGTACCAGGCCGGCACGCTGTCAGGTAACCCGGTGGCCACCGCTTGCGGGCTGGCCACGCTGCGCGAGGTGCAGAAACCTGGCTTTTACGATGCTTTGGCGTTACGAACGCGCAGCCTGGTTACGGGCCTGACCGGCGCTGCGAGCGCAGCTGGCGTTGATTTTTGTGGCGACAGTGAAGGCGGCATGTTTGGCTTTTTCCTGCTCGAGCAGCTGCCGCAAAACTACGCTACCGTCATGACCACAGACAGCCCGGCATTCAACCGCTTTTTTCATGCCAACCTTGACAGCGGTGTGTACTACGCGCCAGCGCTGTATGAAGCCGGTTTTGTCAGCGCCACCCACACGGCTGCGGACGTTGATGAGACGGTGGCTGCTGCAAAACAGTTTTTCGCTCGCGGTTGATTTCCGAATAGCTGGAGCGACACAAGTCGATAAAACCAAGTATGCTATTTAATTAATAGCTTTTTGCGCCCATTTTTATTGCGCCAGATGCATTTTTTGTTTGAATTTGGTCACTCCATCCCGCCCGCAGCGGTCAAATGCCGAACGAACTGCACAAGCAGCTTGCGGTCCGCGAACCGATGCCCGACCCGCAAAGCCTGCATCGGGTACGGGCCAAACGTTTTAGCCTGGGCCACGTTGCGGCGGGCTGCTGTTAAATCGTCCGCAGCCGCATAACAGGCAGCGCTGCAGTAGTAATTAAAGAACCAATCGGGTCGTTTCACTGTTGCCTTTAATGCATAGCGCGCAGCGTTGGCGTAGTCACCTTCGATGTAGCTGGCAGTGGCCCGGGTGCGAATCTACAGGCACAGGTGCTGGTCTTGCGCGCTGGCGTCGCTGGCCTGCAGTACGTATTCAACGGCCTCCCGGGTCGCGCCGGCAAACGCCAGCAAGCGGCCCAGCTCGCCATCAGCGGCTGCAAAGTCAGGGTACAAGGTCAGCGCATACTGCAGCTCGGCAACCGCCAGCGCGTGGTCGCCGGTGAACGACAGCGCCGTACCCAGTGTGGATTAGGCGTTCGCGTCGGTGTCGTCCTGGCGCACCGCGCGCAGTGCCAGGCGAATGGCTTCAAAAATGGCGTCCTTGGGCTTGTCCGCCCAGCCCGCCCAGACGCGCGACATGTGTGTAGATGCCAGCAAGCACAGGCAGGCAGGATCGTTCGGCGTTGTCTGCAGTGTGTTGTTTGCGCAGCGCTCGGCGTGGCCGACGTGCCTGCGTGTTGATCGCCAAAAATGCCAGCGCCGGCGCATCAGCCAGTCCCAGGTACGCATGTCTGGCGGAGCCATGGCGCTCGTCAGCGCCTCTTCGCGGCGCAAATAGATCGGCTCAATCGCACTGCCAATGTTTGCGGCTATCGCGTTCTGTACGTCGAAAAGGCCATCAAGCGGACGCTCAAAGCGCTGCGCCCACAGGCTTCGGCGACCCGGGCCATCAACCAGCTCAGCGCTGATACGCACCTTGTTGGCGCTGCGCCGAACGCTGCCGGTGACCACGTAGCGTGCGCCCAATTCACAGCACACGTCGGCGACCGATTTTCCAGGGTTGCGACAGGTAAACGAGGAGTTGCAGACAATCACATACAACGTTGCCGAGCAGGTAAGTTTGCTGACGATGACTTCAGCCAAGCCGTCTGGGAAATACTCCTGACTTTCGTCACCGCCCTGATTGGCGAACGGCAACATGGCAATGTCGCGCGATGCGCTGGTGGCAAAGCCGTCGCTTTCAGGCAAAGCGGTTGGCCCGCCCGCATTTGGCGTCGCATGCATACGCCCAGTGAAGCGGTAGCCCCGCCCGGCCACTGTCACGATCTGGTGGGAACCCACAAACTTGCGCAACGTTGAAATGTGCACCTGCAAATTGTTTTCTTCAACCACCACCCCCCGGCCAGACCTGTTCGAACATCTCCGCCTTTGTGACCAGATCCCCCGAACGCTGTGCCAGCACCGGCAGCACATCAAAACCGCGCGCGCCAAGCGGTAACACCTTCCCATCGGACACAGGCTTGCGCTCGTGTAGCCGAAGCACAAAGTTGGAAAAACTCAAGTCGTGGTTCAAATCAAAAGCAACAAAGTTTGAAACTTGAGTTAAAGGACTTTTAAGGTTTTGAAAGACCAAATTGAAGACTTTAAAAGGGGTGTAGCTGCACACCGGTCTGAGTGAAAAAACTGCCGTACTGCAAGAAGTTGTGACCACTAGCGCATCAACCGTCTGAAAGTATTCATTTCTTTCACACCACAGACCGCGACATCTCAGCGAAGTTCGGCGTATGCTCCGCCCGTCTGGAAAGGCATGACCGTCGGACACAACACCGGCGGGCACGACGAGGCATTTGCCATCCGGCCGGACGGCTATGTCTAGAGCTACCGCACCTGCGCTGAAACCGGTAACGCACGCCGTTTGGTGAGCTCTGGCCTTGAGGCGGTGCAGTTTGCGCTCGTCACGCCGGCCCATGATTGTTGCGTGCTAGTAACCGCGAACAGCAGCAGCGGCTTGAGCACAGCGATGGAGTCGGGCGGACCAGGGCCGAAATGGCAAAAATCGCAGCCGGTTCTGTTCAGCGGCTTGCAAAATGCCATCCAAATATGTGAACCGCACGCCATTGACGTCAACGAACACGCGCTGGTTGGCGTGCTGGCGATTCACCAAATTCAGGCCGGCCTCGACAACTACCATTTCTGGGTGGCCAAATGGACTGGGGAACAGCTTCAGTGGCGCAGTACGCTGGTTGCCCTGGACGGCAGCGACCCACTGGGCAAGCACTTCATGCTGAATTGCAAGTCATCAGGGCACACACTGCAGTAAAGGCAGCGGAGACCCAGCGGAAGACTGGCATTTTGCTCAGATTATCAATAAAACAGGTATCTAGCCCAATAAAATCGGGCGCAAGCAGCTCCTATATGTATAGTAAAAGAGTGTGGTGGACTCGCGTTGGGTTAGTAGCTGATGCTTAATGCAGGTACATCCACATGCACCACGGGCTTGCCCAGCGCGGCGCTGGCGGCCTTGGCAAACTCCAGCGACCACTTGGCCTCAGCAAACTTCTTCGGCCCTGCCGCTTGGGCGATGACCACTACTTTGTCTGCCGTCAACAACTTGCCTGTGGGCCGCAGCGGCTCGCACGCCATTTGGGTGAACTGGTCGTCCAGCCACCAACGCGCCACGTCATGCGGCATGGGCTGCACCTCATTGAGGTCAATACGGAGAGGCGAAGCGCCCTTGAACGTAACACTGACTTCGCTTCGCATGGTCGAGCTCCAAAAAGTGAATGAACGTTCCATAGTCGGCGATTCGCGGACAGGAGCAATTCGCGCTAACCCTTTGCTAAGCCTTTGCGAACCTTTGCCAAACCTTAGAAACGCGTCCGACGCAGCCGGCAAATTACCCCATCCGGCGCGCCGTTACGGCACTGGACAACACTTCCAACGCGTCCAGCGAATCGCCCCACGACAGGCACGCATCGGTGATGCTTTTGCCGTATTCGAGCTTGCTGGCGTCGTCTTTGCCGGGTGTGAACTTCTGCGCGCCAGCGTTCAAGTGGCTTTCGATCATCAGGCCAAAAACCTGTTTTGAACCGCGTTTTACCTGACCCGCGATGTCGCGCGCCACTTCAAGCTGCTTTTCATGCTGCTTTGAGCTGTTGGCATGGCTGCAGTCGACCATCAACGTGGCCAGCAGCTTGGCTGCAGCCAACTCTTTGCAAGCGGCGGTAACGCTACCCTCATCGTAGTTAGGCGCTTTGCCACCGCGCAGAATCACGTGGCAGTCCGGGTTGCCATTGGTTTGCACCACCGCAACCTGGCCGTTTTTATGCACGGACAAGAAGTGGTGACCGCGCGCAGCAGCCTGAATGGCGTCGGTCGCAATTCGGATGTTGCCGTCGGTGCCATTTTTAAAACCAATCGGCGCTGACAGGCCCGACGCCAGTTCGCGGTGCACCTGGCTTTCTGTCGTGCGCGCGCCAATCGCGCCCCAGGCAATCAAATCGCCAATGTACTGCGGCGAAATCACGTCCAAAAACTCGCTGCCTGCGGGCAGCCCGAGGCGGTTGATGTCAATCAGCAACTGGCGCGCGATCCTCAAGCCTTCGTCGATGCGGAAGGTTTCGTCCAGGTACGGGTCGTTGATCAAGCCCTTCCAGCCGACGGTGGTGCGGGGTTTTTCAAAGTAGACGCGCATCACAATTTCGAGCGTACCGGCGTACTTTTTGCGCTGCTCAACCAGGCGGCGTGCGTATTCCATTGCCGCAGCTGGGTCATGAATGGAGCACGGGCCAATCACCACCAGCAGGCGGTCGTCCACGCCGACCATGATGTTGTGGATATTCTTGCGCGTATTCGTAATCAGCGATTCAACGGAACTGCCTTGAATCGGGAAAAAGCGGATAAGGTGCTCGGGCGGTGGTAACACGGTGATGTCCTTGATGCGTTCGTCGTCGGTCTGGCTGGTTTTGTCGACGGGCGCATACCAGGTGGGCGTGGCTGAGTTGGGCATCACAGGTTTCCTTTAAAAACTAAAAGACTAAATGACTAAAAAACTAACGAACAGAAAAACTAATTCAAAAAGCCAAAAAAAAACCGCCGGGTGTCCGGCGGTTTTTAAAAGATTTGAGCGTTTAGTTGGGGCTACGCAAAAGTCTCTCTACCGCCAGGAGCGCTTGAGAACCAGAAGTAACCAAAATAAAACGATGCTTGGTGCACGGCTAGAAATGTAGCACAGGTCAAAAAGTAACTGACGAATCAGCGAAGTTACGCCGTGCCACCGACTGTCAAGCCATCGATCCGCAGCGTAGGCTGACCCACGCCCACCGGCACGCTCTGGCCTTCTTTACCGCAGGTGCCTACCCCGCTGTCTAGCGCCATGTCGTTGGCAATCATGCTGACTTTTTTCAGGCATTCGGGGCCGCTGCCCACGATAGTTGCGCCTTTGACCGGGTACAAAATTTTGCCGTTTTCAACCCAATACGCCTCACTGGCTGAGAACACAAATTTGCCTGAAGTAATGTCAACCTGACCACCTGCAAAGTTGGTGGCGTACAACCCTTTTTTAATGCTGGCTACGATTTCTTGTGGGTCTTTGTCACCGCCCAACATGTAGGTGTTTGTCATGCGCGGCATCGGTGTGTGGGCATAGCTTTCGCGGCGGCCGTTGCCTGTGGGTTTGACGTTCATCAAGCGCGCGTTCAATGAGTCCTGAATGTAGCCTTTCAAAATGCCGTCTTCAATCAACACATTGCGCTGGCTGGCGTTGCCTTCGTCATCAACGTTCAATGACCCGCGGCGGTCGGCAATCGTGCCGTCGTCCAGCACCGTCACGCCTTTGGCAGCAACGCGCTGGCCAATCTTGCCAGCAAATGCGCTGGAGCCCTTGCGGTTGAAGTCGCCTTCCAGCCCGTGGCCAATGGCTTCGTGCAACAAAATGCCGGGCCAGCCCGACCCCAAAACCACCGTCATTTCACCAGCCGGTGCAGGGCGTGCTTCGAGATTAGTCAACGCGGCTTTCACCGCATCGTCTACGTACTGGCCGATTTGCGCGTCATCGAAATACGCCAGGCCAAAACGGCCGCCACCGCCGCCGGAGCCCATTTCACGCCTAACCACGCCGCCGACTTTTTTCTCGGCAAACACCGTCACCGACAGCCGCACCAGCGGGCGCACGTCGGCAGCCAGCGTGCCATCTGCTCTGGCCACCATCACCACGTCGTATTCACTGGCAAGGCCTGCCATCACTTGCACAATTCGCGGGTCTTTGGATTTGGCCAATTTTTCGACTTTTTCGAGCAATTTGACTTTAGCCGTGCTGCCCAGAGTGGCAATCGGGTCAAGCTCCGCGTAAAGCGTGCGACTGGACGCAATTTTGCGTGGTGGCGTCTTGACCCTGGCAGATTTGCCTGCGCCAGAAATGCTGCGCACGGTGCGGGCAGCGTCCAGCAGCGAAGCATCGGAAATATCGTCTGAATAAGCGAATGCAGTTTTCTCACCGCTCACTGCACGCACGCCCACACCCTGGTCAATGCTGAAAGATCCGGTTTTTACAATTCCTTCTTCCAGGCTCCAGCCTTCGCTACGGGTGTACTGAAAATACAGGTCCGCGTCATCGGCACCCAAGGACGTGATTTCAGCCAGCGCCCTGCTGAGGTGAGCTTCGGTCAAACCGAACGGCGAAAGCAACAACTTTTGCGCAATTTCCAGTCTGCCCGAGGTCGATTCAGCGTTGGGCTTCAAGGTTGAGGAAGTAATCGATGCATTCATTGCTGACGATGTGGAGCGTAGATTAGTCATAACCCATTGTAAGCAGTGACCTTGTTTTGCGCGAAACCATCAAGACTTGTCCTACGCCAAGCAACGTTGATGTCTGCACACACCGAACTCCCAATTCAACTAACATCGGCTTAAGGGTTTGTACGTATTAGCCATTCGCTATACGGTTCATTGAACCAATCCATTGGCACTCCATCATACAGAGTGCTAATATTTAGCGTTACAGAAGGAGTTTTGCTGTGTCTTATGCTCTTGCTACCCCTGAATTAGTGGGCAGAACTGGTGTTGCCAATGCCAACCCGTGGTCCATGCTGCCGCCATTGGGCAACCTGGATGCCTATATTTCTGCCGTCAACCGGCTGCCAATGCTCACTTTGGAGCAGGAGCAAGCCTTTGCCAGGCAATTGCGCGAATCCAATGATATTGAGTCCGCTGAGAAGTTGGTGCTGTCTCACTTGCGCTTGGTGGTGTCCACTTCACGCAAATATCTGGGCTATGGCCTGCCCCACGGCGACTTGATTCAGGAAGGCAATATTGGCCTGATGAAGGCCGTGAAGCGCTTTGACCCCGACCAAGGCGTGCGTCTTGTGAGCTATGCGCTGCACTGGATCAAGGCCGAAATGCACGAGTACATTTTGAAGAACTGGCGAATGGTCAAAGTCGCCACCACCAAGGCGCAGCGCAAGTTGTTTTTCAATTTGCGCTCGATGAAGCAGGGCTTCAAAGACGACGCTGACGTTGCTACGCACCGTGACACACTGACCAAAGATCAAATTGCGTCGATGGCAAAAACCTTGAACGTCAAGCCCGAAGAAGTCATTGAGATGGAGCAGCGCATGTCAGGCGGCGACGTGTTGCTGGACCCAAGTCCGAGCGAGGATGGCGAGGAGGCTTTCGGCCCGATCGCATTTTTGGCTGATGCCGGCCAGGAGCCCAGCGCGGTGATGGAAGCCAATGCCCGCGACAGCCTGGCCACAGACGGTATCGCAACAGCGCTGCAAGAGCTGGACGCGCGTTCGCGCCGGATTGTGGAAGAGCGCTGGTTGAAGGTCAATGACGACAGCTCTGGCGGCATGACGCTGCACGACTTGGCGGCAGTCTACGGGGTTAGTGCCGAGCGTATCCGCCAGATTGAAGTTGCCGCGATGAAAAAGATGCGAAAAACTCTGGCTGAGTTTGCTTAACCCTGCCGACTTCGGTTAGACAAAAAGCCAGACCCGTTTAAGAAGGTCTGGCTTTTTTATTGGCAAGCCTGCAACGCACGTGTCAGGCCCAGTCAATCCTCAAGCTGCTTTTAAAAGCAGCTTGATGTCGCTTACCAGCGCCTCAACGCCGCTGCCATAACGGTTGTACAACCTCAAGTTCCCGCGCGTGTCAAACACATAGCTGCCCGCTGAATGGTCCATGCTGTAACTGGTGGCGGTCCGGCCCTCAACTTTTTTGTAGTAGACCTTGAAGTCTTTGGCAACGCCAGGCAGTTGCTCAAGCGTAGGGCGCAGCGCCAAAAAAGTCGAATCGAAATTGACCATGTACGCCTTAAGCACTTCCAGCGTGTCGCGCTCAGGGTCAACGGAGATGAAAATTCCTTGGAGCTTGGCAGCGTCGGCACCCAACATTTGCTTGATGCTGGCCAACTCGGCCATCGAGGTGGGGCACACATCCGGGCATTGTGTGAAGCCGAAAAAAACCACCACTACTTTGCCTGCAAAGTCTTTTAAACTGCGAAGCTGGCCATTGTGGTCCGTCAGGGAAAAGCCCTTGGCGTAATCAGCGCCCGTCAAGTCGATGCTTTTGAACTGCAACTTCTGCTCTTCAGAACATGCAACAAACAGGCCTGTAACGCCCGTATATACTGCGCAAGCAGCAATTGATTTGATAGCACTTCGGCGAGGAATCAAATTGCGCATGACTACGTTTCCAAACTAGACAAGGTAGTGATCCAGCAGCAGCGCAGCAAACAGCGCTGACAAATGAATCAATGAAAAGCGAAAGGTTTTACGCGCCAAGGCTTCCGAATAGTTGCGCCACAATCGAAAACCGTACCAGCTAAAACCTGCACTCAGGCCGACTGCCGCCACCAGATACACCCAGCCACTCATTTGAAAAACAAACGGCATCAGGCACGCCGGGAAAAGCACCAGCGTGTATAAAAAAATCTGCAGCCGTGTAAATTCGTTGCCGTGCGTGACTGGCAGCATGGGCAAACCGGCTTTTCGGTAGTCTTCAACGCGGTACAAAGCCAGCGCCCAAAAGTGCGGTGGCGTCCACAGAAAAATAATCAAAAAAAGTATCAGTGCCTCAGGGCTCACGGTACCCGTCATGGCTGCCCAGCCAAGCACCGGCGGCATCGCACCGGACGCACCACCAATCACGATGTTTTGTGGCGTGAGCGGTTTCAATATCACGGTGTAAACCACTGCATACCCAACAAAGGTCGCAAACGTCAGCCACATCGTGAGCGGGTTGACCCACACGTACAAAATCGCGGAGCCAATCGCGCACAGCACGCTTGAAAAAACCAGCGTTTGCAAACTGCTGATTTGCCCTTGCGCGGTCGCCCGCATCGCGGTGCGTTTCATGCGCGAATCGATACCTTGCTCAACCAGACAGTTAAACGCCGCTGCTGCGCCGGAAACAAGCCAGATACCTGCCGAGGCAATCAATGCCAATTGCAAGTCGGCCCAAGTCGGTACGCCTGGTACCGCCAGCACCATGCCGATGACTGCACAAAACACAATCAGCTGCACTACACGCGGTTTGGTCAGCGTGTAAAACTGTCTGAATTTTGAAGGCACTCGCCCTGGCAAAACCGCAGCGGTCTGGGTAGTGCTCATGCGGGTACCCCGTGAGCGCTGCCGGCTCGGGCAGCGCGAACATCGGCACTGCTTTTACTGGCTGCAACCATACCGGTCATAACGACTACCAGCCCTGCTGCGCCGCCCGTGTGCATTACTGCAGCAAGCAGCGGCCAGCCCAGCAGCACGTTGCCCAAGCCGGTGGCGGCCTGAAGCAGCGCCAGCCCCGCCAACCATTTGGCAGATGTGCGCAAGGCATCGATTTTCAAAAGCTTTAGCACGAGCAGCAGCATGGCCAAAAACACCACATACGAACTCAGGCGGTGGACGTAATGAATGGCCGTCAAGGCCTGAAAACTGATGTTGTCGCCGTTGCGGCCAGCACCCAGCTCACGCCACAGCGTAAAGCCTTCGCTGAAGTTCATCGCGGGCCACATGGAGTTCTGGCAGGCTGGAAAGTCGGTGCACGCCAGCACCGCGTAATTGGTACTGACCCAGCCGCCCAAAGCAATTTGAAACCACAGCAGCGCGAACGTACCCAGCATCAGCCAGCGGATATTTGCAGGCAACTCTACAGGTACCAACTCGCCATGCGATTGCGCGTATCGAACACTTTGTACTTTCAGCAGCGCGAGCAAAGTCATACCGCCCAAAAGGTGCAGCGTGACGATGGCGGGAAACAGCTTCATGGTTACAGTAAGCGCACCAAATGCGCCCTGAAGGCAGACCCAGACAAGGGTCAGTGTGGGCCACCAGGGTGAGATGCTTACTTTCTTGCGCTCGAGCCAGCTCCAGCAAGCCAATATCAAAATCAACACACCCACGCCAGTTGCCAGGTAGCGGTGAATCATTTCAATCCACGCTTTTGGCAGTGTGACTGGCCCAGTCGGCATGGCAGATTGCGCTGCTGCAATTTGCGATTGGGCGCCCAGTGGGCTGGCGCTGCCGTAGCAGCCCGGCCAGTCAGGGCAGCCCAAACCAGAATCGGTGAGCCGAGTGAAAGCGCCAAAAACAACGAGGTCAAACGTCAAAAACAGTGTGACCCACGTCAGCGTGCGCAGGCGTTGGGTGACAGCAGCGTTTCGACTTTTGAGCCACACCCAAGCGAGCGGTCCCACGGCAATAACCAAACCCGTGACCATCAGGCGCAGGGTCGGACTCAAGTCGTACAGTGCGGTTTCGGTCACGGCTGGCGGCCCTCTTTGTCCCAACTGCCCGATGCGCGCAGCACGCGGTCGAGGTCCCGTTTGGCTTTGGCCGCACCGGTGGCATCCATGTTGGCTGGAAAGCGCATCATGAGGTTGCCTAACGGATCGACCAGATACAGGTGGTCTTCAAGCTGCTGCCCCGCCGCAGGGGGTAGCCACTGGGTGAGCAGCTCGGAAGGCACGCGAAGCACAGTAGCGTCTGCCAGCGCGGGCCGCAGGCGCGGGTCAACGGGCGCACTGTCGGTGATCAGCCAGACCCGGTCGATTCGGCCCTTTTCTTTACCCAGTGCCTCGCGCATCTGGCGCTGGAAATACAGCCGTTTCTGGCACGGCTCGCCGCAATCTGCATTTGCAACGCTGACCAGCAGCCATTGCTTTTTTAGCGCTGTCAGCTCACTGGCTTTACCGTCAAGGTTGAGGGTGGTTATTGCGGGAATAGGTCGCTGCGGCGTGACCAGCTCACCATAATTGCGCCGACCTTCCGGGCGGATAACGTAATAAGTGAAGTACGAAGCGATTACTGGTGACGCGCACACCAGAAGCACCGCAATCATTTTCCAGCGCCCTGCGGTAGTACTTGCCAATTTTTCGGTTGGCACCGGCAGCGTATGAACGGTCAGACCCAACGGCTCGTCTTGAGCGGCGGCGGCAACTGGCTTGGACAATATTTCAGACATCAATTTTGATCTTGGTTGGGTTGTGATTTTTGCGCAAGTTTTCGGCGAACGCGCCAAGGGTTGACAACTTGAAACCAGCCGTACAGGCCAACGACCAGCGCACACAAGGCAAACCACTGAAAGGCGTACCCATAGTGCTTGTCGGTACCCGCTCTGGGCTGGGCCCAGTCTCGCTGCAAGCCCTCGTTTGCAACACCAGTTTGCACCATGGAAAAACTGAGAAGACCCAAACCTGTCTCACGACTAAAACTTGCGATATCCAGATTTTGCCGTATGCGGCCTGACTCGGCGCCCTTGAACTCATATAGCTTGGATGGCGGCGGGGCGATGCGCCCTCTTACCGTCACGGGCCCAACAGGCGTTTGAATATTCGGCACGTTGCTGCGCTCCGCAAAATTGCGCGGCACCCAGCCCCGCTGGACCAGAATAATTTGCCCGCTGCCGTCCAGCACGAGCGGAGTCACGGCGATAAATCCCGGCTTGCCTTGCATCTGGCGGTTGTCTAAAAAAACGGTGTGTTCTGACCGCCAAACTCCCTTGAGCGTAGCTTGGCGGTGCACGATTTCTTGCAAGTCGTTAACTCTTGCCAGATCCATTACTTTTAGTATGGGCAAGTTGCCTTGCGCCTCAATCGCATACTGCAACTCAAGCTTCTGTGCAGCGCGCCGGAGTTGCCATTGCCCAAGCGAAAATGTCAAAGCTGCCACCAATACCGCAGCTACGGTCAATACCCAAAACCTTGCTTTGACGGATAGGCGCGCCATCAGCCGATAATCCGGTGCATGACATATCTTGTAGCGATTACCTTTTTGGCCATCATTGCCAGCTTGGCGGTGGCGCTTTTTTTCATGATGAAAGATGGCACCGAAGGGAAGGCGAAAACCAGCAACATGGCGCGCGCCCTCGCCTTTCGTATTGGGCTGTCCGTGCTTCTGTTCGTTTGCATTTTGACGGCCTGGAAGTTGGGATACATACAACCCACGGGTCTGCCCTTAATTAAGTAAGCAACTGGACCGATTGGATTGCCCAGCCAAAAAAAGCAAAGGCCGCGCAATGCGGCCTTTTTGTTGGATTCGCCGCTTGGCTGGATCAGAGCCAGTACACCAAAATGTAAAGGCCAAGCCAGACCACATCTACAAAGTGCCAATACCACGCCGCGCCCTCAAAACCAAAATGCTTATCGGCAGTGAAGTGCCCTTTTTGCAGGCGAAGGGTGATGAACAGCAGCATCAACATACCAACAAAAACGTGAAAACCATGAAACCCGGTCAGCATGTAAAACGTTGAGCCGTAAATACCGGAAGTCAGTTTGAGATTCAAATCAGAATAAAGATGGTAGTACTCGTAACCTTGAACGCACAAAAATACAAAGCCCAGCACAACGGTTAACCACATAAAGGCAATCGTCCGGCCTCGGTGACCTTCACGCAAAGCATGATGCGCGATGGTCATGGTGACGCCAGACGTAAGCAGCAAGGCTGTGTTGATGGTCGGCAACCAGAAAGGACCCACCGTTTGAAACGGCTCAATAATGTCCGCTGGTGAAGCAGTTGCACCCACGGCACTCGAAGGCCAGACCGCCTTGAAATCAGGCCAGAGCAATGAGTTTTCGAGGCCACCAAGCTCTGGCACAGAGTGCATACGGGCCCACCACAAGGCGGTAAAGAACGCACCAAAGAACATGACTTCTGAAAAAATGAACCAGCTCATGCTCCAGCGAAACGACAAGTCGACTTTGTAGCCGTACAGGCCGCCTTCGCTTTCTCGCACCGACTCCCTGAACCAAACAAATAAAGTGCCCAGCCACCAGACCATGCCAACTGCAAGCAACCAAGCGCCCCAGCCTGCCCCATTGACCCACTGGCTAGCACCCACAACAACAAAGAGCAAACCGATAGATGCCATCACCGGATGACTGGAGGGCGCGGGCACAAAATAGTGCGGGGTACCGGTGGAAGTTGCTGACGACATTTTTAACTCCTGCTTTCGCTAATTCTGACTCTACAATTTTAGTTGCCAGGTGACCGACTTACTAGCCCACTACCCAAGTGGCCAGCAGGATCAAACTGCCGACGAAAATGCCGACACCGACGAGACCGACGATCACTATGTGAACCGGGTTTAATTGTGCGACATCTTGCTCATAGTCGCCACGAGCCCGCAAACCGACGAACGACCACATAACCGCTTTCACAGTTCGGAAAATGGACCCGTTGCGCTTATGCATAGGAGCTTGTTCCGGTTCCATCATCCTCCCAATGTCGGCTTGGTGCCAACAGAGTCGATTGCCTGCGGCGCTGGCGGCACACGGCCACCAACCTCGAAAAAAGTGTACGACAAGGTGATGGTTTTAACGTCTTTCGACAGCTTGGGGTCGATCACAAAAGCAACTGGCCACTGCTTTTTTTCGCCGGGTGCCAGGGTGTATTGGTTAAAACAGAAACACTCTAGCTTGTTGAAGTAAGAACCTGCCTGGGACGGTGCGTAACTCGGAATGGCCTGCGCGGACATGGTGCGATTTTGGGTATTTTGAAATTCGTACATAACGGTAGTTAGCTCGCCGGGGTGTACCTGAATCGTGTTTTGCGCCGGTTTAAAATGCCATGGCCCGCGCGAGTTGGCGTCGAATTCAATCGTCACAACTCTGGTCAGGTCAATCTGCGTGTTGACGGGTAACTTCGGCGTGGCACCGGGAATCAGCCTGTCGCCAAGCGCGAGCACATTGATGCCGGTCATTTCACAAATGGCTTTATAAATGGGCACCAGCGCATAGCCAAAGCCAAACATGGCCAAGACTATCACCCCCAGCTTGCTGACCATTTTGAGGTTTTCGCGTTTGATGTACATCCATAGCCTCCGATCAGCGACCGAAGAAAACCATTTTTGCCATAAACCCCGCGAAAAAGACGACCGCAACCGAGGCAAGGATTAGACCAAGCCGCAGGTTGCTATTCTTTTTAGAGTTGTCTTGTGGCGTCGCCATATTTTAAGACCAGCGATGCCTGTTAACCAATCACGCGCGTTGCAGACGCGTCGAGCTTGGGTGGTGTTTCAAACGTGTGGAACGGGGCAGGTGACGGAACTTCCCACTCAAGGCCTTCAGCGCCTTTGGCGTTTTTCTGGCCCTCGTCTATCCACGGGTTAGCGCGGGCTGGCTCTCCCTTGCCGCGCATAGCCGGTACCACGATGAACAGGAAGAAGTAGAGTTGCGCAAAGCCAAAGAAGAACGCGCCCACGCTGGCGATAGCGTTGAAATCTGCAAACTGCATGGGGTAATCAGCGTAACGGCGCGGCATGCCGGCCAGACCCAAAAAGTGCATTGGAAAAAAAGTTACGTTGAAGGAGATGAGCGACCACCAGAAATGAATTTTTCCGCGGGTCTCGTTGTACATCACGCCAGTCCATTTTGGCGACCAGAAGTAGTAGCCAGCGAACATGGCATAAAGCGAGCCCGCCACCAGCACATAATGAAAGTGCGCTACGACGTAGTAGGTGTCTTGCAGCTGCGTATCAATTGGCGCGACCGACAAAATGACGCCAGTCAAACCGCCGATGGTGAAAACAAAAATAAATCCGACTGCGAACAGCATGGGAGTTTCAAACGACATAGAGCCCTTCCACATCGTTGCAATCCAGTTAAACACTTTCACGCCAGTTGGCACGGCAATTAGCATGGTGGAGTACATAAAGAACAGCTGTCCAGTGACAGGCATGCCGGTGGTAAACATATGGTGAGCCCAAACCACGAAGCTCAAAATTGCGATTGAACCAGTGGCGTACACCATAGATGCATAACCGAACAAACGCTTGCGCGAAAACGCAGGAATGATGTGGCTGATGATGCCGAAGGCCGGCAAGATCATGATGTACACCTCGGGATGGCCGAAGAACCAGAAAATATGCTGGTACATCACCGGGTCACCGCCGCCAGCCGGGTTGAAAAAGTTGGTACCAAAGTGGCGGTCAGTCAGTGTCATGGTGATGGCACCAGCCAGAACAGGCATAACGGCAATCAGCAGGTAAGCGGTGATCAGCCAGGTCCAGCAGAACATTGGCATTTTCATTAGCGTCATACCGGGTGCGCGCATGTTCAAAATCGTCACGATGATGTTGATCGACCCCATGATGGACGACGCGCCCAACAAGTGCAGAGCGAAGATACCGGAATCCATTGACGGGCCCATTTGCAGCGTAAGCGGTGCGTAAAGTGTCCAGCCCGCCGCAGGCGCACCGCCCGGCAAGAAAAATGATGTCGCTAGCATTAGCGCTGCAGGGATCATGAGCCAAAAGCTGAAGTTGTTCAAACGCGCGAACGCCATGTCAGCCGCACCGATTTGCAATGGAATCATCCAGTTCGCAAAACCCACAAAGGCCGGCATGATGGCGCCGAACACCATGATCAGGCCATGCATGGTCGTTAGTTGATTAAATAATTCTGGATTGACCAACTGCAAACCGGGCTGGAACAACTCGGCACGAATGCCAAGCGCCAAGACGCCGCCAAACATCAGATTGAAAAAGGCAAAAAGCAAATACAGCGTGCCAATGTCTTTGTGGTTGGTCGCAAAAACCCATCTGCGCCAGCCAACAGGCGCGCCGTGGTGGTCGTCGTGGGCGTGGTCACTGCCGTGTCCGTGTGGATCTAAAACTGCGCTCATGGTGGCTTTCCCTTTGGTGGCCCTTGGTGGCCTTTGGTGTCATTTGCAGGCTTTGAGCTTGCTGGCTTGTGTTTTTTCTGACGTTGTGGTCAGTCTATAGCGGATCTAAAAATGTGCGCACAGCTATTTGCGTGCCGCTTGCAATTCGGCAGGCTGAACCACTTGCCCAGTCTGATTCGACCAGTTGTTCTTTGTGTAGCTGATCACCGCCGCAAGGTCGGTATCGCTCAAGGCTTTCCAGGCAGGCATCGTGCCATTGTTGGCACCGTTGAGCAAGATCGCAATCTGCTTGCCATGGTCCTTATCAAGCACCACCGCGGAGCCGTCCAGAGCTTTGATCGCACCAGCGCCTTTGCCACTCGTTTGATGGCAAGCTACACAATTCTGAGCGTAAACCTTTTCCCCGCGGGCTTTCAAATCGGCCAATTCCCAAACTTTTGATGGGTCGTCGGCCTTAGCAGCCATTTCCTTATTCTTACCTGCAACCCAAGCTGAATAGTCTGCGGCAGACACGACCTTCACGTGGATTGGCATGTAGGCGTGTTCTTTGCCGCAAAGTTCTTGGCATTGGCCATAAAAATCGCCTACTTTTTCAGCCCGAAACCAGGTGTCCCGCACGAAGCCAGGAATTGCGTCTTGCTTGATGCCAAACGCGGGTACCGCAAAAGCATGAATTACATCATTGGCGGTCGTAATAATTCGGATTTTCTTATTGACCGGCACCACCAACGGATTGTCAACTTTTAGGAGATAGTTGTCCGGGATGTCCGCACCCTTCGGACCACCATTGTTGGACATAACGCGGTGCGTGTTGTCCAGCGTCGAAACAAATCCAATGCCTTCGCCCTCGCCCTTAACGTAGTCGTAACCCCATTTCCACTGCATGCCAGTGGTTTTGATGGTGACATCAGCGCTGGTGGTGTCTTTTTGGGCGACGAGCACCTTGGTTGCTGGCAAAGCCATCCCGATCACGATCAAAAAAGGAACAATCGTCCAGGCAATTTCAACGGCGGTAGATTCGTGGAAATTGGCAGCTTTGTGGCCAACAGATTTGCGATGCTTCCAGATGGAATAGAACATCACGCCAAACACAGCCACAAAAATGACTACGCAAATAATCATCATGAACCAATGCAGCCAATGCTGCTCTGCTGCAATTTTGGTCACTGCAGGGTGCAAATTCAACTGGTTGACGGCGGGACCGCCCTGCAGATCATTGACAGCGTGGGCAGCGGTACTCAGCCCCATCGCTAAAAGTGCAATCGCGACGCCTGCGTTTTGCGCCGTGCTGCTTAAGGTTTTACGTACGTTTATCGTGATCACTTTAAATGCCTCAATTCCCAAATACACCAGATGTACAACCGCTTAATTATAAAGATTAGCGAGGCAAACCATTGCTGGAAAGCCCTTTACCCAGCGCCGACATCGAAAAGATGGCTTTCAGCAGCATCGCAGCGCCATGCGAATCTCCCGCGCCAGCGCGGGCCTGAGCTCTGGTCGCAAATGGCGTCCAACCCACACCGATTGGCCCTGCCCAGACACTTCAATCAACGAGCCATCGCCGCCCTTGGGCTCCACCCGAACCCACTCACGGTTAAACTCCGCCCGCTCAAGGCGCCCAGCAGTTTCCAACTCAACTACCAGCCGAGAACCTTGCAATACGATTTTTTCGCCGTCTCTGGCATGCCGCGCATAGACCGAAAATGCAATCCCAAGAGCCAACAACTCTGCCCACGCAAACGGCATGACCAGTATTGCGCCTTGAAACCAGAAAAACGTTGCAATGCCCATTGAAACTACGCTGAGGGATAAAAACAAGCCCAGCAATTGACTCGGCGTGACCGAACAGTTGCGCTTGAGCAGCCATTGAATGCCTCCACTATCGCCACTACCGCTGGCAGGCGGCGTGGTGAAGCGAAACGTTGGCAAGGCTGGCTGGAATTGGGGATGAGACACAGAGCACACTCAAAAAATTGTGACCCTGCAAGGGCCCGTTGAAGAGTGGGAACATGCCCAGCCGCTTCGGATATCAGTATAGCTGGGTTTACCCACTGCAGCGTCGAAGACGTAGGCTGGTTCCTACCTGTTTTACCGTCTACAGTGTGGGCTTTGCGCCACTGCTCAGCATGCTGCGCATGTCTTGAACCGAAACAAAGCTATGCGCGCTGACCTTTATTTTTGGCTGCGGTTTGAGGGCATGGCCGTAAATAACTTCAAACGTTAGTGAAAGTCGGCCATTAGCGTCGGCTACGAGATGTTGGGCCAGCGCCTTCTCCAGCCGCTGGCGAAAACCGCGTCCGCGCAAGCCTTCAAACCTGGCCGGGTGAAAATTGCGACCGATTTCGGCCAGCTCAGCCAGCAGGCGTGCAGGGCTCTCGTAGGTCAGCGTGATGCGTTCCATGTCCATAACGGGTTCGGCAAACCCTGCCTGCACCAGCATGTCACCCCAGTCATGCATATCGGTCAGGTCATGGCCAGCGGGCGGCCAGCCGAGCTGGCGATATACGTCTCGCAGCTCGATGGCCGTGTCGGGCCCCAGGCACGAAAACATTAAAAAGCCACCCACGCGTAGCGCCTGGTGCCAATCGGCCAGCAACCGTTGCGGCTCAGGTGCAATGTGCAGCGCCATGTTGGCCCACAGCATGTCCACACTGGCAGCGGGTGCCGCTTCAAACCGGGTTTGTTTTTGACGTAAAAGGGCAACTTTCCACCACGACTTTGCTATCTTACTCATAGCTTCTTGCACCTGTATCTCTTGGTCTTCAACCACAAAACATACTGAATCTGCATAGCGCTTCGCGAGTTGTGCGTGGCATTGCAGCCCGCCGCGTACAGCGCCCCAATGGGCCCACGCCTGCGGCTGAAGTTTGATCCATTGCAGGCGATCCAGCATGCGGCTGGCAACTTCCTCGTGCAGCCAAGGCGAGTTGGCAGGTGCAATGCGCTGCCAGCGGGCAACTGCGTTGGTATCAAGGGTTGGTGGGTTTTGTTGGGTGGTCATGTCAACAGCAATTTTGCCACCGCAGGTAATATCGATCTTGTGTCCAACAACCTTACTTCGTCCATCAAGCGCTTTGGCTTTTCAATCCTGACCCGGCAGCTGCCAAGCCAATGCGCAGTGTGCAAAACCTGGCCCAGCGCCCAGGTGTGCGGGTTGTGCGTAGCGCGTTTTTCATCCTCTGCACCGCGCTGTAAATCATGTGCAATCAGCTTGCTGCCAGACCTATCGTCGGGTTTGGCGGGTGCGCGCGATGTGTGTATTGAATGCATCAAAGTGCCGCCACCGCTTGATGAAATCTGTGTGGCCGTCGACTACGCCTACCCGTGGTCTGCGCTGATAACGCAATACAAATTTGCCGACAGGCCGGACTGGGCACCGTTTTTTGCGCGGCTTTTGCTGCAGGCGCCGAGCGCGGCGCTTGCATTTCACTCGCTCGCGGACAACGACTTGATCTTGCCAGTGCCGCTTTCAAAAGAGCGGTTGCAAACACGCGGCTTTAACCAGGCATGGGAGCTGGCCATGAAATTGGCAGCGCAATCGGGAACCCGCGCTCAGCTTGAGTACGCCTTGCTGCTGCGCGTCAAGAACACCCAGCCGCAGACCGCGTTAAAACGGCCAGCCCGCCTGGAAAATGTCAAAGGCGCGTTTCAAATTGACCCTCTGCGCGCGGGTGTTCTTGCTGGCAAGCGCGTGGTTCTGGTCGATGACGTGATGACCAGCGGTGCGTCGCTTTTTGCGTCCGCCAGTGTGTTGCGCGCGGCAGGTGCGGCGCACATTACCGGTATCGTCCTCGCAAGAACGCCACAATAAGCGCCATGTTCAACATCATATTGGTCGAGCCTGAAATTCCGCCCAACACGGGCAACGTGATTCGCCTGGCCGCCAACACCGGCGCGCGGCTGCACCTGATTGAACCCATTGGTTTTTCAATGGACGACAAGCAGGTGCGCCGTGCCGGGCTGGACTACCACGAGGTTGCACGGGTGCTGCGCCATGCAGACTGGCAGGCGTTTTTGACGAAAGAAAACCCAGACACTGCACGCATGTTCGCCATGACCACACGCGGTACGCGCAGCATGTACGACGTGGCTTTTCAGCCCGGCGACTGGCTGGTGTTTGGCTCTGAAACCAAGGGACTGGATGCCAAGCTACGCGAATCGTTTGCGCCCGGCCAGCGCTTGAAGCTGCCGATGCAGGCGGACCAGCGCAGCCTGAATTTATCGAACGCGGTGGCCGTGACTGTGTTTGAAGCCTGGCGGCAAAACGGATTTAGGGTATTTTCATAAATTCATTTTTCGGGCGAATTGCGGCACTAAGCGTCAGCGAAGGCGTGGCATTCGGCGGTGCCCACATTCCTCATGCACACAAGTGCATTCCGGTGCGCTGCGGGCCAATCGCCTAGCACTTCATCCCGAAAACGAAGTTTCGGAGAAGGCTAACTTGTACTGAAGTTACGTCGTAACCAGAATCTGAATTTCTAAAGGTACCCTCAACACCAGAAATCAAGGATAGCGGCGCACCAGTGACTCGGCGATGCAAACCGGCTTGGCCGCGCCTTCACGCTCTACCACCACTTCCCAAGTCATCTGCACGCCTGAGTTGTCGATCGGCTCGCTGGCCAGCAGCTTCATGCGCGCGCGCAAGCGGCTGCCAACGGGCACTGGGGCTGTAAAGCGCACTTTGTTCAGCCCGTAATTCACCCCCATCCGCGAGCCCACAATGTCAAACGACGACTCAAAAAATTTCGGCAACAACGAAAGCGTTAAAAACCCATGCGCAATCGGCCCACCGAACGGCCCGGCGGCGGCCTTTTCAGGGTCGACGTGAATCCACTGGTGGTCCCCTGTGGCCTCCGCAAACAAGTTAACTTGCGCTTGGGTAATGGTGATCCAGTCGCTTACCGCAACTTCTTGCCCCACGCATGCGGCCAACTCGGCCAAGGTTTGAAATGTCTTCATTGGTGTATTTGCCTAAAAATTTACTTGTCTAGCCATTCACAAATGCCGTGCCACTGCGCCAAGTCCTTTTCCACCCGTCCAGGCGCTACGTCAAACAGCGTCAAGCCGCGCGCGGCCAGATGAATGTAGTTTTGCGTGTCGCGCACCATGCCCAATACGGGTACGTCCAGGCTTTCTACAAATCCTTTCAACTTGTCGGCAGCCAGCGTGCGTGAGTCCACACGCATCCCCACGACGCCCACCTGCACTTTTCCAGCGTGGCGGTTCTCGGCCAACTGGTCTAAAAATGCTCGCGTGGCAAAAATATCAAACACGCTGGGCTGTAGCGGCACAATGATTTTGTCGGCCAGTTTGATCACGTCGTTAAAGCGCCATCCATGCAGGCCGCCCGGCGTATCCAGCACCACATGCGTCGTGCCCTTGGGCGGCTTGACGATCAGGTCGGAGTTGATGTCCCAAGTCGAGATTGGCCGGGCCGCTGGCGGGCGCAACCCGAGCCACAACCTTGATGATTGCTGTCTGTCCGCATCGCCCAGCATCACAGCATGGCCCCGGCTGGCAAAGTAACCTGCAACATTGGTCGCAAGCGTCGACTTGCCGACACCGCCCTTGGGATTGGCAATCACGATAACGGGCATGTAAAGCTCCTCTTGAAGTTAACTTAATAGTTCTAACCTGTTCTCCATTATCGTAACGCCATGCTTCTGCGATTAAAAACCACTTGCCCAACCAACACCACACGCACGCCGCGTCGTTAAAAAATGGAACATGCACCTGCCTGGCTGATAAACAGCCTCATCTACCTCGGCGCAGCAGTCATCGCAGTGCCAGTAGCCAAAAAACTAGGGCTGGGCTCCATCATTGGCTACCTTGCTGCTGGCATGGCGATTGGCCCCTGGGGCTTAAAACTCGTTACCAATGTGCAAGATATTCTTCACTTCGCTGAATTTGGCGTAGTGCTGATGCTGTTTTTGGTTGGCCTGGAGCTGGAGCCTAAACGACTGTGGAACTTGCGTCGCCCTATTTTTGGCTGGGGCAGCGCCCAAGTTGCTGGTTGCGCAGTGGTCTTGATGGCTGTGGCGATGGCGTTTGGCGTGACCTGGCAAGTCGCTTTGGTGGCCAGCCTGGGCTTGGCGCTGTCGAGCACAGCAATTGCCTTGCAGACAATTGGGGAGCGCAACCTGATGCCGACTTCCAGCGGGCAAGCTGGTTTTTCAATTCTGCTGTTTCAAGACGTGTCGGCGATCCCGATTTTGGCACTGCTACCGCTTTTAGGCGCAGTTTTAGTGTCAAATGAGGCTTTAGCGCAATCAAACCGGGCGCTAGAAGCTATTAAAATAATAGCAGTTATCGGCGGTATTGTTGTGGGTGGGCGGCTGCTGCTGCGTCCGCTGCTGCGCTGGATTGCCAACAGCGGTACGCCTGAAATTTTTACCGCTGCGTCTTTGCTGCTGGTCGTTTCGATTGCGGCGCTAATGCAATTTGTCGGGTTGTCGATGGCCCTCGGCGCGTTTTTGGCCGGGGTGCTGCTGGCCGACAGTGAATACCGGCGCGAGCTTGAAACCGACATTGAGCCGTTCAAGGGTCTGCTGCTGGGCCTGTTTTTTATTGCCGTTGGTATGAGCATTGACTTCGGCGTGCTGCTGGCCTCACCGGGCCTGATGGCAGCGATATTGTTCGGCTTTTTAGGCTTGAAGCTAGCCATAATTTACTGCATTGCCCGGGCCATGAAACTTCCGTTTCAAGAGCGTCCGGTGTTTGTGGTGCTGCTGGCCCAAGGTGGCGAATTTGCCTTTGTGGTGTTTCAGGCTGCCGCCGGGGCAAATGTCTTTTCAATGCAAACGTCGTCGCTGCTGATTGGCGCAGTGGCGCTGTCGATGCTGATCACGCCGCTGCTGCTGATTGCTGTCGATAAATTTCTTCTGCCGAGGTATGCCAACTGCAACACCACGCCGATGGAAGAAATATCCGAGCTCCAGACCGCGCCCGTCATCATTGCCGGCTTTGGACGTTACGGCCAAATCGTCAGCCGCATGTTGCAAGCGCAGGGAACCGTGCCAACCTTGCTGGACCACAACGCCGACCAGATTGAAACCGCCCGCGCCTTCGGCTACCGGGTGTTTTACGGCGACGCTACGCGCCTTGACTTGCTGCGCACCGCGGGCGCGGGCTCAGCCCAAATTTTGGTGGTAGCCGTCGATAGTGTGGAGCAATCATTAACGATTGTGGACATTGCCAAAGCGCATTTCCCGCAGCTGCAAATAGTCGCCAGGGCCAGAGACGTCATCCACTGGAACCAGCTGCGCGACCGGGGCGTGGTGCTAGTGGAGCGCGAATTGTTTGAGGCCAGCCTGAAAAGCGCCCGCAGCGTACTGGAACTGCTTGGCCAGTCACCGGCAGAGGCCGACCTTGCCGCGACGCGTTTCAGGCAACACAACATTGCACTGGTGGAGCAGTTTTACCCGCACTACAAAGACCGCGCCAAAGTCATTGCAGTCGTCAAACAAGGTCGCCTGGAGCTGGAGCAGCAAATGGCACAAGAGCGTGAACAACTTACCTCGCTGAGGTCTACGGGCAGGCCGCGCGAAGATGGTAACGGTAAGCTTTCAGAGAAGGTCTGAGGCAAACCAAAAATAGCTACTTTTAAGGCATAAATCGGCTTTTAGCGCAATAAATTCGTGCGCAAGCAGCTATTAAATAAATAGCAAGCTGCCCGTCAGCAGCTCAGTACGTCGCGCGACTTATCGCGTTCTTTCGGCCTCACGGCGCCGCTCGTCCATTTGGCGCCGCTCGACACACACCGCGCTCTGCGCGAACGCTGGTTTCGCGCACTGCTCAGACATGCAGCTTTGAAAAGAGAACAGAAGGCGGCCTTCACAGGCGGCGTTCGGGCTGGCGCTGCTCAATGATGCTGCTGGTGGCGGACTTTTTGGCTTGACCGCGTCAGTCGCTGGTGTGCTCACGGATTTTGGTACCTCTACCGTCACCGGGGTTTCGGCGCCAGAGGCCGCACGTCTGCTGGCAGCAGCGCGTGCCGCTGCAGTGGCCTGCCGTTGGGCGGCGCTGGCAGCCGTCAAGGGCAGCTTTGCCGCAGCCGACGCTGCCGCACTGGCGGGGTTTAATGGCACGCCAGCTGGCGCACTCGCCGCAGACCCGGACAATGGGGATGGGGACGCCGATGCAGCCAGTTCCGAAGGCCGCCTTGCCGCTTCAGGAACTGCACCAAACGAGACAACAGCCGTCTCACCGGGCCCAAGACCCAGTGCGGCCGACGCTGCTGATGCGGCCGACAGCGGTGCTGAAGCGGCGCCTGCAACTGCATTCGACTGGTTGCTTGCGGGCATGATTTTCAAGGCAATGATCGCCATGGCGACTGCTGCCAATCCCACCATGGCCCACACCAGCAGGTTTGCTTTCTTTGCGGCAACAGGTGCGCTTCCAGCTACGGAATCTGGACGACTTGCAGGAGCCGACGCAGCTTTGGCACGCGGCTCAGGCGACATACTCTTTATTGGTGATGGCTCGGAGGCGGCGGAACTTTTCGCTTCATTCACTGGCATAACGCCCAACAACTTCAATTTACGCCGAGCCAGGTCAGCATAAATCCCTTCTGGAAATTTCAGCAAAAATTTCTGCAAATCGGGTACGTCATCCGACTCCCGAATGTCTTTCCAGTACACCAACTCGACTTCCTGGGTCAGCAGTGCGCTATTGGTGCTGGTGCTGGTGCCTGTTCCTGCGCCAAGCCCAGTGCGTGTGGCAACCAGCGATTCACCGGCCACCATTGTGCTGGTCCAGGTGGCGCCTGCGCCCTGGACAGGCGACAGCCTTTGCGGCGCGATGGTCGCGTCATTTGCATCCTTGCTGGCCAGGTTGAGCGCATCCAGAAATTCGTCGGCATTTAAAAATCGTTCGTCGCGCGATTTGGCGAGTGCTTTCGCTACCACTGCGTCCAGCGCGGGCGGGAGACCGGGGTTGTGAAAGGTAACGGCAGGCGGCTTCAGGCCAACGATATTCTGGATCACGGCGAAGTCGGTTTCACCGTCAAAGGGCCGCTTGCTGGTCAACAACTGGTACAGCACCACACCCGCAGCAAACAGGTCGGCTCGCGCATCAATGGGACGGCCTTCCAGCTGCTCCGGTGACATGTACTTCAGCGTGCCAACAATCGAGCCCTGGGTTCGGGTGGCATCGCCTGAATCCTGAATGCGCGCCACACCAAAATCGGCCAACTTGATGCGCCCGCTGGCCTGCACCAGCAAATTGGCAGGCTTGACGTCTCGATGGACGATTTTTTGTTTGTGCGCGTAAGCCAAGGCCGACAAAAGATCAGACATGATGCCGAGGGTCTGGGCCAGCGTGAACACTTCGCCTTGGTCCAAGTGGTGCTTGAGGTCATAGCCCTCAACAAACTCCAACACCAAAAAAGCAACGTCACCGTCCCGGTCAGAGTCATACACACTGACGATGTTGGGGTGTTGAAGCCGCGCTGCAGAATGCGCTTCGGTTCTGAATCGCACTTCGTATTCGTCAGCCGCCTGGTCAGACAGGCTATCGACCTTGATGGTTTTAATGGCAACCCGGCGATTCAGGTTTGGATCGCGCCCCTCATAGACCAATCCCATGGCGCCTTTGCCGAGCACGCGAATCAGATCATAACGACCAAGTTTTATAAGGCTCATGAATAATTAGACATCATCAAGCAAACTGAAACGACATTAACCTTAAGACAGAGGAGTAAAAATGTAAGTTAACGTATTGTCTTCGTTTTAGACACCCCAACCGACAATTTTGGCGCTTTACGAGGTCTAGGCCTACAACTGTGCCTGACGTATTAACTTTTTAACAAAAACGCTATCAGCGGCGCACGTTCGTCCGCACGCTCGCAGCCCGGCACGATGTGACCCACCCCGGCCAGAGTGCATTCGGTTCGGCGCAGCAAAACGCCATCGCTCTGATTTCCCATATAGACCCAGGTGCCATAGCTGGAGGCATCCGTCAGCACAAAATTACCACCGCGCCACTGCAGTGTGGCGTGCACGCGCGAAACGCGCGGATCGTTCAGTGAAAGCCCTGCGTCGGTGGCGCGGCCTATTGTTAGCAGCCCACTTTTGGAATGGAGAAGAAGCGTTTTTCCCTCGAAAGTTAGCTCCAGAGTTGCAGCTTTGGTTGCTGCGATCATTGACCGCCCAGCCATGGTGGCCTCTTCATCGCGCCCGCTCTGCCATTCCACGCGGTAAACATGGCTGGTCTCCAGCCGCCCACGCAAGTACATCGGCCCTATGCTGCGCAGCGCTACTTTTTGCAGCGGCAGCAGCGACGCCCAGACGTTTTGCGTCGCCAGAATTTGCCCGCCGCCGGCCAGGTCCGCCAGCCGCGCCGCAGAGTTGACGGTATCGCCAAAACAATCGCCATTGATTTCCACAACAACACCAGACTCCATTCCCATTTGCACCTGCACTGGTGGGCCTGAACCGTTGGGAACCATTGGCTGCAAGAGCAGGCGCTGCTGAATACCCATGCAGGCGGCCAACGCATCACCCGCGCTTTCAAACACCACGAACAAACCATCGCCGAGCAGCTTGACGATGCGGCCGTGGTGCTGCTCAAACTCGCCTTGCAACAAACCCATCAGCTGCGTGACAAACTCAGACGCTGACTTGTCCCCCAAACGCTCGTACAGGCTGGTGCTTCCAACGAGATCAGTGAACACAACAGTAGTCATTGCAACGGGTCAACCCAAGCCATAAAGCACCAATATAGCAGCCCAATGCGCAGGAAAAGCCAGACAGCGCTCAAGCTCGCAACCCGTCCCACAGCAGCTTGCACCCGGTTAAAAACATTCCACCGTACAAGATTCGATAAAACACCACCTGGCTGATCCGCCGCGCCAGGCGCACACCGATCCACACGCCAATCGGTGCCAGCGGCAACAGCATCAGTGAAGTGGTGAAGTTGCGCAGGTCCAGCAGGCCCAGCCATGCGTACGGACCCCACTTGGACAGATTCACCACAAAAAAGAAGAACGCCATGGTAGCCGTGAACTTGACGGGAGACAGCTTGAGCGAAATTGCATAAGCGTTGACAGGTGGCCCTCCGGCATGCGCCACAAAACTGGTGAAGCCTGACGTAACCGCCAGCAACGCACCCGCCCATTTGGGTGGGGGAGCACCGCCCGGCCTGGGTGGAGACAATAGGCGCTGCGCCAGGAAAATCAGCGTGAGCGCACCCACGATGCCAGCCACCATATTCGTATCGAGCAACTTGAAAAGTAGTGTGCCAATAACCGTGCCGACCAGGGCAAAGGGCACTAAAAACTTGAGCAGTGCGCCGTCAAAATCTTTACGAAAAGCGGCAATGCCCAAAACGTCCATCAGCAGCAGCACCGGCATCAAAATCGCGGCGGCCTGTGGCACTGTGACGGCCATCGCCATAATCGGTACCGCCAGCGAACCGAAACCCGCACCAAAACCGCTTTTGCTGATGCCCAGAAGCAACACAGCAGGCACGGAAACGGCGTAAAAAAGCGGCTCAGTGATCAACGGAGGAATTCAAAATGCAACGCGGTGACCCACATCAAAGCACAGTGCAAGCCTGCTCAAAACCAAGGCGCGGGTTGCGGGCGAACAGCTTGCTGTCGTCGCCATAACCGAGGTTGATTAAAAAGTTGGTTTTAAAGCGTCCATCAGCAAAAAACTCGGCATTTACCTTGCCCAAGTCGACGCCGCTCATCGGCCCGCAGCTCAGGCCCACAGCCCGCGCAGCCAACATAAAGTATGCAGCGCCCAACGTGCCGTTGCGAGTGGCTGTACTTTCGGCCAACGCGGCGTTGTCGGCAAACATTTTTTCCGCACCCGCGTCGTGCCACACCAGCGGCATGTTTTCGTAAAAGCGGGTGTCGGTTGCGACAATTACGGTGACGGGAGCGCTTTTGGTTTTCTCAACATTGCCCGGTGACATGGCCGGTATGACCCGGGCACGAGACTCCGCGCTATTAAGAAAAACATAGCGCCCAGGTTGCGTGTTCATGGAGGTCGCGCCCATTTTTGCGATGTTGTACGCCTGTTGCAGCAACGCAAGCGGCACGGGTTTATCAATGAATCCGTTGGCTGTGCGGGCGTCGAAAAAGAGCTGGTCGAGGCAGGCTTGAGCAATCGTCATGGTGTGTCTTTTCAATGTTTGGGATTTATCCAGCTTAGCGCAACGCCGCGCAGCCCGCGGTGTACAACCGCTTTTTTGGGGCAAGAGGCGTGCATTCCACAATACGCTATTTAATTCATAGCTTTTCGCTCAATTATCTATTGCTTGGATTCAACGCTAAGTGCAACACTTGGGGTTACTGAATGATATCTGGAGCACTGTGGTGGTTAAGTAGCAAATTGCGATACACCTCCAAAGGCGAGTAAGCATTCAGGGTCTTTCGCGGCCGGTTGTTGATCTCATCGGCAATCGCATCGAGCTGCTCCTGGCTATAGCCCGACAGATCCGTGCCTTTGGGCAGGTATTGACGGACCAGGCCGTTGGTATTTTCATTCGTTCCCCGCTGCCAAGGGCTATGCGGGTCACAGAAATAAACAGCAATGTTCGAGTTCGCAGCCAGCTCTTTGTGGCGCGCCATCTCACTGCCCTGGTCATGCGTGAGCGACTGGCGCATCGGCAAAGCAATCGAGCGCAGCTTCTCGGTAAACGCCTCAAGCACCGTTGCCGCACTGCCCGGCTTGGGGCCGGGCAGGTGCACCAGGATCAACAGGCGCGATGACCGCTCGACCAGCGAGCCCACCGCACTGGCATTGCCTTTGCCCTTGATCAGGTCAGACTCCCAGTGGCCCGCAAACAGCCTGCTACTAGCCTCGGGCGGTCGGCAGTGCACGCTGACCATGTCGGCTATCTTGCCCCGGCGCTCCACACCCCGACTGCGCGGCATGCGTTTGGCCTGGGCTCGGCGCATCAGCGCAATCAGGTCTTTGCGCAGCTCGCCTCTGGGCATGGCGTAGATGGCGTTGTAGATGGTTTCGTGTCGTATCGCTGAATTTGCGCTGGTGTGAGTCGTTGGGGTGGTGACGCTGAAGATGGATGGCGATTTGCTCGGGTGACCACTTTTGCTTGAGTAACGCACACACTTGAACGAGCAAAGCGCTGCCAGCAACCAGTTTAGGTGCTGCCCGGCAGAACACGCGCCGCCTGTTGCGGCGCTTTTGCGCAAAGGTGCAGCTGTACTTGCCAGACGGCGCGTTGCGCAGTATTTCCCGGCTGATGGTGGAGGCCGCGCGATTGAGTATTCGGGCCATGGCCCGAATACTCAAGCACTGAGCCTGAAAGCTGGCAATGGCGATACGCTCTTCGTACTGGAGCT
>ENA-OBIT01000019-OBIT01000019.1-metagenomes-genome-assembly--contig:-NODE-19-length-53158-cov-7.38182_pt1 | contig 53158 bp, 50 predicted proteins | sample MGYA00153386_OBIT01 | MGnify analysis MGYA00153386
GTCAGCTCTTCGATTTCTTCCAGCACTTTTTGTGCGCTCACGCCAATCGGCAATTCAGTGACCACCAGTTGCCATTGGCCACGTGCCAGGTCTTCAATCTTCCAGCGGGCACGTACCTTTAAAGAGCCCCGACCGGTGCTGTAAGCAGCAGCAATTTCGGCGGCGCTTGAAATGATTTGCGCGCCGCCGGGGTAATCAGGCCCAGCCACCACAGCGTAAAGCGCTTCGTCAGGCAACTTGGGGGATTTGATCAAGGCGATGCAGGCGTCTGCAATTTCCCGCAGGTTGTGGCTGGGAATTTCAGTGGCCAAGCCGACTGCAATGCCGCTGGCACCATTGAGCAGCGCAAACGGCAAGCGTGCGGGCAGCAGTTTCGGTTCTTGCTCGCTGCCATCGTAGTTGGGCGCAAAGTCCACTGTGCCTTCGTCCAGTTCATCGAGCAGCAAGCTGGTGATTTTGGCGAGCCGCGCCTCGGTGTAGCGCATGGCTGCAGCGCTGTCGCCGTCCCGCGAGCCAAAGTTTCCCTGGCCGTCGACCAGCGGGTAGCGCTGGTTGAAATCCTGCGCCATGCGCACCATTGCGTCGTAGGCTGCAGTGTCTCCGTGTGGATGGTATTTGCCGAGCACATCGCCCACCACGCGGGCGCTTTTGACTGGCTTGGCACCACTGTTGCCATTGGCTCCGCCAAAGCCCAGGCCCATGCGCGACATGCTGAACAAAATGCGGCGCTGCACGGGTTTTTGGCCATCGCAGGCATCAGGCAATGCGCGGCCTTTGACTACGCTGAGAGCGTATTCAAGGTAAGCCCGCTGCGCGTAACTTGACAGGCTGTCGGCGTTGGCCGGTTCAGGCGCGCTACGCGCAGCCTCTGGCGTAAAAAGATCCATGGGGTACTAAAAAATCAGGCAGAAAAAAAGGAAAAGCGACTGTTAGAAGTCAGTGGGCGCAGTGTTTGCAACGACCGGAGCTGACGGCGCAGCAGTGGCCACCGCGTTAGGGCGAGGCACCAAGCCCGGCACCATGTTGTTTCTGCCAGAAGTTGCGCCAGCTGCGCCGCCCATCATCTCCATGCGCACACGCCCGCCGGGCCGCGCCTCCACCACCGCGTTGGGTGGCTTGAGATAGGTGTACATCTGCATCACGGTTTTAACGTAATTTTTGGTCTCGGGGTAGTTTGGTATTTTGTTGCCCGCGCGCTGCACAGCACCCTCGCCAGCGTTGTATGCAGCAACGGCCAGCTCCAGCTGGCCCGGGAACATTTTGATCAGGTCTTTCAGGTAGGTAGCGCCTGCACGGATGTTGATTTTCGGGTCGGTGAGCTTTTGCGCCAAAGGTGTTTTTTTGTCGGCTTTCACGCCGTAGCGCTCTGCCGTTGGCGGCATGAGCTGCATCAGGCCAATCGCACCTTTGGGCGATACCGCCTGGGAGTCGTAACCCGACTCTGCAGCAATCAGCGCTTGCAGCAACTCGTAGTCGATGCCATGCAAAACCGATGCGTCTCGCATCAGGTGTTTCACGGCCTTGTAGCCTGGCGACACATCGAAAAACGCCAGCAGTTTGGCCTGAGAACGCCCGCCATCGGCTGCAGGAATGCTCACCTTGGGCGCTGGCAGTGCCTGCGGCGCTACGCCGGCACCCGCTGAAAAACTCTCGCCGGTTTTAAAAAACAGCTGATAGCGGTCGTCGAGTCTTTCGGTGGAAAAGTGCGCTACGCCCTGTTCGTCAACATAGCCCCACACGTCCGCCCATGCGGGCGAAAATGCCGCGGCAAGCGCTAGCGCCGAAAGCCACCTGGCTGCATGTTTGCGCAAGCAGCGCGCAGTCCGTGCCATCACACGTCCACCTCAACTGCATCACCGTACAGCTCCATCAACTCACGGCGCGCAGCGGCTTCGCCTTTGCCCATGAGCTTGGTGATCAGGTTTTCAGTCTGCTCAAAACTCTGGTTGCCCAGCTGCACTGGCAGCAGGCGGCGCGTATCGGGATTCAGCGTGGTTTCCCACAATTGCTCGGCATTCATTTCGCCCAGGCCTTTAAAACGGCTGATGCTCCATGAGCCTTCTCTAACGCCTTCTTTGCGCAGCTTGTCCAAAATTGCCGCCAGCTCGCCATCGTCAAGTGCGTACGCTTTCGACGCTGGTTTTTTCCCGCGCGCAGGCGCGTCCACCCGAAACAGCGGGGGGCGCGCCACGTACACGTGGCCCGCATCAATCAGCTTGGGGAAGTGCCTGAAAAACAGCGTGAGCAGCAGCACCTGAATGTGTGAGCCGTCCACGTCAGCGTCGCTCAAAATGCACACCTTGCCGTAACGCAAGCCACCCAGGTCGGGCGTATCGTTCGGCCCGTGTGGGTCTACGCCAATCGCCACGGCAATATCGTGAATTTCGGTGTTGGCAAACAGCCGGTCGCGCTCGACTTCCCAGGTGTTCAGTACCTTGCCGCGCAACGGCAAAATCGCCTGACTTTCTTTGTCGCGGCCCATTTTGGCGCTGCCGCCTGCAGAGTCGCCTTCGACCAAAAACACCTCGTTGTGCGCCAGGTCTTTGCTTTCGCAATCGGTCAGTTTGCCGGGCAGCACCGCCACACCTGAGCCTTTTCGTTTTTCAACTTTTTGCCCCGCTTTTTGGCGGGTTTGCGCAGAGCGAATCGCGAGCTCAGCGAGTTTTCGTCCGTAGTCAACGTGCTGGTTCAGCCACAGCTCAAGCGCGGGCCGCACGTAGCTGGACACCAGCCGCACCGCATCGCGCGAATTCAAACGTTCTTTGATTTGCCCTTGAAACTGCGGGTCAAGCACCTTCGCGCTCAGTACATAGCTGGCACGCGAAAACACGTCCTCGGGCAGCAGCTTCACCCCTTTGGGCAGCAAAGAATGCAGTTCAATAAAACTTTTGACCGCAGTAAACAAACCGTCGCGCAGCCCGCTTTCGTGGGTGCCGCCTGCACTGGTCGGAATCAGGTTGACGTAACTTTCACGTACTGGCTGGCCGTCTTCGGTAAATCCCACACACCAGTCTGCGCCCTCGCCTTCAGCGAAGGTTTCATGCTGCGCGTCGGCAAAACCGCGTCCTTCAAACATCGGGATGACCAAATCACCATTGAGCGTTTGCGCAAGGTAATCGTGCAGGCCGCCTTTGTACAGCCAGGTTTGAACATCTTTGGTTTTCTCAGTCACCAGCGTCACAGTCACGCCGGGCATCAGCACCGCTTTACTGCGCAGCAGATGCGTCAGCTCATTAATGGGCAAAACCGACGACTCAAAGTACTTGGCGTCCGGCCAGGCGCGCACGCAGGTGCCTGATTTGCGATCGTCTGCTGCGGCTTTGCGCACCGCCAGCGGCTCAATCACATCGCCGCCAGAAAACACCAGTGAAGCCGCCATGCCGTCGCGGTAAGAGGTGACTTCAAGTCGCTTGGAAAGCGCGTTGGTCACACTCACGCCTACCCCGTGCAGGCCGCCTGAAAAGCTGTACGCGCCACCTTTGCCTTTGTCAAACTTGCCACCGGCATGCAGCTGGGTAAAGACCAGCTCAACCACCGGCGCTTTTTCTTCCGGGTGCAGGCCGTACGGAATGCCTCGCCCGTCGTCGTCCACACTGACCGAGCCATCGGCGTGCAGCGTGACTTTGAGTTTTTTACCGTAACCCGCCAGCGCTTCGTCGGCCGAGTTGTCCAGCACTTCCTGGATGATGTGCAGCGGGTTGTCGGTGCGGGTGTACATGCCCGGACGCTGCTTGACGGGCTCAAGCCCTTTGAGCACGCGAATCGAGCTTTCGGAATACTCAGAAGGAAGCGGTGGTAATTTTGCGGCCATAAAAAATCGATAATTTACTAAATTGTATGCCTGTATGCAAAACAAGCTGTATGAAACCACAGGTTGCAAGTGCGGTGGCAGATTCACAGGTAACGGCCAGCCTTGCAAGGCGGTAAAGTCATCCCCATGCAACAGACGCTTTCCAGCCCTCCAAAAATACTATCTATGGCGCAGGTTTTAATCTGCGGTGCCGCCATCGTCACCTTGTCTATGGGTATTCGGCATGGCTTTGGCTTGTGGCTGCAACCGATTACCCAAGCGCAGGGCTGGACGCGTGAGACGTTTGCCTTTGCAATCGCGATTCAAAACTTGTCGTGGGGCGTGTTCGGCATTTTTGCGGGCATGGTGGCCGACCGGTTTGGCGCATTTAAAGTGATCGTCGTCGGCGCGTTGCTGTACGCGCTGGGCCTGGTGGGCATGGCGCTGTCCCCTACAGGGTTTTTGTTCACGCTCACGGCAGGAATTCTGATTGGCGCAGCCCAGGCTGGAACCACCTACGCCATCATTTACGGCGTGATTGGACGCAATATTTCGGCCGACAAGCGCTCGTGGGCGATGGGTGTGGCGGCAGCTGCGGGTTCATTTGGGCAGTTTTTAATGGTGCCCATTGAGGGCTTTTTGATCAGCAGCATTGGCTGGCAACAGGCATTGCTGATCCTGGGCGGCGCGGTGCTGCTGATTGCGCCGCTGGCTATTGGCCTGCGCGAAACCGGTTTTGGTTCTGGCCAGGCAATGAAACGAGAACAAAGTATTTTTGAAGCGCTCAAAGAAGCGTTCAAGTATCCGAGCTTTCAGCTGCTGATGGCGGGCTATTTTGTATGCGGCTTTCAGGTGGTTTTTATTGGCGTCCACATGCCGAGTTATCTCAAGGACAAAGGCCTGTCACCGCAAGTCGCTGGCTACGCGCTGGCGCTGATTGGTTTGTTCAATGTATTTGGAACCTACACCGCAGGCGTTTTGGGCCAGCGCATGGCCAAAAAGAACATTCTGGCGTTTATTTATTTTGCCCGCGCCGTGGTTATCACCATTTTTGTTGCAGCACCTCTCAGCCCAGCCAGTGTGTATATTTTTGCAAGTGTGATGGGATTTTTGTGGTTGTCCACTGTGCCGCCCACCAACGCAGCAGTGGCGCAAATTTTTGGCGTGGCGCACTTGTCGATGCTCAGCGGGTTTGTGTTTTTCAGCCACCAGATCGGCTCTTTTATGGGCGTCTGGCTGGGAGGAGTTTTGTACGACAAAACAGGCAGCTACGACATCGTCTGGTACATCACGATTGCGCTCGGCGTGTTCGCCGGGCTGATAAATTTACCGGTACGTGAAGCACCGATTCAGCGCAGCGCCAGTGGCCAGCAGCCAGCAAGGGCTTGAATTTATGCAGCGCCGATTCATCAAAAGCGCGTTCACCTGGACGGCCATTACAGCGGTGCTGTTGGGCGTGTTTGCAATGTATGCAAGGCCAGAATTTTTGGTCACGCTGGCGGACCAGTTGTGGGCATGTTTTTAAGCCGTTTTGACTTATTTTTTAAGGTCTTATAGGGCTATAACCCAATAAATACGGTAGTAAGCAGCTATGAAAATAATAGTAATTACAGGTGCTTCCGACGGTATCGGCGCTGAAATGGCGCGGCAATTGGCCAAGCGCCACGGCACCCAGGTGGCACTGGTGCTGGCTGCCCGGGACAAGACGCGGCTCGAGCAGGTTGTCAGCCAGTGCGCAGCGTTCGGCGCGCAAACGCTGGTAGCACCGTGTGATGTTTCGCTTGAACCCGACTGCCGCAGCCTGATCGCCCATACCGCAGCACGTTTTGGCGGTATTGACGCCCTCATCAACAACGCCGGCATATCGGCGCAGGCGCTGTTTGATGAAGTCAAGGCCGATGATTTGAAATGGTATGAGCAACTGATGCGCGTTAATTTTTGGGGCAGCGTGTGGTGCACCCACGCAGCGCTGCCGTACCTCAAAAAAAGTCGCGGCAGCATCGTGGCGGTGTCCAGCCTGGCGGGGTTGTTTGGCGTACCCGGACGCACCGCATACAGCGCGAGCAAATTTGCCATGACGGGGTTTTTTGAAGCGCTGCGCGCCGAGCTGAAAGGCGCTGGCGTCAGCGTGACCACCGCCTACCCAGGCGTGGTGGCAACGCAAATCCGTCACCACGGCCTGAACGCTGCGGGCCAGACTGCCGGGTCAAGCGGCTTGAAAGAAAACAACGCCATGAGCGTTGAGGCATGCGCCCGACTTATCTTGCAAGGTATGGACCGACGCGAGCGCGAGGTCGTCATGACCGCAAAAGGCAAACTGGGCCGCTGGCTCAAGCTGCTGGCGCCCGCGCGGGTCGAAGCCATTGCGCTGGCGGCGCTCAAAGACGAGGTCAAGCCGCATTGAAAGCAGCCGCCGTACACAAAGCAGAGTCGCCGTCAGCGTGGCCGTCAGAATGGGTGGTGCGCTGGTCGCACCTGGTCAAACCAAAGGGCAGAGTGCTGGACGTGGCATGCGGTCATGGCCGCCACGCTACCTATTTTTACGAACAAAATCATCCTGTCGCGCTTGTAGACCGGGCGCAAGCAGCTATTGAATCAATAGCGATTGGAGTACACGGCTGCGAGAAAGTGGTGGCCGACATTGAAAACGGTCCGTGGCCTTTTGCAGGACGCCAGTTCGATGCTGTGGTGGTCACCAACTATTTGTGGCGGCCTTTGATGCCCACGCTGCTGGCCAGCCTGGAACCGGGAGGTGTGCTGATTTATGAAACCTTTTCCGCCGGCAATGAGACCGTCGGGAAACCGTCGCGGCCTGATTTTCTGCTGCGACCGGCGGAGTTGCTGGAGGTCTGCAAAGGCTTGCGGGTTGTGGCTTTTGAAGAAGGCTTTGTGCCGAATGGCAACGCCGGAAGTGCCCGATTCATCCAGCGCATTGCAGCGGTGCGTGAGGATTCGGCAGTGCCCGGGTCCAGCAACCCAAAGCGTTATCCACTCGCCTGATTCGACCCGGAAAACTGTTCGCTGACTGAGTAGAATAGTTGATTGGGCACGTCAAAGGTGCCAGCTAGCAAATTGGACCCATGAAAACCATCACCGGCAGCATCGTCGCGTTGGCAACGCCCCTCCACCCAGACGGAAGTGTGGACTACCCCACCTTGCGCGCTCTGGTGGACTGGCACGTGGCCGAGGGTACAGATTGCATCGGCGTTGTAGGCACCACAGGCGAGTCGCCAACCGTCAATGTAGAGGAGCACTGCGAAATCATTCGCGTGTCGGTCGAGCAGGCAGCCAAACGCGTACCCATCATGGCAGGTTGCGGCGCCAATTCCACCAATGAAGCCATTGAACTGGCCAAATTTGCAAAGCATGTGGGTGCCGACTGCCAATTGCAGGTGGTGCCTTACTACAACCGCCCAACCCAGGAAGGCCAGTACCAGCATTTCAAGGCGATCGCCGAAGCCACGCCGGACCTGCCTTGTATCTTGTACAACGTGCCTGGCCGTACGGTGGCAGATATGCTGCACGCTACTGTTTTGCGGCTGGCCCAAATCCCGGGCATTGTGGGTATCAAAGAAGCCACCGGCAACCTGGAGCGCGCGCAGTGGCTGATCAAAGAAGTGCCTGAAGGCTTTGCGGTTTACTCTGGTGACGATGCCACAGCAGTGGCCTTGATGTTGTGCGGCGGACAAGGCAACGTGAGCGTTACCGCCAACATCGCGCCCAGGCTGATGCACGAGTTGTGTGTTGCTGCCATTGCTGGCAACGCAAAGCGCGCCATGGAGCTGCAACTAAAACTGTTGCCGTTGCACAAACACCTGTTTGTAGAAGCCAATCCGATTCCGGTGAAATGGGCGATGGCACGCATGGGCTTGTGCGGGCCGACGTTGCGCCTGCCCATGACACAGCTCGAAGCTGCCAACGAGGCCGCAGTTGAAGGCGCGCTGCGCCAGTGTGGTTTGATTTGATTTGATTTGATTTGATTTTTAAGGACTACTTCGTGAATCTTTTGCAACTGCGCACTTCTTCCTGCATCCCGCCGCGCATGGCGTCGGCGGCTGTCTTCATCGCAGCTGCCACGTTGTGCGGTTGTTCGAGCATGAACGAAATGTTGCAGGGCGACAAGATTGACTACAAGACCAGCGGCAAGTCAGGCCCTTCGCTCGAAGTGCCGCCCGATCTGACCCAACTGACTCGCGAAACCCGGTACGTGGTGCCTGGCGCTGAAGTAAGCGCCAGCGCGTTTCAGGCAGGTAAAGGCGCCAAGGATGTGCCAACTGCTGCGCTGAGCATCGGTGATGTCCGCATCGAACGTGCGGGCAACCAGCGCTGGCTGGTAGTGAATCGCCCAGCTGATAAATTGTGGGGTCCACTGCGTGATTTCTGGCTTGAAAGCGGCTTTTTGCTGGCCATTGACCAGGAAAACCTCGGCATCATGGAAACAGACTACGCTGAAAACCGTGCCAAGCTGCCGCAAGACTTTATTCGCGAGACCATCGGAAGACTGTTTGAAAATTTGTATTCAACAGGCGAACGCGACAAATTTCGAACCCGGCTGGAGCGCAACGCTGCCGGCGGCACAGAAATTTACGTCAGCCACCGCGGCCTGGTTGAAACAGTGGTGAATTTGTCGGGTGGCAAAAGCAGCAATGCCGACGGAACCGTATGGCAACCGCGCCCAGCCGACAATGAACTTGAGGCGGAGTTTTTACGCCGTTTGATGGTCAAACTTGGGGTAAGCCAAGAGCAATCCAGGTCTCTGGTCGTAGCAGGCGCCGTCAAATCCACATCGCGCCTGGCAAATGTAGGTGGTGCACCAGTGATCCAGATCGACGAAGGCTTTGAACGCGCATGGCGCCGTGTCGGCCTCAGTCTTGACCGCACTGGTTTCACCGTTGAAGACCGCGACCGCGCGCAGGGCACTTACTTTGTTCGCTATGTCGAAGGCACTTCAGACAAAAAAGAGCCCGGGTTTTTCTCAAAACTTTTCAGCGGCAGCGCCCCCAACGTTGCTCCACTGAAGTACCGAATCGTACTGAAAAGCCAGGCTGAAACCACCACGGTGTCCGTCCTGAATGCGCAAGGCGTCGCTGAGCCATCGGCCAACGCCCAACGCATTGTGCAGGTCATCGTTGATGACCTGAAGTAATCAAGAGGTGCGCAAAGCTCGTCGGGCTGCACTGCGTGTGGGTAACTTTCGGTGTTGAGATTCAGGAGCCTCGGCAGCGGCAGTACAGGAAATGCGACAGTCATTGAAGCTGGCCACGAAAACCCGGTACGGCTGCTGGTTGACTGCGGTTTTGGGCTCAAGCACCTCTTGGCGCGGCTGCAAGCAGCAGGTCTGCAACCCGACCAAATCGACGCCATTTTTATCACCCATGAGCACGGCGACCACATTGGCTGCGCAGCAGCGCTGTCCCTGCGCTACCAACTTCCTGTGTGGATGAGCTCCGGCACGTATGCAGCGATCGGCGCACCCGATCTTGCTGGCATGCTGCGAATTGCACGCGACAGCGAGCCGATTGAGATCGGCGCAATGGCCATTTCACCATTTACCGTGCCGCACGACGCGCGCGAGCCACTTCAGCTGGCATGCAGCAGTGGCTCCGCCAAAATCGGCATTCTTACCGACCTCGGGCACGCCACTGACCATGTCCTCAACCACCTGCAAGCGTGCAGCGCGATACTGCTCGAATGCAACCACGACTCCAACCTGCTGGCCAGCTCACCTTACCCGGAATTTCTCAAGCACCGCGTCGGTGGGCAGTACGGCCACTTGTCCAACGAACACGCCGCGCAAATAGCGCAGTCCGTCGGCCACAGCGGTCTGAAAACAATAGTAGCCGCCCACTTGAGCTTGCAAAACAACACACCTGCCCTGGTCAGAGAATGCTTGCGCAAAGCAGTGGAGTGCGCTGGCAGCGACGTAATGCTGGCAGATGCAGCGTCAGGCTGCGGCTGGGTTGCCGCGTGAGAAATCGGCCACCACGGATGCCTGCATACAAATAACCGGGCAAAAAAAAGCCGCCGAAAGGCGGCTTTTCAACGCAAGCAAAGCTTATGGCTTGGCTGGAGCAGCTGGCGTTGCAGCTTTGGCTGCGTCGGCAGCTTTCTTGGCGGCATCGCCTGCAGCACCGGCAGCGTCTTTGGCAGCGCCAGCGGCGTCTTTCGCAGCATCAGCAGCGCCAGCAGCAGCAGAAGCAGCGCCAGTAGCGGCAGCAGCAGCGCCAGAGGCAGCAGCAGCAGCGGCCTCAACAACTGGTGCGGGAACCACAGCAGCTGGAGCTGGTGCGGCGGCTGGTGCAGCAACAGGCGCGTCAACTTTTTTCTCACCGCAAGCGGCCAGGGCAAATGCAGCAACCAGAGCTGCCAAAACGAGAGATTTATTCATGTCACTATCCTTAAGATTAAAAGAGAAAACAATTTCCGGAAATTGTCAAAATTTGGATTTGTTCACGTCAAACCGACGATTTTGACCAGACAAAAGGACTCGAACTTTTCCATCCAGCCTCTGATTATAGCCCGGATTAGATTGCAGCTTAAAAGTTTCGTAACAAAACGCTCATCAGGCCGCGTCCTACATCAGTGTTACAAGCCGAGCGTTGTCGCGGGAAAAGAAGGCGCAGAGCGCCGTAGACACTCATCCAGGCGCTCTCTTATTGAAACGCGCCTCGCGGGGTCGCTGCCCGAAATTGCGGTCGAGCGGACCAAATCGAGCTTTTGGCAGACCCAGACCGGGCTCCAAAGCGCGCTCGGGAAATCATCTTCGGAAATCGACGTGTTTGCCCTGCAAACCACAATGTGCGACCAGGTTCGCCGCCAGGATACGAAGCGTGCGTGCCGGCGTACAACTTCATCGTAGTTCCTGGCGAGCATGGTGAGCGTTCGGCCAGAATTTGACCATTCATTGAGCGACGCTGCCACAACCCGCTCGCCAAGCGGCCAGCTTTCAAAACTGGCGTCACTGATGATAATCTCGCGCCAACCTTGCGCCGCCGCCGTTGCGAATGCCAGACGAATTGCTTCCGCAAACTCTGTGGGGCCAGCAATACGGCCCTGGGGCAGCTCTGGCAGCTCTGGCGGTTTCGGCAGCGCGGGAACCGGAGAAGAGTCCTCAGGTGGGGTTTTGGGGGTCATGATGAACCTCGAGTTAAAGAGTCCAGCCTGCTGCGCACCAATCGCTCAGCAATTCAAGCGCGCCTGTACTGGCTTTTGCAAGATCGGCAGGCAACAGGCTGCGCTGGTCTGCCAGCCGGCGCATCAGCGCTGCGTCGCTTCCTTTGGCAAGGTAGCTCTCACCGTTGATAAAGACGTGGTTCGCGTCGTACATCATGCGGGTTTTTGGATCCAGCGTGACGCTGCTTTTGCGGGTCACTGGCGCGCTCTGCGCGGGGTCGTCAAACCACACTCCAGGCTTGGGCGCGGTCATGATCTCACCCAACGCGCAGGAAATCGCCAACGGGTCTTTGAGAGCGCGATGGACGGCATCCTGCGCGAAATGGATCAGCGCGTCGGGCAACAAAGCGGGGTTGGGTGTTGCTGTTTGCTGCGGATCACGGTAGCGATTTTGTGCATTGACCGCCGAGTCCGCCTCAAATTCGTCTTCGTTAAATTCAGCCAGGCGGTGCAAAAGCTCGGCTGCAAGCTCTTGTCGCGCCGGCGATTTAAAACCAATGGAGTAAGTCATGCAGTCCGCCGCTTTTCCTCTTTCGTCAGCTCCTGCCTCGGCCACGCCGTCATGCGCGTAGCGTGGCGGCAGGTAAAGCATGTCGCCTGCGTGCAGCACAAACTCCTCTTCCGGCTCAAAGGTTTGCAAAATTTTTAATGGCTTGTCTGGCTGCAGAGTCAGGTCTTTTTGTTTGCTTATTTTCCATCGTCGGCTGCCACTTGCCTGCAGTAAAAAAACGTCGTAACTGTCGAAATGCGCACCCACCCCGCCACCCGGCGTGGCAAAGGAGACCATCACATCGTCGAGCCGCGCATCAGGCACGAACCGAAATTGCTGCAGCAGCTGGTGCATGGCAACATCATGGCCATCAACGCCCTGCACCAGCAGCGTCCAGCCCGGCTTGCTGGCGGGAGGCAATTGACGCGCGGAAAAAGGTCCGTTTTTCATGCGCCAACTTTGCGCGGTTTTGACTATCAACCTTGACTCAACACCCTCGGTACCAGCCAGACGGAAAAGCTCCACACGGCTCAGCAGTGGCTTGAAATTGGGGATTGCAGCGCGCACCAAAAGGGGCTTTTTTTGCCAATGGCGGCGCATGAATTGCGCGGGCGTCAGGCCAGCGAGTAGAGGCAAGGCGATATGAGGTTCCATGGGACAATTGTGCGATGAAAATCACACCACAATGCGTCGTGGCCCTGCGCTGGACGCTAAAAGACACGCTGGGCGAAGTGCTCGATGAACTGGACGAGCCAGTTGAGTTTTTACTTGGCGGCAACGACTTGCTGGGTAGCATTGAAGCTGCCTTGCAAGGCCATGTACCAGGCGAGAAACTTGATTTGCACTTGGAGCCCGAAGAAGCTTTTGGGGACTACGACGAACAGCTGGTTTTTCTGGAACCCCGTGTGCTTTTCCCTGCGGAGCTTGAAGAAGGCATGACCCTGGACGGTGCAGCATTGCCGCCCACCACCCATCCAGATGCGCCAAAAGACAAAATTTATACAGTGACTGAAATCTACCCCGAGCACGTAGTGCTTGACGGCAACCACCCGTTGGCAGGGATTGCGCTGCGGCTGAGCTTGACGGTCGAATCGGTTCGGGAAGCCAGCGAGGAGGAGATTGGTGAAGGAACGCTTGGCACCGGCTTTTTCAGACTTGAGCCACTGCATCCACCCGGTTCAACGCAGCACTGAAACATACAGCGTTGAAACGCGGACGGTTCCTCAGCCGCGGCGCGTCACCGAACCCGATAGACCTGGCCGTTTTCAATGCGCACCCGGTCGCCAATACGCAAGTCACCATAAGACGCCATGTCGTAGGCGCGCAGCGAGCCGTTGTCAAGCTGAACCGACACGCGGTAACTTTCGCCAGCAGCAGCATTGGCCGTGCGACTTCGCTCAATCGCATTTCCTGCGACTGCGCCACCGACCGCACCAATCACCGTGGCGGCGGTGCGACCACTGCCGTCGCCGATCTGGCTACCAACCACTGCACCAGCAACACCACCAATCACGGCGCCCAGGCCTGAACTTCTTGCTGGCTCTTGGGTTCTGATGATTTCTACGTTGTTGACGCGTCCGTATTCCAGGTAGGCGCCCTGCGTGTTTGGCACGCTGGTAGATGTTGGGTAGTTTGAAGCTGGTGGCGAATTCATTGGGGCGCAGGCCATAAGGCTGGCAACAACGACCGCCGATGAAGCCGCAAATATAAAGCGTGATGGGGAATACATAAAACTCTCCTGTGTGTCTGATGCGTTAAATTACAAGGCTTGACACCCTCGACCCGCTGTCTTGTGCGCGCTGGTCGCCTGAAGCCCTCTATGCATTAAAAAACCTGCACGCGGCGCGCGCCATGGGTATCCCGCCCGGGAACCGGTGGGGCAGCACGGACAGTAAGGGTAAGAAATACCTTACACGGACAAATGCTGATGTGAGCGACTGGTTGAGGGTCGATTAAAACTGGATTATTTACTACGCTATTGATAGCTGCTTGCGCCGGAATTTGTTGAGCCGGGGCCATATTTGATGCTAGAGAACGCCGTTCGGATCGGTTTCCGCGTGTTTCCACACCCAATCCGCATCCAACTTCAGTTAGCAGAGCGCGGTGATTGGGCCATGCGACCGGGCTTTGGGGTGAAAGGCGCGCAGAAGCGATGTCTAAAACACCAAAAAAATGGCCAGGCAAGAGCTTGACCCATTTTTCAACCCCGCGTGTGTTTTCACCCCAAAACCGCACGCGCATGCCGCAGTCGCCGCGCGGTGGCAGACACCGTTAGATCTCACGACTTCCCCGTAGACCCATACCCACCCTCCCCGCGCTCACTCGCAGGGAAGTCTTGCACCACATTGAACTCAGCCTGCACCACGGGCACGATCATCAACTGGGCGATGCGCTCCATCGGCTCGATGGTGAAAGGGACATCGCTGCGGTTCCACGCGCTGACCATGAGCTGTCCCTGGTAGTCGCTGTCGATCAAGCCCACCAGGTTGCCCAGCACAATTCCGTGCTTGTGGCCAAGGCCTGAGCGCGGCAATATCAGCGCTGCAAAACCCGGGTTGTGCAGGTAAATCGCAATCCCCGTCGGCACCAGTTGCCAGGCATTGGCGCCAAGGGTCAATGGAGCTTCAATGCAAGCGCGCAAATCAAGGCCGGCGCTGCCAGCAGTGGCGTAGTTCGGCAGATTTCCTTGCAGGCGCGGATCGATGATTTTGACGTCGATCTTCATGGGTTCACTTTTTTGAAACGGTCTGTGCTGCCACGCGCTGCGCGATTTCACGCACCAATTGGCGCGCCAAAGAAATTTTAGAGGCTCGCGCCATTTCATACGCGCCATTGGCGTCCACCAACAGCAATGCGTTGTGGTCTTGACCGAATGTGTCGGGCCCGATATTGCCGACCAGCAGCGGCACATTTTTGCGCACGCGTTTGGCTTGGGCGTTTTCAAGCAAGTCGTGGCTTTCTGCTGCAAAGCCGACGCAAAACAACTTTCCATTTTCCGCCGCTGAGGATTGCGCCACGGTTGCCAAAACATCGACGTTCTCAGTAAACGCCAACTGCGGCGGCAAGCCAGAACCGTCTTTCTTTATCTTTCGGCTTGCAAATGCCGCTGGTCGCCAATCAGCCACCGCCGCAGATGCTATAAAAATAGTAGCTGCTTGCGCTCGCGTATCAATAGCTTCAAGCATATTTGATGCTGATTTCACGTCTACACGCTCTACGCCACGCGGGGTCGGCAAGCTGACTGGCCCGGCGACCAGTGTGACTTGCGCGCCCGCTTCATGCGCTGCGCGTGCAATGGCAAAACCCATTTTGCCGCTTGATAAATTGGTGATGCCGCGCACCGGGTCTATCGCTTCGTACGTTGGTCCGGCGGTGATCAAAACGCTTTGCCCCGCAAGCGATTTGGGTACAAAAAAAGCCACCATTTCTTCCAGCAGCTCGGCGGGCTCGAGCATGCGCCCATCGCCAGTTTCGCCACAGGCTTGAAAGCCGTTGCCAACGCCCAGCACATGCACGCCATCGGCTTGCAGCTGCACGAGGTTTCTTTGCGTGGCGGGGTGTGCGTACATTTCGCGGTTCATGGCTGGTGCTACCAGCAGCGGCACCGAATCCAATGGCCTGGCCAGGCACATCAAACTCAGCAAATCATCGGCGCGGCCGTGCAGCAGTTTGGCCATAAAGTCAGCACTGCACGGCGCAATCAATATTGCATCGGCTTCGCGCGACAAATTGATGTGCGCCATGCCGTTGGCCAAATCACCGGCCTCGCGGCTGTCCCATTGGCTGGAAAACACCGGGCGGTTACTGAGCGCTTGCATCGTCACCGGCGTGATGAATTGCTCAGCCGCAGACGTCATTACGACCTGCACTGTGGCACCGGCTTTAATCAACGACCGGCACAGCTCGGCGGCCTTGTAGCAGGCAATGCCGCCCGACAAACCCAGCACGATGTGTTTGCCTTGCAGTTCCAATTCATCGCTTGGAAGCAGGCTTGCAGTAAGTTCGTTCTTCATGCCCGCAATGTAGCAGTTCGCCAAAGATGCATTGCGCGAAAGAGTCACCGCCTATAATCCACATTTCCCACCTGAGCGAACGTCAGTTCGTGCCAAAAATGACTAAATTTGTCTTTGTCACCGGCGGTGTAGTGTCTTCCCTGGGCAAGGGAATCGCCTCAGCCTCCCTCGCAGCGCTGCTTGAGTCGCGGGGCCTAAAAGTTACCCTGATCAAGCTTGACCCTTACTTGAACGTCGACCCCGGCACCATGTCGCCGTTTCAACACGGCGAGGTTTTTGTGACCGACGACGGCGCAGAAACCGATCTTGACCTGGGCCACTATGAGCGCTTCATCGAAACGCGCATGAAAAAGGCCAACAACTTCACCACTGGCCAGATTTATAAAAGCGTTCTTGAAAAAGAACGGCGTGGCGACTACCTCGGCAAAACCGTGCAGGTTATTCCGCATGTGACCAATGAGATTCAAGACTTCGTCAAACGCGGCGCTGGGTTTGAAACGCCTGATGCAGTAGACGTGGCGATTGTTGAAATCGGCGGTACGGTAGGCGACATTGAATCATTGCCGTTTTTAGAAGCTGTGCGGCAAATGAGCCTGCGCCTTGGCCCCAACAACTCGGCCTTTGTTCACTTGAGCTACGTGCCGTGGATTGCCGCTGCGGGCGAGCTCAAAACCAAACCAACCCAGCACACCGCCAAGCAGCTGCGAGAAATCGGCATTCAAGCCGACGTACTGCTGTGCCGGGCAGACCGGCCGATTCCGCATGAGGAACGCGAAAAAATTTCGCTTTTTTCAAACGTACCCGAATGGGGCGTGATATCGATGTGGGACGTAGACACCATTTACAAGGTGCCCCGCATACTGCACGAACAAGGCCTGGACGGCCTGATTTGCGACAAGCTGCGCTTGAATACGCCGCCCGCTAATCTAAAGCGTTGGGACGATCTGGTGTTTGAAACGGCGCATCCAAAAAATGAAGTCCATATCGCCATGGTCGGCAAATATGTTGACTTGTCTGACAGCTACAAATCATTAAACGAAGCGCTGCGCCATGCAGGCATGAAGAACCACGCAAAAGTGGTGATTGAATACATCGATTCAGAAACCATCAACGAAGGCAATGTTTCGCGGCTTGCCAAGTTTGACGGCATTTTGGTGCCCGGCGGTTTCGGCGTGCGCGGCGTGGAGGGCAAGATTTGCGCAGCGCGCTTTGCGCGTGAAAACAAAGTGCCCTACCTTGGCATTTGCCTCGGCATGCAGGTGGCTACCATTGAGTTTGCGCGGCATGTTGCAGGCCTCAAAGGCGCTAACAGCACCGAGTTTGATCCCCAGACACCGCACCCCGTGATTGCGCTGATCACTGAGTGGAAAGACGCTGACGGCACGATTAAAACCCGCGATGCCAAATCTGACATGGGCGGCACGATGCGCCTGGGCGCTCAAAGCTCTGATGTTTCAGGCGACACGCTGGCGCACACCATTTATGGCGATGTTGTCACCGAGCGCCATCGCCACCGCTACGAGGCCAATGTGAATTACTTGGATAAGCTGCGTGAAAAGGGCCTGGTTATTTCAGCCCTGACACAGCGTGAGCAGCTCACCGAGATTGTCGAGCTACCGCAAAGCCTGCACCCCTGGTTTGTAGGTGTGCAGTTTCACCCTGAATTCAAATCCACGCCTTGGGCTGGGCACCCGCTGTTTAACGCTTACATCAAAGCTGCGCTGGACCACCAGACAGCGGGCAAGGCGCTGAAAGTGGTGGCTTGACATGCATTTGTGTGGTTTTGAAATCGGCCTCGACAAGCCATTTTTTCTGATCGCCGGGCCATGCGTGATTGAGTCCGAGCAACTTCAAATGGATACCGCAGGCACGCTGAAAGAAATTACAGCCGGCCTGGGTATTCCTTTTATTTTCAAGTCTAGTTATGACAAGGCCAACCGCTCAAGCGGCACCACGTTTCGCGGGCCGGGTATGCAGGCAGGCCTTGAAATTCTGGCCAAAGTCAAACGGGAACTTGGCGTGCCGGTACTGACCGACGTGCATTCAGAAGCGCACATTGCCGAAGTTGCAGCGGTGGTCGATGTGCTGCAAACACCCGCATTTTTGTGCCGCCAGACAGATTTCATTACTGCGGTTGCGCAATCGGGCAAACCGGTCAATATAAAAAAAGGCCAATTCTTGGCACCCGGCGACATGAGAAACGTTATCGACAAAGCGCGGGCCGCAGCCAGAGCCAAAGGCCTAAGCGAAGACCGCTTTATGGCCTGCGAGCGCGGCGCAAGTTTTGGCTACAACAACCTGGTGTCTGACATGCGCAGCCTCGCCATCATGCGGGAAACGATGGCGCCTGTGGTGTTCGACGCAACCCATTCCGTGCAGCTGCCCGGCGCTGGAAATGCGCAGGGCACAAGCAGCGGCGGCCAGCGCGAGATGGTGCCGGTACTGGCACGCGCAGCAGTTGCAGTTGGCGTGGCGGGCCTGTTTATGGAAACACACCCAGACCCGAGCAAAGCCATGAGCGACGGCCCGAACGCAGTGCCGCTCAAACATATGAAGGCGCTGCTGCAAACGCTGCTGGATCTCGACCGCGTGACGAAGAAAAACGGTTTTCTTGAGAACCATTTCAACTGACCCGATTTACACGTATTTCACCTCTGCCCACTTTATTGGAGAACACCTTGACCGCAGCTTATATCCTTGTTGATTCGCAAGTTACCGACCCCGAACAATTCAAACAATACGGAACGCTGGCACCTGCGGCGGTTGCCGCTGCTGGCGGTGAGTATCTGGCGCGCGGCGGTAAAAGCGAAGCGCTCGAAGGCGACTGGACACCACCGCGCGTAACGGTTTTGCGATTTCCAAGCTATGACGCTGCAAAAGCTTTTTACGACGGCGCCGCCTACCAGGATGTGCGCAAACACCGCTTGGGTGCAACGCACCACTTCAACATGGTGCTGGTGGAAGGCGTTTAACGCGTACCAACCTGCAGCTGTTCATTTTTTGTTTATTGATCTGAGAAAGTCCCCACATGAGTGCAATTGTTGACATCGTCGCCAGAGAAATTCTTGACAGCCGTGGCAACCCCACGGTTGAATGCGATGTGCTGCTTGAGTCTGGCGTCATGGGGCGCGCTTCCGTCCCATCAGGCGCTTCCACCGGCTCACGTGAAGCCATCGAGCTGCGCGATGGCGACAAGTCCCGTTACGGCGGCAAAGGCGTGCTTAAGGCAGTTCAGCACATCAATACCGAAATCTCTGAAGCGGTGCTCGGGCTGGACGCCAGCGAACAGGCATTTTTAGACCGCACCTTGATTGACCTGGACGGCACCGACAACAAATCTCGCTTGGGTGCCAACGCCACGCTGGCTGTCAGCATGGCAGTTGCGCGCGCCGCAGCCGAAGAGGCTGGCCTGCCGCTGTACCGTTATTTCGGCGGTAGCGGCGGCATGCAGTTGCCAGTGCCCATGATGAACGTGGTCAACGGCGGCGCACACGCCAACAACAACCTTGACCTGCAAGAGCTGATGATCATCCCTGTCGGCGCACCAAGCTTTCGTGAAGCGGTGCGCTACGGCGCTGAGGTGTTTCACGCACTCAAAACCATTTTGCACGACAAAGGCATGAGCGTGGCGGTGGGCGACGAAGGCGGATTTGCACCGAACGTGCCCAATCATGAAGCTGCGATTCAAATGATTCTGGAAGCGATTGACAAAGCCGGATTTGTAGCCGGTGAGCAAATTGCGTTGGGGCTGGATTGCGCGGCATCCGAGTTTTACAAAGATGGCAAGTACGGGTTGAAAGCTGAAGGCCTGAGCCTGGACGCCACGGAGTGGACCAATATTCTGGCCACCTGGGTCGACAAATATCCCATCATCAGCATCGAAGACGGCATGGCCGAAGGAGACTGGGACGGCTGGAAGATTTTGACTGAGCGACTGGGTAAAAAAGTACAGCTGGTGGGCGACGACTTGTTTGTGACCAACACCAAGATTTTAAAAGAAGGCATCGACAAGCGGATTGCGAATTCGATCCTCATCAAAATCAACCAGATTGGCACGCTAACGGAAACCTTTGCCGCGATTGAAATGGCCAAGCGTGCGGGCTATACGGCAGTGATTTCACACCGTTCTGGCGAGACTGAAGACACCACCATTGCCGACATCGCGGTAGGCACCAATGCAGGCCAAATCAAAACCGGCAGCTTGAGCCGCTCTGATCGCACGGCAAAGTACAACCAGTTGCTGCGCATTGAAGAAGATTTGGGCGACGTGGCCAGCTATCCTGGCCGCGCTGCGTTCTACAACCTAAGGTGATGACCCCCACGCTCGTCACTGCATGTACGTCGCTGCACCTTGCAGGCCGCCGCTTGCCTGAGGCTTCGCTCCTGTCGCCTGTCCCAATCTGCTCAAGCAGATTGGGAGCCGCAGGCTCTAGCCCCATGGGGGCGCGTTTTTTCTTGGGGCGGCCCGGCGAAAAAATCTCCAAAAAGAATTGATGATGGCCAATCACATTGTTCCAGCCATTTTGATTGCCCTGCTGCTCACTTTCCATGCGCAGCTGTGGGTGGGCCGAGGCAGCGTTCAGAGTGTGCAGGAAATGCAGCAGCGCCTGGAGCAGCAAAACGCCAGCAACCTCAAGGCGCAAGAAGCCAATGCGCAATTGGCCGCTGAGGTAAAGGACCTCAAAGAGGGCCTGGAAATGGTGGAAGAAAAAGCGCGTTCAGAACTGGGCATGGTCAAGCCCAATGAAATTTTTGTGCAGGTTACGCGCTAGGCCGATGCGCTAGGTTACTGAACCGTTCCAGTGGACGGTAGCTGGCGATCGACCGCAGTAAAAATTTGCGCGGCATCCACCGGGTCAAAATCATAGGTTGCGCCGCAAAACTCGCAGGTCACGCCGACTGAACCGCGCTCGGCGATGACGCTTTCAATTTCTTGCGCGCCCAAGCCGCGGAGCATGTTGGTGACCCGCTCACGCGAGCAGCTGCAGGCAAAAGTTGGCTTGAGGGGCTCAAAGCGGGTGTGCGGCTCTTCCCAGAACAGGCGGTGCAAAATCGTTTCAACGTCGAGCGTTAAAAGTTCCTCGCGCTTGAGGGTTGATGCCAAAACTGCAATGCGTTTGTAGTCTTCGTTTTTGCCAATTTCATCTTCATTGGCATCGCGGTCGGTTTGGCCTTCCAGGTTTCCCTGGCCTTTGACCGGCAAGCGCTGAATAAGCAGCCCCGCCGCCACTTTGCCGTCTGCCGCAAGAATGAGTTTCGTATCGAGCTGCTCACTTTGCAACATGTAGTGCTCCAGCACTTCGCTGAGGTTTTCAATTTTTTCATGGTGGTCGCCAAACAGCGGCACCACGCCCTGGTAAGCCTGTTGACCGGGAAATTTGTCTTTCGGGTCCAGCGTGATTGCGCAGCGGCCTTCGTTGTGGACGTTGACCAATTCGCTCAGCGTGCTGCCCGCATCGACCGTGCCAGTTACGGTTGCAGTGGCGCGCAGACTTAAATCGGGCTGCACTTCGGCCACTGCCAGCTTCACCGGACCATCGCCAAAAATTTGCAGCACCAATGCGCCATTGAACTTGATATTGCTTTGCATCAGTGCCCCGGCGGCGGTCATTTCGCCCAGCAGGTGCATTACCTCCACCGGGTATCCGCCCGCAGCGTGGCGGCGCTTCAAAATCTCTTGCCAAGAGTCGGTCAGGCGCACCAACATGCCGCGTACCGGCAAACCATCAAATATGAATTTATGAAGCTCGGACATTTTTAAACCAGTTTCGTCAGCCCACGCTTAAAGCGTTGGGCGTTTTCAATGTAAGTGCGGGCGCTCATGTGCAGGCCCTCGATGTGTTCTGGCGACAACTGCCGCACCGCTTTGGCGGGGCTACCAATGATCATGCAGCCATCCGGAAATTCTTTTCCTTCAGTGACCAGTGCGCCCGCGCCCACCAGGCAGTTTTTACCAATCACTGCGCCATTGAGCACCACCGCACCTATGCCAATCAACGATCCATCACCCACCGTGCAGCCGTGCAGTGTGACCTGGTGGCCAATGGTGACGTTTTCACCCAGAACCAGCGGTTTGCCGTGGTCAGTATGCAGCACGCTGTTTTCTTGAATGTTGGTACCCCTCCCAACGGTAATCGGTTCGTTGTCGCCCCGAATCACCGCGCCAAACCAGATGCTTGAGTTTTCACTCAGCGTCACATCGCCAATAACTTGCGCGCTGTCTGCCACCCAGGCGCTGGGGTGCAGGGTTGGTGTGACATTATCAAGTTGGTAAATGGCCATGTTTAAGCTTTTTGAAGGTTGCGTGGCTGCAAACTAGATTGTAAGGACGCCGCCACCTTTCTCGACTTAGCCAACCCCCGTGGCGGCTTCAACAGCCCAAGGCAGTTTTCTACGGATAAGCTGTTTGTTGGTAAAAAATGGATTTCGATTTTTAGGCAATCCCGCTCTAGCAGTATCACCCACACTTTCAGTTACGAGCTTAAAGTGGTGGCACGCGAGCGAATCACCGTGACTGCGGGCACCTTTAACACCTTCAAAATTGAAGCGGGCGGTTTTCGCGTGCAGCCTAGTGTCCACATAAAACGCAACATTTGGGTGGTGCCCCGTGTCGGCGGTGATATTGCCCACGGAACCGTGTTGCGCTTAAGGAGCGGTGCCATAAAGCAAAACGATTGCCGAGGGTTGTTGGCTTGCCGCTAAGCGCCCACGCGCACAGCCAGCCGGCAGCGGCTGGGTTCATGCAACTGTCGAGCTTGCCTTGACGGACCAAAGCTTAAGAAATAAAAGTAGCGATAGCCCAATAAAAACCGTCGCTAGCTGCTACTTTTTAATAGCAACTTTTTATCCGGAGCAAAACTTTTACAAGCAGCCGCTAATCGGCACGGGGCTGCCAAGTGGCGCTGGTGCGTTGCCAGAACGCTGCAAGTCCACAGGGCCAAAGAGTAGCGTGCCTGCGGTGTCTCGAATGCTCAGGCGCACGCTGGCATGGTCGCCAGTACCATCGGTAAACCGCAGGAGCAAGTTGGCCGGTAAGCTGGAGCGAATGAGTTGCCCTTGCAGCTGGCGGGTTTGCTCGAAAGTGCCAGGCAACACACTTTCACCGTCAGCGCCAACTGTCGGGGCCGGGCTCGGCAGCGGCGCCAGACTGATGAACGCTGCACAAGCGCTGCTCAGCACAACCCGCTCAGGCTCAAGTGCCAAGGTAACCGTGGTGGTGGTGGTGATTGGCTGAGCTGACAGACCGGGCACGCCCGGTGGTACTTCTCCTGGGTCAATTTGCGTTGCCGGCTTACCCCCAAGGCCCGTGAAGCTGCCGCTAAAACCGCCCAAGGTTGCCGACGATGTGACCAACCCCACAACTGGCGACGGTCCCACGCCAGTGCCCCCGGTCCCGGGACCGCAGCCCGACAAAAATGCGAAGAAACCCAAAAACAGCACCCCTATGACCATCATATGGGCCGTCCGAACCATCGCTTCCTTGCGCGGGCACACGTTGGCACTCTTGTGGTTAGACTCAAAGCTAGCCTCCTGGGGTTTGTCATGACGCTCACCTGACGTGCTGCCAGTTGGCAAAGCGCTGTCAACTCCTTGATTGCCAGGCGCTGCGGCCTTGAAAATGAGGTTAGGGTTTGGGCTGCGGTGCATGTTGTTCATCCGAGTCTGAGCTGTCTGGCTCTGAAAAGAAGTAGGCGCCAAAACGCGCGCGGTGCTGGCGCTCGGCAGAATCAAGGTGTTGGTCGGCTTGGTGCCGCGCCTGCGCTTGTTGCATCACCGCTTTAAAGGCCTGGCGCCAGGCCTTGGCGGCCGCCAGGTGCAACTGATCAGCCGATTGTTGTGTGATGCCATCGACAAAAACAGACTGTTCCAAAAACTCGCCTTCACCCGACAAATTCAGGCTGGCAGCGGCCAGATGGTCGTGTAAATTGGCTTGGTAAAGCTGCGCCATTTCAGCCAGATTCAGGCGCGGAGCAAAGCCGGCTGCGATCAGCACCAGCTTGCTGTCAACTTCTTGTGCGACACCCAAACGCAGCAACTCATCCATCACGGCTCTGGGCCGAATGTCACTGCTGATGCTGGCTACCAGCGCATCAAAACCGCTGGTTGGCTCAGCTCTGGCAAGTGCCCTTGGATGGCCGTCGGCATCCAAAAACTCAGCCTCGCTGAGCCAGCGCGCCACTACCTGGGTGGCGAGGTTCATTGGTTTGAAATCAAGTCGCGCGCTAGCTTCAGTATCCGGGTTAGGCCGACTCATTTCCCGCACATCCCGCCGGTGCAGGCCTGAACGCAGGCTGACTGCGCTGTCAGTCAAGGCCGCACCCTGGGCGCGCAAGTCGTCTTGCGCGGCCTGAAGAAACACACTCTTAAGCGCCGCCGCAAACGCTGGATAGGCCACGCCGTGCTTGAGCAGCAGCGCCACCAGCGGCTTGAGCAGGCCGAGGCAGGCGTTTAAAACCAAGGTGGATGCGCTGGACATGGACGAAAAAATAAACCCGAAAAAATTTAGAAAAGAATTGACGATGCCGTGTTTTGTGGGATATTATTCCACAAAATTAGAGTTTGAGCTGATTCATTATTTGAGCTGTAAAGCGGGCTCAACGAATGAGCTGACTTTGTCTTTCATTGATTTTCTCCCCGGTTGTCGTGTCTTGTTACTTAAAAAAAGGAATTTTTGTATGAAACCGCAAACTGCTTTGTCAAGTGACTCAGCGCATTTTCCGCCAAGTGTTCCACGGACTGTCCTTCTGCGCTTCGGCGTTGGCCTGTGCGCTGCCGCGCTGAGCGCTTGCGGAGGCGGATCGGGTAGCACGCCGATTGCTGTACTGCCTGATGCACCCATTGCCACCAGCACACCTCAAATAGATGCGCAAAAAGGTGCGGCACTGGAGGCTTCTTTGCCCGGGGATTTGCTGGACTATTTCAAGGACAAGCTTAAAAAAAGCGCGGCGAATCCAATCGATCGCAGTCAGGTAGTGGCGTTCAGCACAACGGCCAGCCCCTCCCCGGTATCGGAACAAAGCGGAGGTGTTTTCTCAAGCACCAACGTGCAAGAGGGCGGCGTTGACGAGAACGACTGGCTGAAAACCGACGGGCAAACCGTGTACGCGCTTGCCAAGGGCCATGCCAAAAATGGCGCGGCAGAGCCAGCACAGCTTCAAGCGCAAAAGGTGCAGCCCGATGGACAACTGGCACCGTTGGCAGCGCTCAGTTTGCCCTCAGACGTTAACTACGCCGGGATGTACTTGCTGAGCAGCGCCAACCGTGTGGCAGTGCTGAGTCAAAAATTCAGTGCGTATGTCGGCCTGCCGATGCCATTGATTGACATGCCAGCGATTTCAGCAGTTTCCCCCGCAGTCATTGGTGCGCCCAGCCTGCTTCCGGCGCCTGGTCAGCAAAGCCGCACGATTGGCATTGACCTGTTGCCTCTGGCCACTGGTGTGAGTGCTAGTGCCACCTGGTCCATCAACCAGCGCATTCGCATGGACGGCAGCTTGGTCGGTAGCCGCGTGATTGGCAGCACGCTTTATGTCGTCAGCAACCACCAGCCCAGCCTTGCGACCTTCGCGATTCCTGCCAACAGCAGTGCGGCGCAGGCTTCCGCACTGCTGGCAAAACTGACGGCCAAAGAGCTGATCCCGACGATCACAATTGACGATCGCGCGCCCGAGCCTTTGATGCTTGAAACCGATTGCTATGTGCAACCGGCCAATGCCTCGCAGGACGCGCAAATCACCACCATCACCGCCTTTGACTTGGGCTCTGCCACCTTGCAGCGCAGCAGCCGCTGCTTTGTGGGGGGCAGTCAGGCGCTGTACGTGTCGCCCGCCGCGGTCTACATTGCCACGTCCCGCTTTTCAAATGCGCCCACCATCTTGCCCAACACTGTCATGGCGCCCAACAGTACAACCGACATTCACAAGTTCAGCCTGTCTGGCCAGGCCATTGCCTACCGGGGCAGCGGCGCTGTGCAGGGCCATTTAGGCTGGGACGCCGACAAAGTCGCTTACCGCATGAGTGAGTATCAGGGCGACCTGCGGGTGCTGAGCTTTACCGGCCAGGAGGGCTGGAGCTTCAACCGCAACGGTTCATCAACCGTTGCCACGCCGATGCCAAGCCCGTCGCCCGCCACATTGACCGTGCTGCGCGAAGCCGCTGGCGGCGGCGCGTTACAGGCCGTTGCCACCCTACCCAACGCCCAGCAGCCAGCCCCCTTGGGCAAGCCTGGCGAGCAAATCTATGCGGTGCAGTACGCAGGCGCACGGGCCTATTTGGTAACTTTCAAGCGCACCGACCCGCTGTATGTGATTGACCTGGCCAACCCGCAGGAGCCCAGAATTTTGGGTGAGCTGGCGCTGCCGGGCTACTCAGACTACCTGTACCCGATGGGCGATTCACTGCTGCTGGGCGTGGGCAAAGACGCCAACGAAGACGGTGTGGTGGGTGGCGTGAAGCTGGCTTTGATCGACGTTGCCAACCCAGCCCAGCCCAGCGTACGCAGCAGCGTCGTGCTGGGCCAGCGGGGCAGTGCCAGCGCACTGGACACCAGCAGTCGGGGCATCAATATTTTTGAACAAGGCGGTGTATTTCGCGTCGCCCTGCCCGTGCGTTTAAGTGAAACGCCGACGCGCAGCCTCGGCTCTTTCGTACCCACCAGCCAGGCCCTAGCGCGTTTTGAAGTTAACACCAGCGCTAAAACGCTGACCACCAAACCGAGCGTGCTGGGCTTGACCTACACCGCAGACAACTTCATCCTGGCCTACGGTGAGTACGACCTAGCGCAAGAACGCAGCGTGCAAATTGGCGCGTCGGTTTATTACTTCAGTGGTGGCAAACTGCTGGCCAGTCGCTGGTAGTTTGGTCAGTACGGCGGTGGTGAAGTGATAGGGGCGGCTCTTTTAAGTGAGTTTTGCAATTAGCCTGTGCGTCACGGCACAATATTGCAAAGCAAAGCTAAAAAGCCGTCCCCAACTGACACCACCCCCGCATGCAAACTGAACTAAGGCAACTGGCCTTACAAGCCCTGGCAGAGCCGAATTTTGAACAGAAAGTGGCTTTATCTCAAGTAATACGGGCGCAAAGAGCTACTATTTTAATAGCAATTGACGCTGTGCTCAGCGCGCCTGCTGGCCTACCCGGTTGTCCTGCCCGGCCTGAATTGCGCTCGCACCTCGATGTCCCCAAGCGTTCACCTTTCACCAACGAAGGCTTGGCCGCCTTGTTGCACGCGGTGGCGCACATTGAATTTAATGCAATCAATCTGGCACTCGATGCGACGTGGCGTTTCGCGGGAATGCCGCGCCAGTACTATCTGGACTGGGCAAAAGTTGCGGCAGAAGAAGCGCTTCACTTCAGCCTGCTGCGCACGCACTTGCAAAGCATGGGGTATGAGTACGGCGACTTTGCAGCCCACACCGGCCTGTGGGACATGACAGCGAAAACGACTGGCGACGTGCTGGCCCGCATGGCGCTGGTGCCGCGCACCCTTGAAGCACGCGGGCTCGACGCCACGCCGCCCATGCAGGCCAAATTGCGCAAAGTCGCAACGCCGCAGGCGCTGCGGGCAGTTGAAATTCTGGATGTGATTTTGCGCGACGAAATCACGCATGTGGCCATTGGCAACCACTGGTACCGCTACTTGTGTGCGCAGCGTGGGCTGGACCCGGTGGCCACCTACGCAGTGCTGGCCAGGCAGTACGATGCACCGCGCATCAAAGGGCCACTGAATTTAGATGCACGCCGTGCGGCAGGCTTTGATGACGTTGAGCTGGCGCTGCTCAGCGCCTGAGACAAGCTAGCCGCGCGGGTGGTGCTGCGCATGCAGCGTTTTAAGCCGCTCACGCGCCACATGGGTGTAAATGGTGGTGGTTGAAATATCGGCATGGCCCAGCAGCATTTGTACTGCCCGCAAATCGGCCCCGTGGTTCAGCAAATGTGTGGCAAACGCGTGGCGCAGCGTGTGCGGCGACAGCGGTGCATGGATACCGGCCAGTGCAGCATATTTTTTCACCAGCATCCAGAACATTACCCGGCTCATGCCGCGCCCGTGTGCAGTCACGAACAAATCATCGCTTTGCTGCCCACCCAAAATAGCTGCGCGGCTGCTTGCCAGGTAGTGGTTGATGGCGTCTCGTGCGACTTGGCCAAACGGCACCAGGCGCTCCTTGCTGCCCTTGCCCAGTACGCGCAGCACGCCTTCGTTCAAGCCCACGTTAAAAGTTTTCAGCCCCACCAGCTCGCTGACCCGCAGGCCGCTGGCGTACAGCACTTCCAGCATGGCGCGGTCGCGCTGGCCCAGCGGGGTGTCTTCATTGGGCGCAGCCAGGAGTGCATCGACTTGCGCCTCGCTCATCACCTTGGGCACACGCAGCGCCTGCTTGGCCGATTGGAGTTTCATGGTCGGGTCGGCAGTGATCGCACGCTCCCGCAGCGCCCAGGCAAAGTAGCGCTTTAGAACTGTCAAACGGCGATTGGCGGTGGTGGCTTTGGTGGTGCTGTGCCGGGCGGAAAAATAGCCGTCCAAGTCAGTTTGTACCGTGCTGTCGATGTGGCGCGAATCGTCGATGGTGCCGAGCCACTGCGCGTACAAACTCAGGTCACGCCGATACGCTGCCAGGGTATTTTTACTCAAGCCGTCTTCAAGCCACAACGCATCTATAAAACTGTCAATGGCAGATTGGCTTTGTGCATACATGGCTTTGACGATAACAAAAAAAAGCCGCCCCATGGGGCGGCTTGGGCTTGGCGAATGCGCGTTTACTCAATTTTCAGATTGGCGGATTTCACGACGCTGCGGTACACCGCCAGCTCGTCTTTCATCTGTTGGGCAAACTGCTCGGGCGTGTTGCCCAACACCACTGAGCCGGTATCTTCAATGCGCTTGCGAATTGCCGGGTCTTCCAACGCTTTACGGGTGGCGGCGTTAATCTTGTCGACCACATCGCGCGGCATGCCTTTGGGGCCCAAAATGCCGTAGTAAGCCATGCGGTTAACCGGCTCCAAGCCGAGCTCCTTAAACGTTGGCACATCCGGCAGCGCAGCCAGACGCTGCGGCGCAGCAACTGCCATCGGCACCAAGCGCTTGGCGGCAAAGTGCGGCAAAGCAGAGGGCACGTTGTCAAAAATAATTTCGACCTGGCCTCCCACGGTGTCGCGCAGCGCCGGGCCTGCGCCGCTGTACGGAATGTGCGTGACGAACACGCCGGCAAGGCCCTTCCACAGCTCGGTTTGCAGATGACCGATGCCGCCCGTGCCTGAGGAAGAGTACGAATACTTACCCGGTGATTTTTTCAAAACCTCAATGAATTCCTTGTAGTTTTTAGCCGGAAAACTCGGGTGCACGGCAATCACATTCGGCGTGGCCGCGATGTTGATGATGGGCGTGAAGTCGGTCTCAACGTTGTATGGCATTTTTGGATTGATGGCCGGGTTGGCTGCTGTGGTGGACACCGTGGCCATGCCCAGCGAATACCCGTCGGGTGCAGCACGCGCAACTTCTGCCGCGCCAATGATGCCGCCGCCGCCCGCCTTGTTCACCACCACCACCGTTTGGCCCAGCGCCTTGCCCAGCGGCTCGGCAATGACCCGGGCCACGATGTCGGTGGTGCCGCCGGGTGCAAACGGCACTTGCAGCTGAATCACCTTGTTTGGGTAGGCTTGCGCCATGATGGCGCCAGGGGCAGCGGCCAGCAGCAGCGCGGCAAGGGTTGACAAAGCGAAAAACGGACGACGTTGCATAGGGGAAATCTCCAAACAAAATAAACGAAAGCAACAAAGCGCTAACTATTACTGAACCAGCTGCAATCGCAAAGCGGACTTACCCGAAGCAGGCATTTTTTGGGGTTATTCTCAAAGCGTGAATTACGCGCAGCTATTGTTTCCCGACTTTTCCCTGATTGTTTGCGGTTACCTTGTCTGCCGCTACACGGCACTGAACCGCACCGTTTGGGGGCAGGTTGAAAGCCTCGTGTATTACTTTTTATTCCCCGTGCTGCTGTTTCACTCGATCGTAAAAAGCCCGCTGGATTTGCGCGCCACGTCCAGCCTGATTTTTGCCGGGTTGCTGACCGGGCTGGCAACGATTGCGCTGGCGTATTGCCTGCCGCATTTGCCCGGCCTTGGCAAAGTCATCGACAAGCGCCTGCATGCCGCCAGCGCGCAGGTGGCTTTTCGGTTCAATTCGTTTATTGGCCTGGCGCTGGCAGACCGGCTGGTGCCAGGCCAGGGCCCGCTGCTGATTGCCGTGCTGATCGGTGTCTGCGTGCCAATGTTTAACGTGGCGGCGGTGTGGCCGATGGCGCGGGCGGGCCAGACCGGTTTTGCAAGGGAGCTGTCGCGCAACCCCTTGATATTGGCCACCGCGTGCGGGCTGGCAGCCAACCTTGCCGGTTTTACGCTCCCACTGTGGCTAGAACCCACCGTGACCCGCATTGGAGCAGCGTCGCTGGCGCTGGGCTTGCTGGCGGCTGGCGCGGGCATGCAACTGGGGCATTTGGCGGGGGCCAAAACACTCGGCGTTGCGGTGTTGCTGATTCGCCATGCGATAGCGCCGCTGGTGGCGCTGGGCTTTGCCAAAGCATTTGCATTGCCGCCTGCGCAGGCTACTATTTTGTTGGCATTTGCGGCGCTACCCACTGCATCAAGCTGCTACGTGTTGGCGGCACGTATGGGGTTTAATGGTGGCTACGTGGCCGGACTGGTCACCCTGTCAACGCTGCTGGGCATGGCAAGTTTGCCGTTTTCACTTGGCGTGTTGGGCCAGTGGCTTTAGCAACACAACCCAATACGCTACTATTTTAATAGCTGCTTACGCCAATATTTAGAGCGCCGCAAGCCAATTTGGCACTAAACGCTGACGGCAACTTTCACCTTGGCAGCTTTAGGTGTGCCCAGCCGTTCGCTGGACACATACTGCTCGCGGTAGATCTCAAAAGGCATGCTGTCGAGCGATTCAATTTTCTTTTGGTCGGTCAGGGACTGTTTGCTCAAAGCCGCGAAATGCGCGTTTTGCGCACTTGAAAACGGCAGGCCCAGCAAGTGGGTTTTGGTTTTTTCCGACTGGGTGCGTATAAATTTCACAAAGGAGTTGTCGTGGTCCTTGGCCATGGTCGCCAGCACTCTGGCCGAGGGCAGTGTGCTGGTGTCGTTCAATCCCACACCGGCCGCAGCCAACGCCGCACTGTAATCTACTGTGCCGTGTGCGGCGTCCAGCGCTGCAGCAATTGGCGCGCATTCGGCGACGATATTAAGGCCCCACTCAACGAGCGATACGGTTTGCCCCGCGCGTTCCAGCATCAATCCAGGCTCGCGTCCGCGGGCAGCGGCGCTGTGCTGGTTGCGCGCAAGTGTGGCAATTTCTGCCGGGCTGTCCGCCGGGCTGTCAATTAGCAGGCAGTGCAGCAAAAACACATCCAAAAAGCGCATGGTTTGTGCATTGATGCCTACTGGCTCAAACGGGTCAAGGTCCATCAGGCGCACTTCTATGTATTCAACCCCGCGCTCACGCAGCGCATGCAACGGACGCTCGCCTTGGTAAATCACGCGTTTGGGGCGAATCGTGCCGTAAAACTCGTTTTCAATTTGCAGCAGGCTGGTAGCCAGCTGGTTGTAGTCGCCGCCGGGGTTTTGAATGCCGACTTTTTCATACGCCGGGTACGCACGGGTCAGCGCGTCTTGCAGCGACGCGCCGTAGCCTTCCAAACTGTTGTAGCTCACGGCAAGAGACGCTTGCGCATCGCTTTGGTAGCCGAGCCGGCCCATGCGAAGCGATGTACCGTGCGGCATATACATTGTTTGCGCGTTCAGTTTTTGCAACTCGTGCTGGCGCCCCGCCACAAACGTGGAGCACACAGCGGGTGATGCACCAAACAAATACAGCAGCAAAAACGCTTGGCGGCGAAAGTTGCGAATCAGCCCGAAATAGGCTTCGTTGCTAACGCCAGGAAACGACCAGTTGTAGTGAATGCCCGAAATCGTCTGCATGCGCCGCCCGTAGCGGTGCGACAAGCCAAGCCGATACACACTTTTGGCGCGGCCAACATTCGACGAGCCAAAACGCGCCACCGGAATCGTCTCATCCGTAGGCAACCCGCACGGCATGCTGGAAACCCAAAGCATTTCGTCGCTAACTGCCTGCATGCTTCGGTACGTGAACTGGTGAATTTGTGTCAGCTCGTCCACAGCCGCATCGACACCGTTGTGCACACCCGTGACCAGCTCAAGCTGCGATTCACTGAAGTCGGTGGTAATACTAGGGTGCGTCAGCGCTGAGCCGAGGGCGGCCGGATGCGGCGTGAGCGCCAGCGCGCCACTTGGCAGCGCCCGCAGGCTTTCTTTTTCAACGCCACAACGCATGCCTTTAAGGCGCTGGGCGGAAAGCGCCAAAACGCGTTTTTGTAGCGGGGTGTACTGGTTCGTCATAAAAGCTGTTTCGGGGAACTTGTCGAGGGACAGAAGGTAGCACAGAGCGCCAAATCACGCTGAGAAGGCTTGCACACGAAAAAGCCTGGACAGGCGCCGGTGTTGACTTCGCTGCGGAAGGCCGCGAAAGTACTCGACTGGTTATCGAAAGTAACACTAAAATGTATTGGCCTTAGCCTGCATAGCAAAATCGCATCATGAACCAGTTTTTAAAAAACCTTTTTTCTCCCAGCAAGCCCAGCAAGTCGTTTGGTCAGAGCAGTTTGTTGCACACCAGAAACAACCTGGCATCGGTGCAGGACAGCTCTGAAAACGCCGTACGCCAGCAGTTGATTCAAACGCTGCACCGTGACCTGATGCGTAAAAATGGAATTCCAATGGAATGGATTGCGTGCCACACGCAGGTCATGGTCAGCCGGACCAAGGGCACCGGAATGTCAGTGGTGCTGGTGGTCAAGCACTGGGACGAGCGGCTGATGAACCATACTTTTGCATTTCAGCGGGCTTTGGCCAATGATGTCATTGCATTTGAGCCTGCAGCCGAGCAGTGGCTGCACGGCATTGCCTGGCGACTGGACGTTGCCAGCAGCTGCCCGCACATCGATTTGCCCGAAAAAAGCTACTGGAACGACCAGTACACGTCAGCGCCGACTGCAGCATCAGCAAATGCACAAAAAGCGGAGTTGGGGGCGGTTCGGGCAGACCTGGCCCTGCGCACTGCTGAATTGCGGCAAGGCCAGGCGCAGCTGGCGACCTGCCAGGCAGATCTGGCATCGCAATCGGCTCAATTGGAAGCGCGGTCACTTGAGTTGGCTGAAATAAAACGAGAGTTGGCGAACAGCCGTGCTGAACGTGCAACATTGATCGGCAGTACCCAGCTCCCTGTGCGGCGCACCGAGTTTATGCCGCACAAAGCCCTCGCTGCAGCCGCCGCGCCGGTGCCGCCACAAAAAGCAGCGCCAGATGACGCGCAGGCCAGGCAGGACCTTGACCGCCTGTTCGCCATTCGTGACACGGCGCTGAGGCAACCAGCTGCTCACCATCCAAATCCTGGTGGTTCTGACAGCCCTGCGGCTGCTGGGTACGAGGCAACGCAGCCCTCACCACTGCGCCGCCAGTCTTGAATTGCTGCTAAATTCATAGCTTTTAGCGCCCGTATTTAATGCGCTAAAGGCTAATCTGGTTTTATTTTTTTCCCAGTACCCGCTGCAAAAAGGTCTGCACATCGAGCACCTCTTGCGGGCAAACTGAATGCTCCATCGGGTACGCATGCCACTCTACCGCGTAGCCCATGGCCTGCAAAGCGTCGCGCGATGCAGTAGCGCGGTCCAGCGCCACCACACCGTCGTGCGTGCCGTGGCCCAAAAAAATCGGCGTTGCCAAACTGGATGCCGTGTGCTCGGCTGTGGCCTTGCCAGAAAGCGGCAGGTAACCCGACATGCCAATGATGCCGCCCAAAACTTCGGCATGCCGCATGCCCACCATCAACGCCATGGCGCAACCCTGTGAAAACCCGGCCACCACGATGCGGCTGGCGGGGATACCGCGTGATTTTTCATTTGCAATCACCGCTTCAATGGCGGTTTGAGACGCGCGCAAGCCCGCTTCGTCCTCACGGCGTACCAGGTCAGCCGCCAAAATGTCGTACCAGGCGGGCATTTCATAGCCACCGTTAATGGTCACGGGGATCACGGGCGCGTTGGGAAACAAAAAACGAATGTCGCCAACCGACGTTAAATCCAACTGCTCGGCAATCGGCAAAAAATCTCGCCCATCGGCTCCCAGCCCGTGCATGATCAAAACGGTGGCAACGGGATTGGGGCCGGTTTCGGCTTCAATTATTTTCAAGGTCATGGTGGGTACTTCTATAAAAATCTGAACTGCGCGAAGTTTACTGGCTTGTTCAAGCTGCAAGCTCAGTAGGCGCTGGCCCGGGAGCCAAAAAACATCAGCCGGTAACGCAAATTATTGGCAACATGACATGTCCGAAAACGGCTAGTCCAAGACTGCCGTACGGCTAAGATCAATGCCATGCAAGCGCAAGAACTCTCCACTTCGGCAGACGCCTGCTACGCGGCCATGAAGGCACGCGATGCGCGATTCGATGGCTGCTTTTTTACTGGGGTCACGTCAACAGGTATCTACTGCCGCCCGGTGTGCGGCGTCAAAGCACCCAAGCGCGAGAACTGCAGGTTTTTTAGCCATGCCGCGCAGGCTGAAAGTGCGGGGTTTCGGCCCTGCCTGCGTTGCCGGCCCGAGCTGGCACCCCATTCGGTGGTGTGGTCGATTCAAGATGCTTCGTACATTTTGGCGCACCAAGCCGCAAGACTGCTTGATGAACCAGAAAGTTGGCTTGACAGTGATGAGGCCCCCACGCGCATCGCTATGCGTATGTCGCTGCCCCCCGAGGGGGCTGTGCTTGCTCGGTGCGGCCCGTCGCTGCGCACGCCCGCCGTAGAAAAGCTGTCGCTGAAACTGGGCATTTCAGACCGGCATCTGCGCCGTATTTTTGAAGCGCAATTCGGCGTTTCACCCCTGCAGTACCTCCAAACACGCCGGTTGCATACCGCCAAACAACTGCTGGCCGACACGCAACTGCCCATCACGCAGATCGCGTTGATGAGCGGATTTGCCAGTGTGCGGCGCTTTAACGCTGCGTTTTTAGCCCACTACAAACTGAACCCAACACAGCTGCGGTGTGCCGCACCCAAGGCTGATGCTGCGCAAGGAATCACCATCAAACTGGGTTACCGCCCGCCGTATGACGTGGCTGCAATGCTGGCTTTCATGGAAACCCGACGCATCCATTTTATCGAATCAATAGCTGCTTGCGCCCATGAATACTGGGCTAGACGCACATTTGGCATTGAAATAGCAGGTAAAAAGCATGTTGGCTGGCTACAAATGCGTTTTGACGAGACGCGTCATCAGCTGGTGTTGACCGTCAGCGATTCACTGCGTGATGTGCTGCCGCTGGTAATACGCCGCGTGCGTGCCGCGTTTGACCTGGACGCCGACCCCCAAGCCATCAACGCTGTGCTTCATACTGACTTTCCCTCGGGTGATGGTCTGCGCGTACCTGGTGCGCTGGATGGCTTTGAGCTGGCCGTACGCGCGGTGCTGGGCCAGCAGATCACAGTCGCTGCTGCCCGCACATTAGCGCAGCGCTTGGTGGATAAGTTTGGTGAACCGATAGCTACCCCGTGGCCAGAGCTGACGCGCCTATTCCCCTCACCTTCAACGTTAGCAACCGCCAGTGGTGATGACCTGGGGCAGCTAGGCATCGTCAAACAACGGCAAACGGCCATCGTCGGCCTGGCCAAGGCGGTTGCTGGCGGCTTGCAATTGCATGGTGGTGCGGACGTACACCCAACCCTTGAAGCTTTGAGAAGCCTTCCCGGCATTGGCGACTGGACGGCGCAGTACATCGCCATGCGCGCGCTGCGCTGGCCCGATGCCTTCCCCGCATCCGACGTGGCGCTGCACAAACTACTTGGCGTGCAGGGGCTTAAAAACCCGGCCCGGCTGGCGGAGGCTGCATCGCTGGCCTGGAAGCCGTGGCGCAGCTATGCGGTGATACGCACCTGGTCAGGCGCATGGCGTGGGGTTGCTGCATGAGTGCTATTCATTCAGGAGCTGCTTGCGCCCGAATAATATGCGCTACAGCCCTAAAAGACGTTAAAAATGCACCAAAAAAGGCTACGAATCATGAAATTTGACACCTCCATCGTCCAAACCACTTTTCAAAGCCCGCTGGGCGCGATGACATTGGCCGCAACCCAAGCTGGGCTGGCGGGTGTCTGGTTTGAAGGCCAGCGGCACTTGCCTGCCGGGCTGGATTCGCCCTCAAGCTGGCCCGTCAATGCAGCGCATCCGGTTTTGAAAAAAGCGGCGCAACAACTGACTGAATACTTTGCAGGCCAGCGCAGCGAGTTTGATTTAAAGCTGGACTTATCGGGCGGCACAGCCTTTCAACAAGCGGTGTGGCAAGCCCTTTTGCGCATCGCGCCCGGCCTGACCAGCAGCTACGGCAACATCAGCAAAACCATTGGCAACACAGCAGCTGTGCGTGCGGTGGGCGCAGCGGTGGGCCGCAACCCTATCAGCATCATCGTGCCCTGCCACCGCGTGCTGGGTACAGACGGATCACTGACAGGCTATGCTGGCGGGCTTGACCGAAAAGCAGCGCTCCTGAAGCATGAGGGCGTTTTGACTGAAGAATTATTTTGACGACTGCTAAAAAACCGTGGCTCATGGACTTCCTGACGCTTGGCGCGCTGTGGGGTTCCTCGTTTTTATTCATGCGCTACAGCACCGTGGAGTTTGGCCCGTTGCCCACCGCAGCGGGGCGCGTAGGCATCGCGGCGGCGTTTTTGCTGCCCATTATGTTGGTGCGCGGCTTGTGGCCGGAGCTAAAGCAACACTGGCCAAAAATATTTTTACTGGGGATTTTCAACTCGGCGATTCCATTTGCCTGCTTCGCGTTTTCGCTGCTGGCCATCACCACTGGCTTGTCGGCCATATTGAACGCAACAGTACCCATGTTTGGCGCGCTGATTGCCTGGGCTTGGCTAAAGGACAAGCCGGCAGCGTCGCGCATCGTTGGCTTGGTCATTGGCTTTGCGGGCGTCGCGCTGCTTGCCTGGGACAAGGCGACCTTTACGGCGGATGCCAACAACCCCTCTGGTATCGCCCCCGGCTGGGCCGTACTGGCTTGTCTGTTGGCCTGCATTTGTTACGGCATTGCTGCCAGCTTCACTAAAAAATACATGGGCGGCATTCATCCATTGGTCACTGCCACTGGCAGCCAGTTGGGCGCGTCGCTGGCCCTGTGCGTTCCTGCCGCCTTACTGTGGCCAAGTGTTGTGCCCAGCGGCTTGGCCTGGTCGGCTTTGGTTGCGCTGGGCGTTGCATGCACCGGCGTGGCGTACATCCTGTTTTTCAGGCTGATTGCAAGCGCTGGGCCGCAGCGCACACTCACCGTAACATTTTTGATCCCAGTGTTTGCCGTGTTTTACGGCGCAGTGTTCTTACGTGAAACCGTCACCCCGTGGATGCTGCTGTGCGCTGCCGTGATTGTGTGCGGCACAGCGCTGGCAATGGGCCTGTTGCCGGTTAAAGCAAGCCAGCCACCACGTTGATGCTCAATGCAAGTATCAGCATATTGAAGCCAAACGACAGCACGCTGTGTACCAGGGTCAGGCGGCGCATCTCGCGCGACGTCACTTGTACATCGGACACCTGCGATGTCATACCCACCACATGGGCGAAGTACAAAAAATCAAAGTAGTCGGGGTCTAGCCCGCCCGGAAACAGCAACCCCGCACCATCGGGCTCACGCTGCATTTCTTCCTGGTAGTACGTGTGCGCGTAGTGAATAGCGAATATCGTCTGGATAAAAAGCCACGAAGCGGCGAGCGCCGCAACCGACAGCCCAACGTGCAAGGCCCGCTCCATGCCTGACAGGTCACGGCTTTGCTGCATGAGCACTGTGATGGCCGCCACGCACGCCAGATTGGCCAACAGCAAAATAAAAAACAGTGCCACGCTTGGCTCGTCTTGCGCCTGCGCACGCTCGCGGGTGCGCTTGGCATCAAAGGAATGGCACAGCCACCACGCCAGCCCCAGGTAAACCGCAAGGCCGGCGCACCAGCCCAGCAGCGCGCGAAACTCCCACCCCACAGGCAAAGGCACAGCAGCTACCACCACACCTGATGCCAAGCCATACACCAGCCGCTGACCGCCCGTGGTTTCGGAAAAGTTTTTTTTCATGCAGCCGATTGTGTGTCAAACGAAAACACGCGCCACAAAGCAAAAAGCCTTGTCACCCGAAGAGCAACAAGGCTTTTAAACTGGCGGAGCGGACGGGACTCGAACCCGCGACCCCCGGCGTGACAGGCCGGTATTCTAACCAACTGAACTACCACTCCTGATAGTGACAGCCTTTACTCTTTCGAGCCAAGTGCCTTCATTGCTGAAGGCTGCTGCCTGCTTGTGCCGTATCACTTTGCAGTGAAAACTTGGCGACCCCACGGGGATTCGAACCCCGGTACTCACCGTGAAAGGGTGATGTCCTAGGCCTCTAGACGATGGGGTCAAAGCCTTAAAATTTATTCTTAGCTTGCCAGGTGACCTTTGCTTTTACACATAAACCCGGCAAAAACTACTCAATCAAAATCAAATTCTTGTCAATTATTCACCAATTAAATTGGTGGAGGTAAACGGGATCGAACCGATGACCTCTTGCATGCCATGCAAGCGCTCTCCCAGCTGAGCTATACCCCCTTGAGAAGCTGCACTGCTGCAAATTCCGTCAAGCCTTTAATTATAGCGCGAAAAAATGCGCTTACTTCAAGCCCTCAAACGCAGCGCAACATCTTCACGGGTCATCAGCTCCAAAATCGCGTCAAGTGAAGGCGTTTGCGGCGCACCCATCACGAGCACGCGCACCGGCATGGCAAGTTGCGGCATTTTCAAACTGCTTTGTATCAAAACCTGTTTGATGGCAGCAGCGATACCAGCTTTGCTCCACTCGCAAGTTGCGAGTGCATCAGCCAACATACTAAGCGCGGGGCGCACCGCGTCTGTCACGTGCGTCGCTACATCTTCAGCGGTCGGTTGCCCACCTTTAACCAGCACTTGCAGCCAGTTGGCCAGCTCGACCAATGTGCTGCAACGGTCCTTAAACAGGCTGCAGCCGCGCACCAGACGCGAATCGTCAAGACCTGCCGCTGAATCAGGGGACAGAAAAGGTTTAACGAGCTCAGCCAGCGCGGCATCACTCATAGCTTTTAAATGTTGTGCGTTGACCCAACGCAACTTCGCCTCATCGAACTGCGCGGCGCTTTTACCCAAGTGGTCCAAGTTGAACCAGGCCACGAACTGTTCACGGCTGAAAATTTCATCGTCGCCATGGCTCCAACCCAAACGCGCCAGGTAGTTGACCATCGCGTCAGGCAAATAGCCTTCAACCGCATATTGCGTGACGGCTTTGGCGCCGTTACGCTTGCTCATCTTGACGACGTGTTTTTCACCTTGCTCGTCAACCGATTCGGTCATCACGGTGGGCAGATGCGCATACACCGGCACGTCTTTGCCAAGCGCTTTAAAAATGTTGATTTGACGCGGCGTGTTGTTGACGTGATCATCACCGCGAATCACATGCGTGATCGCCATGTCGATGTCGTCGACCACCACGCAAAAGTTATACGTCGGCGTGCCGTCGGGTCGGGCAATGACCAGATCATCGAGTTCGTCGTTGCTGATCTCGATGCGGCCTTTGACTTTGTCGTCCCACACCACACTGCCGCCTTGCGGATTTTTAAAGCGCAGCACAGGCTGTACGCCAACAGGTGCAGCCGGTAAAACTTTGCCAGGCGCGGGCCGCCAGGTGCCGTCATAGCGTGGCTTCTCTTTGGCGACGGCTTGTGCTTCGCGGAGCGCGTCCAGCTCGGCCATGCTCATGTAGCAAGGGTAGACATGACCTGCGGTTTGCAAATCTGCCAGTACGTCCTTGTAGCGGTTCATGCGCTGCATTTGGTAGAACGGGCCTTCGTCGTGACTCAAGCCCAGCCAACGCATGCTCTCAAGGATCACATCGACCGATTCTTGGGTTGAACGCTCCACATCGGTGTCTTCAATCCGCAAAATAAAGTCACCTCCCGTTGAGCGTGCAAACGCCCAAGGGTAAAGAGCTGAGCGGATGTTGCCCAAGTGAATGAAGCCAGTAGGCGATGGGGCAAACCTGGTTCGTGTGTGGATGTCCGTGTTCATGTCAAACCATCCAGTCCGCGCCGCAAATCAGCCTTGATGTCTTCCACATGGTCCAGGCCAACCGCCACACGAACCAGCCCTTGACTGATGCCTGCGGATTGGCGTTGCTCTTCGGTCAAGCGGCCATGCGATGTGGTGCCTGGGTGGCAAATGATGGTTTTGGTGTCGCCCAGATTGGTGGCAATGCTCATTACCTGGGTGCTGTTGATGACGTGAAACGCATTCGCACGTGCTGCATCAGCCGTGTCACCGCGCAATTCAAACGACAACACCGGGCCACCCACGCCTGACTGCTGGCGCATGGCCAAGTCGTGCTGCGGGTGCGACGCCAGGCCCGGGTAATAAACACGCGCAACAGCACTTTGACTCTCAAGCCATTGGGCCACTGCCTGTGCGTTGGCGCTTTGCGCCTGCATGCGGATACCCAGCGTTTCAAGCCCTTTGAGTACCACCCACGCATTGAAGGGCGCTAGCGTCATGCCTGCGGTGCGAACGATTGGGCCAAACACATCAACAATCAGCTTGGCAGGTCCGCAAATCGCGCCCGCCATCACGCGGCCTTGGCCGTCCAGATACTTGGTGCCGGAATGCATGACCAGATCAGCGCCAAATTCAATCGGTCGCTGCAAGGCGGGTGAGCAAAAGCAGTTATCCACCGCCAGCAACGCGCCTGCGCCATGTGCCAAATCGGCCAGCGCCGCAATGTCGCAGACTTCAGTCAGTGGGTTGGTAGGGGTTTCAGCAAACAGCAGCTTGGTATTGGGGCGCATCGCGGCTTTCCACTCCGCCACATCGGTCTGCGAAACAAAGCTGGTCTGCACGCCAAACTTTCCAAACTCGCGGCCAATCAAATTGATAGTGGAGCCAAACATCGAGCGCGAGCAAATCACGTGATCGCCCGACTTGAGCAAGCCCATGCACATCATCAAAATCGCACCCATGCCGGTTGAAGCGCCGATGGCAGCTTCAGTACCCTCCATCGCGGCAAGACGGCGCTCAAAACTGGTGACGGTGGGGTTCGATGTGCGTCCGTAGGTGTAGCCGTCTTCAGTGCCTGCAAAACGCCGCGCAGAAGTTTCAGCGTCAGGCTGTAAAAAGCCGCTGGTCAGGTAGAGCGCTTCAGAGTTTTCGCCATACTGGCTAGGCTCAATAGCAACGCGCACGGCCAACGTGTCGCGGTGCAAGTTGTCGGGTAATTTTCTTGTCGTCATTTCACACTTCTTGAGGATTCGGCAGCGCCAATCGCGACACATCAATACCGCCGTCTTCACCGGCGTCGATACGGCCCGCGTTCATCTTGGCAATCGACTCGGGTGTGATGTCACCCGTCACGTAAACGCCGTCAAAACACGATGCATCAAAACCGTCCAGTTTGAGATTTAACGAGCCAATGGCGCGCTTCATGCCTTCGACGTCTTGATAAATGAGCGCGTCGCAACCAATCGCCACACGAATCTGCTCTACGGTGCGGTCGTGCGCCACCAGTTCGGCGGAGGTGGGCATGTCAATGCCATACACATTGGGAAAGCGCACGGGCGGTGCCGCGCTGGCCAGGTAAACTTTTTTAGCGCCTGCGTCTCGCGCCATCTGCACAATTTCTCTGGACGTCGTACCGCGCACAATCGAGTCGTCTACCAGCAGTACATTGCGGCCTTTGAATTCGCTGGCGATCACGTTGAGTTTTTGGCGTACCGACTTTTTGCGCACGCCCTGCCCCGGCATGATGAAGGTGCGGCCAACATAGCGGTTTTTAACGAAGCCTTCGCGGTACGGAATGCCCAGCAGGTGCGCCAACTGCGTTGCGCTGGGGCGGCTGGATTCCGGGATGGGGATGATCACGTCAATCTCGTTTGGTGGGACGGTGGAAATCACACGTTTGGCCAGTGTTTCACCCAAATTCAAACGCGCCTGGTAGACCGAAATTCCGCTCAGCACCGAGTCGGGTCGTGCCAGATACACAAACTCAAAAATGCAAGGCTTTAACACCGCATTGGCTGCACATTGCTGGGCATGCACATTGCCATCCATGTCAACAAAAACGGCTTCGCCGGGTGCAATGTCGCGGTCAAACTGGTGGCCTGTGCCGTCAAGCGCCACCGACTCACTGGCGACCATCACGGTGCGTGCACCGTTGCTGGTTGCGCTGCCCATGCACAGCGGGCGGATGCCGAACGGGTCACGAAATGCGAGCAGGCCGTGTCCGGCAATCAACGCAACCACGGCGTACGAGCCTTTAACCCGCTGGTGCACGCCGCGGACGGCGGCAAACACGTCAGCCGCTTTTAACGGCAGGCCGCGGGTTGTTTTTTCGAGCTCATGGGCCAACACATTGAGCAGGACTTCAGAGTCGCTGTCGGTATTGATGTGGCGGTGATCGGTGTTGAACAACTCGGCTTTCAATTCAGCCGAGTTGGTTAAATTACCGTTGTGCGACAACACCAAACCGAAAGGTGCGTTGACGTAAAACGGCTGTGCCTCGTCTTCACTGAACGCGTTGCCCGCGGTGGGGTAACGTACCTGCCCCAAGCCGACATTGCCAGGCAACGCGCGCATGTTGCGGGTACGAAAAACATCGCGCACCATGCCTTTGGCCTTGTGCATGAAAAATTTGCGGTCAAGCTGCGTGACGATGCCCGCCGCGTCTTGTCCGCGGTGCTGCAGCAGCAGCAAACCGTCATAAATCAACTGGTTTACCGGGCTTTGGCTGACAACGCCAACTATGCCGCACATGGTGTTTTTTTCATGAGAATTTCAGCTAAATCAAATACTTTGCAAACTGCTCGGGCAGCATCGGCTTGATGCTGATCAACGCGGTGTTCAACACACCAGCGCCAGAGGATTCCTGCCACCAGGCGCTGTTTTTTAACGCGGTCATGTTCACCACCACCGTAGCCGCCAGCAACAAAATCAGGCCGCGCAAAATGCCAAATCCCGCACCTAGTGTTCTGTCAATTGGCCGCAAACCTACCGCCTGCACCAATTTTTTTATCGCCACCGTCAGCAAGCTGCACACCACCAGCACACCAACGAACACCAGCACAAAACCAGCCGCATACCGCACAGGCTCACTCACCGACTGGAGCGGCAAAATGGCCGCAACGCTTGGGGCAAACCACTGTGCGGCAAAAAAAGAAACCGCCCAGCCCAGCACCGACAACACTTCATACACCAGCCCGCGCCACGCGCCCAAAAGCATCGACAAACCGAGCACGCCCAGCAGCGCCCAATCGAGGGTGGTCACAGCGTCAAAATAGAAGCGGGCAAGTCAAGCGACTTGATTTTGCTGGCGGCTTTTTCAGCATCTGCCTTGCTGGCAAAGGGACCTACACGCACCCTGGTGCGTTGACCGTCTTTGGTTTCGGCCACTTGGGTGTAGGTTTTAAGGCCCGCTCTTTCAAGCTTTTGACGAACTTCTTTGGCTTTGTCGGCATCTGCAAACGCCCCTACTTGAACGATCATGCGCTCACTGCCGGCTGCTGCCGCAGACGCTGGAGCAGCCGCAGTTCCCTGCCCATCCAGAAGCGCTTTTGCGCGTGCGCCGTCATCGGGTTTAGCCGCTGCTTTGGGTTCGACTTTGGCTTCAAGCTTCCCGTCGGCATTGACCTCGGGTTTTACGGGTGTCTTGATTTCCGCCTTAGCGACTTTGTCTGCTTCTTTTTTTATAGCTGTCTGCGCTTTTATTGCGGGCGCTACAGGCTTCTTATCTGTAACTATCTCTTCTTCACTGCCCAAACTGGCAGCAGCGGCGACTTTTTCGGTTTTACCTGAGGCTGACGCTTTAAGTTCCGGCTTGGCTGGCGCGATGGCAACAGCGTCGGGTTTGGCGGGCAACGTTAGCGGCTTGACGGTGTTTTTTCCGGGGATTTCAATTGGAATATCCACCGCTATCGGGCGGGGCTGCGCGTCAAACAGCAGCGGAAAGCCGACCACACCAATCAGCACCAGCACCGCTGCGCCAATCAGCCGGTGTTTGGCGCGTCTGCGGATCACGTCCATGCTTTCGGGCTGCGCCGCACCCGGCGCGGTGGGGTTGCTGGAAGAGCCTCGATTCAGGTTGAAAAACGACATGGTTTATGAGGGCTCATTTCTTGGCTCGTGGTAAAAAAGCGTCCGCCGTTTGCGGGGTTTTGGGCTCAAGCAACCAGGTGTTTGGCATACAGGCGCGGCAGGCCGCCTTTCAAAATACCACCCACTGTGTAGAACGATCCGAACACCACGATTCTATCAGCGGGGTCAGCAGCGGCCACCGCTGCATTCAGGGCCAATTCGGGGGATGTGTAAGCGTTGGCAATCACGTCTTTGCGGGTATTGCCGGCTGCCCATGTGGATTGCAAAGCTGCACCCGTTGCGGCGCGCTCGGTCGGCAAATCGGTAAAGTACCACTTGTCAATCAGCGGGCCAACTCTGGCCAGCATGGGGGCAACGTCTTTGTCCGCCATGGCGCCAAATATGGCGTGGGTGCACGGGTAAAAACCCATCGCGTCGAGGTTCTCAGCCAATGCAGCAACCGAATGCGGGTTGTGCGCCACATCCAGCACCAGCGTGGGCTGGCCAGGAACAATCTGGAAGCGACCCGGCAACTCCACCATCGACAGCCCCACCCGCACGGCTTGGGCTGTGATCGGCAGCACGTCACGCAGCGCAGCCAGTGCGGCCAGCACGCCAGAAGCGTTGACCAACTGGTTGGCCCCGCGCAGCGCCGGGTAGGCCAGCCCAGAGTAACGCCTGCCGCGGCCAGCCCAACCCCACTGCTGCTTGTCGCCTGAAAAGTTGAAGTCTGTACCGAATTTCCACAAGTCAGCGCCTATTTTGGCGGCGTGGTCCAGCACGCTTTGCGGCGGCTGCGGATCGCTCACCACCACGGGTTTGCCGGGTCGCATGATGCCGGCTTTCTCGAACCCAATGGCTTCACGCGTATTGCCCAAATACGCCATGTGGTCCAGATCAATGCTGGTGATAACCGCGCAGTCGGCATCAAAAATATTGACAGCATCCAGGCGCCCGCCCAAGCCGACTTCAAGCACCACCACGTCCAGATTCGCGTCCACCAGCAACTGCATGATCGCCAGCGTGGTGAACTCGAAGTACGTTAATGTAATTTCTTGGCCATTAAAGACTCTAGCCTCCTCAACACGGGCGAAAGCAGCTACTAATTCAGTAGCTTGAACAATGTCACCCCGCACCCGGCAGCGCTCTTCAAAATCCACCAGATGCGGCGAGGTGTACACGCCCGTGCGGTAACCGGCCTCCAGCAAAATGGCTTCCAGCATGGCGCAGGTCGAACCCTTGCCGTTGGTGCCAGCCACCGTGATGATGGGGCAGGTAAAGCGCAGGCCCATGCGATCGGCAACGGTTTTAACTCGCTCAAGGGTCATGTCAATGGCGATGGGGTGCAGGTGCTCGCAATGGGCGAGCCAGTCGGCTAAAGTTTGGGCTTGGGTCATGTTGTGCACGATTGTCGCTGTAACTGCCCGGCCAGGCCTGGGCGCTGGTTACTACTAATACAGTAGCTGCTTGCGCCCATATTGATTGGTCTGATGACACTATTTGCATAATTTTTGGGGGTTTAATGGAATCAATAACGCTCTACGGCATTCCAAACTGCGATACCGTCAAAAAAGCCCGCGCATGGTTTGATGCGCAAGGCGCAAACCACGTGTTTGTTGACTTTAAAAAAACCGGCGTTCCCCTTCACCGCCTGCCCGCTTGGGCAGATGCTGTGGGCTGGGACAAGCTGATCAACCGCCGGGGCACAACTTGGCGCAAGCTGGGCGTAACCGAACAAGCCAGTGCCGATACCCCACGCGGTGCACAAACACTCGCGCTGGCCATGCCGAGTGTCATCAAACGCCCGGTGGTTGAGTGGGGAAACTCGGAAATTACCGCTGGATTTGATGCCGCCCTGTTTGCGGCAGTTTTACACAGATTACGTGGCTGAATAGCCCTGTTTTTGAACCAAAACAGCGTAAATCGGTCATAGTTCTGGTTATTGACGCCAACGCAATCAGGACTGACTGTATGAAAACCAAATTAACCTCAACATTCGCCCTGCTCTCAGCCGCTGCAGCTGCGCTGCTGAGCATGAACGCATCGGCCGTTGAAATCACTGGCCGGGTAATTTCCAGCACACCAGTGGTCGAGCAAGTTGCGGTGCCGCGCCAGGTCTGCAGCGGCCAAACGGTCACCACTGAGGCACCTAAATCAGGTGCGGGTTTTGCGCTGGGCGCGCTGGCGGGTGCTGCGGCCGGCAACGCAGTTGGCAACGGCAGCGGCCGAGCGGTGGCGACCTTTATCGGCCTGGTGGGCGGGGGCTTGCTCGGCAACCAAATTGAAGGCGGCCGCCAGCAAACGCAAAACCTGCAGCAGTGCAGCACGCAAACTTTTTATGAAAACCGCGCCAGTTATTACAACGTGGTCTATGACTACCAAGGCACCCAATACACGGTACAACTGCCGCAAGACCCCGGTCCGTTCATCAAGCTACAGGTGACACCGGTGGGTGCAATTCAGAACCAACAGAGTCAACAGAGTCAACAGAGTCAACAGAATCAGCAGTATCAGCAGTATCAACAAAGCCAGCCCGTCCAGCAGATTCAACCGCAAGTCAACTTGCAGCAACTGCAGGCCTACCAGCCCATCACAGTAACGCCGATGTACGTGCAGCAACAGCAACCCGTGTTTTTGGCGCCTGTAGTGGTGCAGTCTTCGACAAGTTATTACGGCCAGCCGTATTACGCACCCGTGTACCACCAGCGGGTGGTGCCCAACGTGTCGCTGAATTTCGGCTACAGCCGGGGGTATGGCCACGGACACGGACATCGCCACGGCTACCGCTACTGAGTTTTTTAAAGCAATTTAGGCCTGTAGCCCAATAAATACGGGCGCAAGCAGCTACATATTTAATAGCAAACTGCGGTGCATTCAACTACCGCTTTTCTGCACCAGTCTGATCACACTCGAGAAATCCAGCGCACCATTGCCGCCCAGGCTATGCGCAGCGTACAAGTTGCGGGCAAGTCCACCCAGCGGGGTAGCGGCGCGAACGGCAGCCGCGTTTTCTTGCGCCAGTCCCAAATCCTTGAGCATCAAGTCCGTGCCAAAACCGCCTGCGTAGTTTTTAGAAGCTGGCGCTGCTGCCATCACACCCGGCATCGGGTTGTATTTTTCAAGCGCCCAATTGCCTCCCGAGCTGCGGCGCATGATTTCTGACAACACGACCGGATCCAACCCATTGGCCACGCCCAATGCCAACGCTTCGGACGTGCCAATCATCAAAATACCCAGCAGCATGTTGTTGCAAATTTTGGCGGCCTGGCCAGCGCCTGCAGCGCCCGCGTGAAAGATGTTTTGGCCCATTTTCTCCAGCAGCGGACGGGCGCGCTCCAAGTCAGCCGCATCGCCGCCGACCATGAATGTCAACGTGCCAGCAATCGCGCCGCCAGTGCCACCAGACACTGGCGCGTCAATGCACGCAATGCTCTTTTTAGCTGCTTCTTGTGTGACTTTGCGCGACGTAGCGGCCGCAATGGTGCTGCAGTCAATCACCAATGTGCCTGCTGGCAACGCGGCCAGCAACCCGGCGCTGGTGCCATCGCCGCAATACAGCGCATCGACATGCTGGCTGGCTGGCAACATGCTGATAACGACTTCCGCGCCGCGCACCGCTTCGACAGCCGATGTAGCGATGCGCGCACCTGCATCGCCCAGCGGTTTACAAGCTGCTGGTGTCAAGTCAAAACCGACCACGGTGTGGCCTGCGTTGTGCAAGTTAAGCGCCATGGGCGCGCCCATGTTGCCCAAGCCAATGAATGCAATGTTCATGAATGCTCTCCGATTGTTTTTATCTGATGTCCGCCGCAGAAGAATCCAGCATGTGGCGCGAAACAATCACGCGCATGATTTCGTTCGTGCCTTCAAGGATTTGGTGCACGCGCGTGTCGCGCACCAGCCGCTCCAGTGGGTAGTCGCGAATGTAGCCATAGCCGCCGTGAATTTGCAGCGCCTCGTTGCAGATACGAAAACCCGCGTCGGTGGCCAACTGTTTGGCCATGGCGCAGTACACGCTGGCTTCCCTTGAGCCAGCGTCCAGCTTGCTTGCCGCCAGCCGCACCATTTGCCGCGACGCAACCAGCTCGGTCGCCATGTCGGCAATTTTGAATTGCAGCGCCTGAAAACTTGCCAGCGGTTTGCCAAACTGGCTGCGCTCGTGCATGTAAGCCCGCGCTGCGTCCAGCGCGCCTTGCGCCGCGCCCACGGAGCAAGTGGCGATATTGATGCGGCCGCCGTCCAGGCCCTTCATGGCGATGCGAAAACCCTCGCCTTCTTCGCCCAGCAAATGATTGGCGGGCACGCGTGCTTTGTCAAACGTGATGGTGCGGGTCGGCTGGCTGTGCCAACCCATTTTTTCTTCATTGCGGCCAAAGGTAATGCCGGGTGTGTTGCTAGGGACCAGCAGCGCCGATATGCCCGCCGCGCCCGGCCCGCCGGTTCGCGTCATTACCACCAGCGCATCGGTTGCGCCCGCGCCTGAAATAAACGCCTTGCTACCGGTAATTTCATAGTGGCCGTCGACCAAGGTAGCTGCGGTGCGCAGCGATGCGGCGTCTGAACCCGCACCGGCTTCAGTCAGGCAGTACGACGCCAGTTTGCTGCCTGAAGTGAGCAGCGGCCCCCATTCAGCAGCGATTTCAGGACGCGCCCAATTCGTGATCATCCACGTCGCCATGTTGTGGATGGTGATGTACGCCGTGGTTGAGGGACAGGCGGCTGCGAGCTCTTCAAATACCAGCGTGGCATCCAGCCGGGGCAGCCCCAAACCACCATGCGCTTCAGCCGCATACAGACCGCAAAAGCCGAGCTGCCCCGCGGCCGCGATGGTAGTGACGGGAAAGATGCTGTTAGCGTCCCACTCGGCGGCATGCGGCGCCAATTCGCCCGCCGCAAAATCACGGGCGGCTTGCTGGAAGGCCAGCTGGTCTTCGGTCAAGTCAAAGTTCATTTTGACGCGCCCGGTTTACTTCAAGCTGATGGTGGTGTTAACCGGCCCGGCCACACTGGAATCGTCAAACCAGCGCTCGGTAATGGTTTTGGTTTGCGTGTAAAACAAAATCACCTGCTTGCCGTACGGGCCTAAATCGCCCAGCTTGGACGCGCGCGAACCCGTGAACGAAAACAGCGGTACGGGCACCGGAATCGGCACGTTGATACCGACCTGGCCGACATCAATTTCTTCCTGAAACTTGCGCGCTGCCGCGCCCGACTGCGTGAAAAGCGCCGTGCCGTTGCCGTTCGGGTTGGCATTGATCATGGCAATGGCTTCGTCCAGACTGTCGGCGTGCGCGATGCACAGCACCGGGCCAAAAATTTCCTGGTCATACACGTGCATGCCGGGTTTGACGCCCGAGAAAATCGTGGGGCCTACAAAGTTGCCTTTGTCTAAACCAGCAGGCAGCGCGGGCTTGCGGCCATCCAGCACCAGCGTTGCACCTTCCGCGATACCTTTGGCAATCAGGCTTTCCACGCGGTCTTTGGCGTGGCATGAAATCACCGGGCCAATGTCAACTCCGGCTTGCGAGCCGTCGCCCATCTTCAGTGTTTTGGCGCGCTCGGCCAGCTCGGGAATCCAGTCATTTGCTGCGCCCACCATCACGGCAACCGACACCGCCATGCAGCGCTGACCGGCAGCGCCAAAACCGGCACCCACCAGCGCATTGAGTGTTTGCTCTTTGTTCGCGTCCGGCAGAATGATGGCGTGGTTTTTGGCACCCATCATGCATTGCACGCGTTTGCCTGATGCAGACGAACGGTGGTACACATGCGTGCCGACTTTGGTTGAACCAACAAATGACACGGCTTTGATGTCTGCATGGTCACAAATGGCGTTGACGACCTGCTCACCGCCGTGCACGACGTTGAGCACGCCGGGCGGAATGCCTGCTTCCATCGCCAATTCGACCAGGCGCATGGTGCTCATGGGGTCTTGCTCAGACGGCTTGAGCACAAAGGTGTTGCCGCAGGCAATTGCCATCGGAAACATCCACAGCGGAATCATGGCCGGGAAGTTAAACGGTGTGATGCCTGCGCACACGCCCAGCGGCTGCTGCACGGTGTAGGTGTCCACACCAGTGGCCACGTTGTTGGCCAGCTCGCCCATTTGCAGGCTGCCGATGTTGGCAGCCTGCTCAACCACTTCCAGGCCGCGAAAAATATCGCCTTCGGCGTCAGGCAGTGTTTTGCCTTGCTCGGCCGTGAGAATAGCGGCGACTTCTTTCATGTTTTCACGAATCAGCTGCTGGTACTTCAAAAAGATGCGGGCGCGCACGCCAATGGGCGCGTGGCGCCAGGTTTTAAAAGCTTCTTTGCCGGCAGCAACGGCGTCGTCAACTTCAGCCACGGTTGCCATCGGCACGCGGGCCAGCACTTGCTGCGTAGCCGGGTTGATGATGTCGCGCCACTCTGTGGTTTTTGATTCAATGAATTTGCCGCCGATCAGCAGCTTGACGGTTGGCACAGAAGTAGCAGCTGCAGCGACTTTAGGGGCGGTGGCGGTGGCGGTGTTCATGCGAGTCTCCAGGTAGGTGGGTTATATTCATTTTGCTATAAATTAAGTAGCTGTTAGCGCCCGTATTTGTTGGGTTGGAGGCTAAAAAAGCTGTTTTTTTGCCCTGTAGCAATGAATTCACCAAAGATCATACGCGCTGCAACCCGCGTCGTGCTGACGCGGGTCGTTGTGACTCAGCAAAGGCTTACAGAGCGGTTTGAATCATTGCGCCCTTGAACAGCACCGGCCCGGTCGGCCCGCCGCTTGAAGGAACGCCGCCTTTTGGCTCCAGGCTGATCGCCAGCGTGGGCACATTCACGTCGCTGCCCGCAGCCGTCAGCTTGATGACCGCGTCTGCGCCCAGCACGCCGAGTGATTTGGCACCACCCGTTTGGGGCAGCGCCCACAACTGCAACGACTGGTCGGCGCTCTCTTGGAAGCCACCCACGCGTTTGAGCGTAAGGCGGTTGCTTTTGGGATCAAACGTCACCAGCATTGACGCTGCGGCTTTGTCGTCAGCAAGCACGGCTACGTATTGAATTTCTGGCGTAGCCAGCAGCCTGGAGTTGAGCGCCTGTACTTGTCCGCCAAGGGCCTGCACCTCCCCGCCGAGCTGGCCGTTGAGTGTGTTCAGGTTGGCACTGACCAACACCGCAGCCACCGCTGCACCAGCACCAACACTGGCCAGACCGCGCCACAGGTTCAAGCTGGCCCACCAGCCCGTACTTTCATTTTTTGAGGGCTGCGAATCAACGCGCGCGGCCAGCATGGCTTTTGCCTGCTTTTCACCGTTCAAAAGATTTTCGATGCGCTTCCACACGGCAGCGCTCGGCGCAACTTCAGGTTGCAGCTCAGACACCGACGCCATCCGGCTTTGCCAAATCAGCGCAGCGGCGCGCACAGCGGGGTCTTTTCTTGCCAGGCCCTCAAATCGCCGGCGCGCGCCACCTCGCAGGGTGCCCAGTGCGTAGCTGGCAGCGAGTTGTTCAACCAGTGCAGGATTTCGCGTCAAGTTCATTTTTTGTTCTCTTGCTAGGCCAGGCGGCCCATGCAGCCGCGCAATTGCTCCAGCCCGCGCCGTATCCAGGTCTTGACGGTGCCCAGCGGCAGCTTGAGCTGCTCGGCCAACTGACCGTGGCTTAAATCGCGCAGGTACGCCAGACTGACCACTTCACGCTGCTTGTTTCCCAGCTGGCCCAGGCAGTGGTGCAGCACGCGAGCCTGCTCGCTGGCCATGGCAGTGTCCATCGGGTTGGGCGAATCGCCCTCAACCGTATCTGAAATGACGTCGTCGAGTTCTTGCATTTTGTCGGCCCGTTCAGACGCACGGCGGCGTAAAAAATCCAGTCCGCGGCTGCGGACGACCAGGGCCATCCAGGCCATGGGCGGCGAAAGCGATGCCTTGTAGTCCCCCGCAATGCGCCAGATGTTGATGAACGCTTCTTGCAACACGTCTTCAGCCCATTCGCGGTTGGTGACCACACGCACGGCTACCCCGTAAAGCTTGGACGAGGTCATCTCGTACAGCTCTCGCAGAGCTTTTTCGTCAGCCAGTGCGACGCGGTCAATCAGGGCGATCAAAGTGGTGTCCGGGTGAATCGGGTTTGGAGAGGTCATGAACAGGATTGTCCATTAATCTGGAGTACGCAGCCACGCGGCCAGCAGATTCAACGGCTTTGCGGCCCGTCATTTAAAATCAGTGAATGACTACCCAACAAATCTCCAATATCAGCGTGACCACAAAGGCCAATGTCTACTTTGACGGCAAGTGCATCAGCCATGGCATCACCTACCCTGACAGCACCAAAAAATCAGTCGGCGTGATTTTGCCCAGCACCCTTACCTTCAACACCGGGGTGGCTGAAATCATGGAATGTGTAGCGGGCAGTTGCGAATACAAACTGGCCGGCACCGATGCGTGGGTCAAGTCCAGCGAAGGCGAAAAATTCAACGTGCCCGGCGACTCTAAATTTGATATTCGCGTCACCGAGCCGTACCACTACATCTGCCATTTTGAATAACTAGAAGAACACTGACAACATCATGGCCACCATTCTCCAGCACCTGCCCACCGGGCAAAAAGTCGGGATCGCGTTTTCAGGCGGGCTGGACACCAGCGCCGCCCTGCATTGGATGAAGCTCAAAGGCGCAGTACCCTATGCCTACACCGCCAACCTGGGCCAGCCCGACGAGCCTGACTACGATGAGATTCCGCGTAAAGCGATGGAATATGGCGCTGAAAAAGCGCGCCTGATCGACTGCCGCAAACAACTCGCCACCGAAGGCATTGCCGCCCTGCAAGCGGGTGCGTTTCACATCACCACAGCGGGCGTGACCTACTTCAACACCACCCCATTGGGCCGCGCCGTGACCGGCACCATGCTGGTAGCGGCCATGAAAGAAGACAACGTCAATATCTGGGGCGACGGCAGCACGTTCAAGGGCAACGACATTGAGCGCTTTTACCGCTATGGCCTGCTGACCAACCCGGATTTGAAAATCTATAAGCCGTGGTTGGACCAGTTGTTCATTGACGAACTGGGTGGCCGCGCCGAGATGTCGGCCTTCATGACCCAAGCTGGTTTTGGCTACAAGATGTCGGCTGAAAAAGCCTACTCCACCGACAGCAACATGCTGGGCGCCACCCACGAAGCCAAAGACCTCGAACTTCTGTCAAGCGGCATGAAAATCGTCAATCCCATCATGGGCGTGGCGTTCTGGAAAGACGAAGTTGTTGTCAAGCGCGAAGAAGTCACCGTGCGCTTTGAAGAAGGCCAGCCGGTTGCGCTGAACGGCAAGCGTTTTGACAGCCTGGTTGATTTGATATTGGCAGCCAACGTCATCGGCGGCCGCCACGGCTTGGGCATGAGCGACCAGATTGAAAACCGCATCATCGAAGCCAAAAGCCGGGGCATTTACGAAGCACCGGGCCTTGCTTTGCTTTTTATAGCATACGAGCGGCT
>ENA-OBIT01000020-OBIT01000020.1-metagenomes-genome-assembly--contig:-NODE-20-length-52941-cov-9.62016_pt1 | contig 52941 bp, 54 predicted proteins | sample MGYA00153386_OBIT01 | MGnify analysis MGYA00153386
GTCGATGTGGAGGTACTCGATCGATTTGCAATTTCACCCGTACCAGTTGCGCCTCCATATATCCTCGGACAACTCAACTGGCGCGGAAAAATCTTACCGCTATTAGAACTGGCTGTGGTGTTACAGATGCCAACTCTTCCCCGCCAGGAATTGGTAGTCGTTCAAATTAACGATTCCCAAATTGGGATTGGAGTCGATCGAATTTTTGATGTCTTCTATCTAGCCACTACTCAAATTGAGGCACCACTCGCAGTTAGCTCTCAACTACGCACCTATCTACATGGGGTAACAAAATATGCTGATGGCTTAATGTATTTACTCAAACTTCAGGAGTTAGTCGAACGCGAATTCTTACCTGCACATGTGTAATTCACCTTGCTCTTACTACCCACATCACCCTGGAGGAGGAGAGGATACTAGAGCACACCTTTGTTTGAGGGTGGAGAAATAGCACAACTGAAGCCAGCCCTAGCAAAAGAACTAATCAAAAGAAAGTCCTTAATAATCCAAATTTTTATATTTTTACTTGATTCCACGCGTCATTAACCACTAAATCTTATGTCAACCAATTTGTGGACGAAAGTAAATACTTTTCCCTTCAAAACTAAGGCAACACTCCTGGCTATCGCCGTAGGGATCGCACCGATCGTGGCAGTTGGGACACTCAATTACGTTCAGGTACGAAATACCAGTCAAAAGCAAACGATCGAGACTCAAAAGGCACGGGCAGCGGCGATCGCCGACAAACTCAACCGATTTATGTTGGAGCGGAATGGAGATGTTTCAGTCCTAGCGGCACTACCAACTTTTGCCGATCCTAAAGTAGCTGCGATTACTTCAGCCGTGAGTAAAAGTCAGCTATTAGATCGGTTTGTCACTAGTTATCAGGCCTATGACAGTATTGCCGTCCTCGATCTCAAAGGCAATCCAATCGTTCAGAGTAAGGGGATTAAATTAGGCAATCACTTCGATCGCGAGTATTTTCAGTCAGTCCTGAACACAGGTAAAACTGTGATTTCCGACCCAGGGATCTCTAAAAGTACAGGTAAATTAGCAATTCACTTTGCTGCACCGATTAAAGATTTAGCTAGTGGTCAAATTATCGGCGTGGTACGGACGAGAGTGTTGGTCGATGGATTGGCAGTACCGCTGAAAGATTTTCAATCCAAACACGATAACTATCATATCCTCGATCGTCGTACTGGCAAAGTATTTATCAGCTCCAATGGTGACTATACAAATAAGTCAGAGGATGCAGATATCATTGCCGCACGAGAGAAAGGGGAGCTAGTCAGACATCAAACTGCGATGACTGTTGCTGGTACTAATGTCAACCCAAACGATCCAGGCAACCGAGTCGAACTAATGACCGCTGCTCCCTTTGGCAAAATTGACGGGATGCAGCAATTACCGTGGGTTGCAGTATCCGTCATCGATGAAGATGCAGCATACGTCGAACTGCAAGGGCTGTTAGTGACGATTTTGGCTGGAGCTGGCTTCACCGCCCTGTTGACAGTGGCGTTATCGACCTTCTTGGCCGATCGAATCGTTAAATATATCCAACAGACGATCGCCACGATTACCACTTCTGCGAATGAAATCGTCGATAGTGTCCAGACACAGGAGATCGCCATCAACGAACAAGCAAATTCAGCGATCGCCACCGCAGATACCATCAACGAATTGGAGAGCATTTCCACCGAAACCGCAGCACAAGCCTCCGCCTCGGCGAATGGAGCCAAACAAGCTCTCTCCCTGGCGGAAGAGGGCACCCAGGCGGTACAAAAAACCATCCATGAAATGTCCGATTTACGCGATCGAGTCGATGAAATTGCCCTCCAAATCGCCGATCTCGGTACCCAAACCGGACAGATTACCACTGTATCCGACCTCGTATCCGACCTCGCCAAGCAGACAAATATGCTCGCACTCAAAGCTGCTGTAGAAGCCGCACGAGCTGGCGAACAAGGCAAAGGATTTAGCGTAGTTGCGGGAGAAATTCGCAAACTCGCAGACGAAAGTAAAAAATCTGCCCAGAAAATCAATAACCTCGCCACAGATATTCAAATGGCGATTAACCGCACGGTGATGACTACAGATCGCGGTACAAAAACAGCAACTGAGGGGATTCAACTCGCCGAAAATACCGCCGTTACCTTTATCGGAGTGACGGATGCTGTCAACAACGTTTTCCTCAACTCCCAGCAAATTTCGGCCAGTACCAAACGCCAAGCAACAGCGATTCAACAAGTACTAGGGGCGATGACCAATATTTCTCAAGGCTCCCAAGAAAGTGCTGTAGGTATGCACAAAGTCAAGACATCCACCCGCGAACTCAATCTGATTGCGGATGAACTGCAAGCAGTGGTTAGCTAGGCTTTAGGCTTTAGGCTTTAGGCTTTAGGACAAAGACACCTAAAGCCCAACACTTATTCTCTTATACCTAACACCTAACACCTAACACCTAATACCTAATACCTAATACCTAATACCTAATACCTAACACCTAATATCTAATACCTAACACCTAACACCTAATACCTAACACCTCCTATGCTATCCACATTCACAACCAATCTTCAAGCTAAATTAAATAGCCTTTCCTTTAAAACTAAAGCAGTTACTGTCGCCACATTACTTTCGACTGTGCCTGTAGTGGGTATTGGACTACTCGCTTATGCCTTGGCGCATAATAGTCTCCAAACATCCGAAACTCAGCAACAACAGTACGTAACGGAATCTTTTAAAGGTAACTTAATCCGGTTTATGATTCTGCGCCAGAAAGATATTCAAAGTTTGTCGCTAGCACCAGTGCTGACTAATCCCAAACTTAGAGCCAGTAGCTCGGTGTCAGAAATTGAAACTTACTTAGATCGCTTCAAAGATACTTATAAGTTGTACGACAGTATTATAGTATTCGACAGCCAAGGAAATACTCAGTATGCCTCCAAAGGTAGCCCCCGCAACAATAATCGCGATCGAGCAGATTTTAAAGCGACGCTCAAAACTGGAATAGCCCAGATTTCCCGCGCCGAAACTTCCCAGACGGGGAAAGCTGTATTTTATATCACCGCTCCCATCCGCGATAGTAGTACTGGAATTATCGGTGTTGTCCGCGCTCAAATGCCGATCGAGTCACTAAAAGTACTAGCTCAAGCTTTTGGCGTAAGCAATAGTCGGAATGAGTGGCATATCCTCGACAGAAATCTCAATCAATTTATCCTCGCTGAGGAGCAAAATCAAATTGGGCGTGCAGGCGATGACTTTGATAGTTATCAAAAACTGAAAAATACTCAGCAGCCAACTACTGTCATCGATATCGATAAAGTTGATGGCAAGACACAGCTAATATCGTATCTGGCTATTGCCGCAACACCAGAATTGCCAGATCTGGGACTGACAATTCTCATTGCCAAAGATACAGCCGATATTTTTGCTATGGAGCAAGGGCTGATGGTGGTAATTGCTTTGGGAGTGCTGGCAACAAGTGGTGTGACTTTGGGGCTATCCCTATTATTAGGTAATCGGATTACCAAGTATATCCAACGGGTGGCAGAGTCGATCGTCAGTTCTTCAGGCGCGATCGTCGATACGGTAGAAATGCAGGAAGTCACGGTAAATATTCAGGCAAATTCGGCGATCGATACGAGTACCACCGTCAACGAACTCGGCGCGATCTCGTTCCAATCTGCCGCTCAAGCCGAAGCCGCAGCCAATGGTGCTAGACAGGCACTCTCACTCTCTGAGGATGGGACTCGATCGGTACAACAGACACTCCAAGGGATGTCTGGACTCCGCACCAAAGTAGACGCGATCGCCAATCAGATCGTCAATCTCAGCGAACAAACCGGACAGATTACAGTTGTATCCGACCTCGTGGCAGATCTGGCAAGTCAAACCAATATGCTAGCCCTCAATGCAGCAGTAGAAGCCGCTCGGGCTGGAGAACAGGGGCGAGGCTTTAGTGTAGTTGCCGATGAAATTCGGAAATTAGCCGACCAAAGTAAAAAATCTGCCGACAAAATTAATGCTCTAGCCAACGATATTCAAGCAGCAATTAACCGAACGGTAATGGTCACAGATGAAGGCACCAAGACGGTAGATGAAGGGATCGACTTGGCTCGATCGACCGCAGCCACCTTCGCGGGGGTTACAGATGCCGTAAATAACGTCTTCTTGAACTCCCAACAGATCTCCACTAGTGCCAAACAACAGGCGATCTCGATCCAACAGGTACTCAGCTCGATGACAACGATCTCCAAAGGCTCACAAGAAAGTGCCGTAGGGATGCACCAAGTCAAAATGACCACTAGGGAGTTGACGCAGGTTGCGGATGAGTTGAAGGCGGCGGTGGTTTAGAGGGTAGAGGGTAGAGGGTAGAGGGTAGAGGGTAGCCAAGAAGTAACGCTGCGCGTTATGAAAAGTAAAAAACCCTAACCCCTATCCCTTAACCCTTACCCCCTAACCCTAACCCCTACCCTCTACCCTCTACCCCCTACCCCCTACCCCCATGTACATCGATGACGACGAACTCCGAGGACTATACAAAACCTCTGCTACAGAACACATTCAAGCGATCGAGTCAGCATTGATGCAGTTGGAAAAACAACCGCAAAATCCGGCTGTACTCAAAGACTTATTACGCTCTGCTCATACGCTCAAGGGTGACTCGCGGATGTTGGGGGTATCAGATGTAGAAACTCTCGTTCACCAGATGGAAGAGTGTCTGATGCCGATCGAAAAAGGGCTGTCAAGTATGACGGATGAATTGTGCGATCGCTTGTATATCGGACTGGATACGATCGAGAAATTGGCTCATACTGCGGTGACGGGCGAACCCAATGATGTCAATATGTTTTATGTATTGGCAACACTGATGGGCGATGCTGGGGCAGATCCCACAGCAATGACATCTACCACTTCTAGATCGGTACAGATATCGACGATTTCAGCCAGTTCCGCACCAACTGCACTGGATCTCGATGGCGTAGCCGCCGATGATTGGCTCGCGTCCGATCGAGAACCTCTGTCCGAGCCGCCCGCAGATCTATGGGTACATGAAGGCAATGATTTACTCGAACCAATTTCGTTGACGGAGCCACTCCCGTTGAGTCTGAGTAACGATGGTTCATTACCGCAATCATCATTACAAGCAGATTTCTTGGAGTTAGCCGCAGAGCTATTTGCGGATGACTCGACTTTACCCCAGTTGGATGGTCAGGCATTTAATGACTTTACGCTGATATCTGGAACTGAGCAAACAGGGGATCTAGACCTCATCTTTTTTCCAGATGATGACTTTACACTTGCGAGTAATATCGACGTTGGCGTTGGCGTTGGCGTTAGCCTACCGTCAGGTGGTAGCCTGTCCTTAGGCACAGCCTCCCCCTTAGAAGATCTAGCAGCGATTGAGGAGGATTATTTATTTAGTAGTTTTGATGATAAGTTAATCACCACCCTTGACGATGCGATCGGAGCGGAATTAGCCAACGAGCTGCCAGTCATCGCCCCAATTGCTACCGCCGCTATTCAAGCTCCCCCCACGGCGACAATCGATGCTGCTGAATACCAAATCGAGACAATTCGGGTGGAAGCAAAGCAATTGGATGCTTTGATGGGACAGTCTGGGGAAATCAATGTCATCAACCAGCAAATCGCCAGTAGATTGCTCGATCTCGAAGCACTGATGGAACTGTGGGAAAATGGTAGCCGCGATTTGCAACAAATCCAAAGGCTCCAACAAATCCCCGCACAATCGCCACTACATCGACAATTGAGCCGCAATCATCAGCAATGGGAGCAGATGGGAGCATTAATCGCCAAGTTTAAAAAATCGATCGATGCAGATAGCTCTAGACTCGATCTAGTTACCTCAGCACTAGAATCGGGAGTCAAAAAGCTCCGACTATTGCCACTGGCGACAATTTTCAATCTCTTTCCTCGGATGGTGCGAGATTTAGCCAAAACTCAATCTAAAGAAATTAATTTCGCGAGCGAGGGTGGCGATCTCCTCCTCGATAAACGGCTCCTAGAAGAGATTAAAGACCCCTTGATGCACATTTTGCGAAATGCGATCGATCATGGGATTGAAACGCCCACAGAACGCCTCCAGCACGATAAATTGGCTGCTGCTACCTTGATGATTCAAGTCCGTCAAACTGGCAACCAAACGACGATCGAGATCCTTGACGATGGGCGGGGATTGGACATACAACGGATTAAAGCCACAGCCATCAAGCGGGGCTTATATACTAGTGCCGAGTTGGAACTGATGAGTATAGACAAGATTCAATCCCTGATCTTTGCTGCGGGTTTTTCTACTCGTACGCGGGTGACGGAGTTATCTGGGCGCGGGGTGGGATTGGATATCGTCAGAACTAATGTCGAACGAATTAAGGGATCTGTCGATGTCGAATCATCACCAAATGGTGGGTGTAAGTTCAGGATCGTCCTCAGTCATGCGATCGGGAGTTCTCAGGTGATGATGGTTGATGTTCGCAACCAAACTTATGCCATCCCAGTAGAATTTGTCGATCGGATGTTGCTGGTGAATAAGTCGGAAATTTTCGCGCTCAGTGGTACTTCCACTACCGAGATTAACGGACAAACCATTACAGTCGCTTGGCTGGCGGATCTACTTTCCCTTCCCGCAGTCGCCCCCAACTCCCCAGGGGAGATAAATCGCACCGCCAAGGCAATCGCCTGTCTACTAATCCAGTCGGGACGGCAAAAATTGGCACTGCTAGTAGATCGGATCGTCGATCGACAGCTAGTGACAATCGAAGCCCCCCACCCGATCCTCAAAAACGTTCCTCACCTAGCTGGGGCAACAATTTTAGGCACAGGGGAAGTCTGCTTGGTACTCAACCCGATCGATCTACTGACAACTGCTGCGGGGGGTAATCCGCTCCCCTCAAAAGTAGGCGTGACTCCGATTCCGGCGGAGCGTCCGTCTGTCTTGCTAGTAGAAGACTCCCGCGTCATTCGGATTCAAATGACACGGATTCTAGAGCAAGCTGGCTACCAAGTCACAACAGCAAATGATGGCTTGGAGGGCTGGGAAAAACTCCAAGCAGGGCAATTCGATCTCGTCGTCTCCGACGTAGAAATGCCCCGCTGGGGAGGATTGCAACTCACAACAGCAATCCGCGATCGCCCTGAATATCAGCATCTCCCAGTGGTACTTGTGACCACCCTATCGGAATCTACCGATCGCGATCGCGGTTTTCAAGCTGGTGCAAATGCCTATCTCACCAAAGGTGATTTCGATCAGCAGCTTCTACTAGATACGCTTGAGAGGTTGATCTAGGCTTTAGGCTTTAGGTTTTAGGGATGTAGGGTGTGTTAGGCGCAAGCCGTAACGCACCATCCTTAATACATATCACTCCACACTCATTACCCACCCCGATCTACTTACCTAACTAATTATCATGGCTCCTACTAAAGTTCTCATCGTTGAAGATTCTCCCGTAGCAATGGAAGTACTGCAACGGTTATTTAAATCTACTCCTGAAATCGAAATTGTCGGCGTAGCCCGAAATGGTCAAGAAGCCCTAGCAATGATTCCCCGTCTCAATCCTACAGTCATCTGTACGGATTTTCACATGGAACCGATCGATGGATTAGAACTCACCAAACAAGTCATGGCAAACTTCCCCCGCCCGATCCTCGTACTCAGCAACTCCGTCAAATCAGACGATACCAAAAATGTTTTCGCACTATTACAAGCTGGAGCCTCAGATATTTACCCCAAACCGATGGGTGGTGACTATGCCGAATACGAAGCAGTCAAACAAAAGATCCTCTCTAAAATCAAACTCCTAGCAGGAATGAGCGTCAAAGCCAGACCACTTAGTTAGAGGGTAGAGGGTAGGGAGTAGGGAGTAGGGAGTATAAAGAAAACGCAAGCATTTTCAAGCTACCCTCTACCCTCTAACCGCTACCCTCTAACCGCTACCCTCTAACCGCTACCCCCTACCCTCTACCATGCTGCCCATTAAAGTTCTCCTCGTCGAAGATTCGCTCATCGCGCTCGAATTACTGCAACGGTTATTAAAGAGTAGCCCAGAAGTTGAAATAGTCGGCACAGCCCGAAATGGTAGAGAAGCTCTAAAACTGATTCCTCAAGTTAATCCCAGTGTAATATGTACCGATTTACACATGGCACCGATCGATGGGTTGGAACTCACCAAACAAGTGATGGCAAAATTCCCGCGACCGATTTTGGTCATTAGTAACTCAGTTCAGGAAGATGATACTAGAAATATCTTTGGACTACTCCAAGCAGGTGCGGTAGATATCTTCCCCAAACCTACCAGCGGCGACTATAAAGAGTACGAGCAAGTCAAGCAGCGACTGCTCGCTAAAATTAAAATGCTCTCGCAGGTAACTGTCAAAGCTAAATATCAGCATCCAGAATGGCAATCGACTGGTGCTAGTGCCAATATTAATGACCCTAGTAGCTTACGCGCGATCGCGATCGGTGCATCGACAGGTGGCCCTCAAGCCATCCACAAGCTCATTACCTCCCTTCCTCAAGATTTCCCCATCCCCATAATTTGTGCCCAACATATCGGTGATGGATTTTTGACAGGGTTAATTAGCTGGCTCAAGGAAGACTCTCACCTCAATGTCAAAGTCGCCCAAATTGGTGAGACTCCCGCGCCTAAAACAGTTTATTTCGCACCAGAGAGGGCGCATTTAGAATTTGATGCTCAGGGTAAATTTATCTACAGTAACTTCACATCTGCTACTGGTACTTGCCCCTCGATCGATGCTCTATTTCGCTCTGTAGCGCGGATCTATGGTAGCTCTAGCGCGAGTATATTGCTCACTGGCATGGGTACCGATGGAGTCGTTGGTACTGAGGCTGTAGCCGCTGCTGGGGGCATGACGATCGCTCAAGATGAGCAAAATTGTCTTGTATTTGGCATGTCCAAACTGGCGATCGATTCTGGCTCTGTCGGACATATTCTTAGCCTCTGGGAAATTGCCCCCTTTCTGCTTACCAAAGTTGCCAACTGTCAATTCGTTGAAAGTTGAACTCATGTCCGATCTCGATCGATTAGCTCAGAAATGGCAACAATGTTTTACAGATCGATTCTCTACCTGCGATCTGGATCGGCGAGTCTTTAATATTCTAGTTGCTGCATATACCCAACCAGATCGTCACTACCATAATCTCAATCATATCGATCGTCTCCTCACGACAATCGATCGTACTGAATCACTTCAAAATCCTACGGCTGTAAGACTAGCAGTCTGGTTTCACGATTTTGTGTATGATTCCCAAGCTTCAGATAATGAAGCTCAAAGTGCTAAATCTGCTGAAGAATTACTCACAAATATCGGTATTTCGAGCGAATTAATCGATCGCGTACAGCAGCTTATTTTGGCAACACAGGGACATCAAATCGATCCTCACGATCCCGATCGATGTATTTTTTTGGATGCAGATCTAGCCATTCTCGGTGCCGATCCAGTTCAATATCAAGCTTATAGGCGATCGATTCGCCGTGAATATAGTTGGGCTTCAGATGCTGCATACAAAGTCGGACGCATCCAAGTTTTGGAAAGCTTTCTCCAACGCGATCGACTTTACTAATCAGATTTACTCAGCAATGAATTAGAATCGATCGCTCGTCTCAATCTCAAGCAAGAAATAGCCGATTATCAAGAATATAGCGATCCTAAATCAGATCCCTTTTAACAAATACTGGTGCGTTACGGCTTGCGCCTAACACACCCTACATCAACTAACATCTAACACCTAAAGCCTAAAGCCTAATTCAATTGCTCGCCCAAATTATTACCATAGATACCTACTCGCCGATAATGCGGTTCGATCCCAATTAGATCGTCGATGTTATGCTCGATCGTGTCGCAAATTTTATCGAGAGGTAGATCGTTAGGATCTGTACCAAAAGGATTTTCAATCTCCACCCCGATCGCTTCAATTCCAAATAGAGTAAAACTCACTAAAGCAGTCGCTGGTGCTGTCCACCAGCTAAGTTCTTCGACAACTTGAAAAGGTAGTAACAAGCAATAAATAAATAGTAATTGTCTGAGGTGAATCGCGTAAGCTAGCGGCATCGGCGTACGGAGGATACGTTCGCAAGCACCAAGCGTATCGACTAGACTATTTAATATCGTTTGTAATTCATTCATTTGATACAGACTAATCTGTCCTTGCTCCTGTTTTGCTTGAAGAAAATCACTAATCCAAAAAGCAATTTCTAGGGGCGGATTGTTCATAGTTTGGAGCTTGCCAAATTGCAGCAGCGAGACAAATTTTGACAATCGATCGTCAACAGGCTGCGACCTGAGATGTAACTTAGTAGCGATAGCAAATGCTACTAATAATTTTACAATTTGCTCTTTTTCCTGCCTATGAATAGGATCGAACTCAGTAACAGCTACCCAGATTAATCTTGATAAATTACGAGTATGATTGACAATACTCCCCCAAGCTTTTCGTCCCTCCCAAAATCTTTCATAAGCAGTATTTGTCCGAAATACTAGTAACAAACCTAAGACGATACTCGGAACAATCCCTCCGAGAGCTTTAGCTACAACAGGAATATTGTAGAAATCCAAAACTGATATAAATAAACCAAAAGCTCCACACCACAAAACGCGACTGAGAATAGCCGGAATTACAGAACCTTCGATATTTAAGGCAGTTTTAAACCATTCTGTTTGCTTTAAGCTCATAATTCCTTAGTTTGGGCGGCAACAATTGGCTCATCTTGGGGTTTTGGGCGTTTACCATCAATGAGCGCACTCACCGTCATATCGCCCATGACATTGATGGCAGTTCGACATCGATCGAGAAACCAGTCTACCGTAATTAGGATCGCAATATACTCAGTCGGCAACCCCACAGAAGAAAATACCAACGTCATCGTCACTAAACCCGCTTCTGGGATTCCCGCAGCTCCCACAGATGCCACAATCGAAGTCAACATCACCATCACCTGTTGTACCAGTGTCAGATTTTGCCCCAATACCTGAGAGATAAATAGTGCCGACATCGCCTCATAGAGGGCGGTACCATCATTATTAAAGTTACTCCCCACCAGTGCGCCGAGCGAAGCTGAAGATTCGCGTAAACCCACCTTTTCAATCAAAGATCTAAAGGTAAGCGGCATAGTTGCAGTTGAAGAACCCGTCGAAAAAGCGGTAATCAACGCATCCGAGCCACCGGAGAGAAATTTTAGCGGCGGTACCCAAGAACCAAGTTTCACTCTAGTTAGATAGTAAGCAGCTTGAAGTAGTAAAGCCAGAATTACTGCTACGACAAATGAACCCAAAGCTTTAAATGGAGCAAATCCTTGAAGGGCAATTGTTTTAGAGACAATCCCAAATACAGCAAATGGAACTAGCGCAATTACCCAATGTAAAATTCTAATTACTGCATCGAATAATAAGCTAATTGTCTGCTCGATCGCTAAATAATCATGCTGTCCCCGATTTACTTGTTCTGCCTTAATCGCTCTGAGGACAATTCCAAATGCCAGTGCCACAAATATCAGTGAAATCACATTATTATCCACTAACGGTTTTAGCACCGAATCGGGAATAACATCAGCAAGTAAACCCCAGGGATCGAGTTGTTTGACAGCAGTATTGGTAGTCGGCGAAGTTACTAAGGCTTGTCCTCCAGCACCAGGACGTAAAATATTAGCGATTAGTAAGCCGATCGCGATCGCTACTAGTGTATTAGTAATTAATAAGATCGATAACTTCCGCCCAGAGTTACTGGGAATCTCTGCTGTCAAAAAGGTATGGAGGATGGCTAGGAAAATTAGTGGAGTTGCTAGAGTCCGCAAAGCCTTGAGAATCAGCGTACTCGGTAATGCTAAATGGTTGATAACTTCTCGATCCAAGATCGGGTTTCCTGCTCCTAAAAGTATGCCAACTATTACTGCTACAATTAGAGCGGCAACAATTTGTAAATACAATGGAATTTTATTCATGATTTGTCTGCCAATTTAAATTAGGGATGAAGAATCAGAGATCGAATGGGCTGTGGTTACTTTTAATTGGGACTAAACTGCTAAATTATGACTTACTGTTTGGGAATTATTTCTGCTCATGGATTGGTAATGGCAGCCGATTCTCGAACTAATGCGGGAGTCGATTATATTTCTACCTATCGGAAAATGTTTGATTTTTCCCTACCTGGAGATCGGACTGTTGTGTTATGTACTTCAGGAAATCTATCAATTACCCAATCTGTAATACTTAGTGTAGAACAAGACTTGGGATCTCTAGATGTCGAGAATTTACATTCTCACCGGAGTATGTATGATATTGCTTGCTATCTAGGGGAAAAATTACGACAGATCCAAGCCAGGGAACGCGAATGGCTAGACAAAGATCGGATCGATAGTAGCTGTAATATCTTACTGGGTGGGCAAGTACGCGGACAACAGACGGAGTTATATATGCTCTACCGTCAGGGCAATTTCATCAAGGCAATGCCCGAAACGCCCTTTTTACAAATTGGCGAAATTAAATATGGTAGACCAATTTTAGATCGAACTTTGACATTTAAAACTAGTATCGAAGATGCGGCTAAATGTGCTCTCCTATCCTTCGATTCGACGATGAAATCAAATGTCTCTGTTGGCCCACCGATCGATCTAGTGATGTATCATGCCGATAGTTTCGAGATTCGCCATCAGATTACCTTTCACCGCAGCGATCCTTACCTATTACAAGTCCGTAGAGAGTGGGAATCCTTCCTCAAAACCGCTTTCGAGCGGATGCCACCCATCGATTGGGAGCGAAATACCATCGCCCCAGATCGAACTGAATTTTCAGGTTTTCTCGATGAGTAGTGTATGTAGGGTGTGTTAGGCATCAGCCGTAACGCACCAAGATCGAACTGAATTTTCAGGTTTTCTCGATGAGTAGTGTATGTAGGGTGTGTTAGGCATCAGCCGTAACGCACCAGCTCGAACTAAATTTTCAGGTTTTCTCGATCGATAGTCGATAGCTCATTTCGGTGGCTACCATCCCCAGGGTTCGCAATTTCCCCTCTACGGGGGTTGTCTGGACTGGGAGGGGGGATGAAGCGATCGCGATGTGGCTCTCTGCGACAACTAAGCCATGCGTGGGATCGTAGCCCCGCCAGCCCGCTCCAGGAAGATATATTTCTGCCCAAGCATGGAGGTGTCTGTCATCACTCTCGGCTCCAGCTTCGTAGCCGCTGACAAATCTCCCCGCCAATCCCACCGCCCGACACACTTCGATAAATAATACCGTCAAATCTCGACAGGAACCGGAGCGATTTTTCCAGACGATCCCAGGCGGAAGTGCAGCTCCAGTCTGGCGGAGGGAGTATTTACAAGTATGGTAGATCCGTTGATTGAGCTTGGAGAGGAAGGAGAGCGTATTCCCCTCGACAGTATTCCAGATTTCCCCTGCTACCTCAGCCGCAATCGGATCGATCGATCCAGCTAGATATCCGATTAGATATGGTTGCAATTGTTGAGACATTGAGAGGGGATAATCGATCGGTAGATGAGCTGCCCACGGTTCGAGCAGATAGTTGAAAGGATCGGTAAGATTGGTAGATACTGTGGATTTGGTGTTAATTTGGAGGTTGGTAGTAGGATAGTTATCGAACCAAGCGACGATCGAGTCATTACCATCGAGATCGATCGATTCGACAATTTTTTGCGGTGTCGGCGAGATCGACAGGTTAAACGCCGTTACCGATTGATGGAGATTCGATCGTGGGCGCAATCTCAACTGGTGAGGCGCGAAGGTGACTGGTTGAGAGTAGGTATAATTGATGGAATGGTCGATCTGATAGATACTCATGATTTCACCCTAGTGTCGATCGTCAAAAAGCTATCGTTAATCTCTTGCGAGACACCATTAAGCCGACTCTGGGTTTCATCCAAGAATTGATGCAATCCCCCTTTAATGATTTCCTCGATCGATAAAAAATCTAATTCCGATCGCAGTTTACCCAGTTTGTGTTCGGCAGGATTGCACCAAGTATCGCTCTGAGAGCCACTAATCAGATGTAAGCATTTTTCGGCAGAGTGGAGACAGAATTGAATCGATCTAGGGAACTGTCGATCGAATATCAAAAACCGTGCGATATCTGAAGGATTAATTCGGCGGTACATTTTACGGTACATTTCATAAGCACTGGTAGATTTCAACAGGGCGATCCACTGCAATTCATCCAATGCCGAGCCGATACCATTGGGTAGGATAATAAAGTACTTGACATCCAAAATCCGCGCCGTTTTATCAGCCCGTTCGATCGATCGTCCAATCTGTCCAAAATGCCACGCCTCATTATGCGACATCGTAGCGTCCATCACTCCCGCAAATTGATGACTCGCCATTTTTACCGCTGCAAAAAATGCTGGTAGATCTGGTTTAGTATCGGCTTCCGCTGCTGCTTTCACCATAAAGTAAAAACTATTTACCTGCTCCCACGTCTCCGATGAAATAATTTCCCGCACCGATCGAGCATTATTCCGCGCAGATTGGAGACAAGATAAAATCGAGTTGGGATACTTCTCATCGTAGGTGAGAAACTGCACCACATTTTTCGCTGTAGCCGCTCCATAACGACTGCGAAAAATAGCTAAATCTCCAGTGGTAATGACAATTGGCTCCCACTGTCGATCGTTTACCACCACACTATCAAGCAATAAATTTAGATTGACATCGACAAATCGAGCGATATTTTCCGCCCGTTCGATATAACGATTCAGCCAGTAGATTGAATTAGCAACGCGACTTAGCATAGGGGGGAAGGTATTAGGCTTTAGGTATTAGGCTTCAGTTGTAGGGTGTGTTAGGCGCAAGCCGTAACGCACCAATATTTGATACTAGGGATCTGATTTAGAATCGCTATATATCAAATTATCAGTTTCAAATTGTATCTGACGATATAGATTGAAAATTGTAATTTCTACGTCAATTGATTCTAATAGCAGGGTATCTTCTAGATCGTATTCTGACAACACCCATTGATTTGGATTATTACGTCGAAATACTTCCACTTTTGGACGATCGACCTGAACTAACACATACTCTTGCAAAGAGCGAAATTGACGGTACCTCGCAAATTTTGCACCTCGATCGATCGCCTCCGTCGAAGGCGATAATACTTAGATAATCAAACAAGGAAATTGGACTATTTGGGCATCATTATCGCGCTCGTCACATGTGACTACTACATCTGGATAAAAGTACTTTCCTCCTGGTACTTGAACTTTGACATCAGCAATATAAACGTCACAATTACGATTTAGCAAAGCATCATCCAGCAGCTTGAAGAAATTTCCTGAAATGCGATTGTGATTGCGAGTTCCGCCGCTCATCGCGACTACTTCACCATCCCAATACTCATGACGTTCCTCCTGGGTAGGTTCCCATTCTAAATATTCGGCTGCGGACATGAATAAGCGATCGGGTAAAGCAACCATAATTTAATAGGATGATAGATAGGTTAAATAGTTGACAGTTGACAGTTGACAGCGATTCAAGAGAGCGAGGTTTTTAGGAGGGTAATTTACGATAATGGTGCGTCACGGCTTGCGCCTAACACACCCTACAACCTAAATCCTAAATCCTAACTCCTAACCCCTAAAGCCTAAAACCTAACCCCTAAAGCCTACCTAACCACCCATGTATCCTTCGTACCGCCACCTTGGGAAGAATTAACAACCAGAGAATCTTTTTTCAGGGCTACTCGCGTTAATCCACCTGGATTAATGTAAATATCCCTCCCATTGAGAATGTACGGGCGTAAATCGACATGTCTGCCATCGATGCCATCTGGGAGCAGGGTAGGTACCCGCGATAGACATAGAGTTGGTTGGGCGATGTAGTTGCGGGGATTGGCGACAATTTTTGCGGCAAATTCGCTCCGCTCTTCAGGGGTGGAGCGAGTACCGATGAGCATCCCGTAGCCCCCCGATTCGCCTGCGGCTTTGACGACTAATTTATCTAGATTTTCTAGTACATACTCTCGCTGAGGATCGTCCCAACATTCATAGGTAGGTACATTGGGGATGATTTGCTCTTCACCGAGATAGTATTTGACGATCGCGGGTAGATAAGCATATACCACTTTATCATCAGCTACTCCGGTGCCTGGGGCATTGGCGATCGCGACTTTTCCCGCCCGATAGACATCCATCAATCCAGGTACTCCCAAGGTAGAATCAGTCCGAAAAGTCAGCGGATCGATAAAGTCATCATCGATCCGCCGATAGACGACATCTACCTGCTGCAAACCTTTGGTAGTCCGCATTTGCAAGAAGCCATTGGCGATCGTCAGATCTCTGGATTCTACCAATTGCACCCCCATTTGCTGCGCCAAAAAGGAATGCTCGAAATAGGCTGAGTTATAAATACCTGGAGTCAATACCACCACCGTCGGATCGAGGGTGGATTCTGGGGCTAAATACATCAAGGTTTCGAGTAACCGACTGGCATAATCTTCCACAGGGCGAATCTGCATCTTCTCAAATAGGCGCGGAAATGTAGACTTCATCACTCGCCGATTTTCTAGTACGTAGGAAACTCCAGACGGACACCGGAGATTGTCTTCTAACACATACCAGCTACCATCGCGATCGCGAATCAAATCCGTACCAGTCACATGACACCAAATCCCCTGCGGCGGTTTTAGCCCCATACAAGGCTTGAGAAATCCACTAGCTGAATAAATCAACTCCTGGGGAATAACTCCATCGGCGACGATCTTTTGATCTCCATAAATATCGCTCAAAAACAAATTGAGCGCGTGGGTGCGCTGCTTTAAACCTTGCTCTAACTGCGTCCATTCGCGATCGCAAATCGTGCGGGGAATGATATCAAATGGGAGAATTTTTTCAGTCCCGCGATCGTCACTATAGACGTTGAAAGTCACGCCCATTCTCAATAAAGTACTTTGGGCTAACTGCTGTTGCTGTTGTAGCTCTACTAGGGAGAGGCTGCTAATCTTTTCGATGAGGGTAGCCGCGATCGATCGGGGAGTCCCGTCAGGTAAAAACAATTCATCGTAAAATTCACCAGGTCGATAACTGTTTATTTCCATATCATCAAAGCGGATTAGAAAACCATACTGTTACATTCTATCGAACAACTTTTTAGATCTAAATAACCGTATCAGACTATACCGTAGAGATCGATCGCTATGGGTAGATTGCATACGTCATCCAGATTCTAGACATCTAATCTCATAACCAATTAAAACAGAAATATCTGGAATTGTCGATCGAGATGATAAGATCCAAAACTGATATATCTGTGATGAAATCATGAGTACCACCGAACCCGCAACTTGGTCGCAGCTACTCCAACAACTGCTAAACAACCAGTCCCTGAGCCAGCAACAAGCCACAATGCTGATGCAAGGATGGTTGCAAGGTGAGATTTCACCTGTCCTCTCTGGGGCGATCTTAGCTGCACTGGAAGCGAAAAAAATTACCGCTCCAGAACTCGCTGGGATGGCGCAAGTATTGCAAGCTCCCACGATCGAGCATTCCGTTCCAGTTATCGATACCTGTGGCACTGGTGGCGATGGTGCATCGACTTTCAATATCTCTACCGCAGTGGCATTTGTTGCCGCAGCAGCAGGGCTAAAAGTGGCAAAACATGGTAACAGATCGGCATCTAGTCGCGTCGGTTCGGCGGACGTATTGGAGGCTCTGGGCGTACATTTAGCAGCCCCGTCAGCACAGGTTAAAGCAGCTTTAGATACCGTTGGGATTACTTTTCTATTTGCTGCTGGTTGGCATCCAGCGATGAAGGCTGTCGCACCCTTGCGGCAAGAATTGAAGATTCGGACAGTATTCAATCTGATCGGCCCACTTGTCAATCCCCTGCGCCCAACGGGACAAATTATCGGCGTATTCACACCCCATTTATTAGAAACGATCGCCACAGCAGCAGGTATTTTGGGTACTCAGCAAGCGATCGTGCTACATGGACGCGAACGGCTAGATGAAGCGGGTTTGGGCGATCTGACAGACTTGGCAATCTTAACTAATGGACAGGTAACACTCACCAGTATCGATCCTGTAGAGTTGGGACTCACCCCCGCACCGATTACCGCACTCAAAGGTGGTGATGTTACTGAAAATGCCGCGATTCTTACTGCGATTCTGCAAGGTAAGGGTACTTCTGCACAGCAAGATGTGGTTGCGCTAAATGCGGCTCTGGCTCTACAAATAGGTGGTATTGTACCGATCGGCGAACATCAGATCTCGATCGAGATCGCCCAGACAGTATTACGCAGTGGTGTGGCTTGGGATAAGCTCACAGCATTAGTCGAGTTTTTGGGCAAAAAAAACTAATCGCCCTGATTGAGGATGGCGATCTCGATCGCACCTCAACTATAATTTACGTCCAACGCAATAACGGTAAAATAGAATGAAGTCAGTCTAGTCTGCTCCGGCTCAGTCGATTTGGTTCTGAGTCGCTCGTGAAGTTAACTTGATGTTTATATTCGATTGCCAAAGACAGATATTAGAATAAGAAATAACGCTGTGCCATCGGTAACACAGTTGCAGGTTCGCACGTCAGTAGCTCCCCATCTGCCCTCACCTCATAAGTTTCAGGATTAACTTCCATCCGAGGTAGTGCATCATTCAACTTCATATCCCGCTTGCTCACTTGGCGAGTCCCCGATACAGCTAGAGCTTGCTTTTGTAATTGTAATTGCTGGGGCAAATCTCGCTCTAGTGCAACCTGAGAAATAAACGTAAAAGCAGTATTAGTTCTTGCACCACCATAACTTCCAAACATCGGACGCATATGGACGGGTTGAGGTGTCGGAATACTCGCATTGGCATCGCCCATCTGCGCCCAAGCAATCATTCCCCCTTTGATTACTGTCTCAGGTTTGACTCCAAAAAAGGCAGGCTTCCATAAACATAGGTCGGCAATTTTACCAGACTCGATCGAACCTACATAATTACTAATTCCGTGAGTAATTGCTGGATTGATTGTATATTTAGCAATATAGCGTTTTGCACGTAAATTATCCGCAGGTTGACTATCATTAGGTAAACCGCCCCGTTGCACTTTCATCTTATGGGCAGTTTGCCAAGTCCGAATAATTGTCTCGCCAATTCTGCCCATCGCTTGGGAATCAGAAGAAATCATACTAAATGCGCCCAAATCGTGGAGAATATCCTCAGCCGCGATCGTTTCGCGCCGAATTCGGGACTCGGCAAAGGCGACATCTTCAGGAATACTCGGACTGAGATGATGACACACCATCAACATATCCAGATGTTCGTCCAAAGTATTTAAAGTATAAGGACGAGTGGGATTAGTAGAAGAGGGCAATACATTCGCTTCCCCGCAAACTTTAATAATATCTGGAGCGTGTCCACCGCCAGCACCTTCGGTATGATAAGTATGAATCGTCCGCCCTTTAAACGCCGCAATTGTAGTTTCGACAAACCCCGCTTCATTGAGCGTATCCGAGTGAATCGCTACCTGAACATCATACTCATCCGCCACCGTCAAACAAGTATCGATCGCGGCTGGTGTAGTCCCCCAATCTTCATGCAATTTTAACCCGATCGCACCCGCTTCGACCTGCTCCACCAAACCTTGGGGTTGCGAGCTATTTCCCTTCCCCAACAACCCAATATTCATCGGAAACGCATCCGCCGCTTGCAACATCCGGTACATATTCCATACCCCAGGCGTACAGGTAGTTGCACTCGTTCCCGCTGCTGGTCCCGTACCACCCCCAATCATCGTCGTAATCCCCGACGCGATCGCCACTTCAATCTGTTGTGGGCAGATAAAATGAATGTGGGTATCAATCCCCCCCGCCGTTAAAATAGACCCCTCCCCAGCGATAATTTCGGTACCTGGGCCGATAATAATATCGACATTATCCTGAATATAAGGATTTCCCGCCTTACCTACTTTATAAATCTTCCCATCCTTAATCCCCACATCCGCCTTCACAATCCCCCACCAATCCAGAATCACCGCATTAGTAATCACCAAATCCACCGCACCATCAGCATTAGAGATCGGTGACTGTCCCATCCCATCCCGAATTACCTTCCCCCCACCAAATTTCACCTCATCCCCATAAGTAGTAAAATCTCGCTCGATTTCGATGAATAATTCAGTATCGGCAAGCCGGACGCGATCGCCTGTAGTCGGCCCGTATGTCTGCGCGTAAGCGCGGCGATCCATTCGATAACTCATAGTCAGTCTAGGGATGAGGTTGGGTAACAATCGGATTTTACTCGAATAGCGTGCCGACAGCTATACTAGATCGAATCGATATCTAGAACACTGAAATTTAATCTTGACAGTTAGTTTTCAATATTTCGGCTAGTATGTTTATTTGATAGACGTTTTATCCGATGGCAATCGATTCAGATAACGAGCGCAAAATTATCGACTCATGGCACAAAAATGCTGCGCCTTGGATTGTCGCGATCGAGCAGCAGCAAATTGAGAGTGGCAGACTTGTCACAAATCGAGCGATCGTCGAGGCAGTCATCAGCCGCAATAGTAGCACAGTCCTCGATCTGGGGTGTGGTGAGGGCTGGTTGACGCGATCGTTGGTAGCGCAGGGGCTAGAGGTATTAGGAACCGATCTGATTCCGGCTTTAATCGAGCAAGCACGGACGATGGGCATCGGCAGGTTTGAGTTGGCTGATTATGCAGAAATTGCTGCTGGTAAGCTTTCCGAAAAATTTGATGTCGTAGTAGCCAATTTTTCATTACTAGGTGACGAATCAGTACGGGGTTTATTTCGATCGATGCCCAGATTACTCAATCCTGATGGGACATTTATCGTCCAAACCCTGCATCCCATCTTTGCCTGTGGCGATCTGCCCTACCTTGATGGTTGGAGATGTTCCTCTTGGTGTGGCTTTAGTCCTGAGTTTACAGATCCCCCACCGTGGTATTTCCGCACTTTGGCAACGTGGGTAAATCTATTTGTGGCATATGGATTGTCAGTGGTAGAAATCCGCGAACCCAAAAATCCGCAGACAGGCGAACCTGCTGCGGCGATATTTATAGGTAGATTACTTACTGATGCGGTACCGAGTCAGTAGTCCACGGTGGGCTGATCTAGAGCCGATCGATCGAACAGCTCGATTTTCTAGCCGAGATTCTAAGCGATCGAGCGATCGCATTTGGATAATAACAATCCGACGATGCCTAATTTACTTGCTTCTAACACCCAATAAATCGCGTGCATTTGATTCATCTCTGCGGGTAGCGATTTTGTGGCTTCCAGCACGTCGAGGTTGATGCCCAATCCGCTCATATAAGGAGTCAGGATGAAAGTATAGCTCAACGCGATCGCCAGCAGCATGACAGCACCTGCAAATAGCTGCTGCTTATTCTCCGCGCTCGACGGTGATTCCTGACTCCATGCCCAAATACTACTCAGTGCAACCGCCGCACACAACAACTCTACGCGGTTAAAAATCCAAAAAATACTATAACTAGCAGACGCAAATCCACTACTTTCCATCATCCCTGTCGTCCACAGGGTAGGCATGATGACCAAATCTAAAATCAAACTACCACTCAACCAGAAACTCAGACTAGCGATCGCCATATTCTGCCATCGTTTTGATGTAGCCTCTACTGTCGAGAATCTATTGTTGTCTCTGCCGTTAAATGCTTGTGTCATGTTATTCACCGTTCGATCGATCTCTTACCATTCAGAATAACTTATGAGATTGATAAGTAGTGCTAATTTTTGTGTCGCCCTAGACTCTGTTTGCTCATAAATTCGATCGGAAGTTAGCTATTAACCACTTCTAAATACCGATCTTCTATCAAAAAAGAACTTCGATCGAATTTTACGACCCAATAGTTACCAGGTTTGCGATCGGTAATCAGTCCGATCGCCCCTAGCTCAAGTCTGCTCGGGGACAGCAACATCGGCATCGGCTCGGCGGTCTTTAGATATGTGGGTAGCGCAATAATCCGTACAGTTGCGCCAATGTTAAATTCTTGAGACATAATTTATTAATTATCAATTATTAGTTACTAACAGTGGTCAAACACTCATTCACTGTTATTGTTAATTGTACGATTTTAGACCGATGTTCAGAACAGGGATGTCACAAGCGATCGAACGCCCGCGCTCATTGGCAATTCTGGGAATCGATCGGCGATTGTCAAATCGATCTTGGCATAGGCGATCGAATTTTACAAATGTGTGCTACTATGTTTAATGAAGATTATTTTCGGCTGTATGGTTCTTTTTACAAGCTTTTCTCCGAATCTAACTCTCTACACCTACAGGATTCTGGAGACAGCGATATGTCAATTTACGTCGGCAATTTATCCTACGAAGTTACGCAGGATGACCTAACTCAGACTTTTGCCGAATACGGTAAAGTCAAACGAGTTCAATTGCCTACCGATCGGGAAACTGGTCGTCTACGCGGTTTTGCTTTTGTGGAAATGGAAACAGATGCAGAGGAATCTGCTGCTATCGAAGCTCTCGATGGTGCTGAATGGATGGGTCGCGACCTCAAAGTCAACAAAGCCAAGCCTCGTGAAGAGAAAGGCTCATTTGGCGGTGGCGGTGGCGGTGGCGGTGGCAATCGCCGCTACTAGATTCGACTCCTAGAGTTCGAGTCTGAACAAAAAAAGGACAGACTGCCAGTTTGTCCTTTTTTGGTAGATCGATAGCTGAAAGAAAAACATCTTTCAGGATTAGTTTAATAAGTTTTTGGATGGGTTAGGATGTCTCAAGTAATTCCTGGTGAAAGTGAAGGCATTGAGTCAGTGCTACGCCGATTCAAGCGAGAAGTCTCCAAAGCGGGGATTTTTCCAGATATGCGGAAGCACAGACACTTTGAAACTCCAATTGAGAAGCGTAAGCGTAAAGCGATCGCTAGACACAGACAGAATAAGCGCAGATTCCGCACTTAATTTCTGGCTGTCTAAAATATTTAAGACTATTAATCTGTTCGGAGAGTACTTATGACTCGATCGAGCAGATTTGTGGTATGTGGGTACTCGATCGAGAATGAGTGCTATCTTCTCAATTTAATCCCTAATTAATTGTTGATGGAGATCGATTCGGAGAGTTATTCGATCGTTCATACTTATCTTTTCCTCAACTGTAGCAACATACCGATCGAATAATCTTCACGATACCAAATTAAATAATCTGCGCTTTCGGAGAATGTGCTAGGCAACAGCCGCAACGCATCAATAATTCGCTCAATGCTGTGCTACAACATCCTCCAAAAAATATACTCGATCGAATCCTCATTCCTTAGCTAGAGATTGCCCTAGTGGTTACAAAAAAAGAGTGGACGCATACGCGTCCACTCTTTTTTTGTAATTATTTCAAGTTAGCCGCAGCAAAATCCCAATTTACCAAGCTATCTAAGTAGGTGCTTACATAGTCAGGACGACGATTTTGGACATCTAGATAGTAAGCGTGCTCCCAGACATCTAACGTCAGTAGGGGCGTTTGTCCTTGAGTGAGAGGGTTTTCAGCATTGCCAGTTTTGGTGATTCTGAGGGTTCCACCACCATCATCGACTAGCCATGCCCAACCACTACCAAATTGAGTAGTAGCAGCAGTTTTGAAGTCTGCTTTGAATTTGTCCAAGCTCCCGAACGCTGCATCGATTTTGGCAGCTAATTCGCCAGTTGGTGCTCCGCCACCATTAGGCTTCATGCACTTCCAAAAGAAAGCATGGTTCCAAGACTGAGCAGCATTGTTGAAGATCCCTGCTTTACTTGCGTCACCAAAACTAGCTTTAACAACATCTTCAATCGACATATCCGCCATTGGCGTATCTTTGACAAGATTGTTGAGGTTGGCTACATAGGTAGCATGGTGCTTGCCATAGTGAAACTTAAACGTCTCTGCCGACATGTGTGGCTCTAAGGCACTAACGTCATAAGGCAAAGCTTCTTGTACAAACGCCATGTGGAATGCTCTCCTAAATTAGTATTCTCTCTCTACTAACTATAGCAAATCTACCCAGGTAGGCGGGAGGCGGTAAACACAAGTGTATTCTCTACTGCTCGTCCTGACTTTGTTGGCGATGCCACCCAATTTCAGATTCCAGCCTTTTTACTGAGATAACTCCATGCAAGTGGCGGATTCTCGATCGTAAATTTGCGATTAAAATTGTGGATATTAGTTACCCAATAACTACTGCAACGTAGACCGCTATTCACTAGTGGTCTATTTTTTATAGCTTTTCACCAAACTAGGGTTAGATTGCTGAGGTTGACTGAAATCTTGCTCCGAGCGTTGGCGTACTTCGACTTCGATCAGCACAAGTAGCCGCGCCGAGAGGTAATCGCCTATGTACAGGCTGATAACGTGTGCCAAGCTTGTTTTAGTCTGCAAGAAATGAGCGATTACCTGGGTAGGCTGCGCCAACGAGGTTCAAAAATGTCAAAATGGGTAATGAACCCAGGATTAAATCAGCTATGCAGCCAAATATTGAAATCTATACATGGAAAAGTTGCCCATTTTGCATTCGTGCTAAGGCTTTATTAAAAAATAAGGGTGTCGAGTTTACAGAGTACTCAGTCGATGGTGACGAACAAGCGCGATCGAAAATGGCAGCAAGAGGTGATGGTAGGCGTTCTGTCCCACAGATTTTTATCGATGATACTCACATTGGCGGTTGCGACGATCTCCATGACTTAGATGCTCAAGGTAAGTTAGATGTTTTGCTGGGCATTTAGCGATCGATAATTTCCCACAAAAAAGCAGCAAGACTAAAATCCTTGCTGCTTTTTGATATATGAGCACGGAGGGACTCGAACCCCCGCTCCTCAGGACCGGAACCTGATGCTCTATCCACTGAACCACGTGCCCACTCATATAAGTAGATACTAACACGATCGAGCCAATTTAACCAGCTATTCATAGCTCATCAGTTCGATTGCGTCAGTCGTGCGAGTCGTTGGTGCAACCGATCCCATTTTGGATTATCGATCGAGATCGCCAGAAGGTTAGATGCAGTGCTTCAACAGTAATGAGCGTGACTAACTATCTTGTAGCTTAACCAATGTCTTTGTCCCAGCAGCATCGCTAATCCAAACCGCTAGCATTCGTCCGCTTTCGCTTTGTCCGGTTAATACTTCGGTGGGTGAATCGATGGTGTGAGCGTAAGTCACCTCATCTTTACCCACTTCGATGACTAAATCGTCGCCCTTTCCAGGTCGATCGTAAACCATCGCCATTAGGGGTGCGTCTTGAATCAGTTCTTCGTCACCGATTTCCGAATTGATGATTTCGATCGACATATACCGTCCCCGATTACCATCCGAAAACTGGTCGAAAAATTCACCCCATCGCTCGCGTGGCACAGATTTGGTTAGTTCGATTTTATTTTTCATCTGACTCCTATCAAAAACTAGGTTTTGGAATTCTAGATGTTCGATCGATCCTGAATTCCACACTAGGATTAAATATTAGACTCAAATTGTGAGGATTCTGTGAGGGTGTGGGGAATCTTGATGGCCATATCATCTAAATGCAAACAGCCTAGATCGCTCACTGTGGGCAATCTAGGCTGTTTGAGTGACAAAATTCATTCGTTATCGCTAACTAACTATTTGTCGATGTAGATCGGGTTGATGCGGATGGGGAGACTCGAACTCCCAAGGACTAAGCCACACGCACCTCAAGCGTGCGCGTATACCAATTCCGCCACATCCGCTTGTCGATCTTTCTTGAGGTGCGTTTACGTGCTTTGCTAAGATACCATAATTTAATAAGCTAGTCAATAGGACTGATTTAAGTCTGAGACAATCGTTTGACTTCAATACCACCGAGGAGTCGATCGGTTTCCCAGAGGAGATCGGGGATTCTAGCTGCGTGAGGACTATTGGCTAGGCAAGCCGAAAAATCGATGTGCTTGACATTGGTAGCTTTGGCACCAGGAAACCAGTGTCCGCCATTTTCGAGCAGGTTGTAGCGCATTTGTCCGTACTCAACCATATCATAAGCGATCGCCAGATTTCGCAGCCAGAGGATCGTGTGCATATTAATGTTGCCAGGGGTGTCTGTATGGACTGGTAAGCCCTGTCGCCATGTCTGTACCCACTCCTTTCCCAGTTTGGCGAACGCTGCCTGTTCTAGGCGATCGATGATGGGGGGTAGCAGTTCGGCGGCGCGTTCTAGTAGTGGTAGTGTTTTGAGATGTTCGTCAAAGTCGCTGGGCTTGCTTGCGCCAACACTGAGAGTATGGACTTGGGGATGACTCAGACAGAAGAGATTATTAAATACAATCGGACTTAGTGGTTGACAAAGTTCGACTAATTTAGCTGAGGGCTGGTTGAGTAAGCCACCTTTACTGGTAGGGCTGATAATAAATACACCTACATCGTGACGAGTTGCAGCTTCGATCGCCGCCCAATTGGTTTGATTGATATAGTACCAATGGAGGTTGACATAATCAAATCGATCGGTCTCGATCGTCCGCACGATCGTATCTGTAGATCCGTGAGTTGAGAACCCAATAAATCGAACTTTTCCTTCAGCTTGCAGTTGTTTGGCAACTTCCCAACAGCCACCATCACGCATGGTATAGTCGAACGTTGCTCGATCGTTAATCCCATGAATGCCCAACAGATCGACGTAATCTAGATTAAGGCGGGAAAGGCACAGCTCGAATGTCTTCCGAAAGTCTTTGGGATTGGCAACAGGAGCAACTTTAGTTTGAAAGATATAATCTTTGCGGTTTAATTTCGGTAATATTTGACCGAGTTGAACTTCCGAAGAACCATAAAATCTAGCAGTTTCAATATGGTTAATGCCGACTTCTAGCGATCGATAAATCGTAGCTTCAAGGTTGCGTTGATTATCATCGGGAATTTCTGACAAAGGTACATCTTGCCATTTATGTTGGTAGCGCATTCCGCCACATGAAAAGACGGGCATCTGTAACTCGGTACGACCAAAACGACGATATTGCATGTTGCGAGGTGGGATATGGAAGATAGGAGTTAATATCTGAAGTTTACCCTTTTCACTATTGACTATCCACCCTAGTCTCAACCTTGGTGCGTTACGGCTGATGCCTAACACACCCTACACTGACCTAGCTGATGATTTAGGATCGCTATACCCACCAATTTAAAGTAATGTTAGTTGTCCGTCGGTATTTTTTGATTTAGTCTGTCTGGGGGAGGATTTATCTAGAGCGGAATGATCTAGGGGAGAGGAATGCTCGACGGATGGAGAGATATCGATCTCATCTGGAGAGGATTCGGGATCTAGTAAGACACGATTGCTGGCTACTCCGAGATTGTCTCCAGATAATAACTCATTAGCCGCAGCGATCATGGCTGTGGCGATATCTTGGAGATCGGGGCGATTGTCGAGGTATGTCGAAAGTGCTACCATCGGATCGCCAACGCTACAGCCAAGTTCGGGTAATCGCGGTTGGCTCAGTTGACTGATGAGTTCGGCTTGAATGGTATAGTGATGGGCGGTACTTAGAGCTTCGTGAAGAGTCGCAGTACTAATGAGTTCGACTCGATCGGGACTGAGCTGATAAATTAATCGTACTACTACGTCGGCGATTTCTACTTTGTCGATCGCGGCTAGGATATCTAGCTGGGGTTGTTCGCTCTTGGAGACATCGATTTTAATCGTCCGAAATGTGCGGACGGGTAAAGGGCAAAATTCCCAAGTAGTCTCAAAGCTTTTGCTAGCTGGTTGCTGGGTTGGCTCAATCGTCACCATGACATAGCCTTTATCTTCTTTTTCCTCACTAAAATCTACCCGCTCGATGCTCCCAGGATAGACTACAGCGGGGTCATTAGTTTTATTGAGATTTTGGTGACGATGGACGTGTCCGAGTGCCACGTAGTCAAAGCAAGAACGCGTCAGGAAGGACAGGGGGATGGTAAATCCCTTTCCCACGGCTAGAAATTTTTCGGCTCCCAGAGTGGCATTATCCGCCATGAGATGGGCTAAAACGATCGTCGGTAGATCTGGATTTAATTTGCGAATTTCACCTTCCAATCGGGGCTGGAGTCTGTCGAGTAATAATTGATTTACTTCTAAAATTGAGAGGTTTTCGGCGATCTCGCGGGTAAGTAGGGTGGAGCGATCGATCCAGGGAAGGGTGATAATCTGGATCGCTCCACTGCGAGTATTAATAGTGTGAGTTTCGATCGCATCGCCGACAGTTGTACCTGGAACGCCCAAGGAGCGATAAATTGACAAGCTGGCTCCACCTTGTCCCTGGGAGTGTCGATCGTGATTGCCAACTAGTAAGACGAGGGGAATATTGGCAGGGACGAGACGATAAAATTGCGCGGCGAAGGCTTGTTGGATATAGGGTGCGGGTGTGGCATCGGGAAAGGCATCGCCACCAAATAAGACTAGATCGACAGGTTCTGATAATGCTCGATCGATCGCCTTAGTTAAGGATTTGACAAAATCCTGGAACCGTGTATTCAGTCCGGTTTCTGGGTCGATCTTACCATGAGCGAAACCACCGCCCATGTGGATATCCGATAGATGCAGAATTTTCATGACAGCTTTACCTCAGTTGAGAGTTTGGAGTTCGCAGGTTAAGTCTCAAACTCACATTCACTTGGTTCAGTAATTATATACTAATCGAGTGCGATCGATTGGAAATCAGATTGTCATTCGATCGAGTCATGGTGGCTGGTATTCAATCGATGTACGGATCGATCGAATATAGCAATCCTAAATCAGATCCCTGGTATTAAAGATTGGTGCGTTACGGCAGCAGCCCAACACACCCTACATCAACCTAGCTTTTCATTTAGGATTGCTATATCAGCCTAAAAGTTTATTTATTCAAATCGACAATGTATCAACGATTTACCCGCTGAAATACTCGCTCACCTACTACCCAATTGCGAGATAGACTGATTTGTTTTAATCAATGCAGTACTATAGACAGTTTCGGTTTGAATGGCAATCTTCGCCCAGTTAAAACGTTTACCGAGTTCGTCGTAGGCATTATCTGTCAACCACTTGGCATAGCCAGGATTTCTGAGTACTTCCAAAATCCCCCAGGCGAGAGAATTGCAATCCCACCGCCATGTAACTATCCCCGTCTTAGTATGCCTCACCACCTCCGCCAGTCCGCCCGCATCAGAAACTACCACTGGTACCCTAGCCGCGAAACTTTCCAACGCGACAATCCCGAAGGGTTCATACAAACTCGGAAACACGGCACAATCGGCTACGGTTTGAAATTTATCTAAATCTTCATCAGACATAAAGCCTGTAAAAAAGCACTTCTCCCAAATCCCTAAGTCCCACGCCTGTTGTTTTAACCCGTCAGTATTACCACCACCGATAAAGATCAGCTTGACATTGCCACCTAGTTCCCACAAGATCTTGGGCGCAGCATTGAGCAGCACAAAGATCCCTTTCTCATAGGTCATCCGTCCCACATAATAAATGATTTGTTCGCGATCGGTTGCAAATCTGCGGCGAAAAGCCCAGAAGTCAAAATCTTTAGGGCGTTGTTTTTTCTCAGGGCGAATCCCGTTGTAGATGATACTAATTCTTTCCCAGGGACAGTGGAGGATTTGCCCTACTTCTTGCCGCATGTATTGACTACAGACGATCGTCTGTTGGGCAGCTTCGACTAGCCGGATTTCGTGACTATGGACGTGTTCGCTACTGGGATTGTGAATGCCATTATGCCGTCCAAATTCAGTAGCATGGATAGTTGCAACGATCGGAATCTGAAACTTTTCCTTCAACAAAATTGCTGTATCTGCTACCATCCAGTCATGAGCATGGATCAAGTCGAAGTCTGGATTTCGCCCGATTAACTTCGCGCCATACTTGCTCATACTGTCGTTCATATTGTCGATCCAGTTAAAGATATCTTGGCTAAATCCAGCGACAGGAACGCGGTGGACATAGATGCCTTCGATGATTTCTTTGGCTGGTGCTTGACTGAACTCAACAGTGATGAGGTGAATCTCATGACCTAATTTAACAAGCTCTGGGTACAATTCCGCACCGTGACGAGCAATTCCGCCGATTAGGCGAGGTGGAAATTCCCAAATGAGAACTAAAATTTTCATCGCTAGTGGTTGCGCTACCTTCCTGTCCCTAATTGGTAATCGACCATTTAGCATCGGATGGGGATGCTACAGACAATGTAAGCTCAGAATATCTGAAAGTTGATGGTTATCTTTTTTACATTATATCTGCCGATCGACAGATATATCTGAAAGTTGATGGTTATCTTTTTTACATTATATCTGCCGATCGACCGATCTGGGATTAACTTAGCGTTTAGTCACAAATACGCGATGTTTGGCTCTTGAGTTTAGTCTACATTCAATATTCGCTTAGATCTGCGATCGCACAAATTTAGCTAACCTGTCCATTCCTTTCTCGAGCGTGATTAAGTCTGTAGCATAAGAGATCCGAATATGGTCGTCTGCGCCAAATGGTTGCCCTGGGATGGTTGCGACTTGCTGCTGTTCGAGTAATTGCTGACAAAATTCCAGAGATTTAATGTTTGTATTACCTATATTGATAAACAGATAAAAAGCTCCGTCTGGCTTGGCACAAGTTAAACCAGGAATTGCCTGGAGACGCTCTAATATTACCTGTCGCCGCAGGGCAAATGCTTGGCGCATGGTTTCCACACAGTCCTGAGAGCCTTCTAAAGCGGCGATCGCTCCATATTGAGCAAAGGTACATACATTCGACGTACTATGCCCTTGGAGGGCACTAGCGGCTTGAATCAGTGCCACTGGAGCAGCTAGATAACCAACGCGCCAACCAGTCATCGAATACGCTTTAGCAAATCCATTACTAATAATCGTCCGCTGAAAAATGTCCTCACCGAGGGCACCAATACTGACTTGTTCGACACCATCGTAGATAATTTTCTCGTAGATCTCATCAGAGACAACCAAGATATCTCGATCGACAATTACCTTTGCCAAAGCCTGTAACTCAGCCCGAGTATAGACTACGCCTGAAGGATTTGAAGGAGAGTTAAGGATGAATAACTTAGTCTTGGGGGTAATTGCGGCGTTGAGTGCTTCAGGTGAGATTTTATAATCGGTGCTACTATCGGTATCCACAATGACGGGGATACCACCTGCCAATTTAACCATTTCGGGATAACTCAACCAAAATGGTGCCGGAATTATCACCTCATCACCAGGATCGATCAGTGTCACCATCAGGTTGTAGAGCGAATGCTTGCCGCCATTGGTGACTAAAATATTGGCAGTACTATAGTTTAAATTATTATCGTGCTGAAGCTTGTGCGCGATCGCTTCGCGGAGCTGAGGTTCGCCAGCAGCCGCACCATACCTGGTTTTACCGCGATCTAATGCTTGCTTCGCAGCATCTTTAATATGTTCTGGAGTATCAAAGTCAGGCTCCCCAGCACTGAAACTACAGATGTCCTTGCCATCTTGCTGCATTGCCTTAGCCATCGCAGCAATAGCAAGGGTAACAGATGGTTTAATTCCGGTGATGCGCTGTGCCAATTCCATAACTTATGATTGCTCCCCAGTCACCCCGCCCAATGTTGTTACACTGTGTGTGTGCGAGTTGTCTTTATTTCTATATAATTCACCAAGCGTAGCAATTATAAACCCATTTGAACACTGGTCAATAGTCAAAAAAAGGGAAAAATGGGAGCTGGAAGATTGGAGAGAGTTTTAATAGATTGGGCATTCAGCTCGATTTATTAATGTAGGCACTGCTCACCATCTAGGTTTTAGTCAATTATGATATTAGGGAAGATCTGTCTTACCCTGCTTTGGAGTTGATGAGTCGATCGAAATTTTTGTTAAATTATCTATGTTCACTGCTGCTTTGGTTACGATCGCGAGTGTTAATTTCGATTTAGTAGTAGAATTCTACACCCAATTTTTGGCAGTTACTCCCCAGCCATATATTCCGCATGTGTATGCTGAGTTTGCAATTGCTGGGGTGCGGTTGGGGATTTTTTGCCCAAAGCCGAGCAATCGCGCTGAATTTGGGCATCCTAATCAGAGTGGGATGAGTCTGTGTCTGGAGGTAGATAATTTGGATCGATCGATCGACAAGCTAGCTCAACTCGGTTATCCCCCGTCAGGGCAAATTAGCACAGCCTCTCATGGGCGAGAAATCTACGCCTACGATCCTGACGGTAATCGCTTGATTTTACATCAATCAGCTAGTACCTAAATCGACCTTCGATCGAGAAAACATTCAATTGGGAGTAGAGGATGACACAAACCCTCAAACGATTAACGTGGTTTAATCAGATCAACGTTTACCTAATATCCACACCTCAAGGGCCAGTTTTAGTCGATAGTGCTGCACCGGGCATGTTTGGGTGGTTGGTAAAATCGTTGCGACAGGTGGGACTTACACCAGCACAGTTAGCAGGTGTAGTAGTTACTCATTTTCATATCGACCATGTAGGCACGGCAATGGCGTTGCAGAAATGCGGAGTTCCAGTCTATGCTTTAGCCGCAGAAGTCCCCATTCTGACAGGTCAAGCACCACATTCTGGATATGGCGGTACAGCAGGAAAAATATTGCTTGCTGCCGAACGACTACTATTTGGGACTCCCTCATTTTCAGGAGTTCGATCTCTGGAAGTCGGACAACAACTCTTAGGGACAAAATGGCGTGTCATCGCGGCACCAGGGCACACACCAGGAAGTTTGGCTCTATATAACCAGGAGACAGGAGATCTTTTATCAGGAGATACCCTAGTCAGTGATTTTGGCTGTCCGCGAGCCAACGTATCGCTATTTACGCCAGATTGCGATCGATTAGTGGAGAGTGCTTTAAACTTGATGGCATTAGAGCCGAAATATATTCATCCCGGACATGGAAAACCCTTGCCCTTGTTAGCTTACGCCAAAGCTAAGGAGCAATTAATAGGCAAATTGAGATAGCCAATCGTTTCGGCTGTTCTCCTCACAGTCTCTCCACTCTCTATTCTCTACCCTCTAACCCGATGCAACGTCTAGAAGTTGAACCCCGCACGATCTTGATTGGCTTGGCTGGTAGTCATGGCTATGGGTTGAGCCGTCCCGAATCCGATCTCGATTATCGGGGGGTATTTATTGCTGGGAAGCCATACTATTTAGGTTTTGATAAAGTCGAGCAAAAAGATGGTGGTTGGGATACCGAACCTGGGATTTTTGACTTTCTCGACGGACAGAAAGATACGGTTATTTATGAACTGAAAAAGTTTATTCAGTTACTGGCTGGAGCCAACCCTAATATTTTAGAGCTACTATGGCTCAAACAGTATCCAGTCAAAACTGAAGTTGGTGAATACCTCATCCAACATCGTCAGATGTTCCTGAGCAAACGGGTGAAACATACATATTCTGGTTATGCTTTCGCTCAAATCAAAAAGATTGAGTCTCATCGAAAATGGTTACTCAATCCACCACAGGAACAACCAACGCCTGAAAAATTTGGACTTAACGCCGAACGTCCATTAAGCAAGGAGGAGTTACACGCTTTCCTCGAATATCTGTATGGGTTGGTACGCGGAAAAATTGAGTATTTAGCTGAGGCTCAAGAGTTGCATCGATTATTAACTGGAGATATCGACTACAAGGGACTGTTGAAGCAACATAATCTCACTGATGAGGTCTTAGAATACACCCAAAATCTTACTAATAGTCGCGGCGACTTTATCAAACTACTCCAAAAAAGTCAGCAATACCAAAATGCCCTACGGGAATGGAATGCTTACCAATCCTGGCAAACCAATCGTAATCCTACTCGTGCGGGGATGGAAAGACAATCGGGTTTCGATCTCAAACACGCGATGCACTGTATCAGGTTATTACGCAGTGGCTTAGAGATTTTACGATCGGGTGAAGTATTTGTCGATCGCCAGGATGTCGGTGATGCTGATGAACTCAAAGCAATTTTACATGGAGAATTGACCTATGAACAAGTGACAAAGATCGCTGACGGTTTGGTTGCCGAACTCGATCGATCCTATGATACTTCAAGTCTCCCCTCTCATCCCGATTTACCCGTTATCAATCAGCTTTGTATCGACTTGGTGGAACAACAAGGATGGTGAGTTTAGTTGATAGTTGATAGTTGATAGTTGACAGTTGACAGTTAAATTTTGCTCATAAAAAATACACTATTCCCTTTCCACTCCAATCGATAGAAAACCTATCGCTCCACCATTCACACTATGCCTACGGCAGGCTAACGCCAACGGCTACGCTCAGTGCAAGCCATTTACTATTCACCATTTACTCACTACCCTACAGCTTTAATTTGATACTAGGAACAAAGTAAACTAATACCTAACTAAATGCTAAATATTCGTCCTGCTCAAGAAAAAGATATCGATGCAATTTTCGAGCTAATTTTAGGTTTAGCAGCCTACGAACAACTTAGCGATCGAGTAACTGGAAATACTGAGCTATTGCGATCTCATCTATTCGGATCTCGACCTTGTGCTGAAGCCATCGTAGCCGAATTCGATCGCCAAGTAGTTGGATTTGGATTATTTTTCCCTACCTACTCTACCTTCCTCACCCAACCAGGAATCCATCTAGAAGATGTCTTTGTCCAGCCCGAATATCGCCGTCAAGGGGTGGGGAAAGCTCTGATGAACGCTATTGCCAAAATCGCACACGATCGCGGTTGTGGGCGGCTAGAATGGTCTGTACTGGAATGGAATCAAAACGCGATCGAGTTCTATCAAAGTCTCGGTGCGACCATTTTACCGGACTGGAAAACTTGCCGAATGACAGCCGAAGTACTAGCTAGTATTGCCACCAAATCTCAAACTGACTAAAATCTGATGAATACGATACAGCAGGAATCAAAATTGATGCTAACAATCTGGGTAAACGAACAATTAGATCCTGGCGGCTTGATGTATGCCTGCATTGCTTCTCGCAGCGAAGAATTAGCTAGAGACTGTCATGAATCCTTCGAGCAAAATCTTACCGCCGAGCAAAAGCAACTAGGCTGGGTTGCTAGGCTACGGACAGTCGGCTCGTGGGATGAAGTACCTGTAAACTCACTGAATTTAGGCTAAATGAATCCCCCCCCAGTCGAAAAACTCGATCCAGCTACAGTACTCTTTATCGACTATGAGAATGTCACTCAAGTTAGCCTATCGAGCCTCCAACAACCCAATCTGAGGATCTTCATCTTTGTGGGATGCGCTCAAGTCAAGATTCCTTTCGATCTAGTCAGAGAGGCGCATCAATTGGGTGCAGCGGTGGAGTGGATTGGGGTGGAAGGCATCGGCCCAAATGCTTTAGATTTTCATATTGTTTTTTATCTGGGTCAAATTAGCCTCAAGTCTCCCACATCTAATTATGTAATTCTTTCACGCGATCGCGGTTTCGATCCGCTGATTCAACATCTAGCCAAATTAGGAATCTCCTGTCGCCGCATCGAAAATCTGGCATTATTGTCTGGTCGATCGGAGCTAATCACTCACTCTCAAGATTTTCTAGCCGATCTCGCCTTTACTAAATTATCTGCTGTAGTTCTCAAAAGTCGCCCGAAGAAAAGAGCAACTTTACATACATATTTAAAGTCAACTTTAACTAAATATCAACCGAGCGATCCAGAGATAAAAGAATTACTCGATAGTTGGTTTGCTACTGGTAAGGTTACGGAGACTAAGGACAAAATCAGCTATAAATTTTAAACAGTATTTACAACTCATATATTTCCAAAGGTAAATTATCTGGATCTTTAAAGAAAGTAAATTTCTTGCCCGTTATCTCATCAACCCTAATTGGTTCGACATTAACTCCTTGCGAGACTAAATAATCGACATTTTCTTCGATATTATCCACTTCAAAAGCTAGATGTCTAAGTCCACAGGCTTCTGGTTTACTCGGTCTTGGGTGTGGAGACGGAAATGAAAATAATTCTAAAGTATCGCGATTGGACACCTTCAAATCTAGCTTATACGAATTTCTTTTGGCTCTATAAGTCTCATTAATTACTGAAAACTTGAGGATATCGACATAAAATTTTTTCGACTTGTTATAGTCGGAGCAAATTATAGCAACATGATGAATTTTATTGATTTTCAAGTTAATTCCCTCTCGCATAGATACAGATATTAGTGCTACTTCTCGATCGATTAAAATAGAGATATAGCAATCCTAAATCAGATTTCTAGTATTAAACAATGGTGCGTTACGGCAGCAGCCTAACACACCCTACATCAACCTAGCTTTTCATTTAGGATTGCTATATACCCAAGCCTAAAACTTATCCCTACTGATATGACACAAGCTAACGAACCCAACGACTCTCAACGAGATATCAATCGCCGCTTCCGAGATTTGAGCTGGAGGGTAGAACGGTTAGAAACTAGCCAGATGCCAGCTCGGAGCCTAAATGAATCCTTCGACAGGGTATATGATGAGATCGACGCACTCGAAGGTATCGTCAATCAACGATTTGACAGGCTTGAGGGTGACATCAGAGCTGATTCTGTAGCAATGAGTACTCGACTCGATCGATTGGAAGCTGAGTTAACAGGAAAAATTGACCTGATTTTGTCATACATCACCAGATTAAACGATAATAACCCCACTGGTTAACCCGATCGATTCGAGCGCATCTCATCAAAAAGATGGTAGGGGCAATTCATGAATTGCCCCTACCATCCTTTTCACATATTACTAATCTATCGACTAGTTATTCTGTCTTTATGTCGCGAAGACCGCTGATGTCGATTTCGATCGATGGTCCCATCGTTGCAGAGACGTACATACTGCGCCAGAAGCGACCCTTAGCCCCAGAAGGACGATTTCGATCGATACTCTCCTGGAACGCCTTGAGATTGGTCAGGAGGTCTTCAGGAGCGAATGCCGCCTTACCAAAGAGAATATGCACGATCCCAGATTTATCGGCACGATATTCTAATTTACCAGCTTTGAACTCCGCGATCGCCGCCGCTAGATCGGTTGCTACGGTCCCAGCTTTAGGCGAAGGCATCAGACCGCGTGGGCCGAGAACTCGTCCTAGACGGGCGATTTGGGGCATCATATCAGGAGTCGCGATCAACAGATCGAAATCCATCATCCCACCCTGAATTTCAGCGATTAATTCTTCAGAACCAGAGATATCTGCACCAGCAGCAGCAGCTTCAGCCACTTTTTCACCACGGGCGATCACTGCAACGCGGATTGTTTGTCCGGTACCTTTAGGCAACGCAACAGTCGTCCGTAATTGCTGGTCGGTATACTTAGGATCGATACCCAGCCGAACGTGAACTTCAGCAGATTCCGCAAATTTAGCGGTGGCTGTTTCATTGATCAGTTTCATGGCTTCGAGGGGATCGTAAGCACGAGCCTCGATCTTTTTCGCTAGTTCTTGATAACGACGGGAATACGTTTTGGTCATAATTGCTCCTGGGGTGAATAACGAGGGCTTTCCTCTCCCCCAAATATGGTGGATAAAAAACTAGTCAACGATCGCAACACCCATGTTTCGGGCGGTACCAGCAACGATTTTCATTGCTGCATCAATGTCGTTAGCATTGAGATCGGGTAATTTAATTTGCGCTATTTCTTGCAACTGCACTGTGGTGATTTGACCGACCTTTTTCTTGTTTGGTTCGTTGGAACCAGCTTCAATCTTGGCGGCTTTTTTGATCAGGATCGAAGCTGGTGGTGTCTTCAATACAAATGTGAAACTGCGATCTTCAAAGATCGAAATTTCTACAGGAATTACCGTACCAGTTTGTTCGGCGGTTTTGGCATTATATTCTTTACAGAATGCCATGATGTTCACACCATGTTGACCCAGTGCGGGGCCGACTGGAGGTGCGGGGTTAGCTTTACCAGCATTCAGTGCTAGCTTAACAATTGCGACTACTTTCTTTGCCATTAGATGTGTTTATTAGCCCTGTCTTTGGACTTGGTTGAATTCGAGTTCTACGGGGGTATCTCTCCCGAAGATAGAGAGCAAGGCTTTGAGTTTACTCCGTTCGGGGCTTACTTCGACGACCTCACCTGCAAAGTCCTTAAATGGACCAGACATTACCATTATTTTATCGCCTTCGGTCAGATCTGTCTTCACTACTGGCTCTTGTTCGAGAGCTTGTTTGAAGATCCGGTCTGCTTCACCACGAGAAAGAGGTAGTGGTTTGACGTGTCCGCGTCCGCGTCCGTAACCGCGTTTTTGTTCTGAGCCGACGAAATTAATTACGTTGGGGGTATTTTTGACTACCTGCCATGCGTCATCATCCATCGACATACTGACTAGGACATAGCCTGGGAAAACTTTTTCTTCTGCGGGTGTCTTGGTACCATCTTTTTTGAGTCGGATGGTGGGAGTTTGAGGAATCTCGATTTGGTAGATACGTTCGCCCATGCTAAAGGAGTGAATCCGCTGTGTTAAGTCAATTTTGACGCGATTTTCACAGCCAGATGCAACTTGAACGGCATACCACCGAGCTGGTTCCTTGACTTTACTTCCAGAACCTTGTTGTTCGATGTCTTCATCTGATTCGTCTGCCAGATAACTCATACAAACACCTTGGCAGCAGCCCAGCTAAACAGGTTGTTAACCAAATAAATGGTCGTAGCTGATAGAGACACCATCGCAATTACGGCTAAGGACTCACTAATCAGTTGTTGACGGCTGGGCCAAATTACTCGGGTAAGTTCGGCTTTACTGTCTTGGACGAGTTGAACCGGATTGAAGCCAGTCGATTCGGCATTTGCTGGCTCAGTTGGTGTTGGTTCGGCTTTTTTGACCATAATCTCTGGCTCCTCTTCACGACAAGAGGATGTGAGGTTGACAGATTACTAGTTTACCTGAAATTTTTACCTCCTGCTCATCGAAGTTATCTCGATCGATCTCATTTGGATCTCTTGACCCCGTGCAAGAAGGGAGTCAAAATTCTTGGTTGTGCAACAGGAGGGAGGACAAATTGATGAGTCGTCCCTGAGTTGAACAATGAAGGGGCTAGTTGCTGCAAAAATTTCCTAATTTTACAAGCTGAGGATGCGATTTACCTTAGTGGCGATCGAACCAGAGCCAACGATCGAGTTGTCAATTATTGTTGCAGCGTCAATAGCGTAGTGCGGATCTGTACGTAGATTTACGTACTTAACAAAAGTACGCCTAACCGTAGTTCCGTAGATCGACGCTGTTGGTAATGGGGGTATGTGCAGAACAATGTAGCTGTGGAGAAAACAAGTGGAGCAAATCTAACCCAAGATTTATTTTTCCGGCAACTTTCAATCTTCCAGTCCGAACCCCTCTGTTGTGATTATGCCCACTCCAAGTGCAGATTGCATCAATCAAACAGCATCTATCTTAACTAAGGTTGTTCAAACGATGGCTACTCAAGCTTCTGCTCATTCCGAATCGATGTCCTTACTGATGAACTACTTTCAACAGCCCAGTGTCAAAGTTCGCAATCAATTAGTTTTATTGAATGCTGGTCTGGTCAGACAAATCGCTCACCGCATCGGTCGTCAGTGTGCAGAACCTTATCAAGATTTGGAACAGATTGGTTATTTAGGCTTGATTCGTGCCATCGAACGCTTTAACCCCCACCAGGGTTGTGCATTTAGCTCTTTTGCTGTGCCCTACATTAGAGGTGAAGTCTTGCACTTCCTCCGCGATAAGAGTAGTGTGCTGAAGATTCCGCGTCGTTGGCAAGAACTCCAAAAAGAGGGCGAAAAAGTCCGTCAACAACTGACAGCTAAGTTGGGTAGAAAAGTTCGGGATGAAGAGATTGCGGCTGTTTTGAATGTATCTGTAAACGAATGGCGTGAAACCCAAGCAGCAGAGCACAATCGTCAGGCTTTGAGTTTAGATGCTACTGTCGGGCAAATGTTGGACTGTCCGGTTACTTTAGGCGATAGTCTGCCAGATAGCCGCGAGCAACAGCGTCAATATCTGGAGGAAGAACGTCAACAACTAGAAGGGGCGATTTCTGAACTCGAATCTAAGACTAAACAAGCGATTGAATTTGTCTATATCAAGGGTTTACCTCGGAAGGAAGCAGCCAAAAGAATCGGTGTCAGCCCGATGACAGTCACCCGCCATCTTCAACGTGGTGTCAAACAGCTATCTACTCTCCTACATCCAGAAGAAGCCTTAATGTCTTAAAGCCACATCGGGAAACTGGTTCATTCTTAATAAAAACAGTATTGGGGGAATTATATTTTCCCTTTTACTGGAGATTTACTAATGCGATCGCTCTCCTCCGAGCGATTTGGGACAAAAGTTAGATCGATCGTGTGCCAACTTTTAGCACGAAGCGAAATCCGCCAATATCGACTGTTGGTTGAAAAACACCATAACTCACGGCTCTAACACGTCGCGCAACTTCATCATCTGTCATTTCTGGCGTAATCACACCAAGTTCATTGAATTCTCTTCTGCTCCGAGGATGTCTAGTCCAATGCTCATCTGGTTCGGGTAATGGTTCTCGATTGAGAATTTTACCGACAATCTCATAAAATAACACTAGTTGAAATTCATAGGTTCTCAGCAGCAATGAGCTAACATCATCTGTTGAAAAAACGGGAAATCGTTTGACTGCAATAATTTTACCAGTATCTACTTTGCCTGCCATATGATGACAGGTAGCACCATATTCGGACGCATTTTCATAGAGGGCATAGTTATTGCACCCAATGCCAGGATAGTCTGGCGATGCAGGATGAAAATTGATTGCACCTTTTTCGGCTGATTGAATCACAGTTAAAGGTATCACCCATCGACACAGATATGAGAGGATATAGTCACCATTCCAGTCACAAATCTCTGTTGGCATCTGTTCTCCCCATGCTGAAAAGTAAGCTGTAACATTTTTAAAATTAGCTTCGACAAATTGAAATGCTCTATTACAACAATCGTCGTCTTTTTTGCCTAAAAATAGGATAGAGCTAGTAGACTTATTTTTCATACAATGATTCTCTTGCTTAATTTATTTACAAAGTGCGAGACAAAATTCTTTCAACGAGTTGGTTGCTGCCTGGGGATATTTGCAGCTTTCAAAACTGAAGCCATCTTCTGGCTGGTGAGCCTTCGTTGCTGCTAGATGCTCCCACAACGCCAGCCAAATATCTAAATGTGCGACCAACTCGATCGCGTTTTGTTGCTGCTCAAACGGGAGTAGATGACCTTTTGAGAGGATTAAACGCCTAATCTCGCAATTGTTATCTCTGAGAATCTTGGCAAATAAAAATTGCCGACCATCTGCATGGAAGTTTTGATAAGCCGCCTCACCGCGTCGGAAGTGCATACTTAAAGATCCAACTAGTTCCGAAACGAGTATTTCTTGTCCTATTGACATAGACTTTCCCACTATTAATAACTAATTTCAATAATATGGGAAGCAATTACAGATCGGTGAGTTTTCAGCTACAATGCCGAACAAATGCAAGTAATTATCATTATTTTGGCTCGTTGGCGGAGCCTCGCCATCAGGAGAATCGATCTAGTCGCTACTCAGAAAATAGCCGTTTCGGGACGCATCAGAACTTCTGCATATAGTTCTTCGTGCAGCTTGATGATGTAGTTGAGATCGTAAGTAGACAGGTGTTCTCGTCCGCGTTTAGCCATGTTTTTTGCCTCATCAGGACGATCGAGTATCCAGCCAATTGCTTCAGCCAAACCCACAACATCGCCCACATCAATGAGCAAACCACAACCTCCTGCCAATAAATCTTGAGTTCCCCGAATCTTGGTACCGATCGTTGGTAACTCCAAAGCCAGTGACTCCATGACACTTCTAGGTAATCCTTCCTGTAATGAGACTAGGATATTGGCATTGGCTGCTTTCATCAATGCGGGGATATCATTCCGCTGACCTAAAAAATGGATGCGGGCAGCAACTCCCAACTCGATCGCTAATTGTTTCATCTCCCCCATCAGTGGGCCGTCTCCAGCAATGGCTAAATGAACCTCCAGTCGATTCAATTTGGCAATTGCGGCGATCGTATCCTGATGACGCTTGCGAGGGGTAAATTCGGCGACTGAGAGCAATAATGGCGTTCGAGCGTCGATGCCCAATTCGACGCGGATGTTTGCCACCACTGACTCAGAGATCGTTTGGGGATGATAATAATCTAGATCTACCCCAATCCCTGGCATGTAGCGAGAATGCCCTGGCGACACTAGTTGATGCTGTTTAACAGCGGCTTCATCTTCGCGATTGATAGTTACTAGATAGTCAGTCCAATTGCTAGCTAACTTTTCTAAAGCTAGAAATGCCGCATTTTTGATTGGTTTTGCGCCCGGGAAAAAATGAAAGCCATGAGCTGTATAAATTACCTTCGCGCCTATTTGCTTTCGCACATCTTTTAAGGCATACCGTGTCACAAATGCGGCAACGGGAGTATGGACATGAATGATGTCATATTGTTCGCGTCGGACAATCTCGCTAATTTTATCTGGAGTCCCAAAGAGATTGCGAGGATCTAGTGGATTTCGCGACCATTGTACCTCCCACAGTCGATCGAAAGATCGATGACAGATATCATCAGGTGAAAAGCCACAGGACATCGCATCAACTTGCCATCCTCGACTGCGAAAATGGGCGGCAAAAGGTAGTAGGAAGTTGGTTAGCATTACGGGAACCGTAGCAACCATCAAGAGTTTGTTCATACTTGGCACGAGTCAGGTAACAGCGATTTGGCTCGTTCACGTTGGCGACAGCCTGCCGTTAGGCACAGTGTGGGCTTTGCCCAATCGCATGAGCTGACAATCCTAAAGACGATCGATCTCAATAGTACCCACTGTTGAGCCAAGAATTGCTAAAGCGGTAGCGATCCTCATTCTGCGTCGATTTTGTCACTCCCCTTTGGGTAAAATCCAAAATCGATAGACTAGATAAAGAATAACCCCAAAGACTGAGAGGGTAATTAGGGAAGTTACGAGTTGGAAGACAGTTTTGATCAGTGTCAGGCTCAATAATCCGCCACCAGCGATCGCCAGCAGTTTACCACTAGCAGGGATACCATTAAACCACAGCCGGAACTGTTGATAGCCGCGTTGGAGTGCATCCACCCCAGAGCTGGGGGAATCGACTTCAATTTGGTTGAGATCGGAACCTGAAAATCCTGATGTTGCGCGTTCGATCTCGATTTTGAAATCTTGAATGCGACGTTTCCAATCTTGGGGTTGTGGGGATGTCATATTTCTGGAAGTTATGGTTTGGAGGATAGACGGTAGGAGCCTAGAAATCTTTAATCGACATGGGAATTGGTATGGATGTGCGAATAACTACTCTCTATCCCCTATTCCTGAATAACTTCGACTGCAATGACATCGATCGTATCTGGTGGAGTGTCGCGGATCAATTTGCCTCGATCGACATTGAGCAATTCACCACAGTTGGTACATTGAATCTCACTACCATTGATGCCTTGCAGCGGATAACTACAAACTGGACATTCAGCTTGGACGACACTACGGCGCAACCACCAAAAGAAGCCCAAAAATCCGACAACGGGGGTAATAATCACCAATCCAATCGCGATCGAGGCGGCTTTTACCAACCATCCTAATCCTAAGCTACCCAATAATAGACAGATTGCTACAATTGTCAACCAGGATTGGAATCGGGGTAAGTTGATTTGAAATAGATTAGGGCTGTTATTGTTCACTCAATGTAGCTCCATGACACTGGAAGCCTCGTCTTGTTTGACCCACGTCAGTACTGACTACAGCAGGTTGAGAATGGCTCCACTCTCTAGTTTATCAGGAATATCATTTCACTGTTACGATCTGACCGAATGATTCTCCCAAACTGCTAGTTAACCCAAGTTGCTACCTTAGAATGCCTACGACTAAAATCGCGGCTAATGTTGCAAAGTCCGCCTTCGCGGACTAATATGTCAGTCCGCGAAGGCGGACTTTGCATTCTGAGGAGCGGTTTCTAACCGCTTGGGTTATGGGTAGCAACTTGGGTTAGTTAATCTCGACAGCCGATTTAAATTTTGAATGTAAAAATAGAGTCCGCACAAGCAGACTCTATTAAAACCACTTGATGGTAATGCTCTGATTTGGATTTTGCATCATCAGAGCGGATGACTGACTTTTAATCGCTCGATCGAGATCGCTTCAACTAGCAAAATCTAATCGATCGATCCTCATTTTCTAAGCATTACGAGTTACTAAACCCCAGATGAAAATCGCTACCATTGCGCCTAATACCGCAAATATTAGTGAGGGAATTAACGCTCCAGCCGCAGCCCCTGATGAGGCAATTACAAACTTTCCGGTTGTGATTAAGGTATATAGAGTACCGCCGATAAATGCACCAACAATCCCTAATACCATCGTGGAAAGCATTCCACCGCCTTGACTACCAGGGTAAATCATTTTGGCGAGCGCGCCAGCTATTAGACCGAGTACTACCCAACCAATAATATTCATAGTCTTGATTCTCCATCGCTAGAATTTAAGTCGATACTTTTATTTTACCAATTTTAATTAAATATTAGACACACCTTGAAGATCGGTTTTCCCTATTTGAGCCGATCGGCTTAGTCGGGATCTCAGCAGTCGGTCTATTCTTAACTTTTAGCTCCAAATCCACTCTTTTTTGGTTGAGACTTAGGTCTAGCTTTTTCTTTACTTACTTCCAGTACTGCTGACTGAAATAAATCGTGTAAGTGGATCGGAACGCTAGCTAGATCGGGGAGATCTGGCTCTAGATATTTATTGAACTTAGTGAGGATCGAATCGAGTGTAGATAAGTTAAAATCGGGCAATGCTAGACTTTGACCGATCGCCGTTTGTAACTGCTGGGGAAACTGCTCGGCTAATCTGCGCCACACAAAGGCGTTCATCTGCGGATCGGCTAAACATTTGTGAATAAATTTGAGATCGCTAGGCGAGTACTGAGGATCTACAGGTGCCAACAGGGTTTTGAGTCGTGGATAATCGGCTAAAAACATCTGTCCCCAATAATGATGACTGAGCGCGGTGACTGTGGATGCTGCTTTGAGATGCGGCGGAAGTTCGACCTTTGGTGAGATCATCTTCCCCATTGCGGTTGTTTGCCCCTTGGCGGCATTAGAATCTGACAATCCCAACTCTGTAGTCAAAGCTTGTAAATCCTCGGCTTTAACCCCTGCATCGGTGGCTAGTTCAGTCAGCGATTTCGATTTATCGATTCCGGCTGTCTCTAATTGCTTTTCTACCATCCAGGTTTGGAATTCACCAATCCGAGTTTGCAACTGAGCACCATTGAGCGCGATCTCATCGGTACCAAAAAACTCGACAAATCGATCGTGATATACCGCAACTGATTCCCAAGCTGCTGCTAATTGTTGGGGGGCATCACTGTAGAGATAATGCGGATAATTTTGACGAAAAGCACCGATGGCGACGGCTAATTTAGGTCTACCAATTCTGCCCAAAGCAACCCAGGGAGCCAAGATCGCCCAATCGATATCAATAATTGGGCTAATCTGCGCGATAATTACTTCGCCAACTTTGAGCCGACTCATTGCCGTTTGAGATGGGAGATCGGTAAACTGGATTCGGTAATGCTTGGCAGTCAGCCAGTTCATTACTTCTAAACCATTGGGAAAGATCTGAACGATCGCCAGTAACCCGACAAAACTTCGCCGCCAACTGCTAATCAGTTGACGATCTCCCAGAGTTAAATCTGTCTGGCTAGCAAGAAATAATTCTAGTGGTGTCTTACCATCAACTTCACCCTCGATCGCAAATCGATGTACGAGTAATTTACGTTGTCCTGGATCTAGCTGAGGGTTGCGAGTTAATTGCTGTGCAGTATAGCTTTCTAAGCTAGCTGCCATTCCTCGACCTTGAATCAGCTCGATAATTTCCGACCATAGTACACCAGCACAAGCAAACAGAGGATCGAACATATTATCTTCCTGTCAAAAATAAGCGACAAACTAATACTTTTCGCTATTCCCTTTTTATCACCAATCCACTATCTTACTCAACTCAGAATCGCTTTAGTCTTACATAGCAGTGAGGAGTCATTACCCATATGGCTAATGACTCCTCGCTTCGATCTGTTATTCTTCAGGCTTAATCGGACGAATCTGCTCTAATTCATGGCATTCATCGGAGACTAGTGGCTCCGCATTACCACGATAGACAGAGGCTAATTTCTGACTGATCGAGGCAATACTTTCGAGACGTACCATTTCTTCCCAAGCTGAGACTTCATCGTCTTCATCAGTCTCATAGCGAATCGTGACTAGATCGCCTTCGATGTCGGTAATGCGCGCACGTTCGATCCACCGTTGCTGATCGCGCAAGAAAATACATACTTCCCGACCATCTTCACACATTTGAAAGATCTTGCGATGTAACATAGTTAACTCTCCTAAACAAATAAATCTGGCGGTGGAAGTGTAAATCTAGTAATGTTACAGACAATGACGACTAGATTAGCTTTCCCAAAATCAACTAGAAGCAATCGGTTTAGTTGAGTAACTTCATGTGAGCATCCATCCCAGATATGAGGATTATATTTATCGAGCGGTGATAACTGTCGATTGGGCGATAGTTATCTGCCTCCTTGAGTTGCACCGATCCAAAAATTGATGTCATTAATACTGACGATCGCTCGCCTGTTAGATAGCTTTGAACCCGATCGATATTTTGTGAACATCGATCGTGTAGCCTATATAACTATAATACCCGTTTGCTCGTCTCTTTGCTTAACAACCTGGGGTTCGATCCCAGCAAATACGCAGATAGCCAATCAGATCGCTTCCAATCATTGTCCAGTGCCAACCCAGTCCAAAATAACCGCCCTAAATAACATGTTTACCGTCACCAAACAGCCTCAAACCGAACCTATTTATGTCCTAAATGATACCGAAAGTCAGAGTTCGCTGACTGTCTTCCCCGATCGAGGTGGGATTGCAACTAGTTGGCGGGTGGGCGATCGCGAGTTACTGTATCTAGATACCGATCGGTTTACCGATCCGAGTTTGAGTGTACGTGGTGGGGTGCCGATCTTGTTTCCGATTTGTGGGAACTTGCCCGATAATACTTATAAAATTGGCGATCGACAGTATTCGCTCAAACAGCACGGCTTCGCCCGAGAAATGCCCTGGACAGTCAGCCACCAATCTACCACCACAGATGCTAGCCTGACTGTCGTATTAGAGAGCAATGAAGCTACGCGCCAAGTATATCCCTTTGATTTTACCGTCAGCTTTACCTATCGAATTCAGGGTAGTAAATTGGTCATCGACCAAACCTACACCAATAAATCGGATACGCCGATGCCCTTTAGTACTGGCTTGCATCCTTACTTCCTCGCGCCAGCAAAAGATCGCCTGACATTTGAGATTGCCGCAGCTAGCTATCAAGAAAAACAAACAGGTGAAGTTCACCCCTTTGCGGGAGAGTTTGATTTTAGTCAAGCTGAAATCGATGCTGCTTTTACCAACGTCACGGCTAATACTGCTACAGCCACTGATGCTGGGCAAAAGTTGACTCTAAGTATGACAACGAGTGCTGACTATCACACCGTGGTGTTCTGGACTGTCAAAGGTAAGGATTTTTATTGTCTAGAACCTTGGACGGCTCCCCGAAACAGTTTAAATACAGGTGTCGATCTGCTGCATGTCTCTCCAGGACAGACTTTGACCAGTAACGTAACTTTTGCCGCAAACTTTAGTTAAATTAAAGTTGTCAAACTTCAAACTTTGTATGCTATCTTTGTAAAGGTCTAGTAATCACAGACCGATGGGACGCTAGCTCAGTGGTAGAGCATTCGGCTTTTAACCGATTGGTCCCGAGTTCGACCCTCGGGCGTCCCATAATTAAATTAATATTTCGATCGAGGGAGTAGTCTAGTACTGCTTCCTTTGTTGTATGTGGCTGATTTGTGGCGATCGCAGCTTGCAATAGCACCGAGCCATTAGTTACAGCGTATATCTTAGGGTGCCTTGGGCGATGGCAGTAAAAACATATTTGGATTGACGCGATCGATCGTCCAAACCATTCCTGTTAATTTTATTTGCCGTAGGGTGTATCAACACTCACAGATCTTTGGTAAAGTATCCTTAGTTAAGATCGTAATTTGAAGATTTTCTTTCGCCAGCTTTGCCAGCGAACGTCGATCGAGTATTAAAGATTTAAATATAGGAGGAATTTCTAATGGCACTCGTCCCATTGCGGCTTTTGCTGGATCACGCTGCTGAAAACAGCTACGGGATTCCAGCATACAACGTCAACAACATGGAGCAGATCCAAGCAATCATGCAGGCTGCTCAAGAAACTGACAGCCCAGTCATCTTACAGGCATCTCGTGGAGCCAGAAACTATGCTGGTGAAGCATTCCTGCGCCACCTAGTGTTAGCCGCAGTGGAAACATACCCAAATATTCCCATTGCCATGCACCAAGATCATGGTAATAGTGCTGCAACTTGCTACTCAGCAATGAAACAGGGCTTTACTAGCGTGATGATGGATGGCTCATTAGAAGCTGATGCCAAGACTCCAGCTAGCTTTGAGTACAACGTCGAAATTACCCGTCGGGTAGTAGAAGTCGCTCACGCAATCGGCGTGAGTGTAGAAGGCGAACTAGGTTGCTTGGGTTCCCTCGAAACAGGGATGGGCGAAGCTGAAGATGGACATGGTTTTGAAGGTGCGCTTTCTCACGACCAACTGCTCACCGACCCCGATGAAGCAGTACAATTTGTCGAAGCTACTGGTGTAGATGCACTAGCAGTCGCGATCGGTACTAGCCACGGTGCTTACAAGTTTACCCGCAAACCAACTGGGGAAATCTTGGCAATCAGCCGGATCGAAGAAATCCACAACCGTCTACCCAATACTCACCTAGTCATGCACGGTTCTTCTTCTGTTCCAGAAGATCTACTCGCACTGATTAACAAGTACGGTGGTAAAATCCCTGAAACTTATGGCGTACCTTTAGAAGAAATTCAAAAAGGGATCAAGTGCGGCGTACGGAAAGTCAACATCGACACCGATAACCGTCTGGCAATCACCGCCGCCGTCCGCGAAGCTCTAGCTGCGAAGCCTGAAGAGTTCGATCCTCGCCACTTCATGAAACCATCGATCAAATACATGCAGAAAGTATGTGCGGAACGCTACAACGCGTTTTGGTCTGCTGGTAATGGTAGCAAAATCAAAACTGCATCCTTGGATGAGTTTGCAGCTAAATATGCTAAAGGCGTGTATCCCGCTCCTAAAGTTACTGTCAGCGTCTAATTGACTCTAGTTAAAGTAGGTTAGCAATATGAACCCGACCTCTACAAAGAAGTCGGGTTTATTACATTTTGATGGGATTGCCCTCGATTGAATCCAGGCAATTCTGCTCCCAAGCTGACGTTAAAGAATTTAGGTTAGTGGAAAATCATCAGTTGGGATGTCTAAATCTAACGATTCCTGTTGATAAATCCGAAATTGAATTCAGGCAATTCTGCTCCCAAGCTGACGTTAAAGAATTTAGGTTAGTGGAAAATCATCAGTTGGGATGTCTAAATCTAACGATTCCTGTTGATAAATCCGAAGTTGTCCGCGCTTAATAATCCAGAGCTTTCCTAAAATTATTTCAGCTTTTAACGCAGTAATCAAAGTTCCGATCGCATCGAGTAAATCTTGGGGAGATGGACGTTTGGGCAATCTTAGTACGGCAATGCCACTATATTCAGCAGGATTGTATTGGAGTGGATTGCTAAAGTCTAAGTCCAAAGTTACCAAACATCGTTGTTCCACCCTACACACTTCAATGACAGTTGGATCGGGAGCTGACTGGAGATTTTGTTCTAAAATAGTGCAGACATCATGCCCTGCTTGCATTAGCAAAGCCTTCCCCCGTTGCCCGATATTTTCATCCAGTTTCATTTTCATGCAACTGACTCAATTGGGATATCAACAAAGCGTTCTCGTGACATTTCTGCACCATAGGCGATACAAGCGAGAATATCTTCTGTTTGTAGTTGGGGATATTCTGCGATGATTTCTGCCATATTCATACCGCTGGCCAAGAAATCGAGAATTAGTGATACCCAGATTCGATGTCCTTTAATACATGGCTTACCGAAGCAAATATTGGGATCGATCGAGATCCGCGATAACAGTTGCGAACTACTCATGTGGTAACTACCTCCAGTTCTTTCATCATAATATGTCCGATGGAGCGATGCTAGCAGCTAGTCTGAATGATGAGCAAATTTTTACCAAGATCGAAACGACGACCGCAGCTCGATAAGTATGGGTACGCTAAGTACAGAATCTGAGATTCTCTGTCATATAGCAGTCCTATTTGATATGTAAGAATACTGTAGGGTGTGTTATCCCGTAGGGTAACGCACCAGAGCCTATGTAAATCTCACGAATCATTTAGGATTGCTATAGTAAATAATAAATGTAGCTAAAAACAATACTAAAAATGGAAAACTATTGAACAGCATACAATTTTCTAATCTAGTACGAGCGATAGGGGTTTACAGCAGTTTAAAATACGATCGAAAAAAGCAGTAGAGTGTAATATTTTTCATTCTCAACCCAGAAGACCTCGATGTAAGTGCCAGAAAGTATCCTCATCTGCCCTTCTGGATCGATCGCTAAAGTTGGTTCTATGGCTATTTTTCTATCGGGCTTACTCTATCAGCTTTTGTGTATTATTGCTACCCCATGAACTTTTACATATGACGATTGTTTGAATTATTTTTAGTTACTTGGGCTAGCAGAATGTAGGTCTTGAGGTTAATCAGGTCATAAATAGCTGTTATGATAGCGTTGACCGTATTCTCCACAAAAAAAGGCAAAGAATAATATGGCGCAAGCACCTGTAGCTCCGGTGGTGCTGGTAATTTTGGACGGTTGGGGATATCGCCCAGATATCCACGGCAATGCGATCGCTCAAGCCAAAACACCAAATATTGATAGTCTGTGGGCTGCTTATCCACATACTCTGATTAACACGTCTGGACGCGCCGTAGGATTGCCAGATGGACAGATGGGTAATTCTGAAGTCGGACATCTAAATATCGGTGCGGGGAGAATTGTCCCGCAAGAATTAGTGCGGATTTCTGATGCTGTCAAGGATGGAAGTATCTTGAAAAATCCCGCTCTGGTGAAAGTTTGTGAAGATGTGAAACAGCGTCAGAGCAAACTACACCTAATTGGACTCTGTTCTGATGGGGGAGTTCATTCTCATCTAGATCATCTGATTGGTTTATTGCAATTAGCCCGCGATCGAGATATTACGGAAGTTTGTGTTCATGTAATTACCGACGGACGCGATACCGATCCGCGCGAGGGTCTATCGGCTGTCCAAAAAATTGAAGACGCGATCGCCCAAATCGGTGTAGGTCAGATTGTAACTATTAGTGGTCGCTATTACGCACTCGATCGAGACAATCGCTGGGATCGAGTTAAGCTAGCTTACGATGTGTTGACCGATCCAGGCGCAGGTAGTGGCAAAACTGCAACTACAGTTCTCACAGATAGCTATGCTGATGACAAAACTGATGAGTTCATCAGCCCTACCAGAATCGCCCCAGGCGCGATCGAATCTGGTGATGGTGTGATTTTCTTTAACTTCCGTCCCGATCGCTCTAGACAGCTCACTAATGCCCTAGTGAATCCAAAATTCACTGGCTTCCTCCGTACTCAAATTACCGGACTGACTTTTGCTACCTTTACTCAGTACGATTCGACATTACCCGTATTAGTAGCTTTTGAACCACAGCAGCTCCAAAATATGCTGGGAGAAGTCATTGCCGCGCGGGGTTTACAGCAGTTTCGGGTAGCTGAAACCGAAAAATATGCTCACGTTACTTATTTCTTCAATGGGGGGCGAGAAGAACCATATCCTGGGGAAGACCGGGAATTGATTCCTAGTCCGCAGGTGAGTACTTACGATCGCGCTCCAGCGATGTCTGCGAATACAGTCACAGATATCGTTACCGCCGCGATCGCCAAGCAAGTATATACTCTGATCGTGGTCAACTATGCCAATCCTGATATGGTCGGACATACAGGGAAAATGGCACCTACGATTCAAGCGATCGAAACTGTCGATGGTTGTATGGGTAAGTTATTAGAAAGTGTGGGTAAAGTCGGCGGGACGACGATTATCACCGCAGATCATGGCAATGCTGAATATATGTGTGACGAAGCGGGCAATCCGTGGACAGCCCACACCACCAGCCAGGTACCATTCATCCTGATTGAAGGCGAACGCCGCCAACTTCAGGGACATGGTACGGATGTCGCCCTCCGCGAGGATGGTAAATTAGCGGATCTCGCACCGACAATTCTAGAGATTCTTCAGATTCCCCAACCTGTGGAAATGACTGGTAAGTCCATGATCTTACCAACTCTAGTCGAGTTCCAGCACACGCGATCGCCGATGCGAGTTGGGGTGTAGGATTGTGATGGGGTATTGAGTGTGCGATCTTTACTCAGTACCCGTCTGTTGCTAAATCCCAGCCAAGATCGAGATACAATAGACTAAAGATTATTACGGTTTAGAATTGCTAGATGAATATTATTAATGTAATTGAGAGTATTTGGTGTCTGTCCGCATTTGGTTTGACAGCAATGGTACTACTCCACAGCCCCAAAGGTGACGGAATTGGGGGCATTGGCGGACAAGCGCAGTTATTTAGTAGTACTAAAAGTGCTGAAAGCAACCTCAATCGGATTACCTGGGGTCTATTTTTAGTGTTTATCACTCTGACAATTATTCTTAGTGCTGGTTGGCTATCTTCTGCGCCAGTTGCTCCCGTTATAGTTCCCCCAGTTGTTGGTAATTAGCAGACAGTTGACACTTCTCTTCGAGACGCTTCTCTTCGAGAGGCTTCGCCAACGCGAACGGCTACGCTCAGTGCAAGCAGTGGACAGTGGACAGTTGACAGCGATTCGTTGCAGTTGATGTAGGGTGCGTTACTGCTTGAGCCTAACGCACCACAATCGATACTTATTGAGTACCCAAATCGATGCGGGGTAAGCACGAG